>Ga0206913_1019_pt1 | contig 50023 bp, 49 predicted proteins | sample Alteio_BWOrgHeat_72_FD_152942 | JGI IMG/M metagenome (GOLD analysis project Ga0206913, IMG submission 152942) | Enriched cells from forest soil in Barre Woods Harvard Forest LTER site, Petersham, Massachusetts, United States -... | ecosystem: Environmental > Terrestrial > Soil > Temperate forest >... | reverse complement strand
TAATTGCTGCTTGGCAAAATCAGGATCGATATGAACAAATGTAGCCGCGTGAAAAGCAAGATCCCAGGCTGCAAACCAGGGATATTCCCATTTGTCGGGCATGGAAATAATGTTCCGGCAGGTGAGGTGCTGCCAGTCATAATTTCTTTTGAAAGCACGGTGTGGTGGAGTTTCGCCAGGTTCCCCAAACAGCCATTTAAATACGTCGAGATAATAGAATTGTTTTGTCCACAGCAGGCCACTGGAAGAACTGCGGAGCAACGCCTTATGTTCCGGCGATAAATTTTTTGGGGCCAGCTGATCATAGTATTCGTCGGTATCATTCAGACGTTTGATAAAAATATCTTCAAACGCTGTGAAGGGATCATCGACTTCCGCCTTGCTTAACCTTACCCTGAATATTTTGGATGCCCCCGGTCTGATCCTTTCCTTCAGCCATATTGCAGCTTTGGTACCTTTCTTTTTTGGGTTCACCGAATTTTCATTTTCAACGATATAGTTATTGATACCGTCTTTTACAAACGCAGAATCATTGGGGCGGTTATACATCCGCCGGTTATTCGTTTCGTTTTCACAAAATAATTGTTCACCACCCTCATGGTAGAAAAAAAAACTGCCATTGCGTGAAGAACTTGTCTGCAGACAGTTGGTCGAAATCGAAACAATCTCGGGTCGGCTGAACCGTGCATTATGTTTCCAGAAATTACGGAACCAGAGATGGGGGAGCACATGGATGGAGGCCGGTTCAGGACCCCTGTTATGCACCGTAATTTTCATCAGCACATCATTGATATCCGCTTTGGCATATTCGATATAACAATCGAAATAGCGGTTGTCTTTGAAAGCATCTGTATCCAGCAATTCAAACTCCGGACTCAGCCGGCTCCTTTTATTTTTCTGTAACAGTTCCAGGTAGGGGAACGCCTGTTGCGGATACTTGTAAAGAAATTTGCAATAGGAATGCGTGGGGGAGGAATCCAGATGAAAATAAAGTTCTTTCACATCCTCTCCATGATTTCCTTCACCGTTTGTTAATCCAAAGAGCCGTTCTTTTAATATGGAATCATTCCCGTTCCAGAATGCAGGTGCAACACATAGTATCTGGTCATTGTCGCAAAAACCCGCTATTCCTTCTTCGCCCCAGCGATATGCATAACTTCTGGCGAGGTCGTGATTGACGAAGTCCCAGGCATTGCCTTCCCGGCTGTAATCTTCCCTGATCGTACCCCATTGCCGTTCCGAAACATAGGGCCCCCATTTCTTCCAGTTTCTGTTATTGGATGACTTGGAGAGACGCTCGTTTTCTGCATTACCCATCTATAGTTGCTAATTTTTTTTAATATGATGTTTCTCTTCCAAAATATATAAATATATTGCTTACCGTGATTAATTAACGGGAGAAATAATATATTGACATGCTTTTTGGGATGTAGCCTTGTTTTAAGCCAGATAGTAAGCTGAATGTATTTTCTGCAAGTGCATCTGCTGTTTCATTGCCCACCAGGCAACCGGGAACGCGATCAGCTATTTTCCCGGGGATTCGCGAGTCAGGTTTTGCGAAAAAGAGAGAATTGAAAATAATAGCAGGCAATATCTCCTGCCGCTTCGGGGTCAATGGAATCCGGGAAATGGGCAGGAGGGGATTTGGGTCGCACCTCATCCATCCAGTAATGTCTCGTCTATTATCATAATAGCTCTCACTTCCAGGATCATTCTATTCTGCATCACCAACGGGCAGGACTGTGCAATGGAAGCTGCCTGCTCAATGTTTTCGGCTTGCAGGAAAATATATCCGCTAATGCCTTCTTTGGTTTCAATAAATGGCCCGTCGGAAAGTATATCGAGCTGGCTCACATATTTGCCTGCCAGTACCAATGGCTCGCCACTGATATAGTTCCCCGATTCTGCCAGCGATTCCACCCATTTCATGATTTCCCGCATATTTTGATAACGTCCTTCATTGCCGATTTTCTTAAGCATATTGATGTCTTCCCTTACCAGCAGCAGAAACTTTTCCATATTGTTTAAAATTTAAAATTAGCAAATTTCACAGAGCCGCGAAGACCGTCGGTTTTATAGTTAAAGCGCCACCGGAGCCACGTAATAAAATTTGATGAGGTTTGACTTTCGCAAGGCGACATGGAGGTTGTTTGGAGTAATGACAAACGGAATATTAATTTCCGTACAGGAAATGTCCGGATTGCGGCCTTTCCGTTGTCTTAGTATAATGAAACAACTAAAATTTCCGCATTTCCCGGCAGGAGATTGCCGGCTTGCCTTACCATTCGGGCATAGCCCTTTTGCAGTAAATAGCGGAGATATTTTAGACAAAGAACATTCCATTTTTAACCTGATCATTCTTCCTGCAGGCGAAACCGAAAAAGCAAGAATTATAGAAGAGAATAAAAATCTTCTGGAGCGCTTAGCAGCTTACAAACCATACTTTAAGATTGATATGAAACCTGGTACTTCAGAGCATCATCATTCATCATAATGCAAAAAGATAATAATGGAAATATACTATCAAAAGGAAGATATGTGCGTATTTGGAGTGCAGGTAAAAACATTTCCAAATGGAATAAATGAAGCTTTCGATAATCTGGTGATGACATTTGGCAAAAACCGTTCTTATTATGGAATCAGTTGGATGGATGAAAACGACAGTGTTCAATATTATGCCATGGTGCCGGAGGCCTTTAAGGGGGAAGCAAATAAATATCATTATGAAAAACTTATTATAACGAAAGGCGAATACCGCTCGGAATCCATATACAACTGGTTAAGCAAACTTGATTCTATAAAAGATATATTTCACGGGTTAATGCCAGACAACAGACCCCAAAAAAATCATCCCTGTGTAGAATGGTATAAGTCCGATGATGAAATGCTTTGTATGATTAAGGCATGAGTAAAAAGCAGGAAAGAGAATAAATGCCGGTAGAAGGGTCGGATGAATCCACAAAAAGAAATGCAAAATTGAAATAATATGAAGACAAAAATGATATGGGCGAATCTGGCGGTAAGAGATATAGCCCGGACAACTAAATTCTATACAGATTTGGGGTTCAAACCCAACACGCAAAACAATGATCCTGAACTGGCCAGTTTCCTGGTTGGCGAAGACGAATTTGTCATGCACTTCTTTTTGGAAGACAAATTTAAATCGGGCTTATTGGGCGAAATATCCGATACGAAAAAAGGCAACGAGATCCTGTTTTCGCTTTCCGCAAAAAATAAAGACGAAGTGGACCAATGGGGAGAAATAGTAAAAAAGTCAGGCGCTACCATTTTCATGGAACCAGGTGCATTTCAAAAGGGGTATATGTGTGTCTTTGCTGATCCTGATGGCCATAAATTCAATGTATTGTATTGGCCAGGTATGTAAGATCTGCGTGTACGGGGAATAGAAATCAGATTTTCTTCAAATAAACAATAAACAATAAACGATAAACGATCATGAAACAAATCTTACTTTTCTTTATCTTTTGCAGCATCTTTGTTTATGCCAAATCACAGAGCGCAGAGGACCGTATTAAAATCTATTTCTCCGGGTATGAAAAGAGAGATTGGAATTTGCTTGCGGACCAGCTTGCAGAGGGCTTTACTTTCACAAGCCCCAATGGGGATGACCATTTAACCCTTGCAAAATATAAAGAGAAATGCTGGGGCGGGGTCCGTTTCTTCAAACATATTGAATTTAGTAAGATAATGGTAGACGGTAACACCGCATTCGCGATGTACGATATCACCACCACCGACAACAAGATGGTTCATAATGTTGAATTTTACACTTTCAGTAATGGTAAAATAAAATCCATTGAAACTTTTTTCGGTACTGGCGTGCATTACCCTGGCAATTCGGACAATGTGAAGTGACTTAGACAGCGGTTATTGCACAACGATACTCAGGTAATGATAAAAGACGAAAATTCAAAATCATTTATATGAACGCACAGGAACAAATCGAAAAGTATATTGCCATCCAACCCGGACCAAAACGTTATGAGATGCAAGAGTTACACAGGTTCATACTTCAGGTATTACCGGGATATAAATTATGGTTCCTCGATGGTAAAAACAGCGAAAATAAAACTGTTTCCAATCCCAATATAGGATATGGGCTTCAAACAATAAAATATGCTGATGGAACAACCAAAGACTTTTATCAAATTGGGTTGAGTGCAAACAAAACCGGAATCTCTGTCTATATCCTTGGCATTAAGGATAAGACATACTTAACTCAAACGTACGGAAAAGAATTAGGCAAGGCAAGCGTGAGTGGTTATTGCGTCAAGTTCAAAACGCTAAAAGATATAAATATTGATATTCTGGAAGCGGCCATACGATACGGGGTTGAGCAAAGCAAACTTTCATAACTGTCAGCAGGACAGCCGCCACAGGTAAATGATATTGGATAGAAGATTCCGTTAGTCACTATTCTCTGATCTGATATTTGAATCAGGCGCATTGCGCACCAGGTAATCTTTAGCTTCCCGAAAAACCCTATGGCAAATATTTCTCACAATTGTCATGTTTTCCTTTACACTCTCATGCAGGTCTGGAATACCCGCATTGCTTTCTATAAAATCCAGGTGATGATCCAGCTTCTTTGAGAGGCCCATAAATGATACGGAGGTTTTTAAATTGTGCGCAATATGGGAGAGGTCCTCAAAGTGCGATCCATCAAAGGCTTCCTTCATGGCTTCCAGTTCAGCCGGGACCTGCTGCAGGAATTGCTCTATCATTCTTATTTCGAATCTGGTGTTTCCTCCGGAAATTTCGTTGAGATAATTGAGATCCAGCAGCAATCCGTCGTTAAGGGGAATATGGGTGCTTTCATTTTTTATTACTGCTTTGCCGCCATTTGCTTTCAGGAAATTATTCATGATTTTAAATAATTCTTTCTCCCTGATAGGTTTTGAGATATATTCATTCATGCCATAACTTAAACATTTTTCTCTTTCTCCTTCCATCGCATGCGCCGTCATGGCAATGATCGGAATATTCATTTTCAATTCATTTCGTATTTTCATCGTGGTTGTATAGCCATCCATCAGGGGCATCTGAATATCCATCAGCAGCAATCTGTAATCTTGTAGCTGTAATGCTTCAATAGCCTCCTTCCCATTGTTTACGATGTCGAAGTCAAAATTCCAGTAAGATAGCAGATGCCTCATCAGATTCTGATTCATGACATTATCTTCTGCAACCAGAATCTTTAACCGGTTATTGGCTGCGTTTATTTCACCAGAAGAAGAGGATTTCAGGTCATCATGATTTGTAAATTCTTTTGATATTGCATAAGGAATTGAAAAAACGAATTCAGTGCCTTTGTCTGGTACACTCACTACATGAATAGTTCCATTTTGCAATTCAACCAATTGTTTAACAATAGACAAGCCAAGACCCGTGCCGCCATATTTACGTGTGGTGTCATCATCCGCCTGCTGAAAGCGCTCAAATATCGCATCCATTTTATGGGAGGCGATACCTATTCCGGTATCCTTCACAGAAAAGGAAATAACAATAGTATCTTCCCTTTTATTATCCGCTGTCACATTTATCTCAATTCCCCCGCTGTTGGTAAATTTTATGGCGTTATTTACCAGGTTCACTAATATCTGCGTTAAGCGTACTGCATCCCCTGTTAACAATTCAGGTATTGAATTTTCAATATTCACCGTGAAGCTGAGATCCTTTGCCTGAATCTTTGCCGTAAACATGGTTTTTACAGAATGAAGGAGTTCACGCAGGCTAAATGAATTCGATTCAATCCGCATCATGCCGGCTTCTATTTTGGAAAAATCAAGTATATCATTAATAATTTCCAGCAGATTTTCTCCCGAATTTTGAATGGAACGCACAAACTCCTCCGATTTTTCATTGAGCTGTTCTTTCTGCAATAAATTTGTAAAACCCAGGATTGCATTCATGGGCGTTCTGATTTCATGGCTCATATTGGCCATAAAGTTCTCCTTTATAATTCCGGCTTCCCTCGCTCTCTTTTCGGATTCATTTAATTGTTCGTATAGTTGCTGTTGACGCTTGATCCGCTTCGTAATATATACAAAAGTAAATATGGATGCTAACACTGCAGTAATCGCCAGGATAAATCCCCATTCCCTGGCTCTTTTTCCGCTCTGATTCGCATCAATTGCCAGCTTGGTCAGATATTGTTGCCGGGGTTTGTTTAATAAATCAATCACATGCACAATATCCCCCATTACGTAGGTTTTCCGCCTGCTTTTATAAGTCTCTATGGCTGCCAGCTGTCCTTTCGAAAAGAGGGTATCCAGAATGACATGCCCAAGTTCCAGTTTTACTTCAGTCAGTGAATCCAAATCCTGCACCAGTTTTTTTGTGCTGTCCGTTAAAACAAGGGGTCGCAGATTCGACAGGATTTCCTTTACTTTTCCTTCGTTGGTTTTTATATCTTCGAAAAAACTGGAGTCTTTACTGAAAACAGTCCTGTATACATGACTTTCAATAAACAGCAGGGTTGTCTCCAGTTTCTGTGTCTCACTGATGATCCGGAACTCACGGATAAGTGACTCATTCCCCTGAATCAGCTTATCGATATTATTATTGGAATTATACTGAAGAAATACGATCAGCATCATCGTAGTAATAAAAATCCCCAGCAAATAAAGCATAAATCTTTTGTTACGCATATATCTCCGGTTTTATTTCAGGGCAGGTTCCATATTCCTGCAATATGTGCTCTGGACCACAATGTACGTCCGTTGAACTTGTTCTCTTTCAAAGGTAGTGGCTAACTTTTATTCCGTCCCTTTTCGAAGGGCTTATCAATATATTTCCTCAAAAGAAAATTGATCAGAACGATATTTGCCAATAACCCCAATAAGTCGAGTATTACGAGTTCAAATTTGCCGTTCTTATCAATCATTTGTACAAGAAGATAAGAAAGACAAACATATATACCCGTGGCGATGTAAAATAGTATTGCACAAAGTGTTTTCATATTTAATAATTTGCTCTATGTGAAAAATAGGTATACACCCGTTAACTTTTGCCGATCAAAATCCCGGCAATAAAAACAATAACTCCCCCCAGTACGATCTGTAATACAGCCTTTATGATAGCGGTGTCCATATATTTGTGTCTTACCCAGGCTATCACTAATAATTCCACCAGGACTACCATGGTGGCAGCAGTCAGGGCAATATGAAATGAAGGAAGCAGGAAGGGTAAAGTATGTCCGGCTGCGCCAATAAAAGTCATCAGTCCGCAGACAATACCGCGGCTTACAGGGTTCCCTCTTCCGCTTAGTTTTCCATCGTCGGATAGCGCTTCGGAAAAAGCCATACTGATTCCGGCTCCGACTGCTGTGGCAAGTCCTACCAGAAATGTGGTGTGGCTATTGTGCGTAGAGAGGGCTGCTGCAAATAATGGGGCAAGTGAAGATACGGACCCGTCCATGAGACCTGCAAGTCCTGGTTGTATCACCTGAAGAACCAGGTCACGCTTTTGTTCCTTTGTTTTCATCTGTAAATGAATCATATCTTGAATGAATACTGTAAAGCTACACACCTGAGAAAACAGGAGATAACAGCAATCGGTCAGCAGGCAAAATCAATAGCCGAACCCGTCAAAATTTATTAATTTTAGTATATGAACGCTCTGATTGTTGATGACAATAAAATGGCCAGAATAGCATTAAGTGAATTGGCAGGCAGAGTTGATGACCTGACGATTGTTGCGGAATGTTCGGATGCTTATGAAGCGTACAACCTGATTCTCTCAGAATCCATAGATCTTCTTTTACTCGATATAGAAATGCCTGGCATGTCGGGACTGGAGCTGACCAAAAACTTAACAAAAAAGAGGCCCGTCATTATTTTTATTACTTCAAGAAAAGAGTATGCGGCAGATGCCTTTGACCTGAATGTGGTGGATTATATTATAAAACCTGTAACGGGTCCCCGGTTTATTCAGGCCATTGATAAGGCAAGGGAAATATTGGATAGTAATCAGGAGGAGGTGAATGTAAGGGAAGAAGAATTTGTTTTTATTCGTGATTCCAATATTGTACGCAGGCTGAAACTGGATAGTATATTATTTGCAGAAGCGATGGGCGACTATGTTAAACTTTATACAGCAGAAAAGTTTTATGCCATTCATACCACACTAAAAACGGTTGAAGAAAGACTTCCGGCATCCAGGTTCCTCAGGGTTCACCGTTCTTATCTCGTGGCCATCAATAAGATTGACAGCATGGAAGGTGGTGCATTGATCATAAACCGAAAACCCATACCTGTAGCGGATGCCTACCGGGCAGCATTAAACAAGAGAATGAACATCATTTAATTTTCATCACCACCCCTTATTAGCTGAGTGGTAAATCTGTAGTAACTGAACTACCAGGCCTTCTCATATACCGATACTATTTGCCGATTGAACGACTTACCTGAAGCTACTCATACCTGAGATACTAGCTTTAACTACAATGTACAAACGCATTTTATGAAATTATCAGCCATACTTTTCTCATTCTTAACACTTGCATCCTGTAGTCAGAACGAGGACCAGACAAACCATTTACAGGCACAGGTAGATAGTCTGCAAAAGAAGTTGAAAAATAACTATACGCCTGGATTTGGTGAATTGATGGGTAATATTCAGTTGCACCACGCCAAACTTTGGTTTGCCGGCGACAACCGGAACTGGGCTCTGGCCAAATATGAAGAAAGCCTGATTCTGAGCGCTTTTAAAAAAATACAACAATTCCATGGTAATAATCCGGAAGCAAAAATCGCGGCTATGATAAACCCCGCCATGGATAGCGTAGATCAGGCCATAGAAAATAAAAACATGGTTGCTTTCCGGCATAGCTTTTTGTTTTTAAATGCCAGTTGCAACAGCTGTCACCAGGCAACGAAAAAACCATTTAACGTGATCGTTACGCCCACCGTTCCTCCAATAACCAACCAGCTTTATAAATGATCAAAGACGGTTGACCGGTGCGTCGCCAATCTTAATAAAATATCTTGTATTTGTATTCCGGACATCCAGTTGGAAATCAACGGGATTGAATCCCATGATCAAATTCAGATTAAAACCGCCATCCTGAACAGTCAGAGAGGGTAGTGGGGTATATTCAACCATCACCAGTTTGGTAATATGATTCAGTGTTAAATATCCATCCGTCTCAAACGTTTTACCTGAGGTAAGAGATTCCTGTATTTTCCAGGAATCGATTTTCATTCTTAAATTAAAATGATAATCCGGTAAATAGGTCATCGTATCCTCCGCTGCTTCATTTATTGACGAGTAAGGAATGTGTAGCCTTACAATCAGCTGGTTTGAATTATCAGGCAACGCAATAAAAGCACCTTCCAGTTTTTTTTCAGAATAGGCATTCCCATTCACCTGTAACATAACCGCCTCCACATCGCGGTAGTCATTATAATTTTGTGCGTTGATGCGATTGTTAAGTACAAGCAGGGCCAGAATCAAAGCCACTTTGCTGATAAAATTTTTCATATACTAATTATTAGAAAATAGAAATGTGCAGGTATGCAATGACCACCGAAGCACAGACTAAGGTGGTCACGCATTGCGTAGTCGATTTAAATTAACCGGGGTGAAAGAATACCAAACTATTTCATAGTTGTGAAAAAACTGACTTCACCGGATAGTCCCACCATTAATACGATTGCTTTGTTATCATTATTTTTTAGCTCAACAAAATAATTGCTACTGGTTTCTGAAGAATCTCCATAAAAAGGCAATTCAGAATTAATATCGATGTATGATTCGTTATCACTGTTCGCATTAAATCTGACAACTTTTACGACTGTATAATCAGCGTACCTCTTTGCAATTTCGGTTTGCGCTTCGGCAGGCAAATCCTGCATTGATCTGTTGTGAATGGTGCCCATCAGCTCATTGTTATCGTCATAATAAGCGGTGTTGATTCTTCCGTTCAGTGTATAGGTTATTACGTCGTGGTCTTTCTCCCTGTCAAAACGAATATCCGTAACGTCCGGAAAATCGGAGGCAAACTGGTTTACGGTAAACACACTAACCGCATTTTGATTTGTTTCGGCTCCTTCTTTCTGAATTTCAGCCATGGTTTTCGTAATTGTTGGCTTTACGTCATTTGCATTGTCGTCATTAAATTCCTGCGCATAAGACGCGGTAATTGCGGTGACCATTAAAATACCTGTCGCTAAAAAAAACTTTTTCATAATCTTTGTTTTATTGTTTATTAATATGTAGGGTACAAAGCTATATTCTGCGATGTTTTTCCAAAAGGACGAATCGTTCAACGGGCAATAAGTGTAGGCGGTTGAGGCTAACGGATTCCGCGAAACGAGTGTTTCCGCCATTTAGATTGCGGCGATCGCACTTACAACGATGATTGTAATATCTGCTATAACACCAATAAAAAAAGCAGGGATTGTTATTTTAGTCGGCATTGCCGTCAGGTCCAGCACCAAAGTCACTCCCATTGCCGCAATAGCAATCAGGATGAAAAACATATTTGCTCCTGTCAGAGACATTATCAACACAGAGAGAGGCGTAAGGAAGCATCCAAATACAAGAAGGCCAATACCCTGCCATGCAAGCCGGTTTTCCTGCTGATCAGCACTCCAGTCTAAAAATTTATTAATAAGTGACCGAAGAGATCCGGTGTTATCATGAGTAATGAAAATCGGATGACTAATTGTAGTTGACATATTAATGTTTTTTTTTGATTACAATTTTTTAAGCCAGTACAGGATGGCTGGATGTAAAACTACCTGATGACGGCACCGGGGAAATCTGCGAATCGTTCAGCGGGCAATAAGTGTAGATGAATAAACCTTATTGATTCTGAGGTCTTCAATTATTTAAACAGCCGGAAATATAACGTCGATTGAATTCCGCGCTTTAACGACTATTCATGCCGTTTAGCCGTTTTATGGAATTAAAAGGAAAACATGACAGGTACATTCGTTTTGGAAATCGGAAGAACGATTTCTCATTAAGCAGTTAAGGTTACGGGCTGCATTTCTATGTGGCCCTTTTTTAAAAATTAAAAAGACAGAAAATGAAACTCTTCTTAAGAAAAATCATGATGGTGACTTTCACTACTATTGTTTATCATATCGGCTATGCGCAGAGTGTTTGGCCATTAACGATCGCTGCAACCGACGGTACCGTTATCAAAGTATATCAGTTTCAGCCGGATTCATTTGCAGGAAATACACTCAAGTCGATTTCGGCTATATCCGTACTAAGAAATGGCAGTAACAATCCTGACTTTGGCACAATATGGTCCACATCCAGAGTAGAAACCGACCGAAATACCAGGCAATTGTCCATCGATTCCATTTTCATCTCAAACATAAAAATCCCGGCCGATACAAATGAAAATGATCTGAACCAGATCAGGACAACCCTGGAATCAAAACTTCCGGAAACCGCAGGCAACATTTCACTGGATGAAACGATGGCCACACTGGATCAAAACCTGGATGAAACCAAGTTATCCAACGACATCAATACACAAGTGCCCCGGATAATTTATGCAACGCGTCCATCGGTTCTGGTGATTATTGATGGTGATCCTAAGATTCAGGAAAACAAAAAATGGGGTTTGGATGCGGTTATCAATAGTCCGTTTACCATCGTAAAAGATAAGGACGGACAGTTTTATCTCTATGGTGGTGAGCATTGGTACAGCGCCGCTTCGGCTACCGGGCCCTATTCATTTGTGAGCAGTAAAATTGACAGGAGACTGGAGAGAATTGAAAAGACACTTGCCAAAGACAACTCCAATCGACCCAATGGCCCTGACGAGAGTATGGTAATGGATAGCTTAATTCCTGCGGTTATTGTAACCACAACTCCTGCAGAATTAATTCAGAGTGATGGGGAACCTGATTTCTTACCCATTTCCGGAACGTCCTTGTTATACGTTGAAAATTCATCCGATGATATTTTCCTGGACACGAACTCAGAACAATATTATATTTTGATTTCAGGGCGCTGGTATCATTCGGGATCGCTTGCGGGTAATAGTGGGTGGGAATTCGTTGCCTCTGACAAGTTACCCGCGGATTTTGCTAAAATTCCCGAAGGTTCGCCGAAATATAATGTCCTTGCCAGTGTTGCCGGAACGGAAGCTTCCAGGGAAGCGGTTATGGATGCGCAGGTTGCCCAGACAGCCAAAGTGGATCGTAAAACAGCATCCACACAGGTCAGCTACGACGGCGACCCACAGTTTCAAAGTATAGCGGGTACCCGTTTGCAATATGCGGTAAATACTTCCTCCACTGTCTTATTGTTTGGAGGAAGTTATTATGCGCTGGATAACGGCGTTTGGTTTATTTCGGATTATCCGGCCGGCCCATGGGTTGCAAGTACTCAACTTCCCGGGGATCTGGATCTGATTCCTCCCACTTCATGGGTTTATAATTCCAAATTCGTGGACATCTACGATTATACACCCGAATATATATATGCCGGATATACGTCAGGTTATCTCAACAGTTTTATTTATGGCGCCACAGTCGTTTATGGAACCGGCATTTACTACCATCCGTGGATCGGCAGGTATTATTATCCCCGACCCTGGTCCTGGGGGTTTGGCGTGATGTACAGTCCCTGGTATGGTTGGGGTTTTGGATTGGATTATGGGTTTGACTGGTTTAATGAAGGATTCGGGTGGGGATGGGGCGGCTGGTATGGCGGCTGGTGGGGGCCATCTTTTTATCATCCGGCATACTGGCATAATTACGGATATCACTACGGCCATGATTTTTACGGAGGAAATATAGGATATCACGACGGGTTCATACATTCCGAAAATAATATTTACCGCAACAGAAACGGCATTGAAACGAGGAATGGTTTTGGAATTTCCGATGGCAGGGATTTTGGTAACAGACCAACCTTCTCCAATGGAAGATTTGGAAGATCTGCGAATAATGTTTTTTCTGACAGGCAGGGAAATGTATTTCAAAGAGGCAGCAGTGGCCAATGGCAGATGAATTCCCCTGCAACACATGTGAATAGTTTTTCACCTGAAACAATCAGCAACCTGAACAGGCAGCAGCAAATGCGCGAAGCCGGGCAATCCCGGGTGCAGAGTTTCCAGCATTCTGCGGGCTTTTCACCGGGTGCATTTGGCGGATTTCATCCTGCTGCATTTGGCGGGGGTGGCTTTCATGGTGGCGGTGGCGGTGGATTTCATGGTGGCGGTGGCGGCGGAAGAAGGTAACGTCATACTTTAGAGATATCCGACACGTAGAATATGATAAAATTTCATTCACTCCGATCGGCAATGATTATATTGATGAGTTGCAATAACCCGGGAATAAAAAAATAATTTGGAGCACAAAGCAGAATATTTATCGAATCTTACACCATTAAGGGGAATAGCTGCAGTGCTTGTTGCCGTATTTCATTTTGAAATGGCCATTGCCCGGTTTGTGCCGGCTAACCTGACTATGTTCTTTGAGAAATGTTATTTAATGGTTGATCTTTTTTTTATCATGAGCGGGTTCATCATACTGCATGTTTATAAAGAAGATTTTGCCATGCATATCGAAAGGAATTCTTTAAGAAAATTCATCATAGCCAGATTTGCCCGGATTTACCCGCTGCATTTCTTTTCATTACTGCTTTTAGTTATACTTGTAATTTTTTTGTCGCCCCCCGGTACCTATCCCAGTGCGATAGAGAATCCCAGGGCCATTCCAACCGGTTTTCTTTTGCTACATTCATATTATATACATGATATCTACACCTGGAATATTCCTTCATGGAGTATCAGCGCAGAATGGGCAGCTTATTTAATATTTCCTTTTCTGGCTTTATTCCTGAATAAAAGAAAATTACCTGCACTTATCATATTTGGACTGTTTGTAATCGCAGCATATATTTCAATCATGTATTTTCTCCCGAGAAAAAATTATTTATATCCATCCATACTTGTTCCACACAACCTGAACACAACCTATGATTACGGTTTCCTGCGGGGTATCGCCGGTTTTATAACAGGAATGATTGTGTACAAACTGTATCAATGGCCTTCGGTAAAGAATATATTTCATAAAGATATTTTTGCGGTTATGTTTATCACGATGCTGGTTTTGGCATTGCATTTTGCGATGAATGATGCGATTTGCATTATTTTATTTGCGGCACTGGTACTTTGTTTTGCACTGAATAGCGGATCTCTTCATACATTCTGTAATAACCGGCTTGCACAGTATATTGGTAAAATATCGTACTCTATTTATTTAATGCAGATATTTCTTCAGGAGCCTTTTTCAAAGGGATTGCGTTTACCCGGCGTGGTTGGTTTTGGAAGGGGTAAACAAAATATTAATTTTTCCAGCGGGTTAGGATACGCTGTCATATATCTGGCACTTTTGATAGGCATTTCTTCCATAACATATTATGCGATTGAACAGCCATGCCGCAAATGGATTAACAGGTTGGGGGACAAACCATTCCGGCATGGATGATTTATCATTTTATCCGGTACGGGGGAAACGGCAACGCCATATATATATCAATTGCTGAACGTGCAGCAGGAAACACGACTCAACGGGCGACTGTTTTTGCCTTTTCACCGACTGGCTCTGTTTCTTCCCCCGAAGCAAATATATATTCGCCTAAAGTCAGATGTCAGAATAGTTACGTGATTAATTTTGCCAATATTTAATTAAACAATCATGAAGTTCAACCAGAGGTTATCAGGTAAAATGATACTGATTTGTCTGCTAATAGTTCACTTTTCCCTGGCTCAAAACCGGAATGGCAATGGGATTATCGTTGCCGGAACCAGGCCACCGGATCAAAAGCCGATAGCCGGCCAAACCCTGGAGCAACGGGATACGACATACGGCACGAATCAAAAACCGGCATTCAAAGGACAAACCCGGGCAGTTGCCGTTATTACGAAAACGCCTTATCGGGAACAGGTAATAGCCACCGGACTTTTTCATCCATGGTCCATTGCATTTATGCCTGATGGCAGAATGCTGATTACAGAAAAACGCGGTTCTTTAAAAATCGTTACGCAGGACGGATTAGTCAGTGACACCATTCGGGGACTGCCACGTAATATTGTATACGGCGGTGATGCCGGGCTGCTGGACATTGTAATCGATCCGGATTTCAAAAACAACCGGACGATTTATTTCAGTTTTTCGGAACGCAGGGAATTGGGGAGCGGATTATCCGTGGCTACCGCCGTTTTATCCAACGATGAATTTTCAATCCGGAATGTAAAAGTCATTTACAGGGTTTCAAACGACAGCAAAAGTCTGGCTCATTACGGTTCTCGTTTATTATTCGATAAAACCGGGAAATTATTTGTCTCTACCAGTGAACGGATGGATGAAGAAACGCGCGTCCAGGCGCAATGGCTGAGTTCGGCACTTGGAAAAATATTACGCATCAATACAGATGGAACGCCGGCTGCCGGAAATCCTGTTTTTCCGGATAGTCCGAATGCATTAAAGGAAATATGGGCATATGGATTCAGAAATCCGCAGGGACTTTGCTTCAATCCCGTGACCGGCGATCTTTGGGAGGATGAACATGGAACCCAGGGAGGCGACGAAGTAAATATAGTAAAGCCCGGGAAAAATTATGGCTGGCCTGTAATTGCTTATGGTGCTGAGTATACCGGCGGACCCATCGAAGGAAATATTACACAAAAAGCAGGAATGGAACAACCCATTTACTATTGGGATCCTACCATTGCACCTTCCGGTTCAACTTTTTATAATGGAAGTATTATCCCGGAATGGGATGGAAATTTATTTATTGCAGCACTGGCGGGCCAGCATGTGGTCAGACTTGTCATAGAGAACAATCGGGTGACCGGAGAAGAACGTTTGTTATTGGATCAGCATCAGCGTATGCGCGATATAGTGCAGGGTCCAGACGGCGCACTGTGGGTTGTTACTGATGCAGAAAATGGAAGATTGATACGAATCGGAAATAGATAAAAATCGCAATCGTAAAGGGTGTTATTTTTTTACTCATACAAATTTCATAAACTAAATATTGTTTAAATTAAAAGGCATTTTACGAATCCTCTTACCGGTCGCTGCGAAAATCGCATTCGCTAAGGCCGGCGCAAAGGGAGGTAGCCCGGGTTCTCCTACGCCTTTAACTTTCCCACCTTCCGCGAGAATCGCGACTTCGATTTCAGGAACCTCATACATTCTGACAAGCAGGTCATCATAAAAATTGTGCTGCTCCACTTTCCCGTCTTTAAATGTAATGCCCGGTTTCGTAGCTGCTCCCAGGGCCATCACAACAGCACCCTGTACCTGGTTGATTACATTATCAGGATTTACCACTTCGCCTAAATCAATCACAGCATACACTTTATCTATTTTGATTGATTTATCCGGGCGGTAGGTCACTTCAACAACCTGGCCACCCAATCCCGCAAAAAATTCCCATTGTGCCACTCCTCGTCCTCTGCCCTTGGGTAAGGGCTCGTCCCAATGGGACATTTCTTTTAGTTTTAATAAAACCCGTTTCGCATCAGATGGTTTGGAAAGCAGTTCCAGTCGGAATTCCATCGGATCTTTTTTGGCCTTGTAAGCCAGTTCATCCAAAAAACATTCGGGCGGAAAAGCAACCGTCGAACTGGTTACAGATCTCCAGGAGGCAACCGGAATATGGAAATCAGACCTTACATAAGATGTCTTGAGATTCGGGAATTCATAAGCCTGCACACCGATGCCTTCAACCATGGAACGGTCAACTTTGGTTTTATCAAAGATTCCGTCTCTGGATTCCATTAGAGAGGGGCCAATCACTTTATGCTGAAAGGCGAGCAGTTTTCCATCGTCTGAAAGGCCGCCCTTCAACTGGGAAAAAGTCATGGGTCTGAAGGGACCCTGTTCTGTAGCGTCTTCTCTGGACCAGATTAGTTTTACCGGTTTGTCTGTAAGTCTTGCAATATTTACTGCCTCAACGATGAAGTCAAAATAAAGTCTTCGGCCAAACCCGCCACCAATAAATTTTGTATGCATCTTGATATTTTCGGGCGTCATGCCGATATATTTGTGCATATCGAATTCGCCTGTTCCTGTTACGTTACTGGGCACCTGTGTGGATACCCATATTTCTACCTGATCGCCGCGGACCTGCGCTACGCAATTGAGCGTTTCGAGCGGATGATGCGCCTCCATGGGCGTTTCGTAAAATGCCTCGATCGTATTTTGCGGCAGTAAATTAAGCGTGTCAACGGAGCCAATATTTTTATCCGGCAAACCGTCCTGACTTGCCAGAGCGCGTAAGTGATCTTCGTATTCAGACGTATTGAATGTCGCATATGAGGCGGTATCCCATTCAATTTTTAGTTTTTTACGGGCCTTCAGTGCAGTCCAGTAAGAGTTGGCAATTACGGCAATCCCTTTATAATGGTATCTGCCGATTACCCTTTCGATGCTGGCGACCTTTTCCACGCCGGGAATTTTAAGTGCTTCGGTTGCATCAAAGCTTTTTAAAGTTCCCCCGATAACAGGGCACCTTTCCACACTGGCATACAACATATCAGGCAACCGGACATCAATACCAAATTCTGCTTTACCACAAGTTTTCAAAGGCACATCGGGCCGGCTGGCCATTTTGCCCAAAATTTTAAAATCTTTCGGGTCTTTTAATTTTGGCTCTGTGGGCAGATCTAATTTTGAAGCTTCTGCCACCAGCTCGCCGTAGGTAAGCGATCTATTCGTGGGTTTGTGAATAACTTTTCCGTTTTCTGCATAACAACTGCTGGCATCAACCTGCCATTGTAAACTCGCTGCTTTTATAAATACTTCCCTGGCTGATGCACCTATCTTTCTTAAGTCTGTATAGCTTGTACGAATAGAGGCGCTTCCTCCTGCTCTCTGATTCGGGCCAAATACTGATTCTCCGTTCGATTGTTTAATAATAACCTGGTCGAATGAAACTTCAAATTCTTCTGCAATCAAAGCCGGAATGGACTGGAAAGTACCCTGGCCCATTTCAGGTTTGGTATTGAAAAGCGTGATGCTGCCACCTGAATCGACAATGATATACGGCGTAAAATTTTTGGCTTCGTAGATATTCGATGCCTTCGCTGTATTGTCCCAGGTGGAAATTCCGAGCCAGAGAGCGATACCTGCGCCACCTGAATTTTTAAGAAAGCTTCTTCTGGAAACCTGATTCATGACTGTCTGATTTAGAAGTTAATTTTTTCAACTGGAAAAACTATGCCAGTGACTGACAGGGGCTTCCTCCGAAATCAGTTCTTCGGCTCTTAGTTCTGCCCAGAAGTCCGCCGGGATTTTTACTTTCATTGATTCCACATCATCGGTTATCTGTTGTGCAGTTCTTGCGCCGCAAATAACGGCAGCTGCTACATCTGGCATAGCAGCAAATTGCAAAGCAGCCGTTCTCAAATCTACGCCATGAGCTTTAGCTATATCCGCCAGACGATTTCTTTTCAAAATAAACTCCGAAGGTATTTCGTGACCGCCGTAGCCGTACCGATTGCTTCCGGAGATAAATCCGGCATTCAATGCAGAGCCCATGACAAGCGGGATATTTCTTTTTCTTACTTCCGGAAAAATATGTTTCAGCGCATATGCATGATCAATTAATGAATATTGCGAAGCCTGCAAAAAAATATCCGGATCAGACACCTCCATGGTGGCCAGAATGGGCTCGGGTGTGTTCACGCCCAGCCCCCAGGCTTTAATCAAACCTTCTTCGCGCATGCGGATAAGTTCAGGGAAAGCACCTTGTTTCGCTATTTCAAAATATTCCAGCCATTTCCCGTCAAGGTACTTATTGTCGGGCGACAAGTCGTGGACAAAAATAATATCCAGGCTGTCTATACCCAGGCGCTGAAGGCTGTCTTCGACGGAACGGCGCACTCCGGCTGCCGAGTAATCAAACTCCACCATATTTGGTGAACCGGCGAATGGAAAAAGATTGGATTGAATCGCCTTTTTAGATGCCTTCAGCAACTTGCCCACCTTGGATGAAATGATATAGTCATCCCTGTTTTGATTGTGCAGGAAATGTCCAAAGCGTCGTTCGGCCAAACCTAAACCATACCAGGGAGAAACATCGTAATAACGGATGCCTGCATTCCAGGCAGCTTCTAATGTTTGCTCTGCTTCGGTATCTGTAACGACAGAAAATTCATTGCCAATGGGCACGCCGCCAAGACCAAAATGATAAGGAAGTTTGTAATGCATCTTTTTTTAATTGTCATCCGTCTGGTCGGAAGTTTTTAATTTCTTCACACTTTTCCTGGTAAACACTACGACCGGATTATAAACCGGCTTGAGACTTTTTAAATAGGCATAAATGGCTTTCAAATCCTTTTCCGTCATAGCATCATAATCAGACCAGGGCATCAATGAATTAAAAGAATTGGGCGATACTTTATAAATGGCTCCGCTGTCCAGGTAGCTTTTAAATTTTTTGACGAAAGTCTCTTCAGTCCACGATTGGAGCCCGCTTTCATCCGGGGTAAGATTCGCGGAATGTACAAAGCCTCCGGTTGGTAATGGAAATTCCAGACCGCCGCTGAGCAATCTCGTGGTATCATTAATTTCCAGCCATTTTTTAGGTGTATGACAATCGTTGCAGGAAGCAATGGTCACCAGATAGTGTCCGGAGTCAATAGCCGTTTTCAAACTGTCGAGGTAAATCGGTTTTACATCCCTGGGAATGGTCCGGTTATACAGGTCGTGAAAAAAATTAATCCGGGTTATCCCTGCCGGTGTATTTTTTATCGGCGGCAGTGTTCTGATATACGCTATGATCGCTTTTGCATCTGTTGGATCAAGATGAGAAAAGTTCTCAAAGGGCATAGCATGGTTTATCGTTTTTCCATCCTTGTCAATACCTGTTGTTAATAAGCGGTACAATTCTCCGTCGCTCCAACTGCCCAGGTTAGCGGGCGTAATATTGGGTGTAAAACTTTCACCGGGAAAAGTATATCCAAGTTTTTGCGAAAGAAAAGGCCCTCCAGATCCTTTCTGGTCCTCGACAAATGGCCATGAAAAATAATTGACATTACGCGCACTGTGGCAGTCTACACATATGGAAACATGTTCCGCCAGGTATTCTCCACGTTTCAATAAACTGCTGTCCTGATGATTTATTACTATTTCCGGTATGGGTGGAATCCTGGGAAGTGTATAGCGAATATATAAATAAGTAATTCCAGCCAGCACTAAAATGATCAGCAGGGCAATGGGCAATAGTTTCTTCCAAAATCTCCAAACAAGATATTTACTAAAAACCCATTCCATAAATCGCAGAAAACGACTGTGATCAATGGCTGCCTGAAATTGCTTCTGCTTCAAAAACCGAAGATCATTACGAATGGTTATCAGGGCTGCAACGAAAATGATCACAAAAAAAATGAGCAGAAAATACATAACATATGTATTGAAGGAATGCTACGGACTGTTTGCAGATCAAAAACAAAATTCCAAAACATTTCCGAAATCCTGATAAAAAAGTTTAGTAATAATCATTTATAGCTCAGGCCACAATCAGATGTCAGAATAATCGGTTGGCCGTAGAAAAATGATATCTGCATGCTGCACATTTTTTTGGTATAACGGCATGGAGGTTAATTTTTTCCATTGGGCATCATCTGAAAATGCCTTCCAGTGTTTTTCACGTTCTTCCATATTATCGAAGGTCGTCATATACATCAGATTGGGCATCCTGGATCCGGCTACCACTTCACTATAAAAAACAGCGTTAAAGCCCAGTCGCTTAAAAAGTCCTATTTCATCGCCGTCATTAAACATACTTACCTTATTCTGAAATATTTTTTCGGTGGCACTTTCGTAGCTGCGCAGTTCATAGACCCTTTCACTTTTTGCAGACCTGAGTCCGGGCAATTGCATCCGGGGGGCCATGGGAAAGGCATATAAAATGATCGTTTCAATCCGGGTATAAGGTGCTGTAGAAAAAACAGCGTTGATGTATTCATAGCCGGCAGCCTGGTAAGCTTTATCCTTTTGTAGTTTTTCGTATAATTGCTGGACTTCTCCTGCTGAATTGAAAGGAATAAAGACATAGATTTTTTTATCGGAAGATGTATCATTGGCCAGTGACTTAAATACGCCGGCGGAAACTATTTTCATCCGGTGCAGGGCGGGCAATAATGCGTCCGAAAAATAGTGATCAAGGGCTTTTTCCTGCACACTATCTTTAAAATGATAAATACTCAATGTGTAATACTGCCGGTCAGGCGCTGATGCGTAAACAAGATTGGCAGACTGGATCAAGGCAGCAAGGATAAATAAACGAAATGTGACTTTGTAATTTATCACGTAGGTGTTTTTTACTTTAAAAGAATGAATATATATGATTTGTTATTTTTGTATGTTCAATAGCAGGATGATATTCCTTTTTTAAATTATGAGCCTTAGCCTTAGCCTTAGCCTTAAGCCTTAGCCTAACGCCTTACACTTTGGGCCTTAAGCTTGATACTACCTGAGTGCCACTTCTCAATTCATCCGTAGCAGTATTTACCAATTGATCACCTTCCTGCAAATTTCCAAAGATTTCAACGTTTCCGTCGCCCTCCCTGCCTCTTTTTACGGGAACCCATTCTGTTTTTCCGTTTGTAACCCGAATCACAAATACCTGTTTTGAATTTTCTGTTACGGCAGATTCAGGAACAATTAATACCTTATCTGTGTTGGTCATATTCAGGGACACCTGGGCGAACATACCGGGTAATAATATTTTATCTTTGTTTGCCACATCCATTTGAAGTTGTTCGGTACGCAATTGTAAATCAAGACTACCGGCAACGCGGCTGACGGTTGCAGTAAAATCTTTTCCGGGCAGCGTTTTCACCGAAAAATGAACAGTGTCTCCTAATTTAAAATAGTCGGTTGCTGCTTCCGGAACGGCAATGACCAGTCTTAATTTGGCCTGCTCCTGTAAGGTCAGCAGTGGAATAACGGAACCTGCACCAGCAGGTCCTGCATAGGCGCCCGGGTATAAATTGCTGGCGCTGATCACGCCGTCAAAAGGTGCCCGCGCTTCGAGGTAGCGATTTAAATTCGTTGATTCATGATAACTGGAACGGGCGGCCATCAGGTTGCTGCTGTCTGAGTTCATTTTTGCATAAGCAACTTCGAGATCGTTGGGAGAAATGGTTCCAGGAATTTTACTGGTTTGATACATTCTCTCGTAAGTTGCCTTACTGGCTGAATAGTATGCTTTATTTGTCTGTACGAGTTGTGCAGCGGTGTTTGCAGCGTCCAGCATTTCCGGAGCCTCCAGCACAACCAGTAACTGATCTTTTTTTACAACGGATCCCACATCAACGTATAATTTTTTTACAAAACTATTCACTTTGGCATAAAGGTCCACCGATTGGAACGGGCGCAGCTCACCGGGTATGGTCATATGTGTGGTCAGCTGTCCCTTACTGACAGAAAAGGTTTGTACGGTGATCTGTTCCGGCAAGGGTTTAACCGCCGCGTCTGCGTTGGCTCCGCAGGATGATGCCATTATCCAAAGTATGACAGGAGTGGCCAGAGAAATTAGATATTTCATTTTACATATTTTTTATAGTGTGACTTGTAAATGATTTGGATGATCAAAATGAAGACTAAGATTGTCGTCGGGGTCAAGAGAAACAGAATGAACAGTTCTTTTTTTCTGAACCATGGAAAATATAAGTGGCAGGGCCATCAGGGAAGCGAAGGTTGACGCCAGGAGACCACCGATCACTGCCTGGCCGAGTGGCGCCGTTTGTCCGCCTGATTCTCCCAGGCCCGTCGCCATGGGTATCATTCCGACAACCATGGAAATGCTCGTCATCAGGATTGGACGTAAACGAAGTCCCGCAGCCTTAATCCCTGACTGAATGGAATCGCTTCCTGCTTTTCTGATTTCTTCTGCATTGGTGACTAGTAAAATTGCGTTCGATACGGAAACCCCGACTGACATGATGATACCCATGTAGGATTCAAGGTTGAGAGTAGAACCGCAGGCCAGCAACATCAGTATTGAACCTGCCAGCACTGCGGGGATAGTAGTAAGTACAGTAAGGGAAAGCGGAAATGACTGATAGTTGGCTGCCAGCATCAGTAGCAATACAACAATTGTAATCAGCAGGCCTGTTTGAAGACTGCCCAGTGTTTGTGTCAGCAATCCCACCTCTCCACGGGTCTCTACAGAAATTCCGCGGGGAGGTGCATCGATTTCTTTGAGCGCTTTGTTTACCGCAACGGCCGCCGAACCCAGGTCTTTCCCGTAAATATTTGCGCCGATAGAGAGAAACCTTGTGGCACCCCGGCGATCATATTCACTGATCACGTGATCCCTGGTTATTGTGGCCACATCTCCCAATACGGGTCTTGGACTATTTTGTTTTAACGGTATATCTGCCAGATCTTCAATACTCGATAATTCATTCTGTGGTACTTCTACCTGAACATCATAAGAAGTGGCATTTGACTCATCCATCCATAACATTTTTTGTATGTACCGGCTGGAAGAAGTAACGGATGTTAATGAGTTGGATACTTCAGTCATACTAAGACCGAGTTGTTTTACTTTTTCACGATCGATATTGATTAGAATAGCCGGGTTTTTCAATTGTTCTTTTAGTCCGATGTCCCGCAGATAGGGTATTTTTCGCATAGCGCTCATCACTTTTTGCGCATAGACATTGCTTTGCTCCAGGTCCTTACCCATGATGGCTACTTCAATGGGTGTTGCTGCACCCTGGCTCATAATCTTGTCGGTGAGGTCTATGGGCTCAAACGATATGCTGAGATCGGGCATCGCCTGATGAAGCGCCTTGCGATAGCTTTCTTCCAGGTCATCTGTATTTTTTATTTTGTATGAAGGTTTGAGAGCCACCTGCAAAAGGATTTCATTGGAACTGCTGGTGAATAATATGATGGGCAGCGTAGCGAAATTGGCAGGCTGCGTTCCGAGAAAAGCGGAAGTAATTTCTACATTTTGTTTTCCGACCATTTTATATAATACATCCTGAGCCTGTAACAAAGTGACTTCCGTATGCTCCAGTCTGGAACCCTGCGGAGCCCTGAGACGTACCTGGAATTGTCCGTCATTTGCGGGAGGAAGAATCGTTTTTCCAATTGAATTGACAGCCACAGCGGTAATAGCCAATGTGCTTAGGAAATAGAAACCAATGACAAGTTTTTTGTGTTCTGATCCTTTTCCCAGCAAACCCAGGAATCGTTGTCTGAATTTATCAAAGCCGCCGGGTGGTTTTGCTGGTTGTGTTTCCGCCTGGTTATGAACCTTATCCTTTAATACCCAGTTCGACAAAACAGGAACCAGTGTTTGAGACAAAAGAAATGCAGTGATCATCGAAAATCCGACAGCCATGGACAGAGGCAGAAACATGCCCTTTGGAACGCCGGTCATAAGGAAAGCGGGAGCGAATACAGCCAGTGTGCTTAAAAGGATCAATAATTTAGGCATGGCAATTTCATGACAGGCATCCGCAACCGCTCTGGCTTTCGTCTTTCCCATTTCCATATGGCGATGTATGTTCTCAACCGTCACTGTGGATTCATCCACCAGAATACCAATGGCCAGTGCAAGACCGCCCAGTGTCATAATATTAATGGTCTGTCCGAATGCTTTCAGTAACAGGGTGCTGGTGATAATGGATATGGGGATATTGACCAGCACGATCAAAACACTTCTTGGATCTCTCAGGAATAACAGCACCATTAAGCCGGTCAGGAATGCGCCAATGACCCCTTCGTGGATCAGGCTGTCCACGGCGTTAATGACATAGACCGACTGATCGAATTCAAAATTTAATTTCACGTCTTCCGGAAGCAGGGATTGCATGGAAGGAATAGCTTTCTTCAAATCCTGTACTACCGACCAGGTGGAGGCACCCGCCGTTTTTACGATGGGTACGTATATAGACTTTTTACCATTCACATAAGCAAAACCGGTTGTAATATCTGCGCCGTCTTCAACTTTTGCCACATCCCTTAAATAGACAGTTGCGCCATTTTGATACAGCAAAGGAATATTACCGAAGTCCGGAATCTTTGAAAGCACTGTATTGACTGGCGTCAGGTAAGAGGTTTTACCCATATTAACAATACCAGCCGCTGAAATATGACTATTGTCCTGCACGGCGGCAGTTATCTGTTGCGGAGTAATATTGTGACTGCGCATCAGATCGGGATCTATACTGATTAAAACAGTTCTCACATTGCCACCAACGGGAGGAATGGCCGCAAGTCCCGGCACTTTTGAAAAACTGGGCCTTACCCATACATTGGCCAGATCCTCTAATTCGGTGACGCTGCGTTTGGGACTGCTCAATGCCAATTGCCCCACCGGAAGTGTGGACGCATCAAACCGTATTATAAACGGCGGTGGGGTACCGGGTGGCATTTCATTAGCGGCCCGGTTGGAAAGAGCCGTGACCTCGGCGGCAGCCTGCGCCATATTGGTGCCTTCATAGAAACTGAGTTTCAACAAACTCAATCCCTGAATATTATTTGTTTCTATCGATTTAAGTCCGTCTGTGTACAAATAGATATTCTGATAGTTAGTGGAAATAAATCCCTCCATTTGCTGCGGAGATAAACCGCCATATGGTTGAGCCACATAAATAGTTGGAATATTCAGATTCGGGAAAATATCTATATTGATTGTTCTGACTGCCATGATCCCGAACAGGACAAGCCCCGAAACCAGCACGATGACCGCGACCGGCTTACGTAATGCAGTTGTAATAAGGTTCATTTGTTTTAATTTAAAATTGTAATAAAAACATACTGGTGTCTCCTGCAGAGACAGCTTTAAACAGCAGCGCCTGCCATACGGCGCTACAGGCGACATTGCTGGCTGCTTCTGCCTGGTTCAGAAAGTATAATGTTTGTGTCACATCAACGATATTGGTCAGACCGTTTTCGTACAATGCCTTTTTTTGATTGTAGGCATCCTCCGCTGATTTCAACTGGACGGGCACTTCTCTGTATTTGGTAAGCACGTTATCGATTTGCTGATTGGCGAATTTCAACTGATCAGCATATTTTATTTCTGCCTGGTTATAATCATCTTTATAAGCGTCCGAAATAAAACGCTGGCTCTGGACCTTCGATTTCACCCTCGTTAAGTCGGTGATATTCCATGTAACTCCGATACCCACCAGATAATTGGCCCGCACAGGATCGGCCCCTTTCAAAAAATTATCAGAATAGTCATTCGGATCGGTAGAAAAATTGCTGCCGAATCCGGAACCCCGTTCCTGTCCCACAGCAAAAAAACTAAACCTGGGCAGGGCTGTTTTTTGTATATAGGCAGCTGTCAGGTCGCTGGTAATGATCCTGCTGTCCAGGTAACGCAAAACCGGATGCAGTTGCAGATTTATTTCGTTCTGCGCCGGAATGGTTTTTGGAAGCGTTGTAACGAAACTTGTATCTAGATTATAAAAGGTTTGCTTTACGCCCATTTCTTTTGACAACTCACTGGCCTGGCTTTGCTCAAAATTTTCTGCATCGGTCAGCGAGATTCTGGCTGTCGAAAGTTCTGCATTGGCAATGGAACTATCAACACCCGGATTCAGTCCGTTCATAGTCCTTGCCAGAATGATATCCCTCAGCCGGCTGATCCGTTCCACATTGTCCTGCATCACCATGCGCAGACGCTGTGCTGTCAAAAGGTTCAGATATAAACCGATCACCGTAGTCTCTACATCAAATTTTGTTTGCCGCAGATCTGCCCTGTCCTGTTCATACTGACCCCTGGTGGCCGCTACAAATGCTCTTTGCAGGCCGAAGGAAAAAACATTCATATTTATATTTACATTGTATAATGCTCCGAAACTGGCATTCATGTTTTGCGAGGCATTGGAAGATGCTGTAATGGTTGTAATACCAGGTAATCCTGAGCCAAGTCCTGTCACGCCGTTTAATGTTCCATAGGCCGTCTGAGCTGCTAAAGTGAAATCCGGCAGGGCCACTTTTTTGGCTGCCTGAACGGCTTCAGCGGATGACCGGGTATAGTTGGTCTTCGATTGAATCATATAATTTGATGATGCGATTTGCAATGCATCGGTCATGGATAAAATCCTGTCCGGATTTTGGGCGGCAACAGGTATCTGACAGAATAGAATAATCCACATCGGCCAGATCCATAAATATTTTTTCTTTTCCATATCCATTTCTTTAATCAGATTAATTTAATTCTGCATTTTGCGAAAGTGAATACATCATCAGATCGAGTTTTATCTCCCTGTCCTCGTCGTTATTGTCATACAGGTAAACTCTTAAGTCATATTTTTTTCCTGCGGATTCGTATCTGCCCGTTGCGGTATCAATAACCAGCAGGCCGGAACAGGAATTTATACTTTCACCATCGTCCATGATACCCTCCAATAAGAAAACCAATTCATCACCTGAGGAACCAGCCAGATTAATATCTAAGCCGCAATAAATATTGGCGTTCACTCTTATTCTTTTCTTTCCAAAGTCAAATTGGGTGCGTTCTATATTTGATGATGAGGATTTTGCAGTAAATCCGTTACTCTCGAGAACCAGCCATTTGTTTTCGAAGTCAATATTTACTTTCACCAGCGGCAAATGCATTTCTGCATACTCTCCGTACAAATAACCTCTGTCGGAAAAATCCTTTTCAGAAGCAGGAATTGAATATTCAAAGCTTTTGAGATATACAGGCTGTTTCATTTTGTTTGTTTTTAATGTTGATGTAAACCTACTTTAAGAAACAGAAGAGAAGAATCGCAAATCGTTCAATGGGCAATAAGTATAGATGATTGCACTTTATGGAGATTAGGAAACAAGATTTTTCATTTCCCCGCATTGAGCAATCGGAACCCTCACATCAAAACAATAACTGCGGGTTGATTTTTGTTTTGCGGGCAGCAACAACATGAGCAGGCCAATAAATACAGACGATCCCAGACCAACTGCTTTCGTGATGAATGCCCCACTGAAGCAACCAATCAAAAATGGTAAAATAATATACATGCCATGCACAAGCTTTTGTTTCAGGTTTTGTTTCTCCTCATCCTTATGTTTCAGGTATCCTGCCAGGTCAATAATAAATTGAGTTGTGTTGCCTGTCATTAAGGTGGTTGGTGCAAAAACCTGCTTTGAAAAGAAACGGCCGAAGGCATTTTGTAATCCCATTGCAAAAACCACCAGCATGGGTATCAATCCGTTTAGTATGGAGTTCGTGTTTTGATGTCTGTAAATCCAGGCAATCAATCCGGATATGATCAACAGAGTACCTTCCAGGATCATGAATCTGTTAATAGCCTTCCTGTCATCCCTGACATGATTAATAATCTGAGTAGAAATAAATACAGCCAGAATAAAGACAGGAAAGGAAATCAGTTTTATCCAGGAAGCAGCTATACGATTTGTTACGATATCATAGGGTAGCATCACGAAGTTCCCGGTAACATGCGCAGAGAATAGCCCGTCAGCACCAATAAAGGTTGAAGTATCCGCGTAACCTGCAACATAACTTAAAATAACACTTGTAAAAATGACTCTGTCTATTTTCATAAAATAAATGCTTTGTTTGTTTATATCGCCAGCCGGCCGTTTGATTGATCCTGATTCTTATTTGTCGACGTAAATGATAAAATTAGATTCTATGAAAACCGGGAAGCCTGGGCAATCGTTCATCGGGCAAAATCAGTAGCTGAAATGAGAGTCCTCCTGATCCGGCGACTGATTTTGCCTTTTCAACGACATGTTCTTTTGCCTGGTTGAAGCACTTGATAGTTTTGTCTTCGATAAATTATTAAACTCAATTTTTATGAAGAAAGCAATTGCTTACAGTATTCTGTTCCTGGCGATCATAGCCGGAAGCAGTTTTAAATTCCTTCCACTCAATCCTCCCAGATCTGCACTGAAACTCCCGGGCGGGTTTCAGGTACATGTGATTGCAGATAGCCTCGGAGCTGCCAGGCATCTTGCAGTAACAAGTAATGGAATCGTATATATCAAACTCGCGAAACTTAAAAATGGTAAGGGCATTATCGCTCTACAGGATCTGAATGGCGATGGATACAAAAAAACCGGATTTGGAAATTATATTGGTACGGGTATCTATGTGAAGGATGGCTGGCTCTATGCTTCTTCCAATACAGATATTTATCGTTATCGCCTGAATGAAAAAGGCGAAGTGATTGATACGGCCCATGCAGAAAAAATTGTGACCGGATTATTGGATCGTCATGAACATAATTCAAAATCCATCGTACTCGATAACAATGGTTACCTGTATGTAAATGTCGGCGCTTATTCGAACGCCTGTCAGTTGCAGGACCGCGCGCAGGGTTCACCAGGAATCAATCCCTGTCCGATACTGGATTCAGCTGCCGGAATATGGCAGTTCAGGACAGATAAATTCGGTCAGACTTACGGTGATGGGGTACATTTTGCAACTGGTCTGCGAAATGTGGTTGGCCTGGACTGGAACAATGATATCGATCAGCTTTTTGTGATGCAACATGGAAGGGACCAGCTTTTTCAACTGGATCCCAATCTCTATGATGCGAAGCAAAGTGCGGAATTACCCGCAGAGACCATGTATGCTCTTCATGAAGGAGATAATGCAGGCTGGCCCTATGTTTATTATGATCCCTTTCAAAAGAAAAAAATTGTATCACCGGAATATGGAGGAGACGGGAAGAAGACCGGCGGTGAAAATGCCGTTGACCCTGTTGCTGCTTATCCGGCACATATGGCACCTGACGGACTCTTATTTTACACGGGAACCATGTTTCCGGAAAGGTATCGTCATGGTGCGTTTATCGCATTTCACGGATCATGGAACCGCGCGCCGGAAAAGCAAAAAGGATATTTCGTGGTCTTCCAGCCATTCAAAAATGGCAGGCCCGATGGAAACTGGGAAGTCTTCGCAGATAATTTCGCCGGATCAGATGATATCAGTTCTCCGGGACAGGCTTTACACCGTCCCTGCGGACTTGCTCAGGGGCCTGACGGTGCGCTATATGTTTCCGACGATGCAAAAGGAACTATTTATCGAATCACCTACGATGCCAGATAAATTATAAAAAAAATTGCCTGAAAATCATATCTATGAAAAAGAGATTAGTGGTGGTTATAACGATGCTCGGTGCAGTGGTGGTTTGCCTGAATATCAGGCCCACCCTGGCCGAAGCAGCCAGGGGTGGTCCGGGACCATCCACCATGCAACGCGGGCAAAAAATTTACGAACAAACATGCCTGACCTGTCACCAGGCTGATGCAGGCGGTGTACCAGGTATGACTCCGCCACTTCAAAAAAGCCCCTATGTGCAGGGCCCTGCAGTGAAAGTAATCGGTATTGTGATGAACGGTCTCAATGATGGTGTGGAGATTGATGGAGAAACTTATACCAACCCCATGCCCCCGTTTGGAACCGTATTGAAAGATCAGGAAATAGCGGATGTGCTGACTTATCTGCGCAGTCATTTTGGGAACAAGGCCGCGCCCGTTACAGTAACACAGGTAGCCAGGATCAGACAGGAATTAAAAAAGTAAAAATTATCAATTGACAATTAACAATTAACAATTAACAATTAAAATCATGGAATACAGAAAACTGGGTAACACAGATATCAAATTATCCGCCATCACTTTCGGTGCATGGGCAATCGGAGGATGGATGTGGGGAGGAGCTGACAAAAAAGATGCACTGGAAGCCATTGCTGCATCGTATGACTATGGTGTAACCTCCATCGATACGGCTGCCATTTATGGCCAGGGCAGAAGTGAGGAAATTGTTGGAGAAGCACTTCGCAGCCTGCCCCGTAATAAGGTTCAGGTACTGACTAAATTTGGTATGCGCTGGGATGAAAAAAAAGGAATGCTCGATTTTAAAAGTACCGACAACGCAGGTCATCCAATAGATATTTACAGATATGCCGGAAAAGAAAGTGTTATAAAGGAATGTGAAGACAGTCTCCGTCGTTTAGGCACGGATTATATTGATCTTTACCAGCTCCACTGGCCCGATTTAACAACACCGGTTTCAGAAACGATGGAAGCTTTAAATATACTTTTGAAACAGGGAAAGATACGGGCAGCCGGTGTGTGCAATTATTCTGCGGAGCAAATGATTGAAGCAGAAAAGACCATCGACCTGGCATCCAACCAGGTTCCTTATAGTATGGTGGAAAGATCCATCGAAGAAGAACTGGTGCCTTATTGTTATAATAATAATAAGTCCATTCTCGCTTACAGTCCTTTGCAAGGCGGACTGTTGACAGGCAAGATCCGCCCTGATCACAAATTCGCGCCCGGAGATCATCGTGCGGCTACTTCATTTTTTAAACCGGAGAACATTCGGCGCACAGATATATTGCTGGATAGATTAAAACCGTATGCAAATCTAAAAGGCGCATTCCTGTCCCAGCTCGTAATCCGCTGGACCATCGAGCAGCCTGGCATCACGATCGCCCTCGTAGGTGCACGAAATAAGGAACAGGCGATTCAAAATGCACTCGCGATTAATGTTCAGTTATCAAAAAGAGAAATTGAATTGCTTGACAAAGAATTAGACAGACTGGTTCTTGTAAATGACGCAGTACCCGCATAGTATTAAATTAACAATTAACAATTGACAATTAACAATTATGAAAGTCGGTTGGATAGGTCTCGGAAACATGGGCAGTCCCATGTCACAACGGTTGGTAAAAGCAGGTTATCCCGTAATGGTTTACAATCGTGACAAGGCTAAGGAAGAAGCATTGAAAATAATGGGAGCCAGCGTAGCATCCTCCCCACAGACATTAATAGAAGAGTCGGATGTAATCATCGTCATGGTTACAGATGATCAGGCGATCAGGCAGATTTTTGCGGGAAATAACGGGCTTCTTGGAACAAAAGCAACCGGGAAAATAATCATTAACATGAGCACAGTTTCACCCGGCGTAAGTAAGGACATGGCCTTATCCTGTAGTCGGGAGGGTAACTTCTACCTGGATGCTCCCGTGTCGGGAAGTGTGAAACAGGCGGAAGAAGGGCAACTGGTTATCATGGTCGGGGGATGCGAAGAGATATTGGAAAAAGTAAAACCAATCTTTGAACATCTGGGAAAATTAACATTGCTTGTAGGCAATACGGGTGCTGGTAATAAAGCCAAACTCGCGATCAACTCACTGCTCGCGTTTTATGCACAGGGCCTTGCGGAAGCGGTTGTTTTTGCACGGAAAAACGATATTAAAACAAAGGATCTGATTACGATCATAAATAACAGCGCTTTGAGGAATATATTCACTACAATAAAAGGAGATTCAATTATGCAGCAAAATTATAAAGCTGCCTTTGCGTTAAAAAATATCGCAAAAGATTTACGACTGGCCAGGGAAGAGGGATTGGCGACGCCCATGGGAGAAGCAGCTTTTAAAACTTTTCAGGAGGCTGAACCGGTGTGGGGAGAAGAAGATATTATTGCGATTTTAAAGCATCTCGGCTCGCTTGGTTAATAAACAAAAGACTGGCCCTGAATAAATTCATCTCTATATCAAAGGGGTTGTTTACTTTTTCTGCGACAATCGTCTGCGTTTGGTCGGCACTTCTGTTCCGATCAGCATGCCCCATGCTTTCATTTCCGGTATCCGGTCAAATATAATTTTCAGAACACCCAGGACCGGTATAGATAAAAACATACCCGCAATCCCCCACAGGGCGCCACCCATCAACACAATCACAATCGAAATAAGAGCGTTAATTTTTACTTTGGAGGCAACGATATAGGGAACCAGGAAATGATTGTCAATAAACTGAATGGTCATATAGGCAATCAGGATCCATATCTCCGTGGAAAATCCATCTTTCGTTACCATTGCGACCAGTACCGGAAATAAGACAGCCAGGATTCCTCCGATGAAGGGCAGTATATTGAGTAAAGCTCCGATGACGCCCAATAAGATGGCGTATTGCACGTCCAGGATCAGGAGCGCAACCGTATTAAGGGTTGCCACGATCAGCGCTTCTAATAATAATCCGATCATGTAATTCTGTATAGCGCCTTTGGTTTGCGTTAAAACGACGCCCACTTCTTTCTCACCGGATTCTGAAAACAGTTCAAAAATAAAATTCACAATAAGTTTTTTATAAAACAAAAAAAGAAATGCATATACCGGTAATAAAACAGTCATTTCCATGCCGCCGAGAACGGTTCCCATGGCGGTTGCCAGCACAGGTTTCAAATTTGTTTCCGCCTCTTTAATATATTCATTCTGCTTTTTTGTATCAATGCCAAAATCTGTTCTCGCCAAATGTTGAAGTTTTTGAAACAGCATTCCAAATTTCTCTTTAAAAACCGGCCATTCACTGGAAAAACCTTTGATCTCCATAAAAAGAAAATACGTAACTCCGGTAATGATCAACATGGCAACGAGTATAGAGATGGCAATAGCGGCTACCGGAGGAAAACGATATTTCTCCAGAAATATAGTCAGTGGATTAAGCAAAACGGCCAGTAACAAAGCAAACGCCAGGGGCACCAGGATATCCCGCAGATTCAGAAGGATATAAGATAGAAGTACCATTCCGAGCATAATGACGCTAACTTTTAAATAAAAAGGATATTTCTTTATCATGGCGGTGCAGATTACTGGAATACTGCTGTCGTATCATAAATAATCGGGCCCGTGCCGGTCCAGGTGATCTGAACGATGACAGGAACTTCTATGGATTAAAAGGGAGAAGTAGCTTAATTTCCATATTTTTAGATGTTTATTATATGACACTCGTGCCCCACCACACGTCGTTTAATTTTTTAAAATATTGAGATTCAATATTTTAATGCTCTGAATGAAAGCAACCTATTCCAGCGTTTTTCGGCCTGCAATAAATTAAACCTTTCCTTTGGCAGCAAAATGTCTGGATTAATTAGTGAAATGGTGCAACCACAGAACCTCAAACGATTCAACTTTCTTCAATACGATCATCAAAATGATCATCAAAAAAAGTTCGGAAATGAATAAAACATTTTTATTGGCTGATGATGATCCGGATGATGTATCCATGTTCCGGGAAGCACTTTCGATCATTGACCCGTCTATTATTTTTTATTACGCACAAAACGGAAGGGGAGTATTGGATAAGCTGGGAGATAAAAACCTGGAAAATCCGGATATTATTTTTCTGGATATCAATATGCCCATCATGAACGGTTGGGAATGTCTTGCCAAATTAAAACAAAGCGAATTATACAGGGATATACCCGTTTTTATTTATTCTACCGCATCCCGAAATAAAGAAGTGGAAAAAGCATTTGAAATGGGTGCAGTATGTTTTTTTACGAAACCCACCGAATTCAAACAATTAATAATTTATCTGAAAGTGATTGCTGATAGTCTGGGTAAAGATATGCCTGCACTGATCGGGCACCTGAAGGGTATACAAAGTAAAGTATTTTAACTTTGGTCATTTCCGTGAAGATTATTTTTTTATATTTCTTTTTATCAACGGGAGATGAATGAATAGAAAACCCGGTAAACGATACATCTACCGGGTTTTTAGTTCACAGCACCACTACGCTTCTTCTTCCTGCGCTGCATCATAATTGACGCTCTCTTCAGCAATGGCTGTGAGCTTTTCATCGGCGGTTTTTTCCTCGTTTAGCGTCGTTTCCAGGATGTCCGCGACATCGTCATGTCCAAGATTCCGGGCCAATTGCACCAGACCGCCATACGTGGCTATTTCATAGTGTTCAACTTTTTGTCCCGCCAGGATCAATCCCAAGTCCCGGGTGGAAGTTCCTGTTTCTGTTTCTTCTACTATGCTGTCACCCTCTCTGGTAATACCTTCCATTGCTTCACATTTTTTTGATTGAGGTTTGTATCCCAGCAATTCAAAAACCTGTTCCAGTCTTTCCACATGTCCCTTTGTTTCCTCCAGATGATTGTTGAAGGCTTCTTTCAATTCCGCAGCGGTAGCCGCTTTGGACATTTTGGGGATTGCTTTCAACAAATGTTTTTCAGCCCAATAGATGTCCTTGATTTCCCCGTGGAAAAATTCCAGCAGCATTGAGTCTTTCTCTGCGCTATCAGCTGATTTTTTCTGTTTTGTTTTCATGGTTCTCATTTTTAATGTTTATATTCTGTGTACTATTAGATAATCATGCCACGCGGCGGCGATTGGAAGTCAGGTCTTATAAGTGTATGGCACAATATTGTAACACGTTTTAGAATGAAAATCATAACCATGGAAACAAAAAAAACGACTCATGAGGCCAGCCTCTCAGAACGGTTTGCCATCAGCTTCACCAAGGCCACCGGTAGTACGGCTGCTTTTATCCTGGCATTTTTTGTGGTCCTCGCCTGGGCTGTTTCTGGTCCCTTTTTTCATTATTCGGAAAGCTGGCAGTTGGTCATCAATACGGGCACGACGATCGTCACTTTCCTGATGGTCTTCCTTATTCAGAAAGCGCAGAATAAGGATTCACTGGCGATCCAGTTGAAACTGAATGAACTGGTTGCAGCGCATGAATTCGCGAGCAACCGCCTCGTGAATGTGGAAAATCTGTCGGAGGAAGATCTGAAAGTCATCCAGAAATATTATGCAGGTCTCAGTTCGATGACGAAAAAAGAAGAAAGCCTGCAGCAGTCACACTCCATCGACGAGGCCAAGAATATGAGCGAGATTAAAAAAGGCAGAGAAGAAGGTATCGTTGACGACCTGAAGCGCAAAAGTTAAGCGAAAAAAACGAAATTTATGAACAAATGAAAATCGCTACTTATAATGTAAACGGTGTGAATGGCCGGCTGCCTGTATTGCTCCGATGGCTGGCAGAACAAAGGCCGGACATTGTCTGTTTGCAGGAACTCAAATCGCCGGATGAAAAATTTCCGGAGAAAGCATTACTGGATGCAGGTTATCAGGCCGTATGGCATGGACAAAAAAGCTGGAACGGCGTGGCTATATTATACCGTGCCGGGCAACCGGCAGAAATACGACGCGGACTTCCGGGAGACCCCGACGATTTGCACAGCCGGTATATTGAAGCAGTGATCGAAGATATATTGATTGTTTGTTTGTACCTGCCAAACGGTAATCCTTATCCGGGGCCAAAATTCGATTATAAATTAGAGTGGTTTAAGAGGCTGAAAGTTCATGCTAAAAAACTACTGGCTCAGAATGTGCCGGTTATATTAGCAGGGGATTTCAATGTAATGCCGACAGAACTCGATGTGTACAAACCTGAGCGATGGATAAATGATGCCCTTTTCAGGATAGAGATCCGGGACGCGTATAAACAACTGGTTAATCAGGGTTGGACAGACTCTCTTCGAAAATTATATCCGGAACAGGTTATATATACATTCTGGGATTATTTCCGCAATGCATATGCACGTAATGCAGGTCTTCGTATAGATCATTTGCTATTGAGTCCCCAGGTAAGCAAAAGATTACTCTCCGCCGGGGTGGACAGGCATGTGAGGGGTTGGGAAAAAACAAGCGATCATGCACCTGTCTGGATTCAGTTGACAGACATTTGAGAAATTGTAGAAATCCCTGGACAGTCGTCTGTGCAGGTTAATAACTGTTGTCTCAGACAAAAGAAAAATATGATTTCAGACGTTCTTCAGAACGGCAGACTATATTATTTTATCAGCTACATTCGTCAGAGTGAGCCGTAGCCAGTACGGGGGATATGAGAGAACAGGGCATATTAACGGTTATGCACCCACGCTTATTTATTTCAGGGGTATGTATGGCGCTGAGAATCTCCGCGCATTACTCATGATCGATGGAATTGCAGAAAACAATATTCTCGGCACGAATGATATGGCCGGTCCGGCGTACAGTCTTCACAATATTGAGCGCATTGAAATTATCTGGAGGCCCGTTTCAGCTCTGTATGGAGCGAATGCATTTGGCGGAGTCATCAATATGATATCCAAAAAAGGGGGCGATATTAATGGTCTGCATGCAGAAGCCGGTTTCGGAACCTTCAATACTTCGCTTCAGAATGTTCGTATGGGGATGAAAAATTCTTCTTGCAAAAAAATTGTTGAAATGCACAAAGGATTCATAGAAGTTTCGAGTAATCCGGGTCAGGGAACCACCGTCTTTATTTATTTGCCAGGATCGCTTTTAATATATTGAACTCCTGCATGGCTACGGTTTTTTCGGTTTTATGAAAACGGCAATCACAAACTGAGCTGGAATGAGTTTTGGATTTTCTTTTTCCTGAGGCGTTAACAAGGATTCAAATTTCCATTCGCCGCTGTAATCCAATCCCCTGAATGTTTTTGACTTCGTAACCGAATCATATAACATGGTCTGATACATGCCGCGTTCTACCAATATTTTTCTGCCGTTCACCGAAGTCATAGATTCAATTTTAAAATCCTTATAAAGACTGTCCCTGATACCCACCGCAACCAGCGTATCACCATGCCGGCCACTGACCGGAAGGACAAATAAATCCCGGTAAAGCAAGGGTAACACGTTGAGCTCTAAAATACGGGGTGTTGACCGTGACCTGCCTTTTACGGCGACGAGCGTGAATTGCAACAGTTGTAGACTGTCGCCGCCGAAATAATCTATTTTTTTTTGATGAAATGTCAATTCCGGTTTCCCGCGGATGGACCAGTTCAGATGAACTGAATCCCGATCAGTTATGATTCCTGGATTTGCAGAAAAAGAATAAATTTCCGGCTTGCAGGCAGTAAACATGAAAGACAACAAAAACAAATACAGGCGCCTTCTGCTAATCATCAATGATTTTTTGGGCACTGAAATACTCAGACAAATATACTAATCAATCACTTAGTGCAAAATAAATACCAGGGACCTGCGGCAGGACGGCACATCGATGCCAGCAATCGTTCTGGCCCACTTTTTTATTTACGTTGGGTATGGGGTCCAAATTCACAATACTGTTTACCTATATGGATTTCCTGTTCATAGGTGAAATCACAAAACTATTTGTTGACAGGGTTCCGGTTTATGTTGTTTCTTATATGCTGGCGGCGAATCCTGAGATCATCGACGTGTTGGAAATTTACCGTGGTGCTGCTCCGGATCATGCTGTATACTGGCGGCAGAGAATGATCCATCGGGAAACTGAATTGGCTGACCCGGACCTTGTTGAAATAATCGGACGGGCTATAAAAATTCAGGAAGACATTCAGTCGGGATAGACTGAGATCCAATATTGACCGGAGCCGGACTTTTCATGTTACCTGTACGGGACAGTGATACATACCATGGCACGGTTTTGTGATCCAACAAACAGCTTGTAGCAGCCGATGCGAAAAGATCCTGACAAATGAAACCTTCGTTGCTGAAAAAAACCGTGAAATTAATGAAGGGTGGTATTAAATCGAAGATGCCGGCTTCGGTCGCACCGATGCTTTGCACGCTTACAAAGGAAGTCATCCAGGATGATAAATATCTTTACGAACTGAAATGGGATGGGTACCGAATCATTTCCTCTGTGGAAAAAGGAAAGGTCAGGATGGATTCAAGGAGTTCGCTGAATTATACACATAAATATCCCGTCGTTGCAAAAGCGCTGGCTGCCCTGAAACATGATATCGTTTTGGACGGTGAGATGGTGGTTTTTAACGAAGCGGGTTTGCCTGATTTTGACGCACTTCAATTATATGACGGGCAAGAAACGCCTTTGACTTATTGCATCTTTGATGTATTGTGGATGGATGGATACGACCTGAAAAAATTGCCACTTGCAGAAAGAAAAGAAATACTGGGTCAAATTTTAAAGGGAAACAGAATCCTTCGTTATTCAGAATCCTTTGAAGATGGACTGGCGCTATATGAGCAGGTGGTTCAAAAGAATATGGAAGGTATCGTTGCCAAAATGAAGGACAGTCCTTATATACCCGGAAACCGCGGCGACAGCTGGCTAAAAACACCCACCAGAAAGAGACAGGAATTTGTGATCGGAGGTTGGGCCGAATCAGACAAAAGCAGATCATTCAAATCATTATTATTCGGAGCTTATACGAATGGAAAATTTGAATGGATCGGCCGGTCAGGCGGTGGTTATAAAGACAAAGAAATGCCGGGCATCTTAAAACAACTAAAAGCTATTGAAATTGATAAATCACCTTTCCACAATAAAGTACTGGATACAAAAGGCGCCCGGACGCATTATGTAAAACCTCAGTTGGTTGCCAATTTTGAGTTCGCAACCTGGACAAAGAGTGGCCGGATCCGAAAACCGGCAACTTTTTTAGGCTTCAGGAAAGATAAAAAGCCAAAGGATGTGGTCAGGGAAGTGCCCAAGCCTGTCGGTTTGATTAAAGAGGAAATAACCCGATGAAAAATATTAAAAAAAAACCCTGAACCTGGGTTCAGGGCAGCTTAGCACCTAGTGTTGGCTACGCATAAGCAAAACTCTTCTCTCAACAACTCTTCTCTCTGAAAGAAAGACAATCACGATTTTGAAAACGCTGCATTTTTTTCAAATTTAACCCGGTTCGGGGCATGCTCGGGCCCAACGATGCATTGGTCAGCAGGAACATACTGCTCATCCGTCGCAGACCGTGATTGTCCGGGGCAGCCAATAATAAAAGATTGAAGCGCAGGAGATTTCATTCAGGATTAAGAGAAGGCCGGATTTTGCTTTTCAGCCCATCCAACTGCGTTTTCAATTCCTTCATTTCGTGAAATAATTTTTTTAAGTCGCCCAACGGTACTTCATTCTTAACTGCGATGTCAAATTTCTCAGATATGGTTTTTAGCTGGAGCCGTAATGATGCTGTTTTGGATTGCTGATCTAGTGTTTGCATGATTGACAGATTTTAGGCATGAAAACTTACCAGTCTCAATATTGCGGGCGGTTAAGGTAATTATTTTTATTAAACCATTCATATTTGTTTCCGGATTTCAGTATTCCATCCGGTCAAAATTCAGCGGCCCACCCGGCCCCCGCATCGCTGGCATATGTTTTCGTGTGATGAGAACATAAAACTGATAATGATGCAAATACTCAATGAAATATTTGGTACGGGCAGTGACCTGAACGTTCTTCAAATGACTGCCAGATCGGTCGTGGTCTTTATCATTGCACTGATTCTGATCCGGATTTCCGGCCGCCGGTCATTCGGGCTTCATTCGCCACTCGATAATATTATTACCATCGTACTCGGTGCAGTACTTAGCCGGGCAATCGTAGGCGCATCCGGATTCTTTCCGGTGATAACCAGTTGTACAGCACTTGTAATCATTCACCGGTTGTTCGCTCACGGAATGGTTCATCATCCGGTATTTTCCAAACTGGTGTCGGGAGAGAAGATTCTGCTTTTTAAAGATGGAGACTTTGTAAAACAGAATTTGGACAAAGCGCTGATTTGCCGGGAGGAGATTTTACAGGAGGTACGTAAATCGGCGCTGACAGAAAACCTTGATCGCATCGAAAAGATTTACATGGAGAAAAACGGTGAAGTCAATTCAGTTAAGAAAGCCTAACGCTCAACGCGTAATGCGTAACGCAGACTCAGGCTCCGAACATCACGCTTCAAGCGTGATCACAGAATTGGTCATTTTCGTCTCAAAATATCGATGGTTCGTCGTTTATATTAATAATTGAAATGCTGAAATAATAATTTAGCATTTCGATACCCAACCGGGTATTCGTCTTTTGGTTTAGCGAAGGGTCGTTTTATCTAATTCGACCCTTCATTTTTTTTATTCGACCTGTTATTCTCTTCGTTCAATTTGTCTGGCAGGAATATATCTGGCGGAGCAGGTATTGAAAGCATTCACTGAGTGTAACGAAATCGTACAATCAAAAAAATCGCCCTGATATAAGTCGCTGGTACATACTAATATAATTTCAGGCATATGATTGGCTGGATTCATCCGAAAATGGATAAACAAGATAGCCATGTTTAAGAATTATTTTAAAACTGCCTGGCAGAACATTATCAGAAGTAAAGGATACAGCGCGCTGAATATATCAGGCCTGGCGACTGGTATGGCAGTTGCTCTGCTGATTGGGTTATGGGTGCATAAAGAATATTCTTATGATAAATTCCTTCCCGACTACCGACAGGCATATCAGGTCAGACGCAACTATCATGGTAATGGCGATACGGTTACATATGATGGCAGTTCGCTGAAGTTATCGGACGCTCTGCGGAGCCGGATTCCGGAAATTGAGTATGTTGTAGAAGCGGATAACTTTGGTCAACATGGATTGGTGGCAGGCGAAACGAAATTGTATCTGGCCGGTGGACAAACCGCCAAAGACTTTCTCAAAATCTTTCCATTCCCTTTAGTGAAGGGAAACGCCAACACGGTTCTGCAGGATCCCTATTCCATCGTACTCACCGGGAGCACGGCAAAGGCGCTGTTTGGTAATGAAGACCCTCTAAACAAAACCGTTCGCTTTGATAATAAAAATAATCTGAAAGTAACCGGTATCCTAAAAGACATACCAGCCAATTCCACTTTTCAGTTTAATTACCTGGTGCCGTTCAGTTATTATGAAGCCACTACTGAATTTGTACAAAGGGCCCGTCACCAGAATTTTGAATGGAACGCGTTTAACAATTTTATAAAATTAAGACCAGGCGTTTCTTTCGCACAGATATCAGCAAAAATCAGGGACATTGAAAAAGTGGACAAGGGTAACTTCATGTCCGTGGTAACGGACGTTATCCTACAGCCTATGCAAAACTGGCACCTGTATGGTAATTATGAGAAGGGGAAGGAAACCGGTGGTTTCATCGAATATGTGCGCATGTTCAGCTTCATTGGCGTACTGGTCCTGCTGATCGCCTGCATCAATTTTGTTAACCTGTCTACCGCAAGGTCAGAAAAAAGAGCCCGGGAAGTGGGTGTGAGAAAAACGATCGGATCCCAAAAAAAAGACCTGATCATACAATTTCTGACAGAATCATTTTTGTTGACCCTGATGGCTTTTATCTTATCTCTGGTTTTTGTTCAATTGGCATTGCCGGCGTTCAATACACTAACGAATAGTAAAATAGAGATCCCTTTTTCAAACCCCATTTTCTGGCTGATCATATGGGTTAGTATGGTGATCACAGCGCTGGCAGCAGGCAGCAGACCGGCATTTTATCTTTCTTCTTTTAATCCGGTATACGTACTGAAAGGTGTTATTCATGCGGGTAAATCTGCCGCAGCCACCAGAAAAATATTGGTGGTGCTGCAATTCACTTGTTCCATTGCGCTGATCGTGAGTACCTATATTATTTATCAGCAGATCCAATATGCAAAGGACAGGCCGGCGGGACTCAATATGAACCGGTTGATGATGACTGATATGAATGAGGACCTGAACCGGAATTATACGGCCATTAAAAATGAATTGTTACAAAAGGGCATTGTGGAGTCTGTTACAACGGCAACCAGTGCAGCTACAAACTCCGGCTGGCACCGGGATGTAGATGACTGGCCTGGAAAAAAGCCGGGGGAAACAGTTGATATGGGAAGGATTGATATTTCAGAAAATTATTTTAAAACACTGGGAATAAGTTTTAAAGAAGGCCGTGATTTTGCGGGTAATGCCGATACGCTGAATGCAATATTTAATGAGGCAGCCATTAAACTCCTGCGTCTTAAAGATCCTTTGAACCAAACCATCACTTATCTGGATTCCCGGATGAGAATTGTGGGTGTTGTGAAAGATGCCTTAACCGTATCACCCTTTGCACCTGCCGATCCAACGCTGTTTTTTTATGATCCGAAACCGCATGGCGTGATGATGTATCGTTTGTCATCGAGAAAAAAAACATCTGATGCAGTCACACAGTTAACCGAAGTTTTTGGTAAATACAATCCTGCCTATCCTTTTACATATACATTTGCCGACGAAAGTTATGTGGCCAAGTTCAGTCTGGAAGTGCTGATTGGCAAATTAGCAGGGTTATTCGCAGGACTTGCCATTTTCATTTCGTGTCTTGGATTATTTGGTCTTGCAGCTTATATAGCCGAACAACGAACAAAAGAAATTGGTATACGAAAGGTATTGGGTGCTACCGTATCGCAGGTATGGCTCCTGCTTTCAAAAGAATTTATAGTACTTGTATTGATAAGCGCTGTGATTGCTTCGCCCATTGCATTTTATTTTTTAAGCGACTGGTTGCAGAAATATTCTTATCGTATAAGCATCGGAGCATCCGTATTCTTTTGGGCGGCATTCACGGCTTTGGCCATAACACTTGTCACCATCAGTTTCCAGGCAATAAAAGCGGCACTTGCAAACCCGGTTCGGAGCCTTCGTTCTGAATGAGCTTCGGCTTCTGAAGCAGTTTTCGCTCAGAGTGAAGCTACGATCCTATCGTTATTCATCTTCCATTCCATATTCTTTTTTAAGAAAGAAGATCAGACGGGTAGCGTTTTCCAACTCAGGCTTTAAGTAGTTGCCGGCATAAGAGCTTGTAATAATTCTGAAGTCAAATACCTTATTAAATAGGGTACGAAGCTGCTTATTATCCGTATTTAATTCAGGCGTCGTTTTATTGGTAAACTTCCCGTTTTTCATGTAGGAGGTATCTGTATACATCGACATATCTGTCAATTCGTCCAGGCGGGATAGGATTTCTTTGAAATAATCTCTATAATAATTTGTCTGACTGGAGATGCCCTGAATATCCGTGTCATATTTTGACAGGCTGTCTGATACATGGTCCTTTTTTATGAGCCGGTAATCCCCTGTGCTTTTCAGTTGCTGCAACGTAGCATTATTACTGGTAAAAGAGGCAGAGTTGTAGAAAGTATTTAAAGACAGAAAATAAAAGTTTTTACGATTACTGTCCAGGCTCATATCTGCGTGGCGTAAGCGTAAAAAAATATCAATACCGCTGACTTGCACACTATCGAAATAGATGACGTGATTTAAGGTTGCTGTGTCGTCCTGCACATTCCGGATGAACCCTCTGATGTACTCTTTTTCCTTTGCATGGTTTGTTATATGCTCACTCAGGTTTTCAGCCAGAAAACCAAGTGTTACGGCAAGAAAAATCATCAGGAATTCCAGGAAGTATTCTGTAAAGTGTTTCTTTTTATGATGCAGATCGGGATGGTGATGAACTTCCATAATATAGGGATTTCCCGGTTTTGCCGGGGCTGTTAAAAAGCTAAAATAAAAAATCTCCCCGCCAAAACTACATTAACATTTTCTTTGAAACATAGTCTTTAACGGTGCGTATATATTTGATTCAACCAGTTATGAAGATTACTACAATATTAGCCGCTTGTCTGCTCGCCGCCTGTGTCCTGATTTCAGAAGGATGTAAGAAGACGGATCAGACTGTAAAAATGGGTCAGGCCACGGTGCCCGCTTGCGATCCGGTGCAACTTTTTTCTACGCCTGCCGATTCAACTTATATCGTGATGCTGCGCGGTGCGGGCAGTCAATCCGGATCTGTGCAGGAGCTGGGCAGGTCCACAACTGCAGTCAGCACCATTTTAAGCCGTTATGCGATCCGGAATAATCAGCCGGTTTCCATACTGAACAGTATACATTCAGGATTCATTACCCGCCTTACCCGAAATCAGGCACTGGCATTGAAACAGGATCAGGATGTGGAACTGGTGGAGCAGGACCGGGTAATTACACTCGAAAAAGGCTGCTTCGAATTGGTGTCTCCATCCAGCGTGCAATGGGGCGCCAGGCGAACAGGCATTGCTGATGGAACCGGAAAGCGGGTATGGATCATTGATACCGGTGTTGATACTGATCATCCCGATCTGGATGTGGATACGATACTGAGCAAATGCTTTGTAAACGGTGAAACTTCTGTGGAAGATAATAACGGGCATGGCACCCATGTGGCTGGAATCATCGGTGCTTTGAATAATTCCATTGGCGTAGTGGGTGTTGCCTTCGGTACAAAAATTATTGCTCTGAAAGCATTGAACAATGATGGAGAGGGGAGTACCAGCCAGCTGATCCAGGCTTTAAATTATGTAGGACAGAATGCCAGGGCCGGAGAAGTGGTCAATATGAGTCTGGGTACTGACACCATTTCTCCCGCGCTTGATAATGCTGTTCTCACGCTGGCAGAAAGAGGAATTTTATTTGCTATCGCTGCCGGCAATAAATCTGAGAATGCCAATCTTTCCTCACCAGGCAGGGTCAATCATCCCAATGTATTCACGGTCTCTGCCATTGACAGCCTGGGAAGATTTGCCTCTTTTTCAAATTTCGGAAGTGATGTGGATTTTGCTGCTCCCGGTGTTCGCATCATTTCCACTTACAGTAATGGGCGGTATGCGCAACTCAGCGGCACTTCTATGGCTGCCCCTCATGTAGCCGGCATATTGGTTATAGAGGGTACAAATATCCACAGCCGGGGAACTGCCCTCAATGATCCGGATGCTGTGCCGGACCCGATCGCTTCTTTTTAATGTTGCTGTGTCGAAGATTGGGAGATCGATTGCCTCAGTCCACATAAGTATTTTGCCACAGAACACATTTAACCTTAAGATTTCGAAGTTAATTTCAAACTTATGACAGTAACGGGTTTGGTTCTGAACTTAACCGATTTTTCAAATGGCAGTTTTAAGCAAATTAGGTAAATACCAGAATTATGGTCTGCTGATTTTACGAATTGGACTTGGAATCATGTTTATTTACCATGGCTTTCCAAAACTATCAGGCGGCCCTGATAAATGGGAGCGTTTAGGCATGGCCATGGGCTCTGTGGGTGTTCATTTTCTTCCCGTGCTTTGGGGATTTCTTTCTGCTGCAACGGAGACCATCGGAGGCCTTCTGATGATTTTTGGCTTATTTTTCAGACCGGTATGTATGCTGATGCTGGTTAACCTGATCGTAGCAGGTCTTTTTACATTCAATCAGAGCGGAAGCTTTTTCGATGCAACCCATGCAATTGAAGATGCTATAACGTTTGCCGGGTTGATATTTATTGGGCCCGGTTTGTATAGCATTGATAAAGAATGATAGATGATATACCAGGCAAACAAAAAAATTAAGCATCAACAATTTTCTTTCCAAATGGCATTAATGATAATTCAATCATTTGAAAATGCTTCCTTCCAAATGGTAAACCGATGATCGTAATGCAAAGTAACAATCCAAAAAGAAGATGGGAAAGCGCAATCCAGATTCCGCCACAGAAGATCCAGATAATATTTGCAAAGGTCAATAAACAACCTCCATTGGAGTTGCTGTAAACAACTTTTCTTCCAAAAGGCCATAACATGAAATCTGCAAGCTTAAAACACTGCAGTCCAAATGGAATACCAATGATGGTACAACATAAAACGATGCCGCCGATTACATAACCAATGGCAGATATCAATCCACCAAATACAATCCAGATCAGGTTCCCCAGCAGGTTCAAAATTGATTTATTTTATCTGAAAACGTTCACGATTTCAGGCAACTGCTAATTTAGATATTTCCCTGCTATCAGGTCACATCGTTTTTGGAATGATAATTCTTACTGTGGCAGTATGGAGGATATTTGTCATTTTATAGTGATTCAGGAGATGATGAGGTCATAACAAGACGCAGGTTGTTCGAATGAGACTGACTTCATGTATTTTTCTTTTTGAGTGCAAATGAATAACCGACGCTGATATTCACGATCCGGGGAGAAAGCTTTATGCCGGGCCCATAACGAACGTCTAGCGTTTCTCCTGTTCTTCGGATTGTTTATAATTTGATAAAAAACGATCCAGAGATAAAGGTCCTGAACCAATTACAATAAAAAGAATCAGTAGGGCCATCACCAATATGGACAACCAAAGCTCCGCATTAAAAAAGGGATTCAAAATGTTTACAAAAAATATAGCTCCAAAAACGATTGGTAACAGAAATATGGCTGCCAGTCTGGTTAATAACCCTAAAAAAATCATAGTCCCTCCAACCAGTTGCATATACGTTGTATAAAAGATAATGGCACTGATCAGATCCTCTGATTGATTTATCAGTTTATTTTCGATGATGAGATCGCGGATATAAGCGGCATGGATGAAATACACATATCCTTTTACTACGAGTAAAAGTCCTACCAGCATTCGTATGATATCCAGCATTTTCGGGTGATGTGTATCTCCCCAATTTTTGAATTTATTAAATGGTTTCATGACGTAATATTTTATCATAGATCATTTCAGTATCAGCACTGGCTTTGGGGTATCCCGGTAAAGGGCTTCTGAAATGCTCTTATGCGTTAACGAATAAAAGAAACTGTGCCTGCCGGGCAACGCGACAACCAGGTCAGCCGGGTGTTCATCTAAAAAATGTATAATACCGTTTAAAATGCTTTTATTATTTGAGTAATAAACGTCAAGGTGGAAATTCTTTAAGTATTCGCGCAGACTTTTTTCATTTCGTTCAAGGACTTCATCCCGAAGCGTATATTTTTCTTTCGGATCGACGTGCAATATCATCAGCTCTTTGTCAAGCCATCGGGTTGATTTTATTCGGAACCTCTCGAGTCTTTCTAAAAGACCCATCGCTTGTATATCGATTGGAACCAATACCTTTTGAATGGCCTGAAACCTACAAATAGATGGGACGATTAAAACGTTTACCGGACTGGCTTTTGCGATTTCAATGATTTGTGAGGCAATAAAACTGTTATCAAAATGGCTGACATGATCACTGCCCAATACAATCAGTTCAGCTTTCTCGCTTTCCACTATATCTATTATTGAACGAAGCAGGGGCTTTTCACTGACAGCGATAGAAACCTTTACACCCGGGTCCAGCCGATCTATGAATGTCTGGCGCCGGTTACGGAGCATTTCTATTTCATTCTTTCTTTGCTCCTGGCTCACATTTACATACTCTGTTGTCAGTAATACGTTTTCATAAAAGGAGCTATAAAATGATTTTAGTAATATGATGTGATCGAATTCAAAATTCCTGCTCCATGCCAGTGCAAATTCGAGGGCATTATCCGATGCGCTTGTGAAATCAACCGGAATAAGTATCGTTTTCATAATTCACATTATTATTACTAATCCTTTCTCCGCTTTTAAGTTTTCTGACATTTTCTTGACCACCTTAATAGATTGAGTAATTTTTGTTTTTTGAATACCCGATGCCGCAGTTTCATACATTTCCAATATCCACGGATTCAATTTCTTTTGTAAAAGCCGGCCTTCTTTTGTAATATAAATCAGGTTATTACGGCGGTCATCTGCATCCACTTTTCTGCTAACCATATTCCTTTTCACCAGATTGTCCACCAGGTAAGTCATGCTGGATTTATCCTTGATTACGATGTCGGCAATTTCCTGCTGATTAATCCCATCTTTATTCCACAGGCAAGCCATGATTTCGATCATTTCAAAACTGATGTCCATTTGATGCTCCTTAATTTTAGCCTGAATATACTGACGCAGAAAATTCCGCATCTCAATCAGGCATCTTCCCAGCTCACGGGCCAGTTCAGTAGTATTTCTTGTATCCACGATGATTATTTCTACTATAAAGTTAAGACATTGATAGTATGATATCAAACTAATAATTTTATAAATCGCACGTAGAAAGATGGGTAAAATCTACCAATCTGCACGAGTAATTCGGCCCTCTCAACAAAGCAAAATCGGCCTTTTAAGCAAAGTCAGCTGGCAGGGTATCTTTTAATTTTGTTCTTTCATTTATTAAATCCAAACAAAACAATGAATTACAGAACATTGGGAAGGTCTGGGCGTAGGGTTAGCCCGATATGCCTTGGCGGGCATGACCGGGGTGGTGATTGGGGCTTGGCTGCCGGTGGGCCCGGGCGACTTTTTGGGACATGGTTTATAAAATAAGTGGCGGGTACAAAGGCAACTTTTTTCTGTCAACCACCCGTCCGGAGCGGCAACTACTAAATGCCTTTTGTTTCATAAGGAAGATTTGAATAGTTTTTTACCTAAATGAATTCAACAGGATCGGCTAATTAAAAACTACATTCGTAAAGCAAAAACCAACATGACCCTGATCAGTCATTTTGAACAGTTTAATCTTCGTAAAAGGATCCCATCTCTTTTAATTAGGACAACTATTATTCTCCTGCTGGGAATTACTTTATCTGACAACTCTTTTGCACAACATCCCAACAGAAAAGCAATTACTGCCCTATTGAATGAGTTACCTCAGAAGAACGGTATCCAGAAGATAGATTGTCTGAACTCCCTGAGTGAGGAATACTGGTGGGCCCCACGTCCCGACCCGGATTCTATTTTTGTATACGCCAATCAGGCGATCGGTTTATCCAAAAATACCGGCAATGCCTACGGCATGGCAATGGCAAAACTGAATTTAGGCATAAGTGAATATTGCCGGAGAAATTACCGCCAGGCCGAAAAAGATATACTTGAATCCATTGGCATGTCTGAGAAAGACCATAATGCAAAAATCCTTGGGTACGGTTACCTCTACCTGGGCTCTATTCACTATCTAAAAAATGAAAATACAAATGCTGAAAGGGATTATGACAGGGTAACCGCTTATTTTAATGAAACAGGTGATGAAGAAGGTAAGGGAAAGTTATGTGCTTTTCAATGCGTACTCTATACAGCCATGGGCAATTATATAAAAGGGTTTGAATATTGCCAGAAGAGTTTGATGATCAGAACGAAATTGAATGATAACCTTTGTGTCCTCGCCTCGTATAACAATTTCGGAAATCTGTTTAAGGCAGCGGGAGATTATGAAGGCGCGCTTGATTGCTATCAAAAAAGTCTGACATACGCAAAAACAAAAAATATCGCATGGGATCAGAATGAACCGCTTGGATCTATATACTGCCGGCTGAACAGATACGATTCATCATTTTATTATCTCTTTCAATCTTTAAAAAAAACACCCAATGATCCCATTATTTTACAGAGCCTGAGCGAAACCTACCTGGCGGGAAAAGAATATGATTCTGCCCTGATTATCTCCACAAACCTTATAAAAAGTTTCAACAACAGCGACGACAGGGTTCATTTGATGACAGACCTGTTAAATGTTGGAAAGAGTTATGCCGGCAAGAATAATTTCAGCGCGGCACTGAAATTCGCCAATGAAGGGCTGACGCTCGCAAAAGCTGCCCACGCAAAACAAT
>Ga0206913_1018_pt1 | contig 50534 bp, 43 predicted proteins | sample Alteio_BWOrgHeat_72_FD_152942 | JGI IMG/M metagenome (GOLD analysis project Ga0206913, IMG submission 152942) | Enriched cells from forest soil in Barre Woods Harvard Forest LTER site, Petersham, Massachusetts, United States -... | ecosystem: Environmental > Terrestrial > Soil > Temperate forest >... | reverse complement strand
TTTTGTTGCAGACGATGTTGTTATGAAAGAGGTAGAGAGCATTGTGGATTATTCAATGCCTAAGTTTGAACATTACATTTCCGAAGGAAAAAAAATATATGATTTCATTGAAAAGCACATTACCATTTATTCGGTAGGTGTTGAACCTCTGTATTCTAAAGACAATGGATACCTCTTGTTACAGGATGGAAAAAGCACCGAAATATGGGCTTATGAATATCAAATAAAACTATTTGAACAATCGGATGTTAAATACAGAGGGATATATGTAAGCTACATTGATAAGTATGAAAGAAATTTCAGTAATACTATGCAATCAATAAAAATAGATTTAATCCATAAAAACAAAAAATATCCTAACCCTGCCACATACGCCATAGAAACAGATATGACATTTCCGTACGAAGAATCTTTTTTACCAATTGCAAAGAGGTACTTGGTAAAATATGTTGCCTGAAAAGTATATATCTCTTATTGAATATTTTGCCCGATTAGAAAAAAAAACTACTTTTGCCTTCCGTTTATTGGATTGGTCGGGTAGTTCAGCTGGTTAGAATACGTGCCTGTCACGCACGGGGTCGCGGGTTCGAGTCCCGTCCCGACCGCTTCTAAAGAAGATAACCCCTTATAGGTGAAAAACTTATAAGGGGTTTCTTTTTGCGGGGGATGGTATAGCGGTAATTTTTTATTGTTAAAATGTAACCTTAGGTCTGAATAATTTGGCACTATCTTTGAAATAAGGACTTCAAAATGTTGAAGATAATAACATAAATTAAAATCTCATATAATGAAAAAAATAATCATTACTATCACACTTTCTTTTTTGGGCTTGAGCAATATGGTAAAGGCGCAAGTTATCACGACTATTGCACCATCCGCAGGTCTTCCGAATGGAATCGCTTTAGACAAAGCCGGTAATGTGTATTTAACAGATGGTAATGCAATTGCTAAAATAATAGTTCCTGCCAACACTTTTACTGTTATAGCAGGAGACCCCGGTGATAATGGTGATACAGGAGACGGAGGGCCTGCAACTGCCGCCACCTTGGATGAACCGCATGGGGTTGCCGTAGATGCAGCCGGTAACGTATATATTGCCGATTATTACAATGTTGCAGTCCGGAAGATAACTGCTGCAACAGGTATTATAAGCACCATAGCAGGTAACGGACAAATTAATTTGAATGGAGATAACGGACCCGCTACCAATGCTGGATTAGGCTATGTGGCGGGTGTTGCCGTAGATGCAGCCGGCAATGTATATATTGTAGACGGACCTGGTCCTAATACTATTACTAATATTCGAAAAGTAACCGCTGCCACAGGTATTATAACCACCATAGCGGGTACTGGTACAATGGGTTATTCAGGTGATAATGGACCGGCTATAAGTGCTCAGCTTAATCTTCCAAGCCAAGTTTGTTTGGATGCTGCCGGCAACATATACGTTGCTGATCAGTTGAGTAACAGAATCCGCAAAATAACCGTTGCAACGGGTATAATAACTACTGTAGTGGGCACTGGAACAAACGGTTATACGGGCGATAACGGACCGGCTACAAGTGCAGAAATAAATTATCCCTATGCAATTTGTTTTGATGCTGCTGGTAATATGTATTTTTCGGATCGCGGCAATGAAGTGATTCGCAAAGTAACCGCTGCAACGGGTATTATCACAACCATAGCAGGTAATGGAACTCTTGGTTATGCAGGCGATGGCGGACCAGCTATAAATGCTGAATTTGATGATCCGCGGGGAGTTGCAATAGACAGTGCCGGTAATATATATATTGCAGATAACCAAAATAATGTTATGCGTAAGATAGGCCCCCCGGGCAAATCTCCTGGTCCAATCAGCGGCAATAATAGCTCAATTTGTGCAGGCAGCATAATTACCTATAGCATTTCGGCAGTAAACGGAGCAACATCCTACACATGGACATTGCCTTCCGGCTGGTCAGGTTCATCAACAAGTACCTCAATCATTGCAACGGCAGGTATAACGAACGGATATATCAGTGTAGTAGCAAACTATACTGTTGGTCCATCTAATCCACAAACAGTGGCAGTAACAGTTAATCCGCTTCCTTCAGTTTCTTTTTCACCAATCAACTCAGCATGTGGTAATTCATCTGCTTTTGCTTTAACGGAGGGTTCTCCAACAGGAGGTATTTATTCTGGAATTGGTGTTACGGCCAATATGTTCAATCCCGTTACTGCAGGAATCGGCACTCAAACTGTAACCTATACCTATACCAATGGATACGGCTGCACCGGCTCTGCCACCCAAAAAATAACTGTAGCAACAGCTATAATTTATGATACTGTAAAAATTACAGTAACTGATACCCTTATAATCAATGCTGTTTTAACAGGCATTGCTGCTCCCAACAATATCAATACGATCAAGGTTTATCCCAATCCTGCTAATACTCAGGTAACGATCAATTATGGTAACTATACTGCAATGTCCGGGTATACGCTTAAAATAATAAATTCGCTTGGACAGACTGTTTTCACAAGCTCAGTCAATGCTCCTCAAACTACAATTGACTTGAGTACCTGGAGTGGTAAAGGAGCATACATCGTTCAGGTAATTAATCCGAATGGAAATGCTATTGAAAATAGAATAATTATTTTGCAGTAAATACCATTTAAAAATTGAAAAGGGAAGCAATTAGAGAATTGGTTTAAGAGTGTTACATAATTAATATTTCAACACGTATATTCTCTTGTCCTTCTTCGAGTGTAGTAGGATTTTTATTAATCATTTTGTCTCCCCGATAACCTATAGCTATTAACCTATTTTCATTTACTCCATTAAAAACAAGATATTTTTTTATGTTGTCGTTAACGTTGTTGGTTTAGGAGCGTTTCATAAGGATATATGTAAAATAATTTATTATAACTGAAATACTTGTAATGGGTTTTTCTTTTGAAGGGACGGTATGGGGGACGGTAAATACGGTTTAAACTCATAAAAATACCTCTTCCGTTTCCCAAATCAATTTGCCCAGTTTTTTATTTGCATTTAAGCATGAAAAATATCCTAACGGTTAGCATCCTCAACATTTATCCAATCGTTTTGTTTGGGGTCATATAGCAATTCATCGTATTCATTTAATGTAGTGGATTTCCCATGTAAAAAAGTACCTAATGACATCTCTCCCCCCTTTGGTAGTTCCTGTTACTATAAATATTATAATATCTTTGATTTAGTTAAATCATTACAATAAATGGCAGTACTCGCCTTTCTTATATCAATAGGTGTTTTTATATACGTAATGGTTAAAAACGATAGCCATTCGTCCGCCAATAAAAATCTTAATTTTTACGTTACACTTCTTGAAAAGAGAATAAAGGAACTTGAAAAGAAAATAAGGGAACTCGAACAGGTAAATAGTGGTGCATATACTCCCAAACAAGAAGCACCTAAGGCAGAACCTCAGAAAACCAACCCTTCAGTTTCTGAAGCCCCAAAATATATCAGGCAATTACCGGTAGAAACGGAAGTTGTAAAAACTGTAACTCCACGACCGACAAACGTTATTGAAAAAAGTAAAGTAAATACTGTTCCCAATAAATCTCCTGAGGTCTGGACAAAAATTGAAAAACAGTTTGTAGAAAACTGGACAGGAATACTCGGTGCTGTGATTATGGTTGTTGGTGTTGGATTTTTAGGAATATATGCAGCCTTAAAACTTTCAGCATTCAACCGGTTTCTATTAATAAGTGCTTTTGCCGGATTATTAACCGGAATTTTCTTTTACCTGAGAAAGCAGGAGAAATGGTTAAAGCTTGCCCTTTGGTTACGAAGCAGTGCAGGAGCGATATTTCTGTTTGCCTGTCTTGGTTCAGCAGGAATTGCAGGGTTACAGTGGATTGACGATCCTTTTTATGGTTTAGCCCTACTGGTTGCAGGTATTGCCGTCAACCTATATTTAGGATATGCAGGAGGAAGCCAGGTATTTGCTTTCCTGCATGTATTACTGAGCCTGGTGGCATTAAGCATTGCTCCAGCAGCAGTAGCGACACTGATTATGGCAGCACTTGTTTCGCTTTTTGGAATAGGATTAACATTCAGGGAGAAGTGGGATTACCATTTGCTGCTGACTGTTTCAAGCTTTTTCATATACCACCTGTATTGGTATTACCAGCAAACCGGATTTACGTTTGATGCCAGGTTAATGGGCATAGCCACTGTTTTAACTGTAAGCGTTACAGTTGCATTGGTCCATTACCGTAAGGTTTATAAAACAATGAGTTTTGATGCTCTTCCGTTCATTGTTCATTTAATTAACTGGTTTTATTTCGGTATAGGTCTCTTCCTGTATTCTACGGGAGACCAATTGGCTACAATTTTTATTGTTTGTGGTTCTGTTGCTGCTTTCTTTCTTTCAAGGAGAGCTAAAAAATTAGAGATAAGATGGTTGCATCACACAGATACATTGATGGCACAAGTGGCGGCTATAATTGCATTAATAACATTATACAGGTGGCATATTGACGGGTTAACAATTATTGGAGCTATATTCATAGAGACCATGATCTTCTTATTCATTATGCTGAAAGAAGACGAAGAATTTTTATATAAAGTCGGAACAGTGGCACTGAATTTAGTTGGAATCGTTCTTTTAATTGATGCCGTAAAAACCATGGATTATTCTGAAAGTTTAATCATTTACAATCATTCCCTTACATTGTTTGTGTGCTTCTTATCGGGAATTGTTTTTCAGGTGTATAACTTCAAAAAAAACAAGTTTGATTTCAGTTCTTCCTTTAAGATGTTCGAAATCTATCTCAACCCCAAAATAAAAACCCCCGTTTTTGCAATTATTTTAGGACTTATACTCAGTTCTGTTTACCTGAATATATATACAATAGAGTGGTCGGAGTATTTTATTGTGCCTATAGTTTGTATATTAATTTATGTAAGAAATAAATACCAATCCATCGAACTGGTCATAACCGCCTTTATCCCGTTGCTTAGCATACATTTGATAAATTGGCTGTCCCATGACAGTAAAACGAGTGAAATAGATGCCCTCATTCATTGCTCTCCATTTTTGCTAGTATCCATAGCAGCTATTAAATGGTCATACGTAGAATATTTTAACAAATACATTAACTGGATAGGTATATATCTATTTGCCCTTCATACAATTATCATCAGCTATTTCATTTTTAATCCCATATCACCATTAATTCCTGCCCTTTTTTGGCTCTCATTGTCTGCGGTTGCATTGGAAATATCGCGTTATACAAGTAGGAAATTTGCTCAGGCACCCGAATACAAAAATCAAACAGATCGTTTCCTGCTGCACGTAGGATATATTTTAATAGCAGCCTTTATAGTAAGACACATCATGGTTGATCTTCAATCGGAGCTATACCTTGGAGGAATTATTAAAATACGGTTGCTGATTGAATTGTTTGCATTGGCAATATTTACTTTTTGGGTAACAATTAAAAAACCTGACGAATCCAAATACCGTAGCTGGATTAATTTGCACCCCTTATTAATAGAATTGATAATACTGTTCTCCATTATGATCGTCAGTCTTGAGGCATCTGTATTCTGGCAGCCCATTATATGGATTGCATCAGCATTTGTGCTTGGTTTCTTAGGAAACTGGAAGAAAGAAAAATTATCGAGATTGCTTTTTTATTCCCTCGTTATGTATTGGGTAACAGCTTTCCAGGATTCATTTATTACAAGTTCTTACAATACTCCTTCCACAGAATGGTATGATCAGGCCTGGCTGAGCGGATGTATTGCCATTGGCTTACAATTTATATTTCTTACTTACTTCTACAAAAAATGTTCTTTAGAGGATGTTCATCTTCCAAAAGCACTTTCATTCTTACAGAACCCGATTAAAAAAATAAATAAGAACAGGAACTCGTGGATTTTTTATCCGCTTATCATCTGCACTGCAATATTCCTTTTCTGGTCGTTTGATAAATCCATTCTCACCTTATTATGGGTACTTGAATGTTTTATGTTATTTATATTAAGTGTAATATTAAAAGAAAAAAATTTCCGTTACGTTGCCCTTGCCGCATTGGTATTGTGTATTGTTCGGTTAATATTTTACGATCTTGCACAAACAAGTACCTTAACAAGAGCGTTGGTATTCTTTGGCGTTGGAATTATTTTGCTTGTTATGAATTCCATCTACAACAAATACAAGGATAGGTTTACCAATGAATAAATTACGTTCTCTTGTATTTTTTTTGTTATTAAGTGCCGGAGTGTTTTTGATTTACATTCTCTGCATAGAGAAAACAAAAACACCTTTACATTCCTCTTTTGCTCCTGTCTTTCAGCTAATCGGGAAGTCTACCAGTTCCATTGACCGTGCCCTGGCAAAAGTTATTCCCATAAATGAAATGGACGAAAAGGACTATGGAAATGCTGTGGCAATGCATTACCAAAGACAGAACGATTCAATCGATAAAAATTTTATTTACCTGAATCACATCATTAAGAACCTGTCAAAATTTTCCAAGAAACCTTTTATATATCGGGTGTTTATAGTACAATACGATGTTCCTAATGCTTTTGCATTACCTGGCGGAGTTATCTGTGTAACAAAGGGACTTCTGCAAACCATGAAAACAGAAGCCGAGATCGTATCTGTGCTTTCCCATGAAATGGGGCATATAGAGCGGGGACATTGTTTCGATGCCATTAAATACGAACTGTTATTTAAAAAAATCCAATCCCGCACACTCGGCCAGGTAGCCGATTTTGCTGTCAACCTGTTTATAAGACATTCATTTAGTAAAACGCAGGAAAATGATGCAGATGAGTATGGTTACGATTTGGTTGTTCAAACTCAATACGATCCTTCTGAATTCGGAGCAGCTTTTACTGAGTTATATAAATTCGAAACTAATTCAATGAAAATAAAACAAAACAAAAATGCTGATCCGATAAGAGATTATTTTATGTCCCATCCTCCCTTGCCCTTACGAATTGAAAAGTTTTCAGAAAAAGCAAGAATATGGTGGGATAATAATAAAAATGCAAAACGTTATGTAGGAAAAACCAACTTACAGAATAAAGTATGCTTTTATGAAGTGAAATATGTTGCCGAGTGGACAAATTATTTGCTTCAAAAGAACCTCTAGTTAAAGATGAGATATGGATTTTAGAGTCCATCACAAAATGTGGCATATGAACTGTGGAAAATAGAACAATTATAAATTATTAAGAGACGGTCTACAATACGTTCCTTAACTTTGACAAGGTCTCGTTTTCCAACATATTTATACAAGATATCTAATGAATAAAACATATCCAAGAAAAAATATTTCTTTACAATCTTAATAAGTACCTCTTTGATTGGTACAAATGTTTCAGCAAGCCCGATTCTAAATACAAGTCATACAGTTAGTGGAATTTCATCCAATGGCTGTAGAAATACTGCACATGTTACTGTAACCCGGTAAAACAATTTACACCGATGTAAAAAACTGCCCCTCGGGTTTGTACTTGACACCCATAGATTTAAGCAAAGAGGAAAAGGGAATATACCTGTTGCAGATCATTAGCGATAAAGAAAACGTCAGTGAGAAAATAATTGTTTATTAATTCCACATTGCAAAACTTGGCCGTAAGAGGATTTGAAAATAATTAACCAGAACTACAATTCGTAAAAAAATCATTAATAAATATCTCAATTCCGATAGTAGCAAATATTAATTGCTTGCTTTGTTTTTTGTAGTTAGGTACCGGATTCGGTCAATAGTTTTTACGTTTGCCTATGTGTTTATATCATCTCATATAAATGCTTAGCTAATTCAAACATGTAAAGAAATGCTTTGCCAAAATTAATTGGGAGACTTCACCAATTTGCTAACACGATAAATTAAATATATGCTCATACAAGATATACCCACGATCACAAAACCCAAAGTGTCGTAATGTTCTATTGGGCTAAATTTATCTTTTTGTATTACTATCATTCCACCAACAGCAGCAGCTACACCACCTGCTATTTGTTGAACCGATGAATTAATACTCATATACGCTCCTCTATCCTGAGGTTGGGGTAATGCAGATGACAATGCCATGGAAGGTGTCATGCGACTCATAATGCCAATCATCATTACTACATTCATTAATAGTATTATGCCAAAAGGCACTGGCGTAAGATGCGTATAAATTAAAACTACAATTATCATCCAAACCGATGCGAGAGCAAATAATTTGAATTTGTCTATTTTGTCGCTCAAACTCCCTATCAAGGGCATTACTATAAGTGAACTTACACCTCCAACCATGAACATGATAGGTAGTTGTTGCGGAGTAACATGCAGGTTGTTAATGGCAAAAGCACTTCCCCAGGGCATCATCATAAAACCACCAATAGAAAGTAAAGCGGTTGATAAAAAACCAATTCGGTATTTGCGTTGAGCAATGGTATGAAATAAATGAGCGAAAGCGTTTCGTTCGCTTTTTATTTCGAGGTGTTTGGTTATGGGTTGTAATTTAAACACAATAAATAACCAAATAATTAGTGCCAATCCCACAATCATTAAAAAAGGAGATTGCCAGCCCCAGATATTTGCTATATATAGGCTTATTGGAATTCCTAACACCTGGCTTGCTCCAAAGCCCATCATCATAAAACCTACCACACGACCGCGTTCTTCAATCGGAAACAGGTCAGCAACTATCGCCATTGATATAGAACCGATAACTCCACCAAACAAACCTGTCATGATACGGGCTGTTATCAGCATTGGATAAGAAGTTGTTAAACCACAAAACAAAGTGCCCAAAATAAAACCAATATAAAAAAACAAGAGAAGTTTTTTACGATCAAAACGATCCGCAAAACCTGCAGTTAGCAAACCTGAAATGCCAGCGCTGAAAGCATAAACAGATACAGCAAACCCGAATTGTTTGGTGGTCAGTTCCATGGACTTCATAAGTATATCACCCAAGGGCGACATAACCATAAAGTCAAGCACAACAGAAAATTGAGTGAGAGCAAGCAAGACTATTACAAGAATTTGATAAGAAGAAAATTTAGTTTTAGCTGTCGTATTTTCCTTTGTCATTTTTATTTATTTCCAGCATATTAGAAATATGCATTTGGCGAATTTAATGATTCTGTTTGTTCTGATGTCATTTGTATAACTTCCAATTCTTTTTTATTCATATGTTTTCGTAAGATATTGCTAATTGTATGCTTTTAAATTAATTATTGGCAAAATCCCCGAACCGAGTTTTAACGGTTTTATTGTTTGGATGGTGTATTTGTGACATTTCGGTGGAGAAATGAAAGAATGGTCAGGATTAAAACCCTTTGAAAACTTTCTTTGATTTAACAACATACATTTTGTTCTGCCTTTTAATTCCTTTGTTTACCTATAGTCTGGCTTAGTTCACCGAAAAAAAATAATACCAAAACTTCTTCATCGTAAATTGTATTATCATACTTTGACTCATGTTCTAAAACCAATTGTATGAATAGCAAGGACGACATAATTTTTTTAGTTGAGGATGATGAAATGTATTCTAAGATGTTCGAGTACAAGTTGAAAAAACACTGTGATGGTGTTATAAAAAGATTTTCTTGTGGCGAAGATTGCATTAAGAATATGTATTTGAATCCAAGCCTTGTGGTTTTGGACTATCAATTACCAAATATTAATGGACTGGAAACATTAAAACAGATAAAAAAATATAATCCTGAAACTCTTATAGTCTCTTTAACGAACAACAACGATACTAATGTAAAAAAACGATTATTAGAAATTGGTGTTGAAAAACATTTCCAGAAAAGTAAAGATACTTATGATGAAATATGCAAGACAATTGATTATCTGTTATTAACTCTTCGGTCAAGAAAAGATGAGCAAGAAAGAGTTCAAAGCATTGTACTCATAACAGTATTATTTATTTTAATGGGAATACTATTGTTTTATACTAACAAATAAAAATGGAGGTATATTATGAAAGCTATTGATAAAATTAGTCACTGGGGCGATACACATCACCCAAAATGGATAGATCTTGTGCGAGTGGGATTAGGCTTAACTATTTTCATAAAGGGAGTAGAATTTGCACAAAGCCCAAATGAACTAAGAACGATGTTTGATGGAGTAAATTCAAGTCTTTTATCCATTTTTCTCATCAACTATATCCCTTTTGTTCATTTAGCAGGCGGAATTCTTATTATGCTTGGATTGGTTACACGTGCGGCTATTATTTTTCAGTTACCAATATTAATTGGAGTCGTTGTATTCGCATGGAAGTATGCTGTTTTTTTTGATTTATATTCTGGATTTGGGTTAGCTCTTCCGGTATTGTTTTTACTTGTCATTTTTCTGGTATATGGTTCAGGGCCTTTATCATTGGATGAGCGTATGAAAAAGCATCCTAATAGTTAAATGAAAATATAATTGGATTAAATTCTTAGCCCCTGAAGATTTTAATTCCTCTATTCTTTCAATTAAGATTGAAGCTAATAGGAAGAGTGAAAAATACTGACACGGGCTTTCCATCCTGCATTCCAGGCTTCCAAGCAGGCATCATTTTGATAACATTTATTGCTTCCATCTCAAATTCTGGAAATCCCCTTATACCATGTTCAACACCGATGTCACTTATTTCTCCTTTTTTATTTACTTTAAATTTCAAGTAGATTCTTCCGGTAATCCTATTTTCTCTACCGATTTGAGGATAAATCAAATGATTCGAAATAAACTTTGACATAGCAAGGTAACCTCCTGGAAATTCAGGCATTACTTCAGCCCATTTGAGAGTATCTTCAATTTGTCCTGTACCAGAAATTTTAGAAGAATCATTTCCATTACCTCCGATAGCTGGAACATTGTTTTTATTCCCACCAGCTAATATTGTTTGAGGTATGTCAATCAAATGGAACATAGAATCTTTGCTTGCTACCGAAGTATCATTAACCACTGTAAAAAGACTTGCCACCGATTTTTTAGGAGAAGGAGGCTGTACATTATTTTTAGGTTTATCTATATCAGAACTTTTAGGTTTGATCTTGGTTAAATCAATTATAATTTCATTCTGAACAATATCTTTCTTAAGATTTACAACATTCTTAATTATTTCAATATTTGAAAATGAGAAAATAAAAGAGATAAGAAAAACCGAGGATAAAAAAATTAAAGCAAGAAATAAAGCAGTGACTAAAGATTTATGATAATTTCGTCTTATCGCATATGCACCATATTCCTTGTTTCTATTTTCAAAAACAAGTTCATTACGTCCGGGGTCCAATACATTGCTCCATTCAGAAAAGAATACATGGTGGGTTTTCATGGCTTTAGAGTTTAGAGTTAAGAACAATTCATTTATACAATTTACGTGCACTTTTATACAAAGTATATCAGTTTTTACTAAGTGGTTAAGTATGTTTAATAACCGGATTTAGAATAAGGATAATTGGTAAATAGTGTTATTTTGTGCAGAGGAATCAGTTTTCTATTTAATTCCGATACAGAAAGCTTTGATTTTAAAGGAAAAATGGGTTTCGTTCAAATAAACACATTTGTCAAAACCTTAATTTATTACAAACACACATGTATTTGCTTTAATGATACATGTAGTTATTAAAGAAACACATATCAATAAATGTTTTATAGTTACCTTAGCAATGCTCAAAAATATTTTTAAAAGATTATAAAACCTCAAGTCATGACAATCACAAGGCCTTTTAATTTTAAAAAATGGATTGACGAAAATCGTCATCTGTTAAAACCACCTGTTGGCAATAAGCAAATATGGATGGATACGGATTTTATTGTAATGGTGGTTGGCGGTCCTAACTCAAGAAAAGATTATCACTACAACGAAGGAGAAGAATTTTATTATCAACTGGAAGGTGATATTGTGGTGGGTATTCAGGAAAATGGCAAAGCTGTTGATGTTCCAGTTAAAGAAGGAGAAATTTTTTTGTTACCCGCTAAAGTTCCCCACATGCCTAAGAGAGGAGCAAATACCATTGGCTTGGTGGTCGAGCATAAAAAGAAGAACGGAGAAAAAGACGGACTGCTTTGGTTTTGTGAAAAATGCAACAATAAATTATACGAAGAATATTTTACTCTCACCAATATTATGACGCAGTTTCAGGGCGTTTTTGAAAAATTTTATGGAAGTGAAAAATTGCGAATCTGCCAAAAATGTGGAACAGTAATGCAACCACCTCCGGTTATTAAATAATGACAACCCCAATAATCAAAAAGTTTTAGATTGTTTTTTTATGATATTAAAAGTTGACATTCATACACACATTTTGCCGGAAAAAATGCCCAATTGGGCTGAAAAATTCGGCTACGGAGGATTTGTGCGTTTAGATCATCACAAACCTTGTTGTGCGAAAATGATGGTTGATGAGAAGTTCTTCAGAGAAGTAGAGGATAACTGCTGGAGCGCTGAAACAAGAATGAAAGAATGTGATCATCACCATGTAAACGTGCAGGTATTGTCAACAGTTCCCGTAATGTTCAGCTATTGGGCAAAACCAAATGATTGCCTTGCACTCTCTCAATTTCTCAATGATCACATTGCAGACATAGTACAAAAATATCCGAGAAGATTTATCGGGCTGGGCACAATACCCATGCAAGCTCCTGAACTTGCTGTTAAAGAACTTGAGCGCTGTAAAAAAATCGGATTAAAAGGAGTTCAGATAGGTTCGCACGTAATCAACGACTGGAACCTGGGTTCTCCCGCATTGTTTCCCATTTACGAAGCCGCTCAGGAACTGCAAATGGCTGTGTTTGTTCATCCCTGGGAAATGATGGGACAAGAACACATGCCCCGTTACTGGCTGCCATGGTTGGTGGGAATGCCAGCAGAAACTGCACGAGCTATCTGTTCAATGATGTTTGGAGGAGTATTTGAAAAACTTCCCAAGCTCAAAGTAGCCTTTGCTCACGGAGGAGGTTCATTTCCGGCAACGATAGGACGTATAGAACACGGATTTAAATGTCGCCCCGATTTGGTTGCAATTCACAACGATGTTAATCCCAAAGAATATCTTGGTAAGTTTTATGTTGATTCCCTCGTTCACGATGCCTCTATGCTTGATTACATCGTTAACCTTTTAGGCGCAAACCGCGTAGCATTAGGCAGCGACTATCCATTTCCGCTTGGAGAATCAGAACCAGGGAAATTAATTGAAGAAATGCCCTATACTTATAAAATAAAAGAACAACTTTTGCATGGTACTGCGCTGGAATGGCTAGGAATGAAGAAAGAGAATTTTATATAATGAGGAGAAGATAGAAATTTTTACTTCTTGTTATCTATCATGTTCTGCATTTCAAACAACTTAAGCTGAGTATCAAATAATTTTAAACGTAAATTTAAATCATCATTATCTGTGCTGTTTGATTTTCTTGACCTTCTTCCAAAAAGACCCTTTCTGGGAGCACTATCTCCGGCTTCTGAAGCATCATCGTTACTAACTTCCTTTTTTTCAGAAGAAACTCGTAATGATTTGGGAACTTCATCTGAATCTTCTCTTCTGCCAAAATGGTAAACCAAACCAACGGCCATGTATAAATAACGATCCTCATGACTCCAGCTTCTTTCCCATGCATCAAGCTTGTCAGTAAATGTATTCACATAATAAAAATCGAAAGATAGATCAGTTTTGTAATTCAGTTTATGTTGAAATTTTACACCTACCGGAATAATTATAGAGCTAAGGCTGTTAGACTTTTCAAGCAAGTACTGACCTGTTGGTTGAGTAGGTAACGTTTCTGTATAACCATAGGCCTGTTTTAAACGATTACCCGCCACATAGTATAAACGTGAACGGTAAAATACTTGTCCGCCACCAACAGTAAAATAAACATTCATGCGGTTAGCATTTTTACCATTGGATCTTTTGCCGAACTTCCTAAGGTATAAATCAGAGATGTTGTATTTAGCACTTAAACTATAACTTTGGTAGTCACCGTTAAAGAAAAAAGGAATATTTGCAACGTCTGTTTTAGTTCCTTTTAAGCTTCCGGAAGAAACCTGTATTTCTCCGGATAATCCCCATTTTATCTGCTTACCCCCAAACAAACTTATTCCATGGCCAAAACTTTTGTTAAAATCACTGAACTTAGGAAAGACATTGTAAGTAGTAACATCTCCGTAAAATAAGGTGGTGCCTGCATCCGCGCCAAAAAACCAACCGCTTTTAAAATCGAGGTATTGTCCTTGATCATCAACTACCGTAACACTGTCGTACTGTTGCTGCGCTGAAATACGAGAGGAAAAAAGCAACAATAAAACAACGATTGCCGTATAATTAATAAAATAAGTTAACTTTTTCACAATGATTTATGAAAGATTATTCTTCAAATATCTGCTTTTTTTGATGATTAACCAAATTTCGATGTTTCAAAAGAATATTTTTAAACTGTATCTTTGACGGCAATTGTAGAATAAAATTATGCTTTTAGATGTATTTAATCGTGCCAATTGTAGCATCCTCAGAAGAAAGCACTTTTCTTTACTATTCGTTTATTTTTTAATCTATACATTAAATGCTGCTGACAAAACAGATGGTTTATCTAGGGATTATGCTATAAAAGCCGGAAAGATGGCAAAGCAGGCGTATCAATATTCTCAGTTCGGTTATTTTATAAAAAACAATAAAACAGTAACCGAAAATATTGAAAGTGCCATCACATCAATTAGTTTGTCTATTTCAGCCATCGATAGTGCTATTTCTTTCGCTTCCAAAGATTCTTCCAATCTGATAGGTATTGATTATGCAACTCTGTCTGAAGAATATGGACGCAAGGCAGAAAAACTTCTTAAGAGAGCTATTGAAACGAACGATGTAGCAGATAAAAAGTTTTATTGTAAAAAAGCAATATTTGTCTGTGGCAATGCCGTTGTAGAAGCATATACCGCTTCGTTGTATTTTAGTGGTGGTGAAAAGGCAAACAATGACAATTCAGCTCCGGCTAATCCGGATCAAAGCAAACCTCTCACAAAACTTGAAGTAGATAAAGCATTGTTTAATGTTTTAAATGACGATTTAAAAAGAAAGGAAGATGATTTTACTAAACAAATAAACGACCTGAAGCAAAAGCTTAATTCAACTACCAATCCCACAGAGAAAAAGAAGATTAAAAAACAAATAGAAGAATTGGTAGTCCAGCTTGCCGAAGTACAGGCGAAAAGAAAAGAAGTACTTGCTAAGTACGGTAATATAAGTGATTTGGTGAATGAGGAAAAAGGTTTAAAAGAGGAAACATCAGTTGCTTCTAAAAGTGTAAATACAAGCTACGATTTAAAAGAAAAAAGAACAGGAAGTTTCGAAAGCAATAATGATGAATGGGGTTCAGCCATTATAATGGACCAAAAAATGCCTGCTGGATTGTTTTACAAAGTACAAATAGGAGTTTACAAAAGTAAGTTAGATGTGAGCCTTTTTCAGGGTTTAACGCCAATTACCGGAGAGACAACTCCCAATGGAGTAAGGTATTCTGCAGGGATGTTTACCAAATTTAAAGATGCTCAAGAAGCTAAAAACTACATTAATAGCATTGGCTTTAATGATGCATTCGTAGTAGCATTCCATGATGGTGTTAAAGTAACTATAGCAGAAGCTTCTAAATTGGAAAAGTAAATTCCCTTAGGATTTAAGCTACTTTCAGCTTATTAAGCGTAGATTTTTTGAGTTTCTCTTTTGTATACGGAAGTGTTATGATAACTTCTTTACTACTTTCTTTTGATGAAGGCATTTCAAACATCATATCCATCATGATTGCTTCGCAAATAGAACGCAATCCTCTTGCTCCAAGTTTGAATTCAATGGCTTTCTCAACAATAAAATCAAGAACATTTTTTTCTACTACCAGCTTCACATCATCCATCTCGAAAAGTTTTGCGTATTGTTTGATGAGTGCATTTTTCGGCTCCGTCAATATTCTTCTCAAGGCATCTTTATCCAACGGGTTGAGGTAGGTAAGAACAGGCAATCGTCCAATCAACTCAGGAATCAAACCATAGCTTTTCAAATCCTGTGGAGCGATGTATTGAAGTAAATTTTGTTTGTCAACGGTTTCAATCTCTTTATTCAGATTGTATCCTATGGCTTGGGTTTGCAGTCTTCTGCCGATTTTTTTATCAATTCCGTCAAAAGCTCCTCCGCAGATAAATAAAATATTTTTAGTATTGATCGCCACCATTTTTTGTTCAGGATGTTTTCTCCCGCCTTGCGGTGGAACTTGTACTACAGAACCTTCAAGCAATTTCAATAATCCTTGTTGAACACCTTCTCCTGATACATCGCGTGTAATAGATGGATTGTCACTTTTGCGAGCAATTTTGTCAATTTCATCAATGAATACAATTCCTCTTTCTGTGGCAGCAACATCAAAATCTGCTGACTGTAACAAGCGGGATAAAATACTTTCCACATCTTCCCCAACATAACCGGCTTCGGTTAAAACGGTAGCATCGGCAATACAAAACGGAACGTTGATGATTTTTGCAATGGTACGAGCTAAGAGGGTTTTTCCTGTTCCGGTTTCTCCCACCATGATGATGTTTGACTTTTCTATTTCAACATCTTCTTTATCGGTAGCAGAAGTTCTGGGTTGTTTTTGTGCCAACCGTTTGTAATGATTGTAAACGGCAACGGACAAAACTTTTTTTGCTTCGTCCTGACCGATAACATATTCATCAAGGTGGTTTTTTATGTCAACTGGTTTAAGAAGATTAAGAACGTTGTAAACGGAATGATTTTGTTTTTCGCTTACTTCTTCTTTAACAATGTTCTGTGCCTGGATGATACATTGATCACAGATATGACCATTAATACCGGCAATCAGAACATTGGTATCCTTCTTGTCCTTTCCGCAAAAGGAACACTTGATATTTTCTTTGTTGGCTGCCATTAGTTATTGCTAACTATTTTTTGGTACGAATTAATATTTCGTCAATCATGCCATAAGCCTTGGCTTCTTCGGCTGTCATCCAATAATCACGATCGCTGTCCTTCCAAACTTTATCGTATTGCTGACCTGAATGTTTGGCAATGATTTCGTAAAGTTCTTTTTTAAGTTTCTGAATTTCTCTTGCAGTAATTTCAATGTCTGATGCTTGTCCTTCAGCTCCTCCAAGCGGTTGGTGAATCATAACCCGCGCATGTTGCAAAGCAGCGCGTTTACCTTTTTCTCCTGCACACATCAGCACGGCACCCATTGAGGCAGCCATTCCTGTGCATATAGTTGCCACATCAGGAGTAATGTACTGCATGGTGTCGTATATCCCGAGTCCGGCATAAACAGAGCCGCCAGGGCTATTCAAATAAATCTGAATGTCTTTTTTTGCATCAACCGATTGCAAAAAAAGAAGTTGCGCCTGGATAATATTTGCAACGTAGTCGTTAATGCCAACTCCCAGAAATATGATTCTGTCCATCATTAAACGCGAGAATACATCCATGGAAGCTACATTTAATTGTCTTTCTTCAATAATAGTTGGCGATATGTAATCGTCATTAAAAATAGAAGAGTATTTATCGAATGAGCTGCTGCTAATGCCTCTGTGCTTTATAGCATATTTTCTGAATTCATTTTTATCGAACATAGTTGTTGATTTTTAAGTTTAAATTATTTTTTAAGAAAGTCTTCATATGATACTTCCTTTTTTTCAATGGTAAATTTAGTTTTAAAAAGATCCATTACTTTTTGTCCGTATAATTTATCAAACAATTTTTTGGATTCTTCTTCATTAGATAACGTTTTGTTTACAATACTTTGAACATCCGAATCAGCGGGAACTGGAATTCCATATTTTTGATAATTACCTATAATGGTTGACTTTAAATGTTCTTCCGCTTCTTCTTTCGATACTTTGATATTGTTTTCTTTTATCAATTTATTCTCAATCAACTGCCATTTTAATCCATTGGAATATCCATTGTATTCTTTGCTGACTTCATCATAAGTAAGCGGTTTTTCGTTAACAGCCATCAGCCAGCGTTTAAGAAATTCATCGGGCAGAGAAAATTTTGCTTTTGCCATCAATGCATCAACGATGTCGTTGTATAACCTGCGCTCGCTATCATTGGCAAGCATTTGCTCCAACTCTTCTTTAATTTTGGCTTTAAAATTTTCTTCGCTTGTTACAATTCCTTGTCCGTATATTTTGTCAAATAACTCCTGATTGACTTGTGCAGGAATCAGCTTCGAGATTTTTTTAAGAGTGAATTGAAATTTTGACTTTAAATTTTCCGCCTTTGCTTTGTCAATTCCAAGCAATGCTGCCAAGTCCGTTGCATTCTCTGATAATTTAGAACCTTCTACAACAATTTTGTCTTCGGGCTTAATGCCAATTAGTTTGTTCTTGGTTTCAGTATCTTTAATTCTTTCAATAAATAAAGTAGAAGATTTGAAGATTCCGCCTTGCAAAATATTTTCTTCGGCATCCAGTTCAGCAAAGTCACCGAATAAAAAATCTTTTTCTTCCGAAATGTCAGTGCTTGCAATGCTTCCGTAACGTGCACATATTTCTTTAATCTGTTTTTCGACCAAAGAATCATCCACCTTCACAACGGAATAATTGAATTTATCTTTTGCGGAAAGTTCAATGTTAAACTTGGGTGCAAGTCCGAGATCGTAAGAAAACTCAAATTCTTTTTGATTGTCCCAGTCAATTTTTCCATCATCAGCCTTTGGCAAAGGATTTCCAAGAACTTCTATTTTATTTTCGGAAATGTATTTGTAGAGAGAATCGGACAAAAGTTTATTGATTTCATCAGCCAAAATGGATTTTCCATACATTTTTTTTACAATTCCTACCGGAACTTTTCCAGGACGAAACCCAGGCATGTTGACTTTTTTCTGGTAGTCTTTAAGAGCACCTTCCACCTTAGTTTGGTAATCTTCCGGACCCACCTTAACTTTTACAACCGCGTTAAGCTCGTCAATGTTTTGTTTTGTAATGTTCATTTTATTTTTAATTGCTCTTTTTTGTGCGGATGAAGGGACTCGAACCCCCACGCCTTACGGCACCAGATCCTAAGTCTGGCGCGGCTGCCAATTACGCCACATCCGCAATAGCACAAGCCACAAATGTACTTATATTTTTAATCCGCACAAAAAGCTCTTTAAGTTATTGAATACGGGCTGTTTGTTTCTTTTCCTTTTTTATTAAATATTGATGAGCCTCCATTGTAATTTTGTAGGCAATGATTCTTGAAAAAATAAAAGTGTTTTCTAAATATTTTCTATTTTTTGCTCTATTCATTCTTCCATTTCGGGAATTTGCTCAAGCCTACATAAGTGAGTTTGAAAATTACGATTGCACTTATTCAAAAGAAATAATCATACCATTTAATTACACAAAAAATGGCGAAGAGCTTAAAAAACCTCCGCTCAATCAAACTGTTTTTTATACTCATCGCGATCAGTTTTCATATTGGTATAAAGTAATTGCAAAAGAAGATGCTATTATTGGTTTTAAAGTTGATCCGATTGATAACCGCGACAGTTATGTGATTTTTGTTTATCAATACAACAAAAATGATTTTTGCGATAAAGTCTACAACCAAAAAATACAACCTGAAAAATCTTCTTTTTTTCTTAACAACAAACAAAGTGATGAATATGATTTGACTCAGAAATCTATGCAAATCAAGAAAGACAATATTTATTACATTTCTATTTTAAACACTTCCATTAACAACTGCGGGCATTTTTTCAGGCTTTGGAAAGGGAAAGACACTGTAAAAATAAAATCCATTCATATTCCTTGTGTCAGAGATGTTTCAATAGCAAGTAAAAAAGTGGAACTAAATTTTTCCTCTAATGCAGAACTTGAAATTAAAAAAGACACTATTCAGAAAAGTATTTCAAAAACTCCGAGTGTTCAGTTAGTTTCTGTAAAATGTAAAGTGATAAGTAGCAAAAAAGCAAAATTAACTGAACCTAAACTCAAAATTGTTGATGAATTAACCGGGAATGAAATAACTGTTAATTCGACAAACAATGAAGACTTTGAATTTAAAATTGAACGTGGAAAAAATTATAAGGTCGAATGTTCGGCAGTTGGCTTTAAGCATTTCGATCATAGTTTGAACATAAGCAACGAAATTAAAGGCAGTGACAACTGTTTTGAAATTAAGCTGGATCCTTTAAAAACGGGCGACAATTTTATTATGAAGAATATTTATTTTCACCCGAATACGTATGCACTTCGCAAAGAATCGGAGCAGTATTTATCAAAACTACTCAGCTATTTACTTGCCAACGAAAGTGTAAAAATTGAAATACAAGGACATACCAACGGAAACAATCATATTTATAAAAACAAAGCCTACATGAATATGGGCGATGAATGGAATTTTTCGGGAAGTGCTAAAAAGCTTTCGAAGAAGCGTGCAGAAAACATAAAAAAATATTTAGTCTCAAACGGAGTAAATGAAAAAAGATTAATTGCCAAAGGTTATGGTGGCGACAGAATGATTATTCAAAACCCAACCACACTTGAAGAAGGACAGCAGAATATACGTGTGGAAATTGTAATATTGGAAAATTAAAACTTTTGTATTTGATGCTGGTTTATTGATTTTGAATAAATCAATAAATAGTTTTACATTCGTTTATCAAGGAAATGAAAGCGACTATTTCAAATTTTATAAAAGTTACTTTAATAATCTTGCTCCATGTTTACAGTTTGCAAGCACAGGAGGTTCGGTTTTCTCAATGGTATCAAACTCCTCTAATAATTAATCCCGCTCTTACTGGTGCATTCAATGGAAGTTTACGTGCTGTTATAAATTATAGGAATTTCCAAAAAGACTATAATACGATTGCTGGTTCTTACGAAATGGCATTCATGAAAAAGAAATGGAAACGTGCTTTTATAGGTGCAGGATTAAATTTATTTAATGACAATGAAGGTCCATTGACAACAAAGAAAGCAAGTTTTTCCTTGGCTTTTCATAGAATGATAAATCGTAATAATGCTTTGTCAGTTGGATTACAGAGTGGTTATGCACAGAAAAGCATAACAACGATAAACTTGGTTACTAATACAATGAATTCAAATACTGATCTTAGTAATAATCATTCAGGATATGGAGATTTTTCTTATGGATTATTGTGGACTTGGGCAAAAGATTCATTATCTAATAAATTTAATATTGGATTTTCACAGTTCAATATTAACCGACCTATGGTAACTCTTCTTGGTGTCAATGAAAAAGAATCTGTTATAACAAATGCACATGCCAGCGTTCTTATTAAAATCAAAAGAACAAAGATGGCTGTGGCGCCCAATATATTATTTGTGCATCAAGGATCTACTCAGGAAATATTGCCGGGGCTATTTTTTCAATATACTTTAGAACAAAAGACAAAAACAATGCTTTTTCTGGGAGGTCAATATAGGAATCAAGACTCTTTCATAGCCACTGCTTTTTTTGAATATACTAATTATGCCTTAGGCATAAGCTATGATTTAAATACAGGGAATTTAGGAACTGAAAATTCAAAAACCGGAGTTGTGGAATTATCATTACGATACATTAATAGAAGACGGTAAGAATTTTTTATTTACTGACACTGACTAACAACTGAATTCAGTATAGACTCAAACAAAAACCTTCCATCGGTATTTCCTAATTCACTATCAGCGGCTCTTTCAGGGTGAGGCATCATGCCAAAAACATTTTTACCGGCATTGCAAACTCCGCCAATATTTTGTAAGGAGCCATTGGGATTAGCTGCATCAGTAACATTGGCATTTTCATCGCAATAGCGGAAAAGAATTTGACCGTTGTCGTTCAGCTTTTTTATTGTTTCTTCATCAGCATAATATTTCCCTTCGCCATGCGCTATGGGAATTTTCAAAGCTTTGTTTTTCGGAACAGCAGAAGTAATCAATGTGTCAGTATTTTCAGCTTTAATGAAAACATTTTTGCAGATAAATTTTCTTTCGGTGTTGTGAAGTAAAGCTCCCGGAACCAAGCCTGCTTCGCAAAGTATCTGAAAACCATTACAAACTCCAAATAAATATCCTCCTTTGTTTGCATACTCAATCACCTTTTCCATAATGGGAGAGAATCGCGCAATAGCACCTGAGCGTAAATAATCTCCGTACGAAAATCCACCCGGCAAAACAATAAAATCACAACCTTGCAAATCGGTATCCTTGTGCCAAAGTTGTACTACTTTTTGTCCCATAATGGTTTCCAGAACATAAATCATGTCTTGATCGCAATTAGAGCCGGGAAATATCACTACGCCAAATTTGTTCATGAGAAATTTTATTAAGGACAAAATTAAAATTAATTAGTGATTAACTATTGTAAAAATCGTTTCTGTTTTTCAACAATTCAGTAAATAGAAATATTATATTTGCCAGCAGTTAAAGTTTATGATTACAACCCTACTTATTTTTTTTCCGCTCATTTCAGCCCTCTTATTGCTGTTGGTCAATGGCGAGCAGGTAAAAAAAATTGCGTTAGTAGCCAGTTTGGTGGAATTTGGCATTCTTCTTTATGCTATTTCCCAATTTCAATACAATGCTGAAACTCAGTTTCTGTTCAATCAACCTTGGATAGGCTCTTTGGGGATTTATTTTAAAGTGGGCATGGACGGCATCAGTCTGCTGATGGTATTGCTCACCACATTGCTCGTTCCGATTATTATTTATTCTTCTTTTTCGCATAGCTATAAAAATCCTTCTGCATTTTATTCACTGATACTGATTATGCAAATGGCTTTGGTCGGTGTTTTCGTTTCACTCGATGGATTTTTATTTTACATTTTTTGGGAGCTTGCACTTATTCCTATATACTTTATCTGTTTGTTTTGGGGTGGAGAAAATAGGGCAAGAATTACTTTTAAATTTTTCGTTTACACTTTGCTTGGCAGCTTGTTTATGCTGGTTGCGCTTATTTATCTTTATATAAAATCGCCTCTTCATTCATTCGATATTGATGCTCTTTATCAATCCGGAAAGCAACTTTCGGCTTGTGAACAGTCATTTGTTTTTTGGGCTATGTTTATTGCCTTTGCTATTAAAATGCCAGTGTTCCCTTTCCACACATGGCAGCCTGATACATATACAAACGCCCCTACTCAAGGAACCATGCTGCTTTCGGGCATAATGCTGAAAATGGGAACTTACGGACTTATCCGTTGGTTGCTACCAATTGTTCCGTTAGGAATTCAGGAATGGGGAAACACAGCAATTATTCTTTCCGTTATCGGAATTATTTATGCATCGTGTATAGCCATTGTTCAGAAAGACATGAAGCGATTGATTGCTTATTCATCCATTGCTCACGTTGGACTTATTTCGGCAGGAATATTTGCATTCAATGTGCAAGGTTTGCAAGGAAGTATCATTCAAATGATAAGCCATGGTATTAATGTGGTAGGATTGTTTTTTATTGGAGATATAATTTTTGAACGTACCAAAACGTACGAGATTGCAAAACTCGGAGGTATTCGTTCCATCAATTCAAAATTTGCAGTTTTGTTTCTCATCATTATGCTGGGAAGTGTTGCATTGCCTCTTACCAACGGATTTGTCGGAGAGTTTCTTCTCATCAACGGAATTTACCAATACAATGCATGGATTGCTGCTTTTGCAGGATTAACGGTAATACTTGGTGCTGTGTATATGCTCAGAACCTATCAATCGGTAATGCTTGGTGAAAGCAATTCGCTTACTTCAACTTTTGCTGAATTAAAGTCAAATGAAAAAACGGTCTTAATTATTATCTCCGTTCTCATTATTGCAATTGGTGTTTATCCAAAACCATTGTTGGATATTTCAGAACCAAGTATTTTAAAATTAGCAAATAGTTGGCACTGGACTGATATAAAATGAAAGCATTAATATTACTTTCTTCATTAGGAATTATTTCTTTGTTTGCTGAAATATTGCATTTCAAAAAATATTTGTTTCCGATAGTTCTTTTGGGAATTCTTGCTGTCATTTATGAAACTATAACAGAATGGGGACATTCAAACATTTATTATCATATGTTGCAGATGGACAATCTTGCAGTGTGTTTTAATGTATCCATTTTAGGAACTTCATTTTTGTGGTTCACCATGTCGAACAATTATTTGAAAGAGAAAACCAATTTAACCGACCATTACGCTCTTGTTCTGTTTTCATTGTTTGGAGCGGTATTGCTCACTTCTTATTCCAACTTAACCATGTTGTTTTTAGGAATTGAGATATTATCAATTCCGCTGTATGTGCTTGCCGGCAGCCGAAAAGATGATTTATCATCCAACGAAGCTTCATTAAAATATTTTTTGATGGGAGCTTTTGCTTCTGGTTTTTTATTATTTGGCATTGCTCTCATTTACGGAAGTTCAGGCTCATTTAATCTTCAGGCAATAGCAAATTATGTACAATTAAATTCCGGAAATATTCCAGGATTGTTTTATGTCGGTATCGTTTTAATGTTTGTAGGCTTGGCTTTTAAAGTTTCTGTTGTTCCATTTCACTTTTGGGCGCCTGATGTTTATCAGGGTTCACCAACAGTTGTTACAGCGTTTATGGCAACCATTGTAAAAACTGCTGTATTTGCAACTCTCCTGCGACTTTTTAAAACCTGTTTTATTCCTGTTAATGATTCTTGGGCAAGCATGATCATGGTATTATCAGCACTGACAATTGTTGTAGGAAATGTTACTGCTGTTTATCAAACGAATGTAAAACGCATGCTGGCATATTCCAGCATTTCGCACGCAGGTTTTATGCTAATTGCAATCCTATCCATGAATGGACTTTCAAGCGGATCTATTTTGTATTACACCATTGCTTACTCGCTTTCGAGCATTGGAGCATTTGCAGTTGTATATATTGTTTCAAATGCAAAATCAAATGAAAACATTGATGCTTTCAATGGACTTGCTAAAAGCAATCCTGTCTTAGCATTAGGAATGACGATTGTTATGTTGTCTCTTGCCGGAATTCCTCCATTGGCAGGCTTTTTTGCCAAGTATTACATTTTTGTAGCAGCTCTCCAAAGTCATTTTGTTTGGCTTGTGATTGTTGCAGTAATTGCTTCATTAGTTGGAGTCTACTATTATTTCAAAATTATCATTGCTATGTATTTTAAAGAGCCAAGTAACGAGAGCATTAAAGTAGACACACTTCATAATGTTTTGTTGGTTGTCATCATTGTTGCAATCCTTGCCATTGGTCTTTTCCCCGGAATGATTATCCAGCTTATTTAGTTTCTGATAATTAATGAAGTTAAAAGCGCCCAGCCTCATCGCTCAAATATTTTTAGGGATGGGCTTAGGCATTTTAGTAGGTTTCTTTTTAAAAGATTTCGGACTAAGACTTCACATTCTCAGCGATATTTTTCTGCGTCTCATAAAAATGATTATCGCTCCGCTTGTTTTTTCTGTACTTGTTGTGGGAATTGCTAAAGTGGGAGATTTTAAATCAGTAGGAAGAATTGGAATTAAAACACTTTTGTATTTCACTTTCGCTACGCTTATTGCTTTAGTTATCGGACTCATAATTGTAAATGTTTTTGAGCCGGGCAAAATGATGTCACTTTCACTTCCTTCAGCAAATGCCGAAACAAGCATTAATGCTGCAACTCAAAAAAGTAAAAATATTATATCACACGTTATTCCCGAAAGCATTATCGGTTCAATGGCAAACAATGAAATTTTACCAATTGTTGTATTCGCATTGTTTTTTGGAATTGCAACGGCTGCAATCGGAAAACCCGGAGAAATTGTCATTTCTTTTTTTGATTCGGTTTCACAAATCATGTTTAAAATTACTCATTACGTAATGAAGTTCGCTCCGTTTGGTGTGTTTGGAGCATTGGCTGCTGTTATTGCTAAACAAGGATTAGAAGTGCTAAGCGGATACCTTTATTTAATACTTTGTTTTTATGGCGGACTTCTCTTTTTTATTTTCATTGTTCTTTTCGGGATTTGTTCAGTACTGAAAATTAAATTCTTTCATCTTCTTCGCGAAATTGAAGAACCCATTCTCTTGGCATTCAGCACAGCAAGTTCAGAAGCAGCAATGCCGAAAACAATTGAATCGCTGGAGAGGTTTGGTTGCGGTAATCGCATCGTTAGTTTTGTTTTACCATTAGGATATTCGTTTAATCTGGATGGATCGGTCATCTACATGACATTTGCAACAGTTTTTATTTCGCAGGCTTATGGAATTGAAATGACTATCAGCCAGCAAATTATGATGTTATTGATGTTGCTTGTTACAAGCAAAGGAACGGCAGGTGTTCCGAGAGCATCAATGGTAGTCATTGCAGGAATGCTTGAAACGTTTAAAATTCCTGCCGAAGGACTTTTATTATTGCTCGGCATTGACCAGATATTGGATATGGGAAGATCAGCAACCAATGTGATTGGTAATGCTGTTGCAACTACAGTGGTATCGAAGTGGGAGGGAGAGTTAGTTATAAACTAAATCGTTCTAAACTTGTTTCGGAATCTATTTATCTTTACAACAAGATGCTGAAACAATCACGATAATTATCGGGACAGCATGATAAAAATAAAAATGAAAGTCATCGGAATAATACCTGCGCGATATGCCTCTACCCGTTTTCCGGGAAAGCCATTGGTTAAAATAAAAGGCAAACCAATGATTCAAAGGGTTTACGAACAGGCAAAAAAATCAAAACAATTATCGGAAGTAATTGTTGCAACAGACGATAAACGGATCGAAAAATGTGTAAGAGGTTTTGGCGGAAATGTTGTAATGACGTCTTCCAAACATAAAAGCGGTACGGATCGTTGTGCCGAAGTAATAAAAAAAATAAAAGGCAATTATGATGTTGTCATCAACATACAAGGAGACGAGCCATTTATAAAACCTCAGCAAATAGATTTGTTGTGTTCTTGTTTTAAATCGAAAGATGTTGAATTAGCTACACTTGGAAAAAAGATAAAAGATGCAAAGGAATTAATCAGCCCTAATACTCCCAAAGTTATCATCAATAAAAACAAACAAGCCATTTATTTCAGCAGGGCTGTTATTCCGTTTTATAGAGATAACGGCAAACCAGAAGATTGTTTTAAAAAACACACTTACTACAAACACATCGGAATATATGGATACCGCAAAGATGTGTTGGAAAAAATTACTCGTTTGAAACAATCTTCGTTGGAAATAGCTGAATCTCTTGAGCAATTGAGATGGCTCGAAAATGGCTACAAAATTGCAGTAGCCATAACTGAATATGAATCAACAGCAATTGATTCTCCTGAAGATTTGAAAAAAATATAAATCAATCTTTTTTCACTATAGTTGCACTTGCCTGAGCTTTGGGGGTAAGCACCAAATCACTTATGTTTACATGATCAGGTCGTGATGCAGCCCAATATATAGTTTCGGCAATGTCTTCTGCCATTAATGGTTTAAAATTAGAATAAACTTTTTTTGCTCTTTCTTCATCGCCTTTGTAACGAACCAATGAAAATTCTGTTTCCACCATTCCCGGATGAATTCCTGTAACCTTTATTCCATGCTGAATCATATCAATGCGCATGGCCTTGTTCAGTGCATCAACAGCATGTTTGGTAGCGCAATAAACATTTCCGTTCGGATATGTTTCTTTTCCTGCAACAGAACCTATATTAATGATATGTCCGCTACCGTTAGTAATCATAATAGGAGCAATTGTTCGTGTTACGTATAACAAACCCTTTATATTGGTATCAATCATTATTTCCCAATCGTCAATATTCCCTTCCTGTATAGTGCTTAATCCCAAAGCCAATCCGGCATTGTTCACAAGCACGTCAATTTTTCTCCAGTCTTTTTCTAGAGAGCTGATTGCTTTTTCTACTTCCGACCTTTTGCGTACATCAAACCAAAGCGAAAGCACTTTTATTTTGTGTTTTTCCTGCAACTCTTTCGAAAGCTTGTCCAGTCTGTCTTTTCTTCGACCGGTAATAATTACATTGTAATTGTTTTTTGCAAATATTTCTGCAGTTGCTTTTCCAATGCCTGCCGTTGCTCCTGTAATAAGTACTGTTTTCATGTTATGTTCAACTTGCTGTTTTTATATCCGTACGAAAAATAAATTACCAAACCAATCACTAACCAGATGCCAAATCCGATCCAGTTTTTTATTCCAAGTTCTGTCATCAGGTACAAGCAGGAAACAAGCCCTAATACAGGAATCAATGAATAATTTCTGAGATAGCTGTATATGGAAATTATAAAACACAAAATAATAAATATGTAATAAGGAATTCTTGACTTGAATAATTCTATGGGCGTTTGTTCAGAATTAGTGAAGTTGAAAAAGTTTGGGAGTGTAGTTGGATCGTAAAGATGTATTAGAACGGGAACTATTATTAATAGTAAAGGAACAATGTATTTACCATTGATGTAAGGAATTTTGAATTTTGCTTTTTGTCGTTCTTCCATGGGCATCAGCAAAACACCTGCACAAACCAAAACAAAAGCAAACAGCGTTCCTATACTGCAAAGATCAGTTACAAGATCAGAGTCAAGAAACAAAGCCGGAATGCCGACTATAAATCCTGTTACGATAGTTGAAAAAGAAGGCGTTTTATATTTTGGGTGAATCTTCGCAAAACGCTTTGGCAACAACCCATCGCGACTCATGTTCATCCAAATTCTTGGTTGACCCATTTGAAAAACCAACAATACCGTTGTTGTTGCCACTACTGCGCTTAACGCAATGATTCCTCCGAGCCAGTTCATTCCTCTTGAGTTGAATGCTGAAGCTAAAAAATCTCCAACATCCAACTGTTTGTAGTTAACCATTCCTGTTAAAACCAATGCAATTAAAATATAAAGAATGGTACAGATAATTAAAGAGTAAATCATTCCTTTAGGCAAATCTCTTTGCGGATTTTTACATTCTTCGGCTGCAGTTGAAATGGCGTCAAAACCAATGTATGCAAAGAAAACTGCCGACACACCTTTCATTACGCCTGATAGTCCGTTGGGAGCAAAGGGAATCCAGTTTTGAGGATTCACGTAAAAAAATCCAATAACAATCACTGCTGTTATCACAAGCAGTTTGAATGCAACCATAAGGTTGTTGGAAGTTCTCGACTCTTTGATACCAATATAAATCAGCCAGGTAATAAATATTGTAATGATCAATGCGGGGAAATTAAATATGAATGGCAAATTACCAATGTGTGGCGCAGTAAGCCAAAGATTATGAAGTGATTTTACGTATTCAGATGCTCCATCACCTGATTCAAGAAATTTAAAGTGTCCATTTCTTGCCTCGAAAAAGCTGGTGGAAAGGTATTGAGGTATGTGCAATCCAATGTTATTACAAAAGCTGGATAAGTTGCTTGACCAGGAAATTGCTACGGTAATATTTCCCACTGCATATTCCATAAGTAGTGCCCAGCCAATGATCCAAGCCACCAATTCACCGAAAGCTACGTAGGAATAAGTATAAGCACTTCCGGAAATAGGTATTTGTGAGGCAAACTCGGCATAGCATAAAGCTGAAAATCCACAGGCAATAGCGGTTATAATAAACAAGACAACTACAGCCGGTCCTCCGTCAAAGCAAGCTTTACCGACTGTGCTGAAAATTCCAGCACCAATTATGGCAGCAATGCCCATAGCAGTGAGATCGCGAACGGAAAGAATTTTATTCAGACTGTAACCATCCTGATCGCTTTTTTGTTCAGCTTGCTTTAGAATGTGAGCAATTGATTTTTTTCGGAATAAATCTTTCAGTTTCATTAGAAACAAAAATAGGAAAATGAATCAGTTCAAGAACTTTGATAGTTTCGGAAATCGTTGTACTATTTTTTCCTTGTCAATTAATAGCAACATACTTATCAGAACAAAAGGAATGGCAGGTGTTTTATAACGAACAATTGCACCAAGTACAGGCGTGGTTAAGCCTATGATGATATATAAAATAAAAACAAAGGAGAAGCAAAATAAAAATACGTTCCATTCTTCCGCATCTAAAGGTTTTATGAAAAATAAAGTAAATACAATAAAAAGAAGTATAACTGTATTTTCAAAAGCAGAAATAAAAATTAAAATTGATTTTGACTCAAACAAAAAAGGACGGAACATGGCGTTGAAAAATGCTTGGGGAGAATTACGAAGAAGACTTAAAAAAGTAGGTTCAAGCTTACCAATTTTTATTTTACTGGCTGCTTCCTGAACATCCCATAATAAAGTATAAATGGACGTATCGGTTGAATTAGTTACTTGTAATGTGTCGTTCATATTATTGATATGCCAGCATAAATATTTGCTGCCTTTCTTTAATGTACATTTATCATTGTTCAAATGAACAATTTCATTCCTTTTATCATTTTCAATTTTTATTATAAAGCTATCATTGTATAGTACAACGCCACCGTTGACTAAAACAATACAATCTCTTTGTTTTATAGACAAAATTTCCAAAGGATCATATCCTGGAAAAATCTTTTCCATGTTTAGACCTAAAATAACAATGGTAACCGTCACCAACAGGTATTTTATAAAAGGTGCCATATTATTTGTTTTAGCAATCAAGAAAAAAGCAATCATTCCCGGAATTAAAGAAACCAGTATGTAAAATTTGGTATAGAAAATAAGAATGGCTGAAAAAATAATTATAAATACACTTTTAAAATTAAAACGGCTTTGTATTGACCGGTTAAAATGATAAACGAGAAGTCCTAATGCAAAAAATAAAATGCCTTCTTTTAATACTCCTGATCCCCAGAACAATACTGATGGTATGAGAAAAATGGCGCAGACAAGTTCTTTCTTTTTGTTTTTCAGAAAAGAAACAAATGTTTTATAAATGGCTGTAAGCCCTATTAATGAAATGAAGCACATAAAAACTGTATGGACATTATAAAAGCCGAATGAGAATAAACGCAACACTGCATTTAAGCGAATAATAGTATGGCTGTCGCTGTACAAATTACTTTCGAACATCGTGTGCCAGTGATTCATCTGTGAATAATACTGATCAAAATACGGAGTATCATTTTTTATTCCGAAAAGCATTTGAAAATAGTCCAGCGGTTTTGTAAATAAACTGTTAAACATTATTTTGCTGTCGTCAAAATATTTGTAAATGTCGGCTGTGGAACGATCAGTATAATAAAAAGTATAAACAGACCAAAGTAACAGTCCAAATAAAATTTTAACAACAAAAATCAATGACAATGTTTTCTTCGATACCCCTTCTACTTCAAAAAATCTCATTTTGTTAATGAGAAAAATGAAAGCAATTGTGTATAAAGTACAAAGAAGTATTTCGGATATAATCATTAGAAAAAATGGATCAAAACTCCAGTTAACTGCTCAAATATAAGCAATAGGTGGACATTAAATCGGATTGAAATTCTTCAAAAAATAAAATTTATTTAGCTTTGCCAACTGCTGAAACAACAGCATTGTCTATTAAAGTTGTCGAACTTATTTTATAATTTAGCTATGAGTAATTGTTAGCAACAATCAGAATAACATTCAAATCTAAAATATGCTCGATTTAATAAAACGATTAAAACTGAGTTATGCTGTTTACAATTTCTTTCAACGCGAGCGTTTAAAATACAATGTTCCTCTTTATAGAAAATTAGGTTTGAATAAACGTTATTATTCTCCTATATCCAGCAAGGATTTTAAAGGATTAGACGGAAATTTATTGTATAACCATTTTAACAATAGCTTAGATAACATTAACGAAAAGTATAGAAGTTCTTTATCTGATTTTGAAAAAAATGGATATGCTGTTTTGAAAAATTATCTTTCAGAGAAAGAAGTGACAGAAATTAATGATGAAGTAGAAAGATTAATTCATGAAAAACGAGTTTCCTTCAAGTATAAAAACAAAATAATGTTTGCTCATCACCAATCAACTTTATTAAGTTCATTGGGCGAAAATCAGCAAATAAAAAATATTTTGTCATACCTGCTAAAAAATGAATCTGTGCTTTTTCAGAGCATTAATTTTATCAATGGCAGCGAACAGGCAACTCATTCCGACAGCATTCACATGACCACATTTCCATTCGGAGGACTGATTGCTATTTGGATAGCTCTTGATGATATAACGGACAAAAATGGACCTTTACATTATTATCCTGGAAGTCACAAGTTGCCTTATTATTTGAATGAAGATTATAATAATTGCGGCAACCGTTTCTTGATAGGAAAAAAAGATTACACGGAATACGAAAAATTTATTGCCGATAAAATAAAAGAAAAAGGGTTGACGAAGGAAATATTTTATGCGAAAAAAGGAGACGTTTTAATATGGCATTCCAATTTATTTCACGGTGGTGAAACTCATACAGATAAATCAAAAACAAGAAGAAGCATGGTATTTCATTATTACAGCAAGAATGTTATTTGTTATCATGAAATAACGCAGCGTCCAGCATTGCTATTAAAAACTAATTAGGCGATATAGTCACTCAGGTATTGATAACGCTGCATCAGTTTACCATCTTTTGTGATGGAAGCACGTTCAATCATTTTTGTTTTGTCCTCAAGAAATAAACTTGGCAGAACTCTTTCCATAAGTTCTTTTCCGAAATCTTCGGACGAGTCGCGGGGCAGCTCACAAGGTAAATTATCAACCGCCATTACAGTAATGGTATTTTTGTTGAAAGGAACATCTATACTTTCTGTTAAAGGATTGTATCCATAAAATGGCTCTGTAATGGAACTCGCGCGCAAGGTACTCGGAACAGAGCCGTTGATGTCACAACTAATATCAGCTATTACACTTATTCTGAATTCTGGAGATTTCATATCTTCTTTACTGAAAAGCTTCGGAGCTTTTGGATGCCAGTAATGTGCTGTGATCAGCAAATCGCAAACTTTTGTGTACGGCAGAAAATCAGAAATATAATTTTCGGGATGTTCATAAAAATCTTTTGCACTCCACGAAGCAGCATTTTTCGGCTGATAATAATCTTTTGAATGAACTTGGCAATAAACAGGTTCTCGGTAAGAACAATGCAGAAATTCATACGGAGTTACTTTTCTTATTTTCAAAGCGCTTATTGTTTCAATAGCTCCGTTAGCAACTCGGCCTCCACCGGTAATCAGAATTTTTATGTTGGGTAATTTTATTTTTTTCAATTCTTCTGCAACTTCTTCTTTGTCGCGACATTTATTTGCAGGTTTAATATGAAACAAATCATATTTCTCTCCATAACCCAGTAACCCATCGTAAGCACCAACAATTCCAGCATAACGTCCGAAACCAATAACCCGATTGTTATTTTCATCCGTCAGACATTCATAATCAATCAATTGAATTTTCTTTTCAATAATTGCTTTCAGTAGTTTTTGGTTGTGAGGTTGTTTTTTAATGGTGTGAGAAAAGAAAACATATTTTTTATTTGCTATAAGCGCATTAACCGGAATTTCTTTTATTCCCATTAGTATATCACAACCGCTTAAATCTTCCTGTAAGGTTAAACCAAAGAATTTATATTCATCATCACTAAAACATCTTATTTTACTGGGCTGAATAAAAATTTCAAGACCAGAATATTCCTTTAACAAATCTGTACATTGAGCAGGTGTAAAAGCTACTCGCATATCCGGAGGAGTTTTTCCTTCTCTGATGATTCCTAATTTTATTTTATTCACTTTATATTGCAAATGTTGCTGTTTACCAAAGGTATCATTTTTGTGAGTATCTTTGTGACAGTACGGGGCTGACTGGTTTTGACAGCAAAAGCAGTTGATATGCCGGCATGCCGAGCGTTGTGAATATGGCTCGCTAATCCTAACTCTCAAAACAATTAAATGACGCGAATAACTTCGCTCTTGCTGCTTAATTCTAGGTAATTAAGTTTAGCAATGCTTCCCGGGAAGCTCCTCCTCACTGCGTTCCGGATCAAGTATCGAAAATGTTAGGATAGTCCTGTAAAGCTTCGGTGTAGGGCGAAACTAAAGGAGCTAAGTTTACGGTTGGCTCGCATTTTTGCCGGCTGTATTCCGACAATCAAAAGAATGCTACGCATGTAGAAAGTATACCGACTTTTTGTTTGGACAGGGGTTCGAATCCCCTCAGCTCCACTTTTGATAGTAGAACCCTCTAAAATAGAGGGTTCTTGCTTTTTTATACCCTTCAATTCAGTCACAAAAGGGATACCTCACTGGATTAAGCTAGTATGTTTTTATTGTATGATTACTTTGCCTTCTCCAACTATTTTTTCGGAATCTGTCAATCTGAATATGTACAGTCCAGTTGCAAGATCATTCTTGTTTAATTCAATTCGTGATGATTGTCCAGAATGAATTTCCTGCTTCATTACACTTTGTCCTAGAATATTGTAAACCGTGAAAGAAAGGTCTTTCTCATTTAATCCTTCAGGAATATAAAGAGTTGATAAATCACTAACTGGATTAGGATAAAACTGCAGATTGTATTTTGAGTTCGAGACCTCATTTATTCCTGTAGTTCCATAACCAGTAATTTTTATATCATCTAAGTTTATCCCATCATCAGTGTTGTATATGCCACGGAAAACTATATAAGTTGTAGCCGACCCACTGCTAATAGTAAATGTGGTTGAAGTCCATTGTGGACTGGCACTATTAGTTTGCATTACGTAATTTGGAATATGAAGTGGAATCAATGATCCGCTCGATGATGTTTTATAAAAAATGGCTAAACTATCTTGATAGCCAAAAAAATTGCTTGCGATGTAATAAAAATTAAGAGTAACCGATGTATACCCGCTAAAGTTCATAGAAGGAGTAATTAAATCTGTTGTACAGTAATTAAACCCTCCGTCCCAAAGAGTCCCAAAATAATTTCCAGTATGTGCTGAACAATATGAAAGGCCTCCGTGGCCAGAAGGAGATTCTTGCCAGGTTGGTCCTCCAGAATTAGAATATGTTCCTGTTCCCAACCATCCGCTAGGCATTGTACCGTTTTCTTCAAATCCTTCGTTAAGAAGCACCGTCTGTGCATTTGACAATACAACAGTTGTTATTACAACTATAAAAGAAAGTAATGTTTTTTTCATGGTTTTTGTTTTTAATGTGAGCAAGGATAATTATAAATCAAAACTAATGAAGCCGTAATTGCTTCGCAAATTATTTTAATTTATATTTACGACATTTGATTTATTTATTTTATATTAAAATTTATATTTATTCTCTATTTTCAATCATTACATAACTATTATTTAATTTAATATTACGATGTCAAGAGTAGTATCAGATCATTTATTTCTGCTTATTAAATCTCTCACCGGTTCCGAAAAAAGATATTTCAAGTTATTTATATCCGGGGCAGATAAGAATCCTACCTACGTTCAATTGTTTGATGCCATTGATTCTCAAAAAGTATATACAGAGCAAAAGATATTGAAAAAGGTAAAATCTGTAAAGCCTGCTCAACTTTCTAACTTAAAAAATTATCTATACAATATGATTCTTGACAGTTTGAGAAACTATCATGCTGAAAAAGGAATCAATTTGCGCCTTCGGGCTTTGCTGGATAAGATCGAAATTTTATACGATAAAAGATTACCGGAGCAATGTCTTAAACAAATAGAAAAGGCTAAATCTATTGCCTCAAAATATGAACTTGACAATCAGCTTATAGAAGTATTGACATGGGAGAGAAAAATAGTGGATATGAATGTACATCCTAAGAATACTATGCAAAGCGCACTTCCTTTATTTGATCAAATGACGAAAGCTATGGAGAAGCAGATGAATACAACGAGATATGCGCGGATATTTAGATTAGCTGTAGAAACTTTTAGACAAGAAGGGATACTTAGGAATGAGAAAAGTAACGCAGAAGTAAAAAAAATCATGCGACATGACTTACTCAAGCATGGGAAAAAATTAATCTCCTATCATGATTATTATTACTACTATTCTATACACAGCATATATCAGATATTAAAGGGCAATTGGAAATTACAATATCAGTATCAGAAAAAATTACTTGATCTTATGGATACGCATCCTGAACAAGTTGAATATTCGCCTAACGTTTATCTCGGTTGCCAGAATACACATATCATCTCATGCCAGTATACAGGCAACTATAATGAGATGATTAGCACCTTCGAAAAAGTTCGTTTACTTTTTCATAAACGCTACCTTTCTTGGGAAGCAAATCTTTTAATTCAGTTTTTGGGATGTTACAATTCCATGATGCATTTTTATACACAAAATGGTGAATTTGAAAAAGGACTAATATTATTCAGGGAAATTGAGCCTGCTTTTAAAAAACTGAAATCCAATATGAGTAAAAGCATTGAATTCAGTGTCAGTTATACGATGGCTTATACCTATTTTGGTGTAAAAAAATATACCTCCTGTTTGCCGTGGCTTAACAATATATTAAATGAACCTTCTGCGAATGTTATTCGTGAGGACTTACAATCCTTCGCCAGGATACTTAATCTGATTGTACATTATGAATTAGGTAATAAAAATCTTCTTGAATACCTTGTTATATCTACTTATCGGTTTTTATACAGGAGAGAAAGGCTGCATGTGGTGGAAGCACTTGTGCTTGATTTTATAAGGAAAAGTTCAGGAATCAAGACTAATGAAGATATGATACGATTGTTCGCAATTTTTAGAAAAGAATTATTGAAGATAAATAAAAATTCGTATGATCAAAAAGCATTGTCCTACTTTAATTTTGTTGCCTGGCTAGAAAGCAAAATAGAAAATAAAGACTTTGCAGAAGTTGTAAAAAGAAACTACGGAAAAAAGGAATTAGTATAATACATGTAAGTAACAAATAGTTTATTTAAATCTCTTTGTAATACTTTAAACATGTCAAAAAAGAATTAAGAAAATACCTCTATGTATAACCCCAAAGCAATAATTAATTCTTTGACAATTCGATTTGAATGCTCAATTGCTATTCAATAATAATTTTCTTGAACATAGCTTCTTTATCCGTATTAGCTTTAAGTATATATATACCTTTCGAGAATTCTGACAGATTTATATCCTGAACATAATTGTTGTTTCCTCGATTATTTATTTTTTGATTATATATCAATTTGCCTGTAACATCAATTATGTTTATTTCTAAAAACTGCAATTCACGAGCTATTGAAAGTGTAAACATTCCTGTATTTGGGTTAGGGTATAAACTTATTAAATTATCTAATAATTGTTCTTTTATACCAACTGTTGAAACTACATAAACGGTAATTGTTCCAGAAGTATCACAACCAAAGGCGTTAGTTACAGTTACACTATAAGCAGTAGTGTTCACCGGGTCCGCAATAGGATTCGAACATAAATAACAACTTAAACCAGTAGCAGGTTGCCATAAATAACTTTGCAATTGTGGTGTTCCTAAGAGCATCACACTATTTCCTGAAGCAATAGTTACATTACTTAGATTTAAAGATGGCAACGGATTAATAACAATTTTCCCTTTGGACGTTGCTGAACAACCATTACCATCGGTTCCGGTTACACTATAAATCATAGTTGTATCAGGACTGGCTATTATTGAACTACCTGTATCAGCCGAAATGTAAATGTTCGGAGACCAAAGAAATTTAACGGGCGGAGCTGAAGTAGAACTATAAACAGATAGAGTAGTTGATGTCCTAGGACAAATAGAAACATACGGCAGCAGCAGATCCACTGCCGGATTAGGAACAGGAGTTACAGTAATAGAAGCATTATTTAAGTTGGCGCAACCATTAATATCTGTACCAGTAACAGTATAATTGGTAGCTATTAATGGAGACGCAGTTACGTTGGAACCGGTATTTGAACTTAAACCTGTGGAAGGATACCATAAATAATTTAAAGCACCTGTTGCTGAAATAGTAGTGCTTCTGCCAATACAAGCATAAGCATTGGACGCAACGACAATAGTAGGAAGAGCTGCTGCTATTACATTAATTGTAAATGAAGCGGAATTTCCACAGCTTGATTCTGTTACCGTATAAGTTGTAGTTACAGTGGGGCTTGCAATTATATTATAACCTACCGATGAACTTAGTGAAGCTGATGGCATCCATGTATAGTTGTCGTTTATATTACCTAATAAATTGATAAGGTTAGGATTATTACCATTACAAATAGTAATTGAACTGATCTTTAAATTACATGGATCATTAAACTTAGCTATAAAAGCATCATCGCCTCCTCCAAATAATGTTTGATAACTACCAGCAGTGGCAATGCCAGCGGAGCTTGTTGTATAACCAGCAGCCAAAATATTTTTGTTAGTGTCTAACGCAAGACCACGCATAATATCCAAACCTGTCCCCCCATAATAGGTAGCCCAATTAAGACTCCCATTTGTCAAATTAAATCTTGCCAAATATGCATCGAATCCACCTCCATCAACGGTTTGGTAAGCATATGGGGTTGCAATACCAGTAGTGCTATTTGATTCACCCCCTAAATAAACTTTACTATTTCCATCGGTTGTAATTGCATAGCCATAGTCAGTAACTGTTCCACCAAAATAAGTTGCCCATTGCATTGTCCCGCTGGGATTAAATTTCGCTAATATGGCATCGTAAATGCCTCCTCCCATGGCAGTCTGATAAGCGCCAGCAGTGGCCATCCCTGGAGAACCAGCACGTCCGCCCAAGAGAACGTCACCGCTTCCATCAACAGTAATAGTATATGCAGCTTCGTTTCCAGTGCCCCCGTAATAAGTTCCCCAGACAATAGAGCCATTAGTTGTAAATTTTGCAATAAAAATATCAGATGTAGAACCACATCCTCCTCCATTGGTAGATTGATATGCTCCCAATGTTGAAACACCGGGAGTAACACCTGAATAACAACTGGTGGTAAAGCCTGTTATAAACACATTATTACTCAAATCAGTTGTAATAGCTTCCCCTTCCACATATCCTGAATTCCCATAATAATAAGTCCCCCATAACAGGGTTGTTCCATCAGGACTAAATTTGGCAATAAAGGCATCGCCATTACCATTATAATTCGTTTGGTAAACTCCCGGAGTTGCAATTCCGCTAGAACTACTTGTGTAACCTGTAATCAATAAATTGCTATTGCCATCTATTGCTACTCCATATCCGTAATCACCGCCATTACCTCCGTAATAAGTGCCCCATTGTAATGCACCGGAAGAAGAAAATTTTGCAAGATAAGCCTCGTAATTTCCTGCTCCTCCATAAGCCGTCATATAAGATCCAGGGGTAGCAATTCCTGTACTACTTGTAGTGTATCCTGCCGAATAAATATTGTTGTTCGCATCTATTGCAAGTCCATAGGAAGCATCGGCACCAGTTCCTCCAAAATAAGTTGCCCATTGCAAGGTTCCATTTGTACTGAATTTTGCTATAAATCCATCATTACCTCCTTCATAAATAGTCTGGTAAGCACCTGCAGTAGCGAGACCCGAAGTGCTTTGCGTATAGCCTGACACAATTATATTATTATTTTTGTCTAATGAAAGAGCATATACCAAATCGACACCAGCTCCTCCCAAATAAGTTGCCCAGGATAAACTCGTAGCAGGATCGATAACAAGAGTATTGTTTTTATCATAGCCACTAATTGTAAAACCTATTTTATTGTTGTTACTTACATTATAAGCTACCTCTATTTTTTTATGATTTTCTAATTCGTAACTCAGGGGAATGTTATCAGTAAAAGTACCAGATGTTACTTTTAAACTAAGTTCGGTTTTTTGAGTTTGCTGCATATCGTCCATTCCTTTATAATCCATCTGGATATCTTTCGGATTACCACCGGGATGCACTACAAAGTCATATTCTGCTTTGTCATTTTTTAATGTAAATACTAAATCAATATTTGGATAAATATTTTTATAAGTAATGGTTTTATAATGATGTACATTGGTTTCTGCCTGTTCACTTGTTCCGTTGTAATAGTTAAAACATCCGGACAATGCTTCTTGTGGCTGTAATTGGACTTGTGTATTAGAATTGGCTAATTCTATATCTACACGATGCATTTTGTATGTTAAATGATACTCGGGTTCTTGTAATTCATCAGGAAGAGATTTTATTTTGTGTTTAGATACATTTCTTTCTTTTTTCTCTGCTGTATAAGTATCATAACTGAACCCATTTTTTCTAAGCTGTATATTTATTCCGGGGCGGCTGAGTAAGTATAATACCGATGGGTTAGGATTGCCAGCTTGGTCGCATATCTGTCCTTTATTTTCAACAAAACCTTTTAAAGGTGAGTTTTTCTGAATTAAATCGTTAGCGATGGATTGCCTTTGTGCATTTGCGTTATTAACAATGAAAAATACAAATAGAACAAATTTTAAGCCTTTTACATAGTATTCTGCTATACCTTTAATTAACTGTAAACTTACTTTAGTAGTTTTTTTCATGAGACTTTTTTAATAATTAATAATTATATCAATGGTAATGTCAAAACGAAAGTATGAAATAGCATGTTTAGAATACAAAATATATTTGTTAAAGTTATTGACATATTCTTACTTAATGATTAATAGATTGTTTTTGAATGATAATTCTTTAAGCGAAAAATAGTTTTCATTATTCTGATTTTTATTTTTCTTATCTTATAATGAAAAACACTATTCGTTTCTCTATGTTAGTATTAAGACAATAGATTTTTTGTAGCTTCTATATAGATTAGTAAAAGACTCGCTGGTTAGTTTTATAATTTAATTTAAATGTTGTGTATATTTGATTATACTTTCAAATTCCGGAAATTATGATGTCGATGAAATGTAAATACGCTATTAAAGCACTCGTCAGCCTTGGACGTAATTACAATAACGGATATTTGCAAACAGCCGAAATTGCGTCATCAGAAAATATTCCTAAAAAATTTCTTGAACAAATATTACTTGAATTAAAGCATTCAAAAATTGTGAACAGTAAACAAGGCAGTAGAGGAGGATATTATTTATTGAAAAATCCCAAACAGGTATCAGTAGCTGATGTCTACCGTGTTTTTGATGGAGCAATTGCATTGTTGCCATGCGTTTCAATTAATTTCTACGAAAAGTGCGATGATTGCAATAGTGAAAAAACCTGCTTGTTAAGAAAAGAGTTTATAAAAATACGTGAAGGAGCAAGAGTTGTTATGAGTAAAACCACTATTCAGTCATTTCTTCAGGTTACTAAAAAGTAGAAATAAAAAAATTTATTTTTAATTTCTACTAATTCGATAGAATTTATATATATTTGTCGCCAATTAAATAAAACAACAACTAAAATTTATGTTATCAATCTCCTATACTGTGTATTTAAACTGTTGTAGGTGCCTTCGGGCATATTGAAATTCTAGAAATATTTTGTTTTTAAAACAAATCTCCTTAAGCAAAAAAATATTTTAAATAAAAATCTAATTATTCATAAAAAAACAGATATGAAAACAAAACATTTTATATTATCAGCAATTACATTAATTATTACTACATTTTCTTTCGCTCAGAATACAGACGATGTATTGAACCTTCTTATTAAAAGAGGACTGATTAAACAAAGTGAAGCTGATTCATTGAAAGCTGGAAGAGCTATCAAACAAAAGAATGTAAATGAAGATCAGGAACTGTTCCCTTTAAATGGAAACACTCCTTTTCGTGTAGGTGGTTATATACAGACTCGTTTTCAGTCATTTCAACAAACAACCATGCCCAGCGAATTTGATATCAGACGTGCCAGACTTATAGTAGATGGCAATACTTCTACATGGGAATATCGTTTAAATGCAGACTTTGCTTCATCACCCAAACTGATAGATGCTTATGTTGGCTTTAAACCGTATGATTTTCTTAAAATCACAGTGGGACAATTCTATATTCCATTTTCATTGGAAAATGTTACAGCCGATAGAGAATTGTCAACCATTGATCGTTCGCAGGTAGTAACCGCATTGGCTTCAAGAGATAAAGATGTAATAGGAAATCAAAATGGACGTGATATAGGAATTCAGTTAAGTGGTAATCTTTTAAAAATAAATGAACGATATTTAGTTAATTACTATTTAGGGCTCTTTAACGGAAGTGGCATAAACACTGTGGATAATAACCAATCAAAAGATATTTCTGGCAGATTAGTATTTCACCCATTTAAAATTATAGACATTGGCGGATCGTACTACAACGGTTTTGATCAATGGTCATCAGGAACTCCTGCTAAACTGATAAATCAGAACCGTATCCGTTATGGAGGAGAAATTTTACTGAAGTATAAAGCATTTTCTTTGCAAAGTGAGTACATTCAGGGACAAGATGGTAATATTGTTGAAATTAATAAAACAAACACATCGCTCAATAGAGCGGGCTGGTATGCTCAGGCAGGTTATTTTGTTTTTCCTAAAAAACTCCAGATCATTGCAAAATATGATACGTATGATCCTAATACATTGAACAATGAAAATTTAGTAAAAGGATCAACCACGGATGCAACAACTTATTACGTGTTGGGATTTAATTATTTTTTCAATGCGTGGACAAAATTACAAATTAATTATTCCTATCGTGTTGAGCAAGGAACACAAATTAAGAATGATGTTCTCTCCGCTCAATTTCAAATTATTTTCTAATGATATTTAAAACGTAATAAAATGAAAAAAATAACTATCATAATTACTTTTGCTTTGGTTTTGATTTCATTCAAAGCAGATAAAACGATTGAGAAAAAAGATGATTTGCAAGGAAACATAAGTATATCAGGAGCTTTTGCACTTTACCCAATTACTGTTAAATGGGCTGAGGAGTTCAAGAAAATCCATCCCAATGTTAAGATTGATATTTCGGCAGGAGGTGCCGGAAAAGGAATTACCGATGTACTTTCTAAAGTAACGGATATTGGTTTGGTGTCTCGTGATTTGAATTCAGAGGAAACAAAAAAAGGAGCTTATTCTTTTGCAGTAACAAAAGATGCAGTAGTTCCTACAATAAGCGCCACAAATCCATTGCTCAAAGATTTGCTTACAAAAGGAATTAAGAAAGAAGCACTCAACAATATTTTTATTACAGGCACTTACAAATCATGGAAACAGGCAACCGAATTAAACAGCGATGTTCCTGTACATGCTTACACACGATCTGATGCCGCAGGTGCTGCTGAAACCTGGGCTAAATATTTCGGAAAAAAACAAGAAGATCTTCTCGGTACGGCTGTTTTTGGAGATCCTGGTCTTGCACAGGCTGTAAAAAAAGATCCTGCTGCGATAGGTTTCAATAATATTGTTTATGTGTATGATTCAAAAACAAAAAAGCAAACCAACGGAATTATCGTACTTCCTATTGACATTAATAACAATGGAAAAATTGATCCGGAAGAAAATTTTTACGACACCATTGACCAAATTATAACAGCAATTGCTGACGGAAAATATCCTTCACCTCCAGCACGCGATCTTTACTTTGTTACCAGTGGCAAGCCGCAAAATAAAATTGTAACTGAATTTGTAAAGTGGGTTCTTACAGATGGACAAAAATATGTTCACGATGCTGGCTACATTAAATTAAATGATAACAAAATAAAATCCGAACTAAGCAAAATCCCTAACTAATATAAATGTCTACCACTTTAGTAGGATTTAAAAATCTTTTTATATTTGCATTCGTATATGAAATACAACAAGCAATATTTGAAAAGAATAACAGGCAACATGATATGTTGTTTTGTTTGTATATACGAATGAAAGAATTGTTTTTAACTATAAAAAACTAAAGCCTTTCAAAATTTCTGAAAGGCTTTTTTACTTTATAAAGTATTTGTTTGAAAAGATATGTTAAATATATAAATGATTAATAAAATATTATTAAAATTTAGAAAATGGAAAAAATTCATTTGTCAGATAATGGTCCTTTAGTTTCTCCAATCATTTACAGTTTCTGGAGATGGATGGAAGACCCGGAAGGCATATCCTATCAATCAATAGAAAAGAAAATAAATACTTGCATTGAGCTTGGTATTAATACTTTCGACCATGCTGATATTTATGGAAATTACCAGGTGGAAGAACTTTTTGGAAAAGCCATAAAACAAAAATCCTTCAAACGAGAAGAAATAGTTATATCAACTAAATGCGGTATTAATGTTGTAGACAATGCACGTCTGCAATATCGCATAAGGCATTACGACAGTTCTCACGAACATATTTTTAAAAGCGTAAAGAAATCATTGGCTAATCTTAAAACCGATTACATAGATATTCTTTTGTTGCATCATCCCGATCCTCTTACTGATCCGGATGAAACAGGATCAGCACTTACGGAATTGGTAAACGAGGGACTTGTTCGATATGTGGGTGTGGCAAACTTCACTGTTCATCAACATCGCTTATTGAAATCAAGATTGGCAATTCCAATAGTTACCAATCACATCGAGTTGAATTTATTAAACACAAAAGCAATAACGGATGGTACGATTGATTTCATAAAACAGCAATACAGCCGACCGTTGGCATGGGCTCCGTTAGCAGGAGGACGTTTGCTCGATCAAAATGATGAATCGTCATTTAATATCAGGAGCACTTTAAAAAAAATAGCGGCAAAGTATAGCATCAACGAAGAACAGCTTGCTATAGCATGGCTTTTAAAACTTGGAGCTTTGCCTATTGTCGGTACAAATAGCATTCAAAGAATTAAAAATGCCACCTCTGCGGTTAACATCAATATAGACAGGCAAGATTGGTACGAAATTTATTTTGCGGCAGTAAACACAATAAATCATTCTACAAACAATTAATTTAATACTAACCTTTAAAAACAAAAAACAATGGCAATCAGATTAGGGGACGAAGCTCCCAATTTTACAGCAGATACAACGGAAGGTAAAATTGAATTTCACAAATGGCTGGGAAACAGCTGGGGAATATTATTTTCTCATCCTAAAGATTTTACACCTGTTTGCACTACCGAACTTGGGGCAGTAGCAAAATTGAAAAAAGATTTTGATAAAAGAAATGTGAAAGTTATCGCAATCAGTGTAGATGGATTGGATTCACACAGCAAATGGGTTCCTGATATTGAAGAAACACAGGGCATTAAATTGAACTACCCGATTATTGCGGATCCTGACAGAAAAGTATCAGTGCTTTACGATATGATCCATCCGAATGCTTCGGATAATTTTACAGTGAGATCAGTGTTTGTTATCGGACCTGATAAAAAAGTAAAGCTGACAATTACTTACCCTGCTTCAACCGGAAGAAATTTTGACGAGATATTGCGTGTGATTGATTCTTTGCAATTAACTGCCAATTTCAGTGTTGCTACGCCTGTTAACTGGAAACACGGAGAAGATGTGATTATTGTACCTGCGGTGAAAGATGAAGACATTCCTGCAAAATTTCCCAAAGGACACAAACGCATTAAACCTTATTTGAGATATACTCCTCAACCTAATTTGAATTAATATTATGGTTATGTCATTCTGAACGAAGTGAAGAATATCTTCTATTAATTAGCAAGATGTTTCACTTCGTTCAACATGATAGTTAATAAAAAAATGAAATGAAAGAAACCATTGATATCAGCTGTCCTGTTTCACCTGACAGGATTAATGAAAACGTAGCACGTTCAGCAGCTTTTTTTACCATTGTGATAACTCTTGCAGGTTTATTTATCAATAACCCTCTTATTTTTACATTGCTTGCCATTGATTTTAGCATCAGGGCTTTTACAACTGGCAAAGGCAGTTTCATAAAGTACGGTTCAAAAAAAGTTGTTAAATTTTTTGGTATAAAAGAAAAACCGGTTGATGCAGCTCCTAAAAAATTTGCAGCGGGGCTTGGAATGGCATTCTGCTTTATTATTGCAGTATTTCAGGTGTCAGGTTATTACTTTGCTGCCAACGTAACAGGAGGCATTTTGCTTTTTTGCGCTGTGTTGGAAGGAGCATTTGGTATTTGTTTAGGATGTATTGTTTATTCTTTTTTTATTTTTTCCTTAATTAAAAAATAATTGCTACAGAAAACCTCCGTAAATAAATTATTCTCTGATGAAGAGTTAATATATTTGACAACATAGTCGGTTGCATCCAGTTTTCCCAAATGAAATTATGAACTTTCGTTTACTAAAAGATAAATTAGCTGCTAACCTTTTTTTATTGCTGACACTTTTGTCTTTAGCAACTGTATTAGTTATAGCAGCGGGTTTGTATTTTAAATCATTACCCATACTACAAAACTCATCATTACCCGGTTTGCTGTTATCCGATAAATGGAAACCGTTTAAAGCAGAATTTGGTTTTCTTCCTTTCATCATGGGAACATTATGGGTGACTATTATTGCAATAATTATTGCATTTCCTTTATCCTTGCTCGCGTCAATATATCTTTCAGAATATGCTCACCCAAGAATAAAACAATTTATTGCACCAGTAATTGATTTACTCTCAGCCATTCCACCGGTAGTTTATGGAGTATGGGGAGTTTTAGTTATTGTTCCTTTTATACAGGACAGGCTTGCTCCTAATTTTGTAGAATTTTCTTCAGGTTATAGTGTTTTGGCAGGTGGAATAGTTTTGGCAATCATGATTTTTCCTTTAATCATAAGCATATTGGGAGAAGTTTTTGATACCGTTCCTTCGGAATTATCGGATGCATCCTTATCACTTGGAGCAACACGATGGCAAACTGTAAAGTATGTTCTGCTGAAAAAATCTTTACCAGGAATTATTGCTGCAGTGGTGTTGGCAATATCAAGAGCATTTGGTGAAACCATTGCTGTATTAATGGTATGCGGTAACATTACTGAATCACCACATTCAATTTTCGATTCGTGCTATCCGTTGCCTGCTTTAATAGCGAACAATTACGGTGAAATGCTTTCCATACCTCTGTATGATTCTGCTCTCATGTTTGCGGCTTTGATACTTTTTGCAATTATATTTTTATTCAATGCAGTTTCAAGAATTATTTTACACAGGCTTGAAAGAAGAATGAGCTAATGGATAAAAGAAAAATAGAAGAAAATATATTCAAGGGGCTTATGATTATTTCCACAGCAATCATAGCAGGTTCGCTGTTATTAATTCTCTGGACTATCATATCTAAAGGGTTGCCTTCACTTAACTGGGATATGGTTTCCAGAATTCCCGAAGGAGGTTTTTACATTGGCAAAGAAGGTGGAATACTTAATGCTATTATTGGTTCCATATACATCACGATTGGTTCAACATTGCTGGGCCTTCTTGTCAGCATACCTGTTGTACTTTATGTAAATGTTTATGTAAGAAAAGGTTCATGGTTTGCTAACTTAACAAGACTTGCATTTGATATACTTTTTGGAATTCCATCCATTGTTTACGGAGCATTTGGTTTTACTATCATGATTTTCTTTGGTTTAAAAACGTCTCTTTTGGCGGGAATCATCACTGTTTCTTTGTTGGTGATACCCATTCTTGCAAGAGCCATAGATGAAGTAGTAAGAGTGGTTCCGTTCGAACTTTCTGATGCAACTTATTCATTAGGAGCTACACGTTGGGAAACAGCAAAAGTTTTGCTCAGGCAATGCATTCCAGGAATTATAACTGCCATTCTTCTTTCTTTTGGAAGAGCAATTGGTGATGCCGCCTCCGTACTTTTTACCGCTGGTTATACAGATAGTATTCCGACATCACTCAGTCAACCCACGGCAACACTTCCTCTTGCAATCTTTTTCCAGTTAAGCAGCCCTATTGAAGAAGTTCAGGGACGTGCTTATGCGGCAGCACTTATCTTAACCATTATTGTTTTAATCATCAGCATTGCTGCAAAATATTTCAGTAAAAAATTATCGAAGAATAATATATGACGACAGCAAACCCTCATATCAGCGTAAAGAACCTGAATGTTTATATTGGTAAAAACCATATTCTTAAAAATATCAATATAAATATTCCCGATAAAAAAATTACTTCCTTCATTGGTCCATCCGGTTGCGGAAAAACAACTCTGCTTAAAACATTTAATCGTTTGATTGACAGGCAAAGAGATGTTCGTGTGGAAGGAGAAGTATTGGTAGACGGAGAAAATCTTTATGGAAAAGATACCGAAGTAACTCACATTCGAAAAAAAATGGGATTGCTTTCACAGCGTCCATTTCCTTTACCCATGAGCATATATGACAACATTGCTTATGGTCAACGCATACACGGCATACGGAATAAAAAAATATTGGATGAAAAAGTAGAACATTATTTAAGAGCAACTGCTTTGTGGGATGAAGTAAAAGATCGTCTCAATTCTCCTGCAACAAGATTGTCAATAGGACAACAACAACGCCTCTGTCTTGCACGTGGATTGGCGGTAGAACCTGAAATAATATTAGGTGATGAGCCAACTTCTGCACTCGACCCTGTATCTACACAACACATAGAAGAGCTATTTCTGAAACTGAAAGATGATTATACTTTGGTGCTTGTAACTCACATTCTGAGGCAGGCAAGAAGAGTATCTGATTTTATTGTATTCATTTATATGGGAGAAATAATTGAGTTTGGCCCGACAGAGGAAATTTTACTGAATCCGAAAGAAAAACTTACCAAAGATTATATCAAAGGATATATTAGTTGAAGATTATTTCTTCACTTCGATCGCTTCATTTCCAACATTTGCATCCTTCGTAAAAGGAATTTTTGCATTTCTGAAATCGTTAGAGTAAATGGTTACATTCTTTGTTTTTTCTCCTGTGAAATGCAAGAAAGTTCCGGTTCCTGCTTGTGCAGAAGAGTTTCGGATTGTTGCATTTTCAACTTGAGAGAACGCGACCGCGGGTGTATTTGCATCCGTCTTTGCTTGTCTTGCAGTGAGTTCATCAAGTTCAAGACCTTTAATTTCTTCGAGATAAAGTGCACTTTCCCATTTAGATGATTCGGGAGTATCCCAGAAAATATCAACATTTTTAAGTTTCAGATTTTTTACTTGCTTAAACTCAAGTGCATGAACCGCTTTGTCATAAGCCGATTTAGGGTCATGTGAAATATAAAGTTTGAAATTATTTATCGTAATGTCTTCTAACCAGTTATTGGGATGACCATTGCAAATGCTTGATCCTTGTCCATGAGCTATCACATTGCTGATAAGCACACGATGTATTTTTCCCGCTGGTGCTTTATCGTTTTCGGGTTTTACACTTTTGTGTACTTCACTTCTGCGTTTAACATTAAAATGGATCGGATCGCCATCGCCCCACCAAAACCAGTCTTTACGGACACAATCAATTACAAGGTTGGAAAGAACAATATCACTTACTTCGCCACCATCAAAATCCATAAAGGCTATACCTCTTGTAGATTCAGTAATTATACAATTGTCAATAGTCACGTTACGTATGGCATTCATGTTTCCATCGCAAAATTTTATAGCACTGGAAGAAGAAGACAGGCGACAATTCGTTACTGTAATATTTTCACAGGGTAGGGCAGGACCATACCAGTTGTACGACCAGAAAACGATGGCATCGTCACCGGTTTCAATGGTGCAATTGGAAATTCTTACATCTTTACATCCGTCCGGATCAATGCCATCTGCCCAAACACCTTCTTTCAAACTGGAGTGAATGTAAAGTCCATCTATAACAACACGTTCGCAAGCATAAAGATTGCAAGTCCAGGAAGGAGAATCAATAAGCGAGATACCTGTTATCTGAACATCTTTACAACGCAACAACAGAATGAGATGTCCGAATTGTTTTTTTTTTAGGGAAGGGTCGCATCAGTGATTTCCCTTGTGCCATCATCATTTCTTTGTTGGATCGGATGAAATCGTCATCTAGGTTATCCAAACGCCATTCATATTGTGCCTGTCCGTCAATAGTTCCCCGTCCTTCAATCGTAACGTTTTGAACACTGTCGGCAAAAATCAATGCGTCTTTATCAAATGCACTGGAATCTTTAATAGAATATAACGTTGCACCTGCTTCAATATAAAACCTGATATTACTTTTTAAGTGAAGAGTACCCGAAGAATATTTTCCTGGCGGAAGGTAAACCATACCTCCACCATTTGCTGAGCAGGCATCAATTGTTTTCTGAATAGAAGTTTGCGCGTTTCCTTCTTTATTTCCGGTAGCTCCGTAATCTCTTACGTTATATACTTTTTGAGAATAAGCGCACAACGCAAAAAGAAAAAAGGAAAGAACTAAAATTGTACTGTGTTTAGCTTTTGAATTTTTTTTCATGATTTTGAGGAAAAAACTTTTATTTGTTCCATATCAATGATGCTGCACCTAATATAGCGGCATCACTTTCTTTAAGTTGTGAAGGTAATATTTTTATTTTCCCTTTAAAGACGTTCAATAAGTTCTTTTCGAAAGAAATGATTGTAGGCTTAAAAATTAATTCTCCGGCTTGTGCTAAACCTCCGAATAAAAATATTACTTCAGGGCTAGTGTATGCTACGCTGTTGGCAAGTGCTAAACCCAATAAATCTCCTGTGTAATTAAAGCTATCAATCGCCTCTTTTTCTCCAGCAATTGCTTTTTCGTAAATGTATTTTGCATTTATTTCAGCAGTAATTGATATGGATTTAAAGTCACAATATGTTTTAACAATACCGGTTGCTGAACAATAGGTTTCTAGACATCCTTTACGACCACAACCGCATAGTCTTCCTTCAGGAAATATTATTACCT
>Ga0206913_1017_pt1 | contig 51334 bp, 52 predicted proteins | sample Alteio_BWOrgHeat_72_FD_152942 | JGI IMG/M metagenome (GOLD analysis project Ga0206913, IMG submission 152942) | Enriched cells from forest soil in Barre Woods Harvard Forest LTER site, Petersham, Massachusetts, United States -... | ecosystem: Environmental > Terrestrial > Soil > Temperate forest >... | reverse complement strand
ATCAATATCAGCTGTAGGAAACTACCCGCCGAACCGCATGCAACAACACCGATACTCCAAAGTGCGATGGTAACTGCAATGATAGTTACTCGATTCCCCCGATCGGCCCAGCGCGCGATAGGGATCCCCATCAAGGCATAGAACAACGCGAATGTGATTCCTCCAAGGAGTCCCAACTGGGTATCACTGAGCGCAAGGTCTGCCTTGATGTCCTGGAGTGCGATGCCCAACGCCAGCCGGTCAACAAAATTGAATGCCAGCACAACGGTGAGTATGGCAAGCAAATATCTGCGATAGCCAGTAGTCCAACCCGGTCTATCCTCAACCATGGTCGATCCAGATCGACTGCCGCCGCATATAGCTCTCCATGCCGGCCAACCCGGCTTCCGTGCCGATTCCCGATTGTCCTCCGGGCTCGAATGACACCATATGACCGGCACCCTCAGGAGAAGGGGGCGCGGAAAATACCCGGACCGACGAGCGGATCGCCTTAGCCATACGGATCCCTGTCGAGAGGCTGGCCGTCCAGACATTCGCACTGAGTCCGTATACAGTTGAATTCGCCAATCGCACAGCCTCCTGCTCGTCCTCGAAAGTCATTACGGCAAGCACGGGGCCGAATATTTCCTCCTGAGCAATACGGGCGTTGGTCTTCACTCCTGCAAATACCGTCGGTTCCACAAAATACCCACCGGAGTCACGTCGAACGGCTCTCCCGCCCGCCACCAGTCGCGCTCCATCCTGCTCAGCGCCCTCAATATAGTGCATGACACGACCGAACTGCTTCGATGAGGCGATAGGGCCAAACGTGGTCGCCGGATTCAGCGCATCTCCGATTACGACCTCCTTCATCCGCTGAGCAATCTTTTGCAGCACCGGCTCCTCAAGCGATTTTTGGACGAGAAGCCGGCTACCAACACTGCAGATCTGTCCCTGATTTGTTACCAGCGCCCGTGCGATAGTATCACTCGCAACATCGACGGAAACGCCATCAGCGAATACGATATGCGGCGACTTACCCCCACATTCAGCAACCACGACCTTCATGTTGGAAAGACCGGAGTACTCAAGCATTTTCTTTCCGACAATGCTTGACCCGGTGAAAGAAATCATGTCCACGCCGCTGTGAAGCCCCAGCGCACGGCCGACTATCTCTCCCATACCAGGAACGAGGTTCAAGACGCCAGTCGGGAGGCCCGCTTCAACCGCAAGCCGGCACAACAGGCAAGCAGACTGCGTTGACAGTTCGGAGGGCTTGAGAATTACACAGTTTCCCGCAGCAAGAGCCGGCGCTATCTTCAGCACAGCGTTGTATGCAGGAAAATTCCAAGGTACAACGGCTGCCACCACCCCGCGTGGAACGAGGCGTTGCAAAACAAGACTGCTCTTGTCACTCACATAAAGATCACCGGTGGCCTTGTCGAGGGCCTCGGAATAGAATTGCATCAGGCCCGCCGCCGATTTCGCGTCTGCGAACCTCTCGCTCACGGGCTTGCCCATCTCCAAGGCATCAAGCGTATCCAAGACCACGGCGTCCCGCTCAATAAGCTCGGCAAAGCGTCGCAATATCCCCTTTCGAAATGACGGGGCCGTCGCGCTCCATCGACCATCGTCAAATGCGGCTCGGGCGGAGGCGACTGCACGGTCCACATCCACCTGGCAGCCCGCCGGAATTGACATGAGCCGTCGACCGGTAGACGGATTCACGACGTCAATCGTGGCCTCGCTTTCCGAAGCTAAGGGAGCTCCGTTGATAAACGGACTCACACACTCGCCGTACTTCGATGAGCCTGAATTCAGGCGCACTTTATTTTCGTTGCCAATCATAACTTTTCCGACAAAACGCCCCGCTCAGTACTTTACAGTCCGTGCTTAAGATGGCAAAGCAGACTAACATCTGTGCCGATTAAGAGGGGACCGACGCAGCAAAGTGTTACATCCCCTCCATGTTTAGCTCTCCGAAATAAAAATTCGCGTTAGCCCCGGAGCCCCGCGCCGCATTGGTTATGGGGCATGCATATTAAATATGTCAACGTGCGGCGCTTCACTATCTACGGCAGAGCGGAAAATAGAGTCGACCATTCGGCGCTCTTTGTTCTTATGAGACGAACAGCGCTGCATCAGCCGACAGCGGATGACACCCGTCTCCGTCAACGTTGGGAGCCTGGCCGGTCCTGTTCCTCAACTTCGATGAGGACAGGAATGCTACGGCGTAGCCTGTCTTCTGGCTCCAGCTCGCGCTTGAGGACCCGCTGTCTGGTGAGGACCGTCTCTAAAAGCACTTAGCTTGCCCATGAGCGACCGTGCCAGATTTACCATTACTCCACAGGATACACAGCGTCCACAAATCCGGCTTGACTTCCGAGCCGGCTCTCTTTGACATTCCAGCTCACCCGACACGAGCTTCCATGCAGCGACCACATGCTCACGGTTGCCGTCACTCGCTCGTTTGATTCGTTCGATCGTATATCCATGCCATTTATTAGGACTACGATTAATAATTGGCCATGGCAGCAACACAAGTAAATTCCGGGCGATATTAGGAGTGTCATCCTACAAACAGACTCGACGCATCGAGCTATGACACGCCTACCCTTACCTTAAAACTGCTTTACAGACGATTTCCATTTCGCCCGAAGCGCTCTTGCCAAAGCAAGTGGCGTATTAGCTGGGAATCGCTGAAAGAATCTGTTCCTCTGAACGCTCGTACTTATACGACCTACTAACAATCTATCTCCCGAGCGCGCACTTAGACCGAGCGTGTGCAGTTACTGAAGGAACAAGTGGGCTGGTTTCAAGCAGCCACGATAAGCCTGGTGAAAGAACATGAGCGTCGGCGCTACAGCGGCGGCTGCGAGCCCACTGAGCATCGTGCACAGATGTGGGCGAAGTGATCCGCTCTGCCGAAACATACAACGCTCCTTGAGGTGCGAAAGGGTTTGGAGGAGTGATCGCTCAAAACGCCTCCCGCGTCAGATCATGCCTCTCCGGATTTCGACCTGTGGACACAAGGCAGTAACGCGACATCGCTCGTGGCTGATGAACGAGTGTTCACCGCGTCGAACTCCCATATGGAGTGTTTCCTTCATCTGTTCACCAACAGGTGAGCACCGGATTAGGATATACCTGTACGCGCGGGTAAAATTGGCTGCGGCGACTCCTGCCGGGCAAGATGTGTCGAGGGGGGCAACGATGGACTTTTTCGGAACAATTTGGGTTGATCGCTCCCTAGCAATCATTGGTATTGCTCTCGCGTATGTGTTTTACAGGCGCTCGAAGATCCATTCGGAAGTTTCCTACCAGGTGCGTGGGACCACGCTCATCGGTGGTCTCGGCACTCTGCCAAGGTCCGTGGAGGTTAGATACGACGGCAAACCCGTCCAGCGACTCGCGCGAAGTACTGCGGTGATTTGGAACTCTGGGAACACTACCGTCGAACGTGCCGCTATCCTGGAAGCAGATCCTTTCAGCCTTAAACTTCCCTCAGGGACCGAAATTTTGGCGGTTGAAATTGAGCGCGCGACCCGCCCCATTCTCCGATTTCGAGCAACCGTAGACCCTGTAAACAAGTCTCGTGTGCTCCTCAAGTTTGACTTCCTAGAACCAGGTGACGGTGCAGTCGTCAACACCACACAGGCAAGAGCGAAGTCGCGAATTTAGTGGGGACACTCAAGGGTATGCCAAGAGGCTTCAAGCATTGCGGTTCGTTTGAACATAGGCGAGCCCCACCAAAAGGCCGGTGGAAGTGGCTAGGCCGGATCGGTAGCTTCGTATTCAGTCCTTTTCTGTTGCTTGGGCCCCTGCTTATGGGTCTCGCTTATGCTGCGATTATGTCCATACAATCCCTTGTGGCGCGCATTTCTCTGGGAGTCCATGCTCAGTCACCAACATTGCTGGCAGCGGATATTGCCCAGATTGCCCTTTTTTTATGCATCCTGTTTGCATTCGTTCCCGTGTTTGCTCGACGGCGCTGCCCTATCGTACTTGCAACAGAGTCAGTATAATCAACACGGCAGGTAACAGAGCCAATATTTGTGACAGATGGTCGACGGTGTCGCACTCAGTTTGATCGCCCGCTCGGCGGCAGCGAGCCGGACAGGATGCCCAGCGTGTACTTCTCCACCGCCCAGAGGTATCGACCTCCCGCAGAACTCGTTTCCCAGTGCAGAATCCCGTAGCCCTCTACAACGTGGGGGAACTCCGACAAATAGCCTGCTCAGGCCACCGTCAAAAACGTCCGCTTCTGCTTGAGCAGGCGCTCGCTCAGAGATCGTCGAGCGCTATCACGGCGGGCTTACGCGTATCTCGTGTACCCTCTGGAGGAACTACCCAAAGCCTTCAGTGTTGGGACTCGTAATGCTCGCTTGAACCAACGAACACGACCGGAGCCCCTCGGAAGAACAGATAATGGGGGTTGTCTGGACTCAATTTCAAAGGATCGGCCAGGCAATGCGCACTTCCGAAGGGGACGATATACATAAGTGGCAGCATTAACCTATCTGGCAAATGCGACTGTCCCAGTACCTTGGACGCGAATGTCGAATATCAAATCGACGATCTGTAGTAACACGATAGTTCCAACCTCTCTCAAAGCTGGCTCCGGTATTTCGGACACGGGTATAAGTGGATTTCTGTCCTGGCCTAACCGGAGAAAGGTCCATGCGAAGGCCAAGACGTAACCATTCCGCGAAGTTCAAGGCGCAAGTGGCCCTGGAAGCGATCCGCGGGGAGACGACGATTGCCGAGATCGCCGCGTATCACGAGGTGCATCCCACTCAGGTGACGAGCTGGAAAAATGAGGGTTGGAGAAGCTGGTGGGGATTTTTGGCGGAGACAGTTCCAATCGGGACGAGAGGGAGCGTATTCGCGAGCTGCACGCCAAGATCGGTGAGCTCACCGTGGAGAGAGATTTTTTGGAAAGTGCGCTCGGGAAATTCCCCGGCCTGAGCGGCAAGCGTTGATTGACCGGGGTGGGAAGCTTGCGGTGAAACGCCAGGCACAGTTGTTGGATGTCTCGCGCTCGAGTGTGTATTACCGTGGCCGGCCGGTTTCGGCACGGGATCTGAAGCTCATGCGCCGGATCGACGAGCTGCACCTTGAGGCGCCGTTCTTCGGAGCACGCAAGATCCCACGCAGTTGCGGCGATTCAATCCCGCTCACGAGGAACACAGCAGTATGTTTCAGTGGATCTGGGATCCTTCGATCCGGTCGCGTTCAACGTCCAAGATGTGAACGAGCCGCTCAGTACCAGCAAGGCCCAAGTGTAAAGACGGTCCCGATACGACGTCTACCGTTATCCAATAAATTTAACTCATCACAGCCCCGCCATCTACGTTGAGGGCTTGGCCAGTGATGCTACGGGCCCGCGAGGAAGCAAAAAACACCACTGCGTGCCCAATATCCTCGGGAAATAGCGGCCTCTTGATGACACGCGATCGAATCATCTCTTTTTCCATATCCTCAGCATTATGGGTAAACAAATCGGCCATCGCCGTCATGACGCCGCCCGGGCATACCGCATTCACGTTGATATTCTCAGGCCCCAAAGTGATGGCGAGAGAGCGTGTGAGGTTGATCACCGCCGCCTTTGACGCAGAATACGCTGGAGTATCGGCCCAAGGGATACGACCGTTAATCGACGCGATGTTGACTATCTTGCCGGTGCGATGTGCTTTAAAGTGGGGCACAAGTGAAAGAGTCATACGCCATACGCCAAATAAATTCACCTCAAAGCACCGATTGAAGTGCTCCGGTGTCGAGACCTGACCAACCTTTTCACAGTGCATTCCGGCGTTATTGACCAAGATGTCGACCCGCGTAAAACGATCAATCGAGACGCTTACACAATCTTGTATTGACTTCGCGTCAGTTACGTCCAAAGGTAGCGCGACAACTTCCCTCCCCGTTTCTGCCTGAAGGTCGTCAGCAGCCTGATTCGCTCTCTCCAAGTTAAGGTCGCCAATAATAATCCTACTACCGGCCTTGGCCAATTCACGCGCGATTCCAAACCCAATTCCTTGCGCTGCGCCGGTCACTAACGCGGTCTGACCTGTCAACTCGTACAATTCGTCTACCCCCACATTACAATCAGGACCACATTCGCCCTAAAGGGCAGGGTGCCCAATGGGGAATACACCATATTGGAAGCCGCAAAACGCACTACTACCGGAACATAGTCAAACTTCGCGGCTTGTTGTGTATGAGTGAACAAAACAGTATCTGGAGTCGCCGATGCTGATGCGCCGCCCGGTGCCGGACGGGGCGTTGAGTGGCATCCGGAGAAGTCCGAGTGCTGGGAGAGACGCCCCGCGCAAATCGACTTCCGAACTCCTGATTTCCATTAAGCGGAATCACCAGCCTCGCGTAGAAGCCGCCGAGTCTCAATCTCACCATATCGTCTCGCATGCAGTATATTTCAGCGCACCCGTGATATTACCTTCACAGTTCACCTCCCGAAGACGTGTTTTGATTCTCAAATATAGTCAACGTGGGAAAATATACGTGAGACCAGATCAGCTGGTAGCCCGTCGTTGCGGGCTGTGGCGGAATGAACAGAAAATAACATGCCACAGCCGATCCGACGCATCCAGCAACCACCCAAGGCATTCCCAATCCGCCGGCAAACCTGTGCAAATTCGACAAATGCCACACCGCGGAATCGACCATGCCGTCGAATGTTCCAATACTCAATACGGCTGTGACGACGGATATAAACGGCAGACCGAAACACTTTCCATACATACCAGTAAGATTCCGAACATCGGGATGTAAAAAATAATTCTCTGAGGCCGGCGCAGGAACGCTTGGCCTTTGTGTTCACAATCAATCTCGCAACAAGTTGTTTGACGGCTGACTGAAACAGACGAAATTCGGCACTAGGCGGCACTCAATAATAAGTAGTACTAATTACAAGGTGATCCACGAACTCCGACGACATAGTGCGGTGCAGTCCAAGACCTCAATCTCTCCGCGACATAAGCTGGAGGCCTACTGGCCGCGCCCCACTTCAGCGGACTCGTCGGTTCCTTACTCTCTCAGTTATGTTCCGAGCGTCTCGTACTCAGAAAAACATGTGACGCGAGCTGATTGTGAGGCGGCAAGCGAACGCACAATGCGATCCTAGAATCTCGAGACGAATGAGCGCCAATCAGACGACAAAAGCGGATGCAATCGTCTCTCGCAGGCACACCTCAATATATTTCCGAGGTAGCGACTCTACTGTACAACGTATTGAAAGGCAGTGTTTCAGTGGGAGAGTGGTTGCGGATTGGACATCACACGTTGGGGCACTCCACGAGCCCCTGGCTAGAGCGTTAACGCAAATCTGCTAGCCCATTGGTACGACGGATCTCATCAGGGCCAAGCGAGCGCATGGTGACGCTGATCCCGTGACCGGCTTCAATGGCGTCTCGGATTACGTCACAATCTTCGGGTCTTCGCTCACCTCCACCCACCATCCAAGGTTGGTCAGTAACTACGGTGGACTTGTCGAATGGGCGTCCCTCGGGCGGCTCGCACACGTCCCCTACTTCTGCGGTTTTCTTGACTCTCCCGAAGCGCTCCCGGCGGGAGATGCCAAAACGGAAGTGAGGACAGCTGTTGATCCGGGTAACATACTCCCGCAGGCGACGTTTAGTTGCGGTGAAGACATGAGGCGTTGGTGCCGATGACGGAACCCCGCATAGCGCGTGAGAATTTTTTCCGGTCTCTCGCCGACAGCTTTGTCTTTTGCATCTCCTGCGTGCGCGGGGACTACAGCCGTGTGGTAGTGGGCGACCAGCTCGGTGTACCCCGAAGTAAGATCCGGGTCATAAACATTGCGGTTCGGCAATTCTTGCTTCAAACAGTCGGGCACGGTGACATTCGCCACGCCACCGTAAACTCGAACGTCCGCCGATACGCGGTCGGCAGTTACATACGGGGGGGGGTTATCCCCGGCTGCTCAAGCAAACAGACGTTGGCTGAAGCCCAACCCCGAAACAAACACGTAGGCCCTGCGATCTCTCCGGCTCGAGGTTTCACACCATCACCGTCGCGTGCCGGCGCTGCGGGAACTTCCGGTAGAACTGCTCCCAGAATTTCGGATACGTGGTCAGGCTCTGCGCCTTCTCTTTCCTTAGGAACTTCAGAAGATGCCCGAGACCCAAGTCATGACGACCCTGTCCCTGTCGACCTGTGTCATCCACAGCGGATCCACGACACTCCTAGGCGCATCCGGCGTACGATGCGCGCCATCGCGAATCTGCCTCGCCAAGCGCGACGAATACTTCAGCGCGCGTGGTCCCCCGTATCCCCGCCCGGACGGCCAGCAGCCGCTCGAGCTCTTTATACTGGTCCACCGTCAACGTCCTCCGCGACATCGCGCCCCCTCCCGGTCGTAAGCCCGGCCACGAACGTACAGAAAGGCAGAAGACCGCCTTTGAGCGGCCGCCGCCGGTGGGTCCAATGCGAGCAAATGGTGCAGCTTGTTCCAATGCGGAGCGATATGTCCGCATAGAATTCCTACGCGTACTGTCAATACGCGCTCGTTGCGACGCTTGTGGCCCCACTAGGAGTATTGGTTTGTCGCACAGCCTATCGTAGGGATGCCCTTCCACCAGATTATCTGCCGGGTAAAGTGTGACCATCGGCGTACGTCACTCTGAGTGAGTTGCCCTCGGCTTTTGGCTAGCATCACCCGACAGGGAGGGGCCGGCCTCGTTTCCTTAGAATAGGCGCCACAGATATCGTCTTCATATTATGAACGGACGACGACACAGGGGCCGCAAAGGACACTACTAGTGAGAATGCACAGACTTTCAAACGGTAAACGGAATCGTGTGTCCTCGGGCTACGAGTCCGTTTAGATGTTCATGGGCCGCCTGATCACAGAGCGTACGTACTATGTATGAGCTGGCGGGCCAAGTTGCCTTGGTTACAGGATCGTCAACCGGAATTGGCTTTGGAATCGCGCAGGAGTTGGCACAGGCAGGCTGCCGAGTAGTAGTAAGTAGCCGTGACTCCGATCGCGCACGATTAGCCGCGGAAAAACTACAGCAAAGCGCCGTTAACGAAGTGGCGTCGGTCGCTATAGATGTCTCGGATATCGGGTCGATTCAGGCTGCAGTAGAGACGGCGCTAAAGAAATTCTCCAGGCTCGATATTCTTGTGAACAACGCTGGAATCCATTCGGAGAAAATCGGACGCTTATCAAGCATAGAGGATTTTGGTAAGTGCTTCGATGTAAACCTATTCTCAGTGTGGCGCGTAACACACGAAGTAGTACCCCACTTCAGGGCTCGCAAAACTGGAAAGATCGTTAATATCGCCTCAATCAACGGCCGGAAGCCATGGGCCGATACACCTGCGTATTCCGCTTCAAAGGCAGCAATGATCAACCTGACTCAATCCATGGCGATTTCGTTAGGTCCAGATAATATCAATGTAAACGCTGTCTGCCCTGGAGGAGTAATTACCCGCATGGCAACGCCGTTCATGGAAGAGTTACCCACGGTGGAAAACGACATTATACAGCAACGCATCCTTAAGCGTCCGCTCTCACCGGCTGACATAGGTCATACCGTGGTGTTCCTAGTCTCATCGAGATCTAGAAATATCACGGGCCAAACAATCAACGTAGATGGTGGGGTAGTCATGAGTTGATATCAACTCGATGCCCATTATTACAAGTAACGGTGTCATATGTTCCGCCTGAACTCCTACTTCCGCAAGTCAGTCATTTGCTTTTCCGGGTCGGAGCACGCACGTTCTGAGAGGTAATCAATGAAGCGCCTTCACGTCGCCATCTTCGCCACTCCGCAGTTTCCCTGTGTTAATCCGACCTTGGCGATCGTAAACGTGCTGATTCGGCGAGGACACCACGTTACTTATGTGACATCCGATCGTTTCGCCTCCAGGGTAAAAGATCTTCACGCTACGGTAGTGCGCTGTCCAGATTTTCCGAACCGGTTTTCCAACTCAGGTGGTAAACAGTGGAACTATCAAAGACCGACTTTCGATACGGATTTCACGGATCTGGCCTCAGAGACATTCGCACTGACCAGACCGTTCTTTGAGCAACATCGTCCCGACGTCATTCTTTACGACCTGGTGTCCCTAGCGGGCCGAGCAATGGCTCATGTGCTGGGCGTGCCGGCCGTGCAAATCAGCCCGGCATTTTTTCTTGAAAGAGAAAGACTGAATGAGCAGTTGCTGCGTCCCGAATTTCGTCAGGCAACACTCGACGATGCCCGGCTGTTCGACGACTTTCTATCACAATACGGACTCAAGGGAGACGTCTGCTTTCACAGAGAGAAACTGAATATCCCATTCTATCCCGTTGAATTTCAATTGCCCGGGACATCGACGGATAGCCGGATCTTTTACGCTGGACGCTGCAGCGCCGAGCAACCCTACAGTCGATCCTGGATTCCGCCGGTTCCCAGCAAAAGATCGGTTGCGCTCGTCTCGACCTCCACGTATTTCGTACAAGGCCCTGACTATTACAGGATCTGCGCAGAGATTCTGGCTGATATGCAGTGGCACGTTATCCTGGCTATAGGAAGCAACAATGACAGAAAGTCCTTTGAACCCCTCCCACCGAACGTAGAGATCGTTCAGAACGTCCCCCAGATACAGATCCTGCCGCATGTTGATCTGCTCATATGTCTCGGAGGAATGATCACAACCATGGAGGCGGTCTACCACGGAATACCGATGCTGATGATGACACACGGGTATCCGGAGCCGGAACTATATGCGGATAACAACGTGCGACTTGGCACCGGGATACACCTCCGTCACGCGGAAGCGACCCCGGACAATATCAGGCGGTCTGTTCAGCAGATCACCACTGACTCGCGCGTTAGGGAACAAGTCGCGCACCTTCAACGTGTGGTTCAAAACAGCCCCGGTGCGGAAGAAGCCGTAAGCCGGATTACCACCTATGTCAGAGATGAGGCATAGCCTCAGCGGGGAGCCTGTGTCGAGTGCGTCGCATCCACTACCGGCATCCAATCGCCTGAAATGGGAACTGTATCTGGCTCAAATGCATCAGGCAGAATGCGAGGGGCGTGGCATAGTGGTTCCAATCCACTGCGCCCACCTCCAGCCAAGGCCGCGAAGCCTCCCCGGTAGTAGCCGAGCTGCTCTACCCCACGTTTACTTCGGGCGTCAAGGCTGTTTGTTGAATTTCTCGGGAGGACGAAATTCCAACAATCATTCTATGATCGGAATCGGTGTCGGACTGTCTATCGGGCTCGGCGGTATCAGCTACGTACGAGGATGTCAGCCGACGATCTTGGCGGGACGATAGCGTGTTTCCGCACGCTCGCGAATGTTTGTGTGCTCATAGGGGCGCGAATCATCGTGGATCTGCACGGGCAAATCGTCCTGTCGGAGCACACGGCGACCATATCATCATAATCCTCCAGAATAAACATTTTATCTCCGACAGCTTTGAAATTCTGTGCTTTAACTTCAGTCAGGGTCGTGTTTGTGTTTCCCTGGATACCTGATTCCATGGTCATCCTGACATACAGACTGTGTCGTCTCAACTATTGAACTGGTTCCTGGATTACAACCAGATTCGTGCGCTGCGCTTGAAGTCACCCCCGCAAGTTCAATCGCAAACATCTCCCATCCGCAGTGTCTGCGGCCTGATCGGAGCAACTTTAAGGTCCATTAAAAAACGAGTCTGGCATACGTAGGCATTCACACACCGAATGCATCTCGCTGGCCACCGTCGGTGCCTTCGAGATCCCGGCCATGGAGCTCCAAACCTGCCGACATATCGCCGCACCTGGCGTGCTGCAGCACTGCGCGATCGGCCGTGCGTATTTTCATGGGATATACATCGTCAAATTCATACGCCCCACTCGTAATGGCATCTCTTGTGCTGCTATAGCGTGATCTATACGATTGACGTCTAACGGTGGCTTAGCGTCCGGGTACTGACGGAAGAAGCCACGGCGCGGTAATCACGTCGAAAACCGTGCGGGATTGGGCGTCGGCGGCAACGGAGGATAGATGTCGTTTGTACAAAAGATATTGTATGGGCCACCGCACCGGCAAGACATGGACGGCGACGCGGGAGGCCGTACGGGTTGTCGACGAGGTGGCCTACAGGAAAGCCTTGGCGAGTCCGAACCCTGATGCGGCGATGGCCAGGGAGCACGAGCGCCTCGTTCGCGACCGCCGGATAATCTGGGTCACGTTCCATCCGAGCTTTTCCTACGAAGACTTCGTAGAGGGCTATCGTCCCAAACTCGATCAGGAGAAGCGTTTAATCTACGAGGCGGTAGATGGTCCGTTCAAGGATATCTGTTCTGTGGCCCGTGGCGAGATCGATCTGCAAATCGGGGAATATCTCCCTGACGGCCGAGGTAGAAAGACACTGCAGGTAGTCGACAAGGATGCTGGCGGGTGGCTCATCCGCGTGACTCCGGATCGCGCCGATGAGGTCGCTCCTGAGCAGTTCAAGTATGTTTCAAAGCTCATTCTCGGCCAATTCATCGATGCCAACCTTCCTCCAGAAGTATTTTCCATTCCCGGAGCTGCGCTCGTACGACTGCAGGATTATAGTATCAATCCGGCCGATATTGACGTACCACTACCCGACACGTCTAAAGGCGAGACGTTTGACAAGAGGGAAGGATCCACCGTTCGCAGACTGATAGGAAGCCGCGCCAAGGTTTCCAGTTCGGATCTCGCAAACTCGGCCCATTACGGTGCGGCCTATCGGCGCCTCAAAGAACTGCGCGAGCACCCGGAGAAGCTGTCGACAGCAATAGTGATCGACGAGATCAACAGAGCAGATATTGCCCGGGTGTTCGGCGACCTGTTTACATTGCTCGACTATGACAAGCGGGAAGGAATGGCGGAGGCCAAGGAGGTCGTGCTGCCCTACTCGAAAACGCCTTTCACGATTCCAGCCAACGTGCCGGGACCATGAATACAGTCGACAGATCCGTGATGGCCATGGATTTTGCGATGCGCCGACGTTTTGAGTTCCAGCTTGTGGACGTCGATCCGACACTGTGTCCTGACAACTATGGTGGTATCAATCTGCAAAGAGTTCTGACCGTCATCAATCGACGCATCTCGGTGTTGCTTGGACCCGATTACCGGCTCGGTCACGCGCAATTCATGCAAGCTAAGCTTGATGGCACCTGCGAACGCCTGGGTTGGCCTGTCAACGAGGAGACGAGGCTGCGCGCCATCTCGCATGTATGGCGAAGCTACGTCATTCCCATTCTGCTCGAATATTTTCACGCGAACTGGCTCAGAGCGCGCATTGTGGCTGGATTCGCGCGCACTCAGAAGGACAGCTACGAGCTTTTCAATTCGATCAAGGCCGATGACTGGCTACTGGAGGAGCTCGGACGCGAGGAGGATCTCTCGGACGCGGAGTCCTTTGAAATCACCCTGGTGGGACCCTAATGGCCGACTCTGGGACGCAGATCGCTTCCAGGGCTTTCTGAGCGCCCTTGCCACCAGTGATAGAGTGGACTGATGATCATCATCCCGGTGCGCGAGGGCGCCAGGCTGAAGCTGCCACCGGAGCTGGCGCGTACCGATCTACCGCGCCGTCTGTTGAAGATGTCGGAGGAGTCTCCAATCGAGATCTTCCGTCGCTGCAGAGGAGGAGCGCTGCAGGCCTCGGCCGTGGTAGGAACGGTGACCTGTGGAACGGTCCAGATCGAGATCTGGCCCAAGACGGCTGGCAACGATGCTACGCACGATCGGACCTTCCTGTTGAACCTGTTGAGGTTCGTCGGATATCTGAACAAATACCACGCAGACATTGGCGGCGTGAGTGACGCTCCCGGCAATCCGATCGAAATCCTGATTGGCGAGATTGCTCAGGATATCCTTAACGGGCTACGCGAAGGCATTCCACGCCGTTACGAAGACCAGGACCTCGAGACAACAGAGGTCCGCGGTCGCATTGATTTCGGGCGCCTGTCCACCCGACTTCCCGCCACAAAAACTCTGATACCGACGAGACATGCATTACTGTCGATCGACCACCGTCTCTCCAGGATGATCAAATGGGTTGCGCAAACACTTCTGATGCTGACCCGCTCTGCCCGGACTGAAGAGAAGCTGTTGAGTATCCTTGCAGTGCTGCGTGATATCGATCTCGCACGGTTTTCCAACAGCGACCTGCAGAGCCTGACCCTGTCGCGATTTGAGATGCGCTGGGAACGCACGTTGACCATCGCACATCTGCTGAGACAGGGCAGATCACTCAATCCAACCACTGCAGGCTATTTGAGCGGCATCACCCTGGTGTTCAAGCTGCACACCCTTTTTGAACGATGCCTGCGACGACTCTTGCCGGCCGCGCTGCAAAGCCCCGACCTTTCTGTAACCCACAATACCAAGCGGCTCTTCATGCTCCATTCGAGCCATCGTGACGAGGCAGTGGTACCGCTGCGCCCCGACTTCGTCTATCGCAGGAACGGTGTGCCGATCGCAATCGCGGACGCCAAGTGGAAGCTGCTCAAAGAGAGTACGAAGGGATATGGTATTGATGCCGGGGACCTCTATCAGGCACATGCTTACATGTCACGCTATCGGGTCTGTGACACGTTGTTGCTCTTTCCCAAGACCCGATGGATGAGGGAGGATTGGTCAGAGAGCTACCTGATACCCGGCACGGACCTTAGGGTACATCTGCTCGGTGTTGATATCGAATCGCTCGTGTCACCCGAGAAGGAAGTCAGCTCCCATGCCCTCGCAAGGTTGGCTCGAGCGACTGTCGCCTTTATTCCGGCTCGCGAGGCGCCGGGTACCATTTCCTAGTCTCTCTCCCCCCGCTCTTTTACAATGTGCTGCTGATGGAACTGACCGCATCAGGCTCCACTGTTTGCGCGCCGCACCTGACGAGTGGCGGGTGCCATTTCCGTCTGCGCCCGAGAGCGCTCGTCGGCTAGCCAAAGCACCTGGGCGATGCGTTCAGCAAACTGGACGCTCAGCAGAGGAGGCACCGCGTTGCCGATGATCCGGAACCCATCCACGAGACCGACCGACCGCAGACGGTAGGAATCGGGGAAAGTCTGAATGCGGGCCGCTTCCCGTACGGACAAGGTTCTTGGGCGAGTGGGGTGCACATAGGCATAAGTATCCTTCCCCATGTGACTGACCATTGTTTTGGAGGCTCTGGAGGGATCCATGCGCGCCAGCCAGTCTCCATGCTGCCCTTCTTTCTTCTTCAGATAGTTGGCAGCCAGAAGATGGTGCTCGGTCTCACCCGGCAGCGGCGGGATCGACTCCAGCAACAAGCGTAAGCTCAGAGAGCCATCCAGTACCTGTTCCAGCTCCTCGATGGCCTCACCCGTCACCCCGAGTTTCTCCGCCAGTGCCGGGGTGCGTGCCAGAGCCTTGCGGATTGCTCCAATGGATTGTGACAGCCGCTCGAGCGTCGGAGCCGAGTCACAGCGGTAGTCCATCCACCGTTTTCCAGGTCCCATCAAATCGAAGAATGCAGCATCATCCGCCCGCGGCCGGCGCGCAATATGCCCATCTGTAACAGACTTGTCGCCCGCTGAGATCCAACTGCGCATCTGGTGTGCAGAGTCGGCGCTGTCCAGATGTGCACGGAAACCGAAAACCTCGACTTGCCCACTGGTCCCCTCGCTCTCCGCATCCTCCCGTGGGGCAGCCGGTTCCGGAAGTCCTTCAAGGGCGGCTTCGAGCGGCACAGCAGCTCGAACAGGCAGCGATATACACCAGTCAGGCGTAACAGCTCCGCCCAACACCTTGCCCAGGTCCTTCCGGACACCCATCATCAAGTAGCGCTCCCGCACTTGCGGGACCAGGTGTTCCGACGCATCGACAATACGGCTGGCGACATCATAGGACAGTCCCTGTGTCGAGACATTCCTGATCGCCTCAGCAAGCGCTTCTGCCGCGTCAAACTTGTTCTCGCCTATTCGAACGACAGCCTGGAAATGTCGGACGTTCTCGAAGAGGAAAGTGCGCGGCGACAATGCGGACACAAAGAGAACATACTGCTCGAGCAGTTGATTCCGACTGTCTCCCGAATCCTCGTCCTCGTGCACATGCACGCTCTGCTCGCGCAGGCTGCGGATCTTGCCGCGTCCGATACGACTGAACCCCTGACAAGGGGGGCCGCCGAGCAGGACAGACACCTGACGCCCCTGGTTGTAGAGAGCCTGCACACGGCGCTGCACCCGCTGGTCATCAAACACAGCCATCCGCACTGCATCGCGTCGCGCTCGCCAGTCCACCCACGCGATGCGCACGGCATTCGACTGCTCACTGGTGATGAAATCCAGGAACTTGCGAATCCGTTTCGCAGAGGAGGAGAGCTGCCCGGTTCCGGTGCCTGCGGCTTTGTCTTTGAGCTTCTGCAGCTCCTCATCCCAGAACCGGCGCGCGATCTGTTTCCGCGCACGGATCACAGCCTCCTCCGGATCGACAGTCATCTCCCCCAGCGCAGCAACGAATCCGTCATCCGACCAAAGCAACGTCTCCAAGCGTGGTTGCCCGAGTGCAGTAAAGGGAAGTTTCAGGGCGCGATGGAATGCCAGAACCGAGGTCTGTCCCAACACATCCCCGCCCATCTTGCGGTAGGTCTTGGGAAACTCCGGATCGGATCGAGTCGCATTGAGCCGGCCTAAGAACTGCTGGTCGAGAAGCCGCAGATTTCCACGCACGATGTTGAGATCGTAACCTGCCAGATCTTTCAACTCGTGAGTCAACGCAGAGTCCTGGCCGGACCGCGCCAGATGATCCAGATAATACGCCTGAATCTCCGTCTCGTTGAGAAAGTCGGTGACATCGGCTTGCCGCCCACGCGGCAACTCCGCCGCCGAGGAAGGGTGATTGTCGTTGAACACGCGGATCATCGGCTCTTCCACGTCCAGAGCGAGTGTGGTGTCAAATACACGCCCGTTTTCGAATCGTTCAAAGCCCAGAGACAGGCCTCCGCACCCCGAGAAGATGTCTACGACACGATGAGGTTGGTCCGGAATCCGAACGTCCTTCCAAAGGGAGCGTTGCTGTGGAAGCTCCTCTGTCTCGGTGCGCTCTACGAGCTGCAACTGCACTACCTTGGGCACGCTGTCCCGTATCTGACGAACGTTGCGCTCGAGCCAGAGCCGATATTTGGCCAAGGAGTCGCTGCGGACGTATTCCCCATTCAGATGGCGCAGCAGAGACTGCGTCGTTACGCCAATCTCTGCCGCAGCCTCGTGAGGAGGAATAGCATCGGTCTCAAGGCGTTTGCGGACCTGATCAAGAATGGGATACGTCATCAATGTTGCCTTTGCATTCTGGGAGCCGGACGAACATGAATTCCGCTTGCGGGTCAGGAACTACGTGGCTCGGAAACAGGAGCGAACAAGTTAAGCTGATCCGATGAGTCCGGTGGAGCAACAGGCTCGACCCTGTTTGCGTACCGACGGATAGCCTCGGCGTCATCAACCGTGAAGAGGAGCTGCTGACTGCGGTAACGGCGACCTTTGGGAATCCGATCTTCCCGGCGCCAGCGCCATAAGGTCTGCCGCGTAATCTGCATCTCACCCAGAATCTCCGGGACGGTGAGATACGGGATACCGTCTATATGTAGGGGCATAGGCCTACAGGAGCCCTCAAGGTTGCACCGCGTAACATCATATCACTTCATGTAACATGGCACGTCGTTAAATGTGCGGCAGCCCCTACCAAAAATGGTATCTCATTGAAATGGCAGTAAAACTCTGCAACGAGACCGCCTGGAAAGCGCTGTCCAGGGGAGGATGCCGGGCGTTCATTCCCCTGCCCGTTCGGAAACGATTTCATGAGGCGCAGCGGCTGATCCAGCGGTTGCTGACTAAAGTGGACGAACTCCCGGGCAAAAACCTGCATCGTCTCGAAGGAAAAGCGGCGGGACAAGCGACCGGGGCGCTTGGCAAATCGACCCTGTCCTGCTCGGTAAAGTGAGGCCGGGCTGGTTACTGGATTGCGCGCACGATTCAGTGTGCATCGGACAGGACGAAGGGCAGAAGGAGGCCAGAGCGGCGCGAAGATCGGGCCGGCGGCATCGATTCAGGTGGAGGACGGGCTTTGCTTAGCCGGTTTGAGGCGGTATGCAGGGCCGTCGGTAGTGATGGTGTGACAGCGCTCGCGCAGGCGGCTCAGGAGCGCCTTGGTGAGGGCCGCGTTCCGAGGAAGTCCTGCCAGACGGGATATGGAAGATTTAATGCGGCGAACATCGTAACGCGGACTCTCATCCCTGAGAGCCCGCCGTTTCAGCCATTCTCAGCTATCAGTCCGCCGCATAAAGGAGCGGGCCGTCAGAGAGGCGATCAGCTTGTCGCTCGCGCGGAAGCGCCCCGACCTTAACTTCGGCGCCATGACTGCCTCAAGTGCTTCGAGTTTAATCGAAGGATCCGTCCGTGTGTATATCTCTGTTGTCTGCAGGTGTGCATGGCCCAGCCACAACGATACTTTCCGTAGGTCCTTTGTTGCTTGTGTTAGGGCGCAGCTGTGTCGGAGTAGGTGGGGACTGATACGTTTTGTTGATAGAGAGGGGCAATGCTTGCTCGCGGTGCTGGCGTGCTTCTCCAGAATGTACTCGAAGCCGGAACGGGTCATCGGTTCACGCCGAGCATTGACGAAAACCTCCGGAGTTGATGCTGCTCCGCGCACGGCGAGCCATGCACGTAGCGCCGTTGCGGTCTGCTTCCACAAAGGGAGGCAGCGTTCGCGACGTCCTTTCCCGTGCACGAGAACGCTGGGGTGCGGTTGCAATGTCAGATCCACGAGCCGAAGCCCGGTTAGCTCGGATACCCGCAATCCGCACGCGAAACATAAATGCAGCATCGCCCGGTCCCGAATGCCGGGCCAATTAACGGGTCTTGGTGCATCAAGAAGCGCCTGGATCTCTTCGGCGGAGAGGTGCCGCACCAAACGTGTGTTTGTCCTCTTCATCGGGATGGCCAGAATGCAATGGATCTGGTCCAGAGCCGACGGCACGCGATACTCCATGAACCGCATGAACGACTTGATCGCTGCAAGGCGCACGTTGCTGGAACTCGCGCCGTTGGAACGCTTCTTCTCCAGATAGCTCAGAAAGCCGACGACCATCTGCGCATTGATCTGTTCCAGCTCCAATCGTGAAGGTGCCACCTTCAGACGCTTGCTCGCGTAGTCCAGAAGGAGCCTGAAGGCGTATGCATAGGAATCACAGGTATGTGAACTCGCGTGTCGTTCGAGGGTAAGCCGTTCTTGAAAGAATGCGCTGACATGGGGTGCGATAGCAGTCATGGTGTACCTCCCGAAACATACGCTTCGCAACGATCGGCGATTGTTCTCATGAGTTCAGGTACCGCTTCCAGATACCAATATGTGTCAGCAACGCGAGTGTGTCCCAAAGTAGTAGACAACATCAGCATGTGCTGTGTGATCTGGTCTCGCCCGTCCGGGGATGTCTGCAGAGCCCGTACCGCGAAGCCGTGTCTGAGGCAATGGGGTGTAGGGCGGCGTTTCCCCCGCCCGGTCGGCAAGCCCATCTTTTTGGCCGCAATCTGGAATGCACTATCAACACTGTGGTGCCCCAACGGCTTGCGCATCCAGGAGATGAATACGTGGTCGTCATGAGGTGCGTAGGGTCTTCTGAGACGCAGATACCTCTCCAGTCCGTCCCGAGCAGTCTTGTGCAATGCTACTAACCGGCTCTTTCGATATTTGGAACTGCGGATCACCAAGCCATCCGGTGTAATGTCGTCATACCTCAGCTTGAGGGCTTCCGATACGCGGAGTCCGGTACAGGATAGCAGCGCAAACAGCGTGCTGTAGGTTGGCCCGTGGATCTTGCGGTAGTTCGGACGCGAGGCCACTTCGATTAGCTGCCGAACCTGTTCATCGGATAGGATATATGGCGGCGGCCGTGGCCCCTTCTCGCTGCCGAAGACTGCAGGTGGCACCTCGTGGCGCGCATCCTCGGCACGCATGTATCGAGCAAAGCGTGCCACATCAGCCAGCCGGCGAGCCCGCTGATGCACAGACGGTACTTGCCGAGCCCACTCGATTGCGGTTTTGGAGCGCACGTATCGCTGGCCCTTCGCATCCGAATACGCTGCGAAGCTCCTGAGATTAACACCGACCCACCGGAGCTCGAATCCAGCCGATTGACGCACGGACAGATACGATTGCACACATCGTGCTAACATGACACATCTCCCGGCCAGGGCTGAGCAATCTTCTGCAGGGCCTTGACATCGACCTTTGCGTAGATCTGTGTTGTCTCCACACTACGGTGCCTCAGAAGGGCAGCAATGTCCTGCAGCGACGCGCCTTGTCGTAACATCGAACTCGCGACGGAGTGTCGCAGCAGGTGCGCCGCTCCTCGAGCCGGACGCTTAACCTTCGCGCGCCGCATTGCACGAGCAACAATTACTGAAACGGCAGCATGAGATCCCAACGTACGAAAAGGTGCGCGAGTGCGCACAAATACGGCATCGTCGCGGGCTCGCGGTCGGCCGTGGCGGAGATAGGTTACAAGCGCCTGGCCCACCTCCTGACTCAATGGCAAGCGTGTCTGCCGCCGACTCTTCCCACTTACCTGTATCCATCCCTCCTTCCAGTTGATGTCGCCGAGATGCAACCGTACGATGTCGCCGGCGCGCAGTCCAAGACGAGCGAGTAGGAGCAGGATGGCCCGATCGCGTTTACCAACTGCGGATGATCTATCGTTGCAGGCGATGAGCCGCTCCACGTCGTCAGGAGGAAGGTATCGTGGAAGCACACTCAGGCGCCAGTTGGCTATCACTGGAACGGCACCCAACAGTCCAGGGCGACATCGCTCTTCCGTGATCAGGAACCGCAAGAACATCCGCAGTGCCGTCGTACAGCGTTTGACCACAGCCCATCCTGCACCCTGACACTGATCAAGCACGAACCGCCTCAGTAGTCGAGCATCAAGCCTGCTCAGATCCTCCCCGGACTTCCGAATGAGTGCTTGAAGAGGCAGGCCGTAATTGTAGAGCGTACGATCCGAGGTGCCCCGTTGTTCCCGCATCCATCCGCCGAAGGACTTCAGCAACTCAGGCTGTTCCGGAGCAGGCTTCGACTCTCGGATCGCCGGCTTAGCAATGCCTTGCAGATATCGTTAAGAAAAGCCGCGCGCCAGCAAGCACTTCCGTCGGGTTGGCGCTGCTGAAGTGGTGACAATGGCATCTGCGAAGATGTTTCCCGAAGCGCTTGAGAACCTGATCGTCCAGGTCTTCGGTGCACAAACCTTGACGATTAGCCCATCGCACAATGTGTTCCGCCGATCGGATGTGGCGGCGCGCAGTTAGCTCCGCATAGCCACGTTCAAACAACTGTTCGGAAAAGCCTTCAATGTGTGTGCCGGCTGGACTGTTGCGAATGGCTCTGATCCGCCCCGGCTGTTCAAAATACTCTGACAGCATGTTGATCTCCCGTCTATACGCCTGTTGCCGGGCCTGGAGACTCTATTTTTATGCGGAGTACAGGTACCATCAAATGCACGTGCCGCCGGCGAAAAACCTCACTTGCCGCAAGAAACTGAGCGGAAAGTGTCGCACCGCATTAAATCTCTAACGCGGTGCACCGCGTTAGAGATTGGTTGTAACCAGCGTCGGCTTGCGCCGATACCGCTCCTCCAGGAGTTTGAAGAAGATGTTCGTCTGTTCAGGTTTGGCGTACCCGAGTTCATCAATGGCCAACACGTCCACGTCACAACTCACCCCTTCCGGTAGCGGCAACTTACCCTGGGCACGAGAGGTAGCAGGAGTCGCACAGCTGTCCCATTTCAGTCGAAATAAATTTTCCAGGAAAATGCTCTCTCCATCAGTGAGCAAGCCTGTCGCCAACAAGCGAAGCCACGCGACGACCCTCGCGAACCGCGTAATTGGTACCCCGGTCCTCCGGATAGACCTGAGCCATTGAAGCCAGATAAAACCCCTGCAGTGGAGTCACGGACGAGGGAATCAGACGGCTGTAGTTGCGCTCGACCACCGGTTGAGAATAACGCGCACGCCAGACGTGAGATTTGACAATCCATGCCTGATCGAACTGCGGAAACATACGTTTCAGATGGGGAATTGTATAGCGTAGCGCCTCGTCATCGCTCATGTTGAAGTAAGACTCGGTCTCCGGTAGATACTTGGATAAGTAGACAATATGTCTTCCGCCATATGAGGCGGGCGGCTCAAAATTGGTGTGCTCAATCACACCCACAAAAGGAAACTCCGGATCGTTGATGTTGAGCCAATAAGTCTCGGACAGACTCCGATCCAGCTCGAGGACCAGGCAAAGATTCGCGAGATACTTGATCTGCCGCAGCCCTGCCACGTAATCCTCCGTCACGTGCGGAGCGACCAGATCGGCCACTATCGGAAGCGCGGTGGTAGCCACCACCACATCTGCTGGCAATTCCTCGCCATTGACGACCACGCCTATACAGCGCCCTTGAGAGGATGTAAGCCGACTGACTGTCGCGCCTGTGCGAATCGTTCCTCCACGCGCCTGGATATCGGCCGCGACGCGATCAGCCAGTGCCGCGAACCCTCCACGGTAATAGGCGAGCCGTTCCGCCCCTCCCTCGTCTCTACTTCCGCCCCGAAGCTTCAACTTGTTCCAAAACCATACCGCTGAGACAGCGTCGGCATAGATGCCGAACTTTCCGCGCAGCAGCGGCTCCCAGACAACCGCGTAGGCTCTTTTACCAGTAATGTCGCGCAACCACTGCGCGGCGGTGAGGTCCTCGAGCTTCTGCCAGTCGCGAATGCGTCGAGCATAGAGCGCCAGGACGCCCAGACGCAGCCTGTCGATCAACGGTAGCGGCTTGAACCGCAGCACATCGAGAGGAGAGGACAATCTGAATATGGTGTTAGCGTAGAAGAGCCCGGTGTTCGTGGGTCTCAAGATGATGTTATCGCCTAGCCCTAACTCATCGATCAGCTCCATGATGTGGCGGTCGCTCGTGAACCAATGGTGATAAAACTTCTCGAGACGGGTGCCACTGACGGTGAAGCTGCCTGCGAGGCCACCTATCTCCTGCTCCTGCTCCAGAACCGTCACCGGTAGTCCACGTTTCGCGAGCTCGTGAGCCGCGGTCAGTCCACAAAAGCCCGCGCCGATTATCACAGCATGAGGAGGGGATCCGCTGGCTGTCACGCGCGCTCCTGTCCCTGTGTTGGGCCGGCCACATTCCGCCCCCAATGTCCCTTGAGCGAGGCAAACAGCAGATAGGCCATTCCTGCCGCCGTCAACGGCAGCCAAAGTACCAGATGAATGATGAAGGCCGCTGCGGTAGCTACGGCCGCGCTCGCCCCGTAAGCTGTCAGACCGGAAATGGTGAAGTAGTCAAAGGTACCCACGAAACCGGGAGAGCTGGGCACGAGCGTTGAGAGCGAGCCCGTCGCCAGGGCGAACCAAGGTCCGAATGCCTGCCCGTCGTACAGAACGGCCTTGGAGATCGCGACAAAGACCTCCCCTATCCACACTATCGCGGACATGGCAATAAGCTTCAGGATTCGCTCCGGCGCGCGGATGACACTCAGTGCGAAAAAGAGCTGCTGGATTGGTTGCTCGGCTCGGCTGAGGAAATTTCCCTTCGAAGCTGTCTTGTAATGACATAGCCTCAACAGAAGCGCCTTCAGCCGATCCCCCACTAAAAAGAGGGTTAGCCACGCCCCCCCGCCGATACAAGACACAAAAATGGCGGTGCGCACGTAAAGCGCGGAAACTGAATTGTCGCCCAGTCCCGAAATACCCAGCAGGAAAAATCCGAGAAGGACCGTGAGATCGAGCATCCGTTCGATCAACAGCGTCGCCAGCACCCATGTCCCCGAGCTTCGGAGCTGCTCACGAAAACCTATGACCCGAAGCGCGTCTCCGGCACGAAAAGGCAGCACATTGTTTACCGCAAAGCTGGCTATCAAAGGCCATACACAGGAGCGCAGCGTGACTTCAGAGTTGCACAGTCGCAGCAACCACCACCATCGGTAAATGCGTACCGCGTAATCAACTGTTAAGGCAAGTAATGCGAGAGCGAGCCACAGCCATCGTGCTTGCCTTGCGGCTCCCAAGACTCCCTCAACATGAACGTGTCGTAGCGCGAGCCACAAGCAGACCGATGTGATGACGAGTCCCGCGGTGAAGCGTATCCAGCGCCAAGACACCCTCACGAAGGGATTCTCTGGTCGACCAGGCGCTCGACACGGCTTACAGTATTGAAGCCCAGACGCTCGCTAACTACATAGAGGGGCCGACGTTTGACCTCTCCGTAGATCCGCCCGATGTATTCACCCAGGACACCCAGAAAGACGAGTTGAATCCCGCCGATCGTCGAGCAGGCGATAAACAGTAATGTCCAGCCGGGCACCCAGATGTTGGTCAACAAGCGCATCAAGAGCGCGTATATGAAACCCACCACCGCCACGCCGGCAGTGACGAAGCCCATCCAGATGGCGAGCCGCAGAGGGACCAGCGAAAATGAAAGGATCCCGTCCAGCGCGAAGCGCAGCATCTTCCGCAGGGGATACTTCGTCTCGCCCGCCAAGCGCGCGGCCCTGTTATACACCACAGCCTCCTGTCTGAAGCCGAGCCAAGCCACCATTCCCCGAACGAACCGGTCACGCTCAGGCATGCTGAGTAGAGCATCGACAACGGCGCGGTCCATCAGCCGAAAGTCGCCGGTGTCGAGGGGAATTGGGACGTCGGAGACGCGGTTGATCAGCCGGTAGAAGGCTTTGGCAGTCCAGAGCTTGAAAGCGGTCTCGCCTTTTCGTTCGGCTCGAACGCCGTACGCAACGTCCGCACCGCGTCGCCATCGTTGGACCATCTCCTCAATGACTTCGGGAGGGTCCTGCAGGTCAGCGTCTATCAGCACGACAGCGTCGCCCGTGGCGTGCTCAAGGCCTGCGGTGACGGCAACCTGGTGGCCGAAGTTGCGGGAGAAAGCGAGGACGCGGACGCGTCGATCGAAGCGCTGAAGGTCTCGAAGCTTCTCCAGTGTACGATCGCGACTACCGTCATCGACAAATATGAGCTCGAGTTCGAGCTTGGGGATCTGTTCGAGGACTTCGACCAGCCGACGGTGGGTCGCCAGGATGACCGCTTCTTCATTGAAACAGGGGATTACAATGGAGATCCGCTCGTAAGTTGATTCTGGTCCGCCCATCCTTGAAGCACCCCTATCACCCCGTCCCTGGGGCTCCAGATCATCGGCATAAAGCCAAGCCATGTGCGCCCGCATTTTCAGGTCAACATAGCATCACTGCCGCAGGTAGTACGTAGCTCGCACCCCCAATTTCCAAACCGGTCCTTTGAACGATTCACGAGGGCCGCGGAACTGGAAGATGAAGCGAACCCCGCGGGTGTACGCAATAGGTGAACGCGGGTGTCGATCAACGTAGTTATGGGGTGCTACGCGTTCGCGGTTTTTGGAACCGCAAACGTGTTGGCTCGTTTCGGAGTCGAAATGCCCCATGTACTCAATCACAATCTATCCAACGCAGATTGGAGCGCTTTGAGTGAAGACCAGGACAGGGCCTTCGCCGCAGCAGACCGAATCTGGCGCGAGAATTGAAAAGCCGAGAGTACGAGGCAAGGTTATCGAAACTGGATAATGCATTTCCTGCGTTATTGTAGATCTCGCGACCTCGTCCCAATACCGAGCTAACCGGCGCTAATGTACGGAGGTTCGCGCACGAGTATGCGCGGGCACGCGGTGTAGTCTTCGCTTCCACGTGGCGCAACGCAAACAAAGCGCCCGTAAACTGGGTACTGCAGTCTCTAGGTATTTCGCTGCCGCGATGGCGATCGGATCAAACTATTGTGGTGGGACGGAACTGGCCTGGTCTTGTATGCCAAGCGGTTGGGAGGAACCTGACCTGAGCCCCGGTTTTGCGGTCCGTTTAGACCTGGACTAAAGTGGCGCTGAAGTCCTCCCAACGCGGCCGGAAAGAGCCGCAGGAGAAGTGGACGATGAAGCGCTCGAGGTACTCAGATGAACAGATCGCGTATGCGTTGAAGCAGGCCGAAGGTGGCACCGCGGTGGCCGACATCTGCCGACAATTGGGCATCAGCGAGGCGACGTTCTATGTCTGGAAGAAGAAATACGCCAACCTGGGTGGCACCGAGGTGCGGGAGCTGCGCCAGTTGCGCGAGGAGAACTCGAGATTGAAGCGCCTGGTCGCCGATCTCACCCTCGACAAACACATCATGGCCGAGATTATCCGAAAAAAAGACTGAGGCCGGCACGCAGGCGCGAGCTGGTGGAGTGGGTACAGAGTGCCTTTGGTACCGGCCCTACCCGCGCGTGTCGGTTGGTGTTGATTTCGCGCTCTTTGAATGCGTATCGCTCGAGGCGCTCCGGCCAGGAGCCCCTGCCGATGCGCCTGCGTGAGCTGGCGCAATCGCGTCCGCGATACGGGTATCGACGCGTTCATGTGCTACTGCGCCGGGACGGGTGGCAGGTGAACATGAAGCGGGTACGCCGACTTTATCGGCTGGAAGGCTTGCAATTGCGCGCCCGGCGGCCACGTCGTAAGCATGCCAGTCAGCACCGGGGGATTCCACCGGCCGCAAGCCGTGCACATGAACGCTGGAGCATGGATTTTGTTCACGATGCGCTCGTTGACGGACGTGCGTTCCGGATCCCGACGGTGGTCGATCAGTGGAGTCGCTGGAGTCCGATCCTGGAGGTGGCTCGCAGTATGTCAGGTCGGGCGGTCGTAGATGCCCTGGATCAGGCGATCCAGCGCCACGGCAAGCCCCCGATCGATCACTGTAGATAACGTACTAAGAACGAAAGCAAGTTCTTTCGCATGCAACAGTCATCCTCGGCGCAATACAACTGTCATTGCGCCATTTGATCTCCGCGCTTCGCGCGTCTCCCCTACGGTCTTCCGCTAAAAGCGAGATCCTTGCTGACCATAATGAACACAAGATCCGTCGAAGCCACGACGGCCTTCACCGCACCCAAAACAGCATAAGGTCCCAGCGGAAGGTCCGAGCATTATCTACGAGGTCCCGAAGGCCTCTACGGCCCGCCTGAGAGGGATCGATCCGCTGGGTAAATCGGCATCAAAGAGTCGGCGATAGGGTTTCCCGTGTTTGATCAATACATAAACCACCCGAGCCATTTTAGCTGTAATCGCTGTTCGCGCCTTGCGCTTGAGATCAGGGTCCTCGGGCGCGGCGGCGACGTAACGTTGATACTTCTCCCGAAAGGCATTCTCACGCATTCTGGCAGCGCTCATTGCCGCCATCCACGGAGCACAGCGCAAGCGCGCGTTGCCGCGCTTGGACAACCTCTCTTTTGACCGGAAGGCACCCGACTGACATTTAGCCAGGTCCAACCCGCAAAACTTCAGGAATTGGCGGTGATGCGAGAAGCGGCGAAGATCTCCGGCCTCGGTGAGTATAACCAGCGCTATCACCGCGCCGACTCCCGGTACGGTCTTTAGACATTGATAATCGGCGCTATCTCCGAGCAACGCATCCGTCTGGGCCTCGAGCGCGGTCCGCGCCTCGCACAGTTGCAAGTAACGCTCGAGCTGCAACCGGAAGGTCGTGACCGCGGGACAACCATCCAGCATCGGCAATGCGATGCTTTGCTCTGCCAATGCATAAATCTCGGCAATTTTCGCTTCCTTGTGCACCCGTCGTCCCATCGACTTCCAAATGGCCTCACGGAATTGCGGCAGGCCAACAGCGGTGATCGAAGCCGGCGTCGGAAATTGCAACAGCAGTCGGATGAACCACTCATTGCGTTGGGTCGTCCAGAAGCGCTCCATCTCTGGGAAATATAGGGTTAGATAGTGGGTCATCAACACATGCTGTAATCTCGTACGTGTGCGTGAGATATGCAGATACGTCTTCGAGAGCTCCTGCAGATCGTGCGTCTTCATGACCACAGGATCGCAGTATCGCTGGGTCATGCCTTGCTTCAGCAGTCGCATGATGACCTGGGCGTCCTTAGGGTCATTTTTTTCCCACGAGTTGAAGACCGCCTCGCGTAACCGTGCACCGGCAGCCGATGACACCAGAACGAGATCAAACCCCTCCTATACCAGTCGGTAAGCTATCGTGCGATGGTAGTCCGCGGTCGGCTCCAGGGCGATCCGGCAGGGTTCTACGCAGCTTTTGAGAAAGACGACCAGGAGATCGTAGTCGTCCCGCTGATGCACGAATCGGAATCGCTGTTGCCGGCCGTCGCCATGCTCTATGAGAGCCACGTTCACGCCCTTTGCAATGTCAATCGCGACCCACGTTCGAGGTGCGATAGGATCAGTCTCGCTAGCCATCGTCAGTGTCGTCCAAAGGTCCTAGTTCAACCTTAGGATGTCGTCGCTGACGGTGGCTGGCTAGCGTTCCGTATGTACTATGGGCCGGAGTTTGTTTCCAGAGCGGTCCTGGAATGGCTTGCAGAGACCAACATCGACACAGCCTACATCGATCCCGGCAAGCCATGGTTGAACGGAATGAACGAATCCTTCAATGGTAAATTCAGGGACGAGTGCCTGAATATGCAATGGTTTAAAAATCGGATTGATGCGAAGATCCTGATCGAAGACTTCCGGCGTCAGTACAATGAAACGCGACCCCACTCGGCCTTGGGGAATCTGACTCCGGCGGAGTTCAAGCGAAGACTGTCCACAACCAATCCCGACACAGCCATTTCCGAAGCTTGAAATGGTCCGCAAAAAGCCGGCAGGTCAGTTGAACGCAACTATAGCCGGCTAATTAGCTCGTCCGTGATCCCACTGCAAGGACTCTACTTGGCATCAATTGCTCAGGTCTATTCCGAGGACCGGGAACCAATTACATGATACGTGAGGGTCGCCGCGTGGCACCCATTGTGAGCGACAGGCTTTCTGCATAGATATCGTCACCCAAAAATGTCGCAGCTCTTGGCCTTGGAATTCTGAGCCGTTGTGGCCGCTTTTAGCGTCACAATAAACACGCCGACTCTGTAGGGTGCGGGAAGTACTGTCGGTGTTCAGGAAGTTCGTGTGCTTAACGGTGATTTAGCCTTGAGAAGCAACCGCAGGAGCGATCAATGTCGGAAGTATCATCAACAGCCAATGATTCACTTCTGAGGGTAGAGGGGGTTCTACCTGTAAAGACAAACCGCTGCAACAGTAAGAGTGAGGAGTACCGCCTCAATCTCGTCTTGCCGTTCATCTGTCAGAAGTGGGCAGCGTATGGAGGTCCTGCTACCGCATTGCGTTTTTTTGAAGCTCTATCGCAGCATTTTAAGCACGTGAGGATAGTCTCGAGCTCCGAGAGGCGGGAACAATTTGAGCCACAGCGGTGGCCAGGCTGGGTGTTAGACGACGGCAATCTGGCGCAACGCTCGATCGCCTTCCTAGGTGATGAAGAAAGCTCGCTCTCCCTATGCCCCAATGATCTCTTTATTGCAACGTGGTGGGCCACTGCAACCTACATCAAGCGTGTGATCCAAATTCAGGCCAAGATGTTTGGAGGAAAATCACAGCGTTTCGTGTATCTAATACAAGATTATGAGCCCGGATTCTATCCATGGTCCGCTGATTATGCCTACGCAGAAGCAACCTACGCGGGACGGAACGACACAATAGCCGTGTTCAATACAAAGCTGCTCGCAGACTACTTCGGTCGGCAGGGGTGGACTTTTTCTGAGCACCATATTTTCGAGCCGATGCTGAATCCGGAGCTGCGAACGCGGATCAAAAGGAACACACCGAAGGAGCGTCGACTTTTGGTGTACGGACGCCCTAAAGCGCCCCGTAACGCCTTCCCCCTTGTCATAGACGCTCTGAGAGTGTGGGCCGATCAATTCCCACTCGCCAGAGAATGGGACGTTATGTCTGCCGGTTGGAAGCACGACGACATACCTTTGAACTCCGACATATCTCTCAAGTCCTTAGGTCTCCTTGGACTTCGGGAGTATGCGCAAGAATTGTCCAGATGCTGGCTGGGCCTTTCGCTGATGATCTCGCCGCACCCGAGCTATCCACCGCTCGAAATGGCGGAGTTTGGAGCATGGGTTGTAACGAACAACTTCGCAAACAAAGATATATCGCGATATTCCCCAAACATTCTGAGCGTCACCACATTAACGCCAGAAGAGATTGCGGACAAACTCGCATGGTGTTGCGCGCAATATCGCGAAGGGCTGTGCGCCGTAGTAGAGGGGATACCATCCGTGCTCAGGAGTGAGGGAGACGAGTTTCCTTTTTCGGCTACCATAGCGAATTCATTGCGCGCAGCTTACACAAGCTAACTTATGAGTCGATGTCGCGAGAGCATCTCCGACTTAACCCACCCACTCAAGATGTACTATATACATCCATTAACGCGAGGGGCAAGACTCCTCCGCTGGGAGCTACCCAGGGCGCGTGGACACAGACGCGCAAAAGGATACGGAGGCGGATAAACCCCGGCAGCGCCGAACAAACTAAGGCAATCATGCGACATGTCGAATGTCGGAACAGGTCACGGAATGAACGACATGAGCAAGCTTGACCTCCGGCACTTTGAAAAAGGTCACTGGATGGTCGTGCTCACCGGTAGCACCGCGGTGCTGATGATCGCGATCGACCTTACAGGCATTAACGTTGCGCTGTCGATGATAAGGCATGATCTGGGCTTTTCCTCCCAGTCGCTCGTCTGGGTCGTGACAGGGTACTTGGTACCGTATGGAGGGGCGCTGCTACTCGGGGGACGATTGGGAGACCTTTACGGTCATCGCAGGCTGTTCTCTCTCGGCGTCACAGTGTTCATATGCGCATCACTTTGTTGTGGCATCGCACCATCTCCGTTGTTTCTTGTGGGTGCGCGAATTGTACAGGGACTTGCGGCGGCGTTTATCTACTCGGTTGCCCCGTCGCTTGTTCTGACCGGCGTTGAGAGTCCGCCAGAACAGGCTAAGGTGCTCGGCCTTTTTAGTATCGCGGCTTCTATGGGCAGTATTATCGGCTTGGTAGTCGGCGGTTCGTTAACGACGCTGTTGAGTTGGCGGTGGGTATTTCTAATCAATGTACCCGTTGGAGTCGCCGTTTTGGTTGCGACGATAATCCTTGTTCCTCCAGAACGACACAAGCAGCGAAGCGTCTTTCCTCAATTGGGCAGAACATTACTTCTCACCTCGGCTGCGATGTTATCGGCGTACGGGTCTTCTGAGCTAGCACAATCCTATGAATTCCTAGGATACGGCATGCTCTCGATGGGATGTTCAGTCGTGTTGGCATTGACATTCGTCCGCTTAGACCGGAATGCTATCTCGCCTCTATTTCCTCCTGAGCTGACGGGCGATCGTTCATTTCTAGCATCGACATTGATCGCTTGCATCTGGTACGGCTCTCAATCCTCATGGGGCTATTCGGCCACACTCTACTTCCTTTATCTTTGCAAGTGGGAGCCGCTGACCGTTGGCATGAGCTTCATACCAATGGGCATTATAACCGCACTAGCGGCGTTCAAATTATCTCCATTCCTGACAATCAGGTACGGAATCAAGACGCCCTGTACCGTGTCACTGCTGCTGACCATGGTGGGCATTGCTCTATTCGACTTCAAATCGGCGGGGACTGCCTTCCTGCCCCATTTTCTCCCTGCAATGCTTTTAATTGGTGCTGGGGCTGGTGTCACCGGTAATGCATTGATGCTCGGTGCACTGAAAAATGTTCCGAGACACAACTACGGTCTCGCCTCGAGTCTTCTCAACGGCAGCGCGAATCTGGCGAGCGGATTTACGCTCGCGTTGATTGGAGCAATATTTCTTGCCCACCCGGGGCTGGCGGAGAACCTGCCTGATCTCGAGTCCGGTGGATCCTATCATGCGGTATTCCTTACTACAGCCGGTCTTATGGGTATCGCCAGCTTAGTGTCCAGCACGCTGCTTCCGCGTTAGCTATTGAGCCAGCATAGGCACAACTGTTGAAGGGCGCTGACGCTTTTAGTCATACTCTCCAACTGAATTTACGATTCATCCCGAAGTTCCAGGCGGTTGCGCTTGCAATAGCTATAACGTTTGCTAAGTAGCGGTTTACTCCAAGTGTGTGCGCCTGTAAATATAACAGGCCAATGCTAAACAGGACTCCGGCCAAGCATATCAACTCAAATCGCCAGAAGCGTTCCATTCTCTGTGCGAACCTCAGCTTCTTATGCGTCACGTCGGCGAACGTCCATAAATCATTCCAAATGAAGTTATTCACAATGGCTGCTTGCGCAGCTAAGGCCTTACTCCATATCAACCCTAAACCGAAGGTAGACGCGTCACTCAGTATAAATAAGACTCCCATGTCTATGACGACACCTATAGCACCGACCGCCACGAATCGTGCAAACCGATAGATCGGGAGATCTGCCGTTCGCAACCGTAGCAAATGGAGTACATATTGCAGATAGATCGTTGGTGTAACTTTGCTCTCGCCCTCGAGTCTTCCGCAGAATGAATAGGGCACTTCGCTGATGAGGCGACACTCTCCGCGACCCAACACTTCAAGTAGAATCTTATAGCCCAGGGGCTTCAGAGTGACTCCCTCTAGCATCGATCGCCGAACAATGAAGTATCCGCTCATCGGGTCGGTTACCTGGCGTACTATCTTCGGCAAAATAGCCAGTCCTATCAGCCGGGCGCAACGTGACAGAATGCGACGAGTCGCGTTCCATTCCTCTGTACTCCCGCCCTCTACGTGGCGGCTTGCTATCGCAATGTCGGCCCCGGCATCGATTTCTCTGCAAAGAGCCAGGATTACCTCTGGTGGGTGCTGAAGGTCTGCGTCCATAACCGCCAACATTTCGCCGCGCGCGGCCTGCCAGCCCCGTATTACCGCAGTAGACAGACCTCGCTCGTCCCGCCGCCGCATGACGCGCACAGCCGGATACGCTGCTGTCAGTGTTTGCGCCATTTCCCAAGTGCGATCCGGACTGTCGTCGTCAACAACGATTATCTCGTACAACTTTCCAAACGAACTATCGAGTAAGTCGGTCAAGAGCACTAGTAGCTTAGCAATGTTCCGAGATTCATTGTAAGTAGGAAGAACCAGGGAAAGACGTGGCCCGCCCTGCGATCCATCTAGCAGTGGATTGAGGACAAATGGCCCTGTAGGAGGACTCAGAATGTCTGGCAATGGCGGCTTTGAGTCTATATCACATACACGCAAAGCTTGAGGCAGCGCGCGCGTCATCCGTGACTCCTTTGCGGGGGCTCCCTCCCCGCTTCAGCGTTCGCTGTGGGTCGATTCTAGATTTGCGATTCCTACGAAACAAGGCAGCGGGGTTTCCTTGGGTGGCCCCGTATGGCGGGGCGACCGCGCCATAAGGTAAAGGATTTCGAGTGATGGCGGCAGCAAATTCAATCTTCCTATGCGCGAGAGCTATCGTGCTCTTCTAAATGTCGAGGCGCGACTCTTTATGCGCACACGCTCTAGCCGAAGACGCATATGCCCATACAGTGACACTTCCAACGCCTGGAGCATTCGCTGTAGTCAATTTCGGAAGTCATGCGCTGCCGTCGGCGATATCGAAACTGACAACTGCATTGACTCGTCGGCAAAACTTGCGCAATGTGCCGATCAGCATGCATTTCTAGCAAGACGCCGGAAAGTACATTCCGGACGTCGCGTTGGTAGGATGCAAGCCGATGTTTCGCAGCGTCTGCCAGGAGGGCCCGTGAGCGCGTTACAGTCGCAGTCTCGCAGTCAGGCTGCCACCAACATACCCACAACCATCGATTTGGCGCTAATCGCGGCTCTGTGGTGCTTGACAGTGGTTATTGTCAACCCAATTGGAGAATTTCCCTTGATCGACGACTCGGTGTACGAGTCGATAGTTAAGCATCTGCTTGAAACGAAAGAATACCGCCTGACGGAGGTTTCTACATTTCCTTCGATCACGCCCACGCTGTGGGGACTTCTCTTCTGTCTACCTCAGGGGGTCAGCTTCACTGCGCTGCGTATATCCACTCTTACGGCTGGACTACTTGGATTGATGGGACTGTACACTCTCGTCAAGGAATTTCGGCCCCATGGCCCCGTAGGGTTGGTCGTCACTTTGGCCATTGGCTCCAATCCCGTCTATTACGCCTTGTCCCATACGTTCATGACGGATGTTCCCTTCACCGCCATGATAACTTGGGCCGCCGTTTTCCTAACTCGAAGCTTGAAGAGCCAGTCCGGTTTGGAACTCTTTGTCGGTACGTCGCTGGCTTTAGCGGCGACTCTGTCAAGGCAAATCGCTCTGGCCGTTCCTCTAGCGTACGCTGGGACTTGGGTACTATGTCAAAGATCCGGGTTATCCATGATCCTTCGCGCGGCGCTCCCAACCCTCGTGTGCACGGGGGGCTTGCTGGCGTTTAATAGTTGGCTCGCGCTCACCGGGGAAGTGCCTGCAATGTATGGTTTCTGGTCCAACATGCTGATGCATGGAATCTCACATCTCAAGGATCTCACTACTGAGCCGCTTTCCAATGCGTACATAGCATTCCTTTATCTGGGACTCTTCCTGCTGCCTGTACATTTGTTCGTGGGTGACGGCCTGCGTGCAGCTTCTGTCGTCGTGCGGATGCGGGGCGGGCGGATAGTTTTTGTGTCCGCCTTTATCGTCATGCTATTGGGCATAACGATCCGGCTGCTTCGCGGCGACTCTGTACTCCTACCTACGGATGGCCATGTACTCGTGCAGTCGGGAATCGGATTGCTCTGGATGAGCGGTGCTGAGCATGTTCCCTCCTTGCCAGAGCCCTTTTGGCTTGTGCTCACAGGAGGAGGAGTCTTAGGAGACGTCCTGCTTTTCGCAATGCTGGGGACATTGAGCGAACGACTTGTGGAAGTGCTGCGACAGCGCGCCACAATCACCGATTCCGAGATTGCCATGGTATTTTTGATACTTTGTGTAGGTCTCTATCTACTTCCTTTTCTAGTCACAGGGACTTCAGATCGTTATGTCATGCCCTGCGTACCTTTCCTAGCCATCGTTGCTGTTCTGTCCAGAACACCATCCGAAACCGATACGACAACGAGCGCGAAGCGCGCGCGATTGGTGTCATGCATGCTTCTCGTGATGGCTGGGATCTTTTCGGTAGGTGGCACGAGGGACTACTTGGAATGGAATCGCCTCCGCTGGCAAGCTGCTTACGATCTCATGCTACACGAGCACGTTCGACCAGAGGACATCGACGGTGGGGCCGAATTTAACAGCGTGTATCGTGTCCGGCCAACTAACATAGAGAATGCCTTTCAAGCATTTGTCGAGAAAAATAACCTGACTTCGGTGGTTGCAACCTGGAACCAAGAGCTGCGCCGACAGTTTGCGATACTGGCTCTTTTTGCGTGGCGTCCACCTGCGACACCCTATCTAATTTCTTTCGGCGCAGTCCCAGGCTATTCGATCGCGAAAGAATACTCCTATCACAGGTGGTTGCCACCACGCGACCAGAACGTTGTCGTCCTGCGAAAGGACTAAGCAAAGTGTTACTGCTGGGGCGACGACAACCCCGGCCCCTGCTTTCTGTCCGGCTCGTTAGTTCTCCGGGCCAGTTCCATATTGATGATCTGCAGCTTTGTATCGGTTAGACCACCTATGAACTTCTGCATTTGTCGGAGGCTCATCCGGGCAAGTGTATCCGGTAAAGGGGGACTAGGGAGTAGATCGGGCACACATTGAGACAAAACAGCGCGGCCGGCGGAACTCCTCAACAGCTCGCTCAAACTAGAATCTACGGTTAGAGATCCCTGTGAAACGGAAGGTCCTCCTCGCTCTGCAAGCAAGACGCCTTGAGAGCTGCGGACACCGAGCTCGCGTATCCAGATATTACGATAGCTGACCGATCTACTACTATTACCGTGCTCTTGAAGCACGATAGGACCGTCCCCACGCAGGATGTACCCCGGTGTCCCAGACGTTCCAGTATCGCCCAGAATCTCGGTATTGTTTTGAATCAATACTCCATTGTGTAGCAGTGTAACTCTGGCAGGGGAGAAAAGTGTGTCGTCATCATTGAAACGCGGTGCCGTGTAGATGATGTCGTAAATATTCCATTGCCCGGGTTTGCTCATGGCGTTGACTAGCGGGGGGGTCTGTCCGAAGATTGCTCCCGCTTGGCCGTCGGCGAACGTGCGGTTGCGGTAAGAGTCCAGCACCTGAATCTCGTAGTGTCCCTGAAGATAGACGCCGCTGTTCCCACGCTCCTGGCCTATTCCCGTTACGTCGGGGGAAATACGCCATTCAATGTGAAGCTGAAAGTCATGAAACGTACGCTTGGTCTGGATGTCGCCAGCGCCCTTTCTAACTGTTGCAACACCATCGTGTAAGTACCACGTAGCTGGGCCATCGGTGCCTCGCCACAATGAGAGATCTTTCCCGTCGAATAGTACGATCGCATCAGATGGGGCCGATGAGACAGCCGTTGCTGACGGCGCGCCAGGGGTTACGGCACGCACCTCGGTATCACAAACCTGCTCTGCAGCCCACGCATTGCGCAGCAGTAGGGCAAATGCAGTGGCGAATCCTAGAGTTTGCGCTGTTCTCATGAAGCTGAAAGCCCCAACTTCGACAATCTCTCCTCAAGAATTGCATGCTCCTCTGAAGTTATTTCCGGGTAGCTCGCGATGGGGACGTTACCGACATAGCCGATGTCTTTGAATCCTTCCGGGGTCGTGTAATAAGCGCCGACGACCAAAGATCGGAACAAAGGGAAAAATGAGCTCTGGTTGGAGGGACTGATAGAACTCTCATCTGCTCGCGAGACCAACACGGTGAGTGCCTCTTGGCGTTGAGCGTCAATTTCCAGGAATCCGCTCTGCCAGCGCTGTCGCGCTAGATTGTCGATGTTTCTAAGGCCTCGCAGAATGGCACGCCGATCGAGTTGCTGCTGTTGATATGGAGCACTAATCCACTCGTCCAAGAAATCCGGAATTCCTACAGCGCTCGGAGCGGGCGCGCTCTCCGAAGCTGGCAGAATGATATCGGATAGAACTGCGGCCAGTCGCAGTTGACGTGTCGTCATGATGCGCTGCCAGGGGGCAGCGGCCTGATTTAGGTCAGGGTCGGTGCCGTACCCGTGCGGAGTTGCCGAAAAGGCGATGCGCGTAGAGGAGGCTGCCGGCGCTCGCCGCGGCAGAGTGGCAGCAACAGCGACTACCGCGACCCACTGCAACGTCGATCTACGGCTGATCTTGGGAGCGTAGGAAGCGCTCATATGTTCCCTCTCCTAGCTTCTTCCACCAGGTATGCACTGTTTCGCCAACTCAGCGCGAGAATGCTTAGCGTGGGATTTTTGTCCGGAGAGGACGCGAAGATACTACCATCCATTATGAAAAGGTTCTTGACTTTCCAACTTTGCCCGAATTTATTGACCACCGAATTCCTAGGTGAGTCTCCCATTCTTGTAGTACCCACTTCGTGAATGGTTTCCCCGCCACTGGCCAGGAGTGCATCGCCTTCGCCGGACATAACTACTCTTCCGCCGAGTCGCTCGATGATGATCTTCAATGTTCTACGTACATGCGTCGCCTGCCGCAACTCGTAGTCGCCCCACTTCCAATGGAATCGCAATACTGGGATTCCCCATTTGTCCTTCGCACTTGGATCAATTTCGCAGTAAGAGTTCTCGTTAGGGACCATCTCGCCGCGAGAACCGAAGTAGTAATAGCTGCCGTACTTGCGGTGAATCTCTTCCCGCAGCTTCGTCCCATGACTATGCTCGGCACGGTCAGCAGATCCTGGGAGAAGATACATATCCGGCATGTGTCGGCCACCTCCCATCTCGATGTGGTATCCCCTCGGAAAGTCTAGGTCCTTACGCTGATAACCCCACCAAGGAACGTATAGATGTCCCGCGCCTCCCCCTCCGAGGCCATCGTCATGGCGTGGTGGCATTCCCTCCAGGGCAGGAAATTGTGCTACGAGGCTTGCTGCTACACTGTCCATTAGATTTCGCCCGACCAGGCCACTTTCGTCGAATGCGCCGCTCTTTGAGTTGAGAAGAATGCGAGCCGACTCGCACGCGCTTGCGGCTAAAACAACCGCCTTACCCCGTGCTGAGTGGTGCTGCCCAGTCTTGCGATCCACGAAATTAACTCCGTCTGCACGACCAGACTTACCGAGTGCGATCTCGTAAACGAGGGCATCGGTACGAATAGTCAGATTTCCGGTGCTACGCGATGGAGGGATTAGAACCGTCGTACTTTGGAAGTTCGCCCGAAGTGAGCAGCCACGGAGACAGGGCGTCGCGTACATGCACGGAGCTCGTCCATTAAATGGCAAGGTCAAGATGGCAGCCCGGATTGCCGCCACCGGGATGCCAGAGCTCCGAAATCCACGCGCGACGAAGTAATCACTGGGACTCGGCGGTGGAGGCGGCAAGTGGATGCCGGGCGGCGAGTCGGGCGTGTTCTCCAACCCGTGCGATGCGCCAGTGACACCGATCAGCCGTTCGGTTCTATCATACCAAGGTGCAAGATCTTCATAGCCGATTGGCCAATCAACACCGAGACCATCTCGGCTGCGCGGTCTGAAATCGTAGGGGCCGAAGCGCAGCGCGACCCGTCCCCAATGGTTGGTGCGCCCTCCCAACATTCGCGTTCGCCACCATTTGAACTCCGAGCCTTCGGCCACCGTATAGGGTTCGCCCGGTACCTGCCATCCGCCGTCGACCGTAGCATCGAAAAATCCAAACGGTTTGTCAGTCGTGGGTGTATCGCGCAACGGAGCCTCAGTCGGCAATTTAAACATCGCCGACTCGGAAATTGGATCGTAATCGCGCCCAGCCTCCAGCATCAGTACCTTTAGCCCCGCCTGCGTAAGAACGTAGGCGCTCATGCCTCCACCAGCCCCTGATCCGACTACGATAACGTCGTATGGCTCTACCACGGAGTTACCTCGAAATGGAGATCGAGGGACTCGGGCGGCGAGTTAAGGCGCGCACGCGCCCTTCGATATCGAACGAAGACAAGATCGGCCAGTCACCAAACATTTTGTTTCCTTAGTCCACAAGGCACATACGATCCCCAAGAAAGAAGACGGAACTTACATGCGCCGGCGGGATGAATCGCGCCAGCTAGAGGAGATCAGGATGGGTATCGATGACGGGGAAGCACGTGAACGTCTCATCAGTTATCTCATAATAAGGGATAAAGCGGATCTCTGAGCTATTATCCGAGGCAGAGTCCTTCAGAACAAAATGCGAGTCGTTCAAACTATCGGCAATTAGCTGACCAACGATTTCCTCCGGCCTGCTAGCTCCTGTTAACTGAATAGCGAAGTTCTCAGTACCAATAGCTGCCATCAGAAGAGGCCCAAACTCAAGCACATATTTCTCTCGGCCTGCTACTTGATCCTGTCCAACATACTTTCTCAGACTGAGCGACATCGGGAGGTTAAAGGAGATGATATCGCCGTTCTGCCACCTTCTGTTGAGCGAGACATACGTGCCTGGTGAACCGCCCGGATATAGGATGCCGTTGACATCGACACTCATATCCCGAGCAGCCCAGGACGGAACTCGTATGCGTATGACAGTTGACAACGGTCTTGCCGATCTGACCTCTAGTTCAACTGCGCTGCGGGCAGGGAACCGGGTGCGCATCGTAAGTTCTAATCGCTCGCCTGAACTATCGCATGAGACTGTCGATGGTTCGAATAAGTTAACGTATATACAATCGTCCGACACCGAATAGATATATCTGGGCAGGCCCCCGATGAGCCGCGTTCCCTGCCCCTCACAGCAGGTGTTAACCCGGGATCCGGGCTCCTTCTGTCCAACAAGTAAAGTATGGTATCGGATACCATGTGAGCCGTCCTGATTGGCAAGCACGACGTTGTAAATTGACTTCTCTATTTCCGTTACATACTTTTCATCGTCAGGCCGAATAGCATGTAATCTATAATTGAGAAGAATCCAGAAGGCGCTGCCACAGTTTTCCCCGAGTCGGGTGTACAACTTGTTTGATCCCGGAGGATCAACATCTCCTTCAATAATGGAGATACTTCCGCCAGCATTCTCCCAGTGATCATGAAAGAGATCCCAGCCACCATCAACCGCCGCCAGATATCGCCCGTCGCCAGTGGCATTATATAAGTCCATGTATGCTTCCAGCTGGGTAATAAGATATGCGTGCGGACGGTCATAAGGGTACTGCCAGATCGCGTGCTCCTCGCGCCTCGCCAAATCATCCAGCCAGAAGTTCTCTTGGAAATACCGCTGTATCACTTGAATATCGGTCGCTCGACCTACGGGAGTAAAATACATCCTGGAGTTTGCGACCATTCCCTGTCCACCCTGCATACAACGCCGCAACAACTGGGGCAGATATTTCGATCCGTTGTACCAGTCGTAGAAATCGCGCAGAAGGCCAAAGGCTTTGGTGTTACCGGCATCTCCGACCTCAATAAGACCATGGGTCAGCCAAGCTCTTGTATATGCCCCTCGCTCTGAAAAAAAGATGGAGATCTCCGGGTAACCCATTAGATAACCATCGGGGCGGCGGCATTTGGCGATGCCGTCGACCAACTCGTTTACTCTACCCCGAAGCTCCGGATCATCCTGCCACTGTAGTGTGGCTCCAGCGCCCATAAGAAAACGACCGGCGTTGGATCCGGAGAGTGTCTCGTCCCAGAATAAATTCGGAATGTGATCAAGCTTCGGACTCGTCAAACCCGCCCTCTCTCGGAATGGACGGAGAAGATCCGCTACCGAAGACGAGTTCAGCAAGTACATGACATTTTTGCGTGTCGCAGCTTCGAAGAGCCCACCCTCGAGGCGCACGTTTCTATCTGGCGGCCTGACCTTGACCGTTATGCGCCTCCACTCGCTATGTAGCGTTACATTTTCACGACTGTCAGTGATGATTCCTTCGCCCTGCGGTCGTGGAGGTCGGGTGAGTTGCTGTGCCTCGCCTTGAGAGCCCAACGAAGAATCGACCGAAACTTGCTTCCGCAGCGCAACGTCCCGGCTTGCAACGAGCACTTCGATTTTAGCCAAGGAGAATAGGAACCCCCTACCCGAGGACTCAGAACTTCCTTCCAACACCTCAGGGGTCTCAACAGGGAAGAGGTCGGGCTTCCCCTCACGAAGCGCTGTAGCAGTAACTCGAACGTAACGACCTATCTTTTTCCGTCCGTCAAACTGAAGAACGTGATCCCAGGGATCCGGGTAGTCAACAGTGCTCCTGTCGGCAATGACCTCGGACACGCCGAAGGTTTCGTCTTCTGAGCATTCAATTCGAAACCGCAATGGAAATCCGTCTCCCGGAGCGAAATATCGATTCGACGGATACAGCTTCACGCTATCTATGGAGTACCTCGAGTCAAGATCAATCTGCACCCACGTGGAGGCATTACCGGTCTTCGATATCAATGATCGATATGGGCGATACATTTGCGCAGGTCCGGCACAGATCCTTTCTCCGTTTGCGTCCCGGGGAATTGTTTCCTCCGGAAAGTTCTCCCGCATAAGATCAGGAGTCCTATCTGTCGCATACGCATCGAAGACACAACAAACAGCCAGTGTTTGAGCCCCTCTTCCAAGAAACTGTCGTCGTGTCGTAGGCATAAGGTGCTTTTCTAAATTTTTAAACGACTACTGTTCATCGACTGCGGAATAACGGCCTCTTCGATACGTCAGAGAGCCACTGCGTTAACAGATCCAAGTGTGCAGTGTATTACCGATGATGACAACGGCAATTGATCGTGGTTGACTCCATCTGGGGTCTCACTCATTGACAGACGCTATCATTCGCCGGCTGCGGGGGAAATTCGGAGTACTTATAAATATGGCTTGGCTTAGAACCTCAGAACTCATACGCTTTGATCTCTGCAGGCGAACCGGCGATTGTCACATATGATTGCGAGAAATAGGAATCGGCCGTGACGTTCGTGCATGGTCACGGCAACTGTTGTGTTTACGCGAGAGAATATAAATGGTGGATAGGCGCTTTCGCTTATGTGTGTTTGTTAGTGGAGTGATGCTAGCCTTGAGTCACAGCTGGCGCTCTCAAGAGTGTAAACGCGGGTTAGGCCCCTCTCTGCGAACGGGCCTCCATCTGTTGTCTCTTGCTACAGCTGCGATACTGTGTGCGAGCGCCGGAGCCACAGAGAACGGTACGATGCGTGAGCCATGCGATGAGCCGCAAGGCGCACAGGGAGCGTTCTACGAAAAGAAAGCCTACGTGCCCGTTCCGGTGCCTCAGCTTGCTAACACGAAGGACCTGTTGCCGTCTCCGATATTGGATGGCAAGCCGATTTGGATTGAAGCGTACTGGAAGGCATGGGAACTGGCCTTCAGGAATTTTCACGCGCCCGAGCCCCACAGCGGTTTCGTTTCGCAGTATGTCGATGCTGCGCGATAACGTCTATCTGTGGGATAGCAGCTTTATCACGATGTTTTGCAACGTGGCATCGCCCCTCGTGCCTTGCATTTCGACACTGGACAATTTCTATGCGAGGCAACAGCCTGATGGTGAGATCTGCCGAGAAATGGAACGCAAGACAGGCAGATGCTGGGCTCCCTGGATTAACCGCGAGTGTAAGTCCCTTGCTAGCCGATTCGGCTGGTCAGGTCGAAGGTTTATCGAGCAAGAATCCTCCTTATCGGTCGAATTCAAGAACGGAACGTTTCCGGGGTGGGATCAGACGTTCGAACGGGTAGGAGCTCTTGACAATCCGTTCATGGGTTGGCTCAAGCTTGAAAACTACCGGGGACATGGTGATGGCCGAATGTGGCATGAATTCCCGGATTCCCTGAAAGTAACCTACGTCAATAGAAACGTTCCACAACAGAATCCCATCTTCACACTGGAAGCGCTGGATAACCCGGTTTTGGCATGGGCGGAGTTAGAGAACTATCAAGTAACCGGCGATAAGGAACGGCTGGAGCGGGTCTGGGAACCGCTTGTCCGCTACTACGGTGCGTTGCAGAGGCTGCTTACGCAAGGCAACGGCTTGTATATGACCGATTTCGCGAGCATGGATAATTCACCACGCAATCACTATCTGGAGGGTGGCGGAACTGCGATCGACACGTCGTCCCAGCAGGTCTTGTTTGCTCGTAATCTCGCCCGGATCGCAGCCATCTTGGGAAAAAAAGAGGAATCTCAGCGCTATGACCGCGAGGCTGATGAGTTAGCCCGGACAATAAATAGACTTCTCTGGGACGCACGCCGGGAATTCTATTTTGATCTGACTTTGGACGGTCAGAGGGTCCCAGTAAAGACCGTGGCTGCTTACTGGACGCTCCTCGCGCACATCGCCTCGGCCGGGCAGGCCCGAAGCCTGGTGGAACAGTTGAGAAACCCTTCGACTTTCGGTCGCCCAAACGCGATACCTACGCTGGCGGCGGATGAGCCTCTATACGATCCCGACGGAGGTTATTGGCGGGGCGCGGTATGGGCCCCTACGACCACGATGGTTATTCGCGGACTGGAGACCTATGGCTTCGACAACCTCGCGCGCCAGATCGCCTTACAAAACATTAACTTGGTCGCTACAGTTTACAAGAAGACTGGCACGATATGGGAGAACTATTCTCCGGACAAGCCCAGCCAAGGAAACATAGCACAGCGAGATTTCGTCGGATGGAGTGGTGTCAGCCCCATCCTATATCTGCTCGAATATGGCATAGGATTGAAGCCGGATGCCGCAACCAATGAGTTGGTGTGGAACATCAGGTCAAATGGGCGGCAAGGCTGCGAGCGTTATCGTTTCAATGGCCACGTCACGTCTCTTGTAGCCACGCCAATTATTGATCGCGGATCAAAACTTCGTATCACCGTGGAATCAGACTCTAATTTCACTCTGAAAACCGTATATTACGGTGTCTCGGAGACCAAACAAATCAAGCGCGGCCTGCAGCAGTTCACGATTGGGTGACCGCCGGAGGCGGTATTGTCTAGCTACCGCGCTAACTCATCCTTTCTCAGAACGACAATCCGGTGCGACTTTTCGAGCCAACTGCGATCCATGTATTGCCTAATTACTCTGTATCCGGGCACAGGGCCAAAGGCAATCATATAGGTATCGTTATGGACCCACCAAAAGCTCTTCTTTGCGTCATTGAGGTGAGCTATAACATCATAATTCGGATCGTAAAGTAGAAGACCATTAAACTCGTAGCCGCCATCGATTTCGGTTGCTGGTACGCGGTTCAGTCTAGTCAGGTCTCGCAATGCATTCCACCGCAGCCGATTCCATGCCAGATAGTCGTGAGTTCCTGTTATGGAAAACAAACAGAATGCACCGATAACCGTGTAAGCCAACACGAGCATCGGTACATGGGTCAATGCGTGTTGAGATCGATCAAATACCGTAGTGACGTTGCTTAACATGAGAAAAATCGCTATCGGGATCAGGTATCTGTCAAAGATAGAGGGCAATAGCAAAAGCGGGAATAAGTAGACTGCTCCGCATAGAAGCAACAGTGGGCTATACGATTTGCCGCGCTCCAAATGATGGTTCGCGAGCAAGGCTTCTGCTATGTCCAGAAATTCCACAATTAGTCTGGAAATGAGCAACACGCTACCAATAAGCGATATCAGCGTGACGATGCGCCAGAAACTGACTGGTAGCGCTGGAATGTTAGTCAATTGCAATAGGTAGGTATCGCGAAGGGTCAGTGGCCCGATCCCAGACCCGATAATAATGTTGGATGATAATGGCATGGATATTGGCAGGCCGGCTCGTATGCGCACGCATACGCCCGCCACGACGAACAAGAGCCCTATCCCGATTGACACGTGTCTCCGAATTGTACGCGCCTGCACTAATGACGGAATCGATAGTACGAGTAGCGGAAACAGAAACAAACCGAGATAGGCTGAACTGACGAAGGCATTCTCCCAGATATTTAGCATCAGCGCCTTGATACTCGTAAATGATTGAACTATTTGGTTAGTCTGTATCCCAAACAATGCTGGGAGCTTCCCTGTGGCCCGAAGCCAGTTAAGAAAGCCAACCAAAGCCGCCACGCATATCAACGGGGGAGTCATGGCGGTGAGCACTTTTGGGACGCGAGGTTGGGGTACGAGCAAACGGATCAAGCAGAATGCGAGCGGAATACAGATCGCGAGTTGTCGGGAGAAGGTTGCCGCCAGAGCCAGCGCGGTACCGAGAGCACAGTCCAGAGGCGCGTTGGTTCGCAGATTCCTCGAAAAGAACAAGCACGCCCAAAGGCACAGTGTGACGAACAGTACATCTGTCATGAAAGTGAATGACAGGGAGAAATAGATTGGGTTGAACTCCACGACCAAGGCCGCGCATAGTGCAAGCCGACGTGACTGCCGAAACTCCCGAACAAAGAGGTAGACTCCGGAAATCCCGAGGAAGGCTGCAACCAGCGTAGACAACCTAAGTACCAAGAAATCGAAACTTGCCGACAGACAAAACAGGCTTCCCCAGATCACGTTGGTAACTAGCGCCATAGTTGTATTTTCGAGTGGCCTATAGTCACCGGAGTCTATGAAGTGACGAACCGTCAGTGCATACGCCCAATCATCGTTGAGTGGAAAGTTTCCTGATGGGTTAACGATACACGCTGTAATGATCCAGATTGCCCCGAGCACAACGATGTCGAGGCTTCTTCCCGCTCGAGCGTCGGAATCTGGGTATTTGGCAGAGACTCCATCAGACATCTTCATGAGGGTGCAGTAACTCTGTATCTTTTCTGAGCATAGTCCGGCTCACTGAATATGTCATTGGGTAGGCGCCCCATTGACGCGAACCTGTGCGGATACACCGTGGGCGCCTACCTCAGCTTGATGTTTTTCAAACGTTGGATATTTTGATTCCGCGAAACCAACCAATAGAGTTTCGCTGGAGATCGATCTTAGAGTAAGCAATGGGATGGATACCCCGACCCGATGATGGCATCGATGTGCCAGAACGGAAGTGTCACCAATCACTCGAACAAGAAGTGGCGTTGAAGCAGGCAATTTTGTGATGGGTGCGTAGCGCCGTGACGCGCTCGCGAGACCATCGATTAGCGCGAGCGGTTGGCAGGCCGCTGCGATTGAGCGCACTGGCGATCAGGTCATCAGGGCAAATGTTTGCGAGAGAGCTGGCTCCGGTATTTCGGACACGGGTATAAATGGATTTCTGTCCGGGCCTAACCGGAGAAAAGTCCATGCGAAGGCCAAGACGTAACCATCCCGCGAAGTTCAAGGCGCAAGTGGCCCTGGAAGCGATCCGCGGGGAGAAGACGATTGCCGAGATCGCCGCGCATCACGAGGTGCATCCCACTCAGGTGACGAGCTGGAAAAATGAAGTGTTGGAGAAGCTGGTGGGGATTTTTGGCGGAGACAGTTCCAATCGGGACGAGAGGGAGCGTATTCGCGAGCTGCACGCCAAGATCGGTGAGCTCACCGTGGAGAGAAATTTTTTGGAAAGTGCGCTCGGGAAATTCCCCGGCCTGAGCGGCAAGCGTTGATTGACCGGGGTGGGGAGCTTGCGGTGAAACGCCAGGCACAGCTGTTGGATGTCTCGCGCTCGAGTGTGTATTACCGTGGCCGGCCGGTTTCGGCACGAGATCTAAAGCTCATGCGTCGGATCGACGAGCTACACCTCGAGGCACCGTTCTTCGGAGCGCGCAAGATCGCCGCGCAGTTGCGGCGCGAAGGACAGCCCCTGGGTCGGCGGCACGTGCGCACCCTGATGCGAAAGATGGGAATCCAGGCGCTGTACCGCCGGCCCCGCACGAGCATTCCGGCACGTGAGGCAACGATCTACCCGTATTTGCTGGAGAACGTGTTGATCAAGCGGCCACGACCAAGTGTGGGCATCGGATTTGACATACCTGCCCATGGCGCATGTGTTTTTATACCTGATGGCGATTCTGGACATTGCCAGCCGCAAGGTCCTCGCGTGGCGCTTGTCGAATACGATGGAAGTGGGTTTCTGCCTGGAGACGCTCGAGGAGGCGCTCGGTCAGTTCGGACCACCGGATATTTTCAACACCGATCAGGGATTGCAATTCACCAGCGAAGAGTGGACGACTCCCCTGAAAGCGGCTGGTGTTGCAATCAGCATGGATGGCAAGGGTCGTTGGATCGACAACATCTTCATCGAGCGGCTGTGGCGTTTCTGTGCCCAGGGCCGTTATGTGACCGGCTGTGCTGGATCCACGTCGCAGATCGCGTGCGCGGCTACGGTGCGGGCACATAACGAGCTGGACAGTGACAACATTCCTCTGCCCGCTGTTGGGCAATGGGGTGATTGTCATGCTGGAACGTTACTACGCCCTACCATCAACCGCAGACCGGATCCGCGCCCTGTGGCTGGGCCCAGCCATCGAGCGTTACGCCGCATGGCTTGCAGAGCGTCGTATCTCAGGCGCCAGGGGACGTGGATGCATTGCGGTGCTGATCCAGTTCAACTGCTTTGCGCAAGCACACGGGGTGCGAGACTGGAACTCCCTCCTTGAGCAGGTGGCCCCTTTCATCGCATCGAGGATGCGGCGGCAGCGTCGGTCCCGAGACCGGCACGAGCTCCAGACACGCACATCGCAGTTCCGTGTTCCAGTGGAGCAACTGCTGCGACTGGTGATAGCGGGTTACGTCGGAACGGTTCGGCGCAGCCCCTGGCCATTCTCCACCATCGCGCCGCACTTTCCAGATTACCTTCGAGACGAGCGCGGACTGCGGTGGCCGAGTATTGGAGGCTATGCCGGTCACTTGCGTGCCCTTCAACGCTACCTTGCAGGGGCCGGGGTCGAGAAGCTCTCGCAACTGACTCCGCGACTCATATCGGGATTCTTGACGGCCCACGCGCGTCATGTTCGTGGTCACCAAGTTGTTCGTTGCGCCGGCAACTTACGTGTATTTCTTCGTTATCTGCACCGCGAGCGGATTCTCCCAAAGGACCTGAGTCGATCAGTACCGCGCGGTCGCGTATATCAGAGTGCTGCCGTCCCACGAGCAATCCCGTGGACCGATGTTGAACGGGCCGTGATCGCCTAGCAGGTCACTGCCGGCGGACAAGCGGCCGCCTGAGGAAACCAACGTGCACGCCCCAAAAGCCGCAACCGGAGCTTCTCCCCGCCCTTCGGGCGTGAGACTGCGCTGCGTGTAAGAGGATTGACGAAGATCAAAGAGCAAGAGAACATCATCATCAACCATAAACCGCTCGGACAGATCCACTTATCCCGACAAGAATTCTGTCCTAAGAAGCGGAGCCACCCCCGAGCGCTCGAACGGCGTCGACGATTTGTGGAGAAGAGTGAGTTTTGTTTTGACCACGCCGCCGCCCAGTAAATCGCAGCTCGCTGTGAATGCCGCCCTTCTAGTGAATGAACAAAACGACTTCCGCTGCACTTTCGTCAATATCGACGATGACTTCGCGAATGAGAGTCCGGACAATGCGTTTGCGAAGTCGCGGATCGGCGTCGGGCCAGAGTGACTCGAGCTGTGTTGTGAAACTCGCAACCTTGCCTGACAGTCGCCCTATAATTTGGAGACTCGTCAGGAAGCTATACGAATCGAAAAGCCGAGCACGATATTCGTAGAAAAACCAGGGTCTTAGAAGAGGCGAAGCAATCGGGAAACGTAAGCCATACGTGCCGAAGGCACGGGGGTCTCCAGAGACACGCTCTATCGATGGCGGAAACAATTGGCTACTGGAGGCGTGAAGGCACTCGTCAATTCGAAGCCCTGTCCCGAGAACCCAACTCTTAGGATTCCGAAAGAGGTGGAAGAGAAGATCCTGTACGTCCGCCGTGAGTTTGGCCTCGGCCAATTGAGAATCAGTTGGTATTTGCAACGCCACTACGGGTTGACCGTCTCCTCGACTGGCGTGTTCCATGTGCTTAGGCGAAACGGCATGAGCTGGCTGCCTCGTGGCGCACCGAAGCGCTCACCGAGTACCTTTAAACGCTACGAGAAGGCGGTACCAGGTCATCAAGTACAGATCGACGTCAAGTTCGCGATATTCACGGACACGAGCGGTCGTCGAATCAAGCGCTACCAATACACGGCCATCGACGACGCCACCCGCATTCGGGCTCTGAAAGTCTACCGGACCCATACCCAGGCCAGCGCGATCGACTTTCTCGACTACGTAATCGGCAAGGTTCCTTTTCGCATCAAGTATGTTCATACCGACAATGGTCACGAGTTCCAATCGAAGTTCCATTGGCACGCGGAGGACTGCGGCATCATTCACCGCTATATAAAACCCGCCAGCCCTCATCTAAACGGCAAAGTCGAGCGCTCGCACTCGACCGACAAACAGGAGTTCTACCAACTTCTGAAGTATTCCGGCGATAGAAATCTAGCTCGCCGACTTTCTGAGTGGGAAGCCTTCTATAACTGCCATAGGCCTCATATGTCCCTAAAAGGAAAAACGCCGTACGAGGTAGCTGACGGCGTGAGATACCCTTCACCTGTCAGGCGAGGTTCGAAGGGACACACAGCGCGATAACTCCCCACGCTGGGGTCGGTGCGGGGGGCGGTCTAAATGCTCAGCGTTAGACCGTCCCTACTGCGACCATCTCTGAGTCGATCGCGTAGGCTGGAGATTATTGTCCCAGGGTATGCTGTCGATGCGGAACAGACGGATCTCCATGTCGAAGTCGAGGCAGATGATCCGTCCGCAAAGCAAAATTCTCACCGACACAAGTGAGCGATGTGAAAAAGATGATCAAGACAGTTCAACAATATTCCCCAGGACCGCCGGCGCAGGCTGCGCGATTGAGCGTGGGATCACGCAGTGGGGATCGCGGTTGCGGCGGGAATTGAACGGTGACACCTCAGGTCGTCATGTCAAGCCGAGCTAAGGTTCATTCTTACGCGATGGTCTTCTCATCTCGATGAACTGTTTTGAGGCCGTACATCGACGCCGCTAGCAAGGCAGCCAAGAGCGTTGCTGTAGCGCTACAAACTATTGAGACTCGATAGCTGTTAAATTTGTCGTATAGAACTCCAGTCATAAGTGGGGCAGCTGAACTCGCCACTCCAGCGATCCCTGATTGAATGCCAAGCAGGATACCTAGATGCGTCGATCCTAGATGTTCGGCAAAAATGACAGGAAGAAACTGCGATGCACTATTGGCAGTCGAGCCCCACAATACGGCGAATCCCACCACGCAAGCGAATCCCCAATGCGTCTCGGAGGCACCTATAAGAAAGACAATCCCCAATGCGCAGCAAACCAGAGCGCCGGCGAGAACGCATTGCGCCCCTCGGCGGTCCGCAATTGCGCCAAGGACCAAAGATCCGACTGCAGAAAGGACCCATGTCGCGCCGAGCACCATTCCCGAGCTATAGGTGGAGTAGCCAGCGCTAACCAACACCGGCACGACATGATAGTAGATCCCTGCCATACCAATGTTAAAAAGGGCTCCCACCGCAGCTCCGATTACAAACGTCGGTGACGACAAGGATATTCTATTTGACGCGTCCAGGATGCGATTCGACCTGATGAGACCAGCGGAGGTGGGCAGCGAAGGGCCGCATTCAATGGTTAAAAAAACCACCGGAAGCATCAATACGATCAGCCCCGTCACTACCTCCAACGTATTCCGCCATCCGTATCTCATGATAGACCAGCTAATCGCCATGGATGAGCCTGCCGCGCCAATTGAGGTCGCACCTAACACGATTCCCATTCCGATGCTCTTCTTGTCTCCCATCCAACTCGTCGTAACCACGGAAATCGGAACATAGAATGCAGCGCAATACCCCATACCCACTAATACGAAGGCAACGATCATTTCGTGAGCGCTATCTGCAAAACGCGCCCATGAGAATCCGGTCGCAGCTATGACGAGGCCTATACACATCAGTGCCCGAGCACCGAACTTATCGATGAATGCTCCTGCCACTGGCGCTGCCAAAAGCGATGCCAATGTGAAGGCCGTAGCAATGGCGGAGGTAACGCCATTCGCCCAGTGGAATTCTGTGAGCAATGGTTGCAGAAACAAGCCCACTGCCACAGAGCATGAGCCACCGACCACGCAACTCACGAGAGCTGCGCTCGTCAACACTATGGCCCGTCGACTTCGATATTCTTCGGTATCGCGCATTTTCTATAGATAGCGGCCGAACCAAGCTATCAGAGCCTCATTCTGTGCTCGCCGAACTTCGAGCGGGCCCACCGAATCACCAAGATGAGAGCAATTCGGAATGCGAAATAACTCGCTCTCGCAACTCGCATCGTGCAGCGCCCGATAAAACTGCTCAGCCTCTTCAATTGGGCATCTAAGGTCCTCCTCCCCATGTAGTAACAGCGTAGGTGTAGCACAGCGGTGAGCATAGGTTATGGGGGAGCGCGAGCGATAAATATCCGGAACGTCGTGAGGTCGCCCTCCCAGCTCCCGCACAATTGCGTCGGGCGCATCTGAGAGGTAGTACATCGTCACCCAATTCGTGGGGGCTGCTTCTGCCACCGCCGCTCTGAA
>Ga0206913_1015_pt1 | contig 55481 bp, 41 predicted proteins | sample Alteio_BWOrgHeat_72_FD_152942 | JGI IMG/M metagenome (GOLD analysis project Ga0206913, IMG submission 152942) | Enriched cells from forest soil in Barre Woods Harvard Forest LTER site, Petersham, Massachusetts, United States -... | ecosystem: Environmental > Terrestrial > Soil > Temperate forest >... | reverse complement strand
GTGGGAGCTATGCTGAGAAGCGAAGGTTGTGTAATGGTTATTCCCTGGGTGGCGGGGCAGCTATTCGCGTCTGTTACAGTAACAGTATATCCCCCTGCAAACAAACCGGAAAGTGAAGTAGTGGTGGCTCCTCCTGGAGACCATAAATAAGTAAGGCTGCCTGTTCCTCCGGAAGCAACTACATTGGCAGTTCCTACAGAATTTCCATTGCATGGATCATTCGTTTGAGAGGGAATAATATTAATGGCAGGAGGTGAAGCAATGGCATACATGGTATTGGTGGTACATCCATGCAAATCGGTTACGGTAACCGTATATCCTCCTGCACATAGGTTAGAGATAATGGAAGTAGTTTGTGCGCCTGGTGACCAACTGTAAACATAAGTGGGGGTCCCTCCCGCTACGTTGGCGGTAAAAGTTGCATTGCAATCGTTATGACATAGAAGCACAGGAGAATTTAAACTCACCGTTAACAGTGCAGGTTCTATAATAGTTAAAGTATAGGTATCGGAACATCCCTTAGGATCACTGACTGTACAGGAATAAGGGCCAGGCGCTAAGCCTGTAACAGCACTCACATTGGCACCTGTACTCCATGAAAAGGTGTAAGAACCGTTTCCGCCTGTAGGCGCTACAGATGCTGTACCATTATTAAAACCAAAACAAGTAATGTCTGATTTTGAACCGTTGGCATGAAGTACCACAGGTTGACCAACAGTCGCAGACTTAATAACAGCCGGACATAGATTTGCATCAACTACAGTTACGGTATAGGTTCCCGCAGGAATATTATTAAGTACTTGAGTAGTAGCTCCAGTAGACCACAAAAAAGTATATGGGACTGTCCCCCCTCCCGGAACAGCCGTAATTTTTCCGTTGGAAAGTCCATTGCAAGTAACACTTATAGACGTAAAATTAACAACCGTATTAGGATCAACAATAGGAATATCAGATGAAGAAAAGGCATCGCCATTATTGTCTATAATAAAAACATTATAATCATTACGTGCGACTAACCCAGTAATATTTTGCGTTGTTTGTCCGAAAGGGGACCATAAAAAAGTATATGGTGGCGCTCCTCCTATAGGAGTTATATATATTGATGCTTGAGACAGGCCAGCACAAGGATTAGGAGTGACTGTATATGTTATGCCGGAAGGTTGTGCTTTTATGCCACACCATAACAGCAGAAAAAATAAAAATGCAAAAGTAAAGCGTATGGCTTTTTTTATATTAATTGTGCTTTTTTGCAATTTTTAATCGGTTTTAGCCTAACTTCCAAATATAAGTATAAATGCTTACAAAGATATGTTTAACAACATTATCAGGAAAGCAAGTTTACAATAAAACTAACAAAGATTTGTTAATATTGTAAGACATTTTAAATGCAATGCATCAGGTTTTTAAATCCGCTTTTATACTTGGTTTATTTTCTTTATTAAATACGGTTGCAAAAGCTCAGGATGTAGCCATTGGACAATGGCGAGACCAACTTTCTTATAAACAAGGTGTGTGTGTTACCGAAGGAGGCGGAAAAGTTTATTGTGCAAGCACAAGTGGATTATTTGCTTTCAATAAAAGTGACAATTCGTGTGAAAGACTTTCGAAAATCAATGGCTTTTCAGATATCGGAGTAACCGCTATCGGTTTTAATAAATACAATAATGTTCTGGTAATTGCCTATCAGGATGCGAATATTGATCTTGTTACACAAGGCAAGGTATTCAATATGCCGGATATTAAAAACAAATCCATTGTAGGAAATAAAACAATCAACAGCATTTATTTTTCTAATGAATATGCCTACCTGGCTTGTGGTTTCGGGATAGTTGTTCTTAACACAGATAAAAAAGAAGTTAAAGATACCTACTACATCGGTCCCGGTGGGGGTTATATTAATATTCGCGGAATTACTTCAGATGCAACTAATTTATATGCATCAACAGATCAGGGAATATACAAAGCGGCTCTTAACAGTTTTAATCTTGCTGATTTCAACTTTTGGTCAAAATGTACCGGATTGCCCAATGGCATTTACAATACAATAGCGTACTTTAACAAAAAGATTTACACCAATTTTTCCAGAAATCTTACCGATGGTACTTGGGACGGAGATTCAATATTTGTTTACAATGGTTTGACTTGGATGCATTCGAGTCCGCCACCCCCAGCACTTCCAAACTATGTTATTGAGGATATGAAAGCTTTTAATGATACTACACTGGTTGTTACAGAATATGATAACATTAATTCTTACGACACAAATCTAACTCGTAAGAATCACATTTATAATTACGGAAATGGTTTCTCGGCTATAACACCTCAAAAATCTGTTCTGGATGAAAATCAAAATCTTTGGATAGCCGATTCGAAATATGGACTGATAAAAAACTGGAGTACATCCAATAATGAGGCCCTTTCTCCAACCGGTCCGAGCACTTCCAATGTCTACGCAATGTCATTAGTGAACGATGCTATGTGGATTGTGCCTGGGGGTGTGAATCTTGCATGGGGTAATGTTTATAACAAAGACGGAGTATCGTGTTTTAGGAGTAACAGTTGGTCTTCCATTTATGGAAACCAGCCAGCTGTCAATGCCAGTATGGATACTATTTATGATCTTATTGCTATTGCAGTTGATCCTACTAATACAAATCATGCTTATGCAGGTTGCTGGTCAAAAGGAATATTGGAGTTCAATAACGGAAGTCTTGTAAAAATTTACAATGAAACAAACAGCTCGCTTTCAAAAGTTCAGATTGGTTCGTTTTACAGATTGTATGTTGGCGGAGTTGCTTTTGATAACAGCAACAATCTTTGGGTAACAAACAGTCAAACTACCAAAGTTCTTTCTGTTAAAAAAGCAAACGGTACTTGGCAATCACTCGACTTTGCCAGTTTTGTGGACGCATCTGTAATTGCTGAACGGGTAATGATTACACAATCTGGTCAAAAATGGGTGGTTCTGCCCCAAAGTAATGGCATCCTTGTTTACCAGGATAATGGCACTTTCGCTCCTCCGAACGTTAGCAATACAAAAAAATTAAGCACACAAACAGGTAATGGAGCCTTACCGATTAATGATGTTTACTCTTTTGCCGAAGATAAGAACGGAGAAATCTGGGTGGGGACAGGAAAAGGAATTGCCGTTTTTTATTCTCCCGAATCTATTTTTAGTGGAAACAACTGGGATTCAAAACAAATTTTAATAGAACAAGACGGACATGTTCAGATATTACTCGGAACAGAAGTCGTTACTGCAATAGCCGTTGATGGCGCCAATAGAAAATGGATTGGCACTGAAAATTCAGGAGTATTTTTGATGTCAGAGGATGGCACACAACAGATATATCATTTTGATGTAGATAATAGTCCTTTATTCTCAAATCAAATCAACAGCATTGTCATTGATCCTAAAACCGGAGAAGTTTTTTTCGGGACAGCAAAAGGGATTATATCGTACAAAAGTACAGCTACCGAAGGACTTGATGATTTTCAAAATGTGTATGCTTATCCTAATCCTGTAAAAGAAGGATACACCGGAGTTATTGCTATAACAGGCTTGGTGAGTGATGCGGATGTAAAAATTACAGATATCAGCGGAGCAGTTATTTATTCAACCAAAGCGCAAGGCGGACAAGCGACTTGGGATGGAAAAAATTTTAAAGGTGAAAAAGCCCATACCGGAGTTTACATGGTTTACTGCAGCAATTCGGACGGAAGTAAAACTTACGTAACAAAAATTTTGTTTGTGAATTAGTACATAAAATTATTTTTGATGTAGCTTCTGATTAATTTAGCAATTCATAAGAACATGACGATTGAAATATCAGAGCATTATACTTTGCTTTTTATTTTCCGCAACTTTTTTTTCGTGCAGTAAAAAAACAACTTCCCCTTTTCAAAGTAATTCTAACGAGTCAAAGCCTTCTCAAAAGAGTGGTTCGGGAATATTCAATTCCAAAGTAAGTAAGGAAGAAAAGGAGCCAAAAAGCAGAACGCCTTTTCTGAGTGTATTCAAAAAAAAGAAAGAAAAGTCCGGAAGTTCAAATGCAGGTCCTTTCAGTTCAGAAACCAAATCGAAAGAACACAATATTACTGGCAATACTTTTTCAGAGAAAATAAAAGATGACGGGAACATCGGAGACAAAGGGAAAGCAGGTAGAAAAAAGAGAAAAAGAAAGAAAGCAGAACTTCAGGAATCAAGCAATAAAGGGTTATTAAATTCAGAAGTAAAAACAAAAGAACATAAAGAGCAGAGCAACTCGTTTTCAGAAAAAATGAAGGATGATGGAGACATGGGAAAAAAAGGAAAAGCCGGAAGAAAGAGCAAGAGAAATAAACCGGAATTGCAAGAGAGTAGCAACAAAGGACTTTTCGGTGAGCAGGTGAAAGACAACCAGAATTTAGGCGAGAAAGGTAAAGCAGGCAGGAAAGAAAGTAAAAGCCATTTGTTCTCGTGGATGCATCGTAAGAAGGAACTAAAAGAAAGCAGTAATAAAGGACTTTTGAACGAAGAAGTAAAAGATAATCAGGATTTAAGTGCAAAGTGGAAAGCAGGAAAAAGAAGCAAAAAGAGCAGATCTGAATTGAAGGAAAGCAATAACAAAGGACTTCTTAACGAAGAAGTAAAGGATAATCAGAATTTGGGTGAGAAAGGAAAAGCAGGACGAAAAGAAAATAAGAGTCATTTGTTTTCGTGGATGCATCGCAAGAAGGAATTAAAAGAGAGCAGCAACAAAGGACTTTTTGGTGAAGAGGTAAAAGACAATCAGAATTTAGGTGAAAAAGGGATAGCTGGTAAAAATAAAAATCACTTATTCTCGTGGCTGCATCGCAAAAAGGAATTAAAAGAAAGCGACAACAAAGGGCTTTTCAGCGAAAAAGTAAAGGAACAAAACTTAGGCGAAAAGGGCAAAGCCGGTAGAAAAAAGAAAAGAAGTAAGCCCGAATTGCAGGAAAGCAATAACAAAGGTCTTTTTAACGAAGAAGTAAAAGACAATCAAAACTTGGGAGAAAAAGGCGAAGCAGGAAGAAAAAAACAAAAAAGAAAATGGTGGCAGTTATTTAAATTTAAGAGTAGAGAAGAAAGAAAGATAAGAAGCGAAAACAGAAAACTGTTTAAGAGTCAGAATAAAGCGGAACAAAAACTGAGAAAGAAAAAAATGAAAAAGCGCGAAGAAGGTTTGTTCCCGAAGGGAGTAATAGATTAGAAGAGATGTCACCCTGAGCGGAGTCGAAGGGTCTTTTATCATAAAAACGAGATGCTTCGACTACGCTCAGCATGACATTTGATCTTTAATAAATCCTAATAATTAATCAATTCCAGCAATTCTTTTTCAAATCGTGTTTTCGGTAAAAAGTTCCATTCCAGTTCGGTATTCATGGGAACCGGAGTATCTATGCTGGCTGAACGAACTATTGGGGCATCTAAATATTGAAAACAGTTTTCGGAAATTAAAGAAGCAATCTCAGCTCCTATGCCACCTGTAAGCGTGTCTTCGTGCAAAACAATTACTTTTCCGGTTTTCTTTACGGAATTAAAAATGGCTTCTTTATCGAGAGGCAACAGCGTGCGTAAATCAACAAGATCGGCTGAAATTTCAGGATGATTGTTTAATGTTTCCATTGCCCAATGCACTCCGAATCCGTAAGTAATAATTGAAACATCGTTTCCTTCTTTAATTAAACTGGCTTTCCCGATTTCAATTGTATAATAATCATCCGGTACTTCCTGCGTAATGCTTCTGTACAAAGCTTTGTGTTCAAAAAACAAAACAGGATTCGGATCTTCGAAAGAAGCCAGCAGCAATCCTTTGGCATCAACAGGAAAAGCAGGATAAACAATTTTCAATCCCGGAGTATGAAAAAACCAGGCTTCGTTGCTTTGCGAATGAAAAGGACCTGCATTGACTCCCGCGCCTGTTGGCATACGTATAACAACATCGGCATTTTGTCCCCAGCGATAATGCGACTTGGCAAGATTGTTTATGATTTGGTTAAATCCTTCAGTAACAAAATCTGCAAACTGCATCTCCACCATGGCTTTGTAACCGTTGATGGAAAGCCCGAAGCCGGTACCAATAATTGCTGATTCGCAAAGGGGAGTGTTCCGAACTCTTTTCTTTCCGAATTTTTCTACAAAGCCTTCGGTTATTTTAAATACGCCACCATATTCGGCAATATCCTGACCCATTAAAACCAGGTTGGTATGTTTTTCCATTGCCAGACGCAAACCGTCTGAAATAGCATCAATTAAACGTTTATTGGTTTTTTTTTCGGTTAAAGGTTTTTGTTCCTGATTTGCGAAAGGAGTGTACATATCCTTTAATTCGCTCGCTGTATCAGGCTCAGGTAATGTTTCAGCGAAAGCTGTTTCAAGCCCCTTGTCAATTTCATTTTTTATTTCTTCTCGGTATTCCGAAATAATTTCTTTGGTCAATACACCTTCCTTTAAAAGATAATTCTCATAATTCGACAACGGATCTTTTCTTCCCCACATTTCAAATAATTCTTTTGGAACATATTTGGTTCCCGAAGCTTCTTCATGTCCGCGCATGCGGAATGTAATCAGTTCGAGCAATATGGGGCGTGGATTTTTACGGATGGATTCGGCTAATTTGCGAACGGTATCATATACTTCCAGTATGTTATTTCCATCTACCTGAACGCCTTCAATTCCATATCCTATGGCTTTATCAATAAATTGTTTGCACCTGAATTGTTCGTTGGAGGGGGTTGAAAGCCCGTAACCATTGTTTTCAATAGCAAAAATTACCGGCAAATCCCAAACTGCAGCTACGTTTACACTTTCATGAAAATCACCTTCGCTGGTTCCACCATCTCCGGTATATACAAAAGTTACTTTGTTGTTTTCTTTCAGAACGTTTGCAAGCGCAATGCCATCGGCAATTCCCATTTGCGGACCAAGGTGTGAGATCATACCTATAATATGGTATTCCTGGGTTCCGAAATGAAATGATCGGTCTCTTCCTTTAGTAAACCCTCCCGGTTTGCCCTGAAATTGTGAAAACAATCTGTTCAAAGGGATTCCCCTTGAAGTAAATACACCTAAGTTGCGGTGCATGGGCAGGATGTATTCGTCATTTTCCAGAGCCATTGCTGCTCCTACCGAGCCAGCTTCCTGCCCGATTCCTGAAAACCATTTGGCAATTTTGCCTTGTCGCAAAAGAACAAGCATCTTTTCTTCGATCATTCTTGGCTTTAATAAGCCATAATACAAAGAAAGAAGAGTGCTGTCTCTGTATCTTTTCCTATCGAACCGGATGGGAGTTTCGCCTGTTATCATCTTTAAAATTCTATCAAAGATTTTTTATATGCTTACCCATATACTTCGACAGGCTCAGTATGACAGCGCGCATTTTGGTCAGTCTGAGCGCAGTCGAAGACAACAGGGTAATTATTTTAAATAATTTTCTCCTGTTGTAGAATAATGTTGTCGTCACTGTCACTTCGAGTAGTCCAGACGGTAAACGTCTGGGCATATCGAGAAGTGCTTTATAAGTAGTTCTCGATACATCATCAGCCTCAGGCTGATGATACTCGAACTGACAATTGGGAATATAAACAACATTATTCTACAACAAAGGGTATAATTTCTACAAATACCTAAAAAAGGGTATTTAATAAGGGCGTAAAATTAGTAACTTTGACTTATCATATTATATAAGGATGAATTTTCAGGAAGTAATAGTGTATTTGATTTTCGGATTTGCGTTAATATTTCTTGGCGTAAGAGTATATAAAAGCATTTTTAAAAAGGAATGTAATAAGGGCTGTGCTGGTTGCGGCTCAATAGATTTTTCCAAAATCGACATTGAAAAATCCTTTAAAAAAGGATAGCAGTTTATTGAACTAATCCAGTTTTAACTACTGTTTTACTATAATTAAAGATCAGAATAGTTTTTATTTCCTTTTCTGATGCTAAATCATGTGATTTTGATATAAACTCAAGTGATTTTATTGTAAAGTCATGTGTTTTCAGATTAAAATCATCTGATTCTGTCATGAAATCAATTGCTTTTGCTTTAAAAGCAGATGATTGTGTTATAAATTCAACTGCTTTTGTTGCAGAATCATGTGTTTTTTGGGAAATATCACATGTTTTTACTTCAATGTCATGTGATTTTGTGATAAAATCAACTGTTTTTGTTTTAAAATCATTTGATTTGGTTACAACCTCACCTGTTTTTATCCTGAAAACAGGTGTTTTAGAATCTCAAAAAAACAAAAGGGTTTATTTATTAAAGAATAACGTTAAACTGGGTAAGATAAAAAGGTGATGTATTTCTTGCTTAAAAGAGAACATAAGCCAAGTATTTAAAATAAAAAAGGGAACCGATGGTTCCCCTTTTTATTTATTGCAAAAAGAATAATAAATTATCCTTTTCCTTGTCCAGCTTTAACAGCTTTACCTTTAGCAGGAGCAGCAGCTTTTGCAGCTTTACCTTTTCCGCCTTTTTTGCCTTTTTCCATTTCTTCAGCTTTGGCAATGGAATCTTGTTTCATTTTTTCCATTTCGGCAGCTTTAGCAGTAGCAGCAGCAATTGAATCTTGTTTTGCTTTTTCAGCAGCAGCAGCAGCTTCAGCTTTAGCAGCTTCAGCAGCAGCAATTGAATCTTGTTTTGCTTTTTCCATTGCAGCTTTTTCTTTTGCACTTGGACCGCAAGCGTAGAACGAGAACATTCCCGCAATCGCAATTAATGTAATAGCTTTTTTCATTTTGTAGTTTAAGTTTTTTGGTTAACCGGCAGCAAAAGTAGATGTTTTTTTATAATCTCAAAATTATTTTTAATATTTAATTAACAATGAATAGTTAAATAACAAATTGTTAGTTTGGAAATTGGCACGGAGATTGTATATTTGCAATTCGAAAATCTAAAAAAAATTAAACATGAAAAAGCAATTAACCATTTTGTCCTCCCTTATTATGTGTGGAGTATTATTAACTTTTGATTCCTGTAAGAAAGCGGATACAACACCTCCGGTAATTACATTAGTAGGTTCTTCTCCAATGACTGTTACCTTAGGTTCTACATTTACTGATCCTGGAGTTACTGCTACTGATGATGTGGATGGTGTTGTGACTAGTAAAGTTGTAGTTACCGGTACTGTAAATACAGCTGCAGCTGGAACTTATACTTTAAATTACAATGTATCTGATGCTGCAGGTAATGCAGCTACTCAGGTAACAAGAACAGTATATGTTGCTGTTACAGTAGCCTACTTAGCTGGGAAAGCGTATCAGGTAAGTGATGCAGTAACAGGTGGATCTACTGCTACTTACGGTGATAACATTACTGCTTCTAGTACTACTCCGGGTAGATTTTTAGTTTCTAAATTTGGCGATTACACTGGGGGACTGGTTAATATGGATATTAGTGGCAATACTGGTCAAACTGTAACTCTTGCACAACAAACTGTTAATTGTGGAAATCCTGCCGCAGATAGAGCTTTTAGTGGTTCAGGAACAATTTCTGCTGATGGAAAAACGATTACTGTGAACTATACAGAAACTACAAATGGTACTACTGATACCGCAGTAGAGACATATGTAGCACAATAATTTTTAAATCTTCTCATTTTCAAAAGCGCTCCGAATTTCGGGGCGCTTTTGTTTTTGTACCTAATGTCATTGCGAGTCCCGATGATTATCGGGGCGAAGCAATCTCTATGAAATTACTTCATCACCTCTTTTCTCGCAATGATTTTGTTTTCTTTATTTAAGTACATGCAACATTAATTACCTTTGCCTTGCATGCGAATTTTCCTGTCTGATTTTTTGCTTTTACTAAAAAGGCTATTAATAGTCTTTTTTATTTATGCTTTGTGCCGCATTTTGTTTTATCTTTTTAATACCGCTTATTTTTCAGAAGTTTCTTTTTTCAACTTGCTTTCGTTTTTGTTTTACGGTTTGCGCTTTGATGTTTCGGCAATTGTTGTAACCAATTCGCTGTTTATTTTTCTTCATCTGATCCCATTGCCACAAAGAAATAGCAGAGGGTATCAAAAAATGTTGGCAGTATTGTTTTATGTCATAAATAGTATTGCTATTTTATCTAACTGCGCTGATTTTGTTTATTTTAAATTTATAAACAAACGCAGCACTGCCGATCTTTTTCGACTGATTTCTGCCGGTACCGATTTTTTAAATCTATTGCCAACTTTCATAAAAGATTATTGGTATATCCTTTTAATATGGCTATCCCTGATTGTTTTGATGGTGTATTTGTACCGTAAAACGCTTCGTCAACAAGCATCAGTTATTAAATACAAGCTACTTGATTATGTAACACAAAGCATTTTATGGATTGTATCGCTGGGACTTTCGGTAATAGCATTTCGCGGAGGCGCACAGCTCAGACCTATTATGATAATTAATGCGGCAGAATACAGCACAGCTAAAAACATTCCTTTAATCATTAATACTCCCTTTTCCATTATTACAACCATTCAGGCGCAGGGAATTAATGAAAGCCATTATTTTTCGGATAATGAGGTTGAGAAATTGTATTCCCCGCTTCATGTTTATAAAAAAGAGAATAAATCATTCAACAAAATGAATGTGGTGGTTATTATCATGGAGAGTTTTTCGAAAGAATATATCGGCAGCTTAAATAATAATGAAGGTTACACACCATTTTTAGATTCGTTAATATCACAAAGTCTCGTATTTGACAATGCGTTTGCCAATGGAAAAAAATCAATGGAAGGAATTCCGGCAGTTGTTGCCAGCATTCCTGCCTGGATGACTGAACCCTTTATCACTTCCAATTATGGCAGCAACCGGATTAACAGCCTTGCGAGTGTTTTGAAAAAAGAAGGATACAAGACTTCTTTTTTTCATGGAGGTGTTAATGGCACCATGGGCTTTAATTCATTTGCTAAACTTGCCGGATTTGATGATTATTATGGAAAGAACGAATACAATAATGATGCTGATTATGATGGCAACTGGGGAATTTGGGATGAGCCATTTTTTCAATATTTTGCAAAACAGCTGAATCAAATGCAACAGCCGTTTTTTTCCGCATTTTTTTCTTTGTCATCTCATCATCCTTTTTTAGTTCCTGAAAAATACAAGAGCATGTTTAAAGATGGACCGTTGGAAATTGATAAGAGCGTCAGGTATTCGGATTACGCTCTCCGTAAATTTTTTGAAACGGCTTCAAAAATGCCTTGGTTTGATAATACCTTGTTCATCATAACTGCTGATCATACCGGTATTTCATCTGATCAGGTATACAGTAATAGAGTAGGTATGTACAGAATCCCAATTGTTTTTTATAAAAAGGATTCCGATTTTAAAGGAGTCGATCATACCCTGATTCAACAAATAGACATTATGCCTTCTATACTTGATTATCTGAATTACAACGAACCATTTTTTGCTTATGGAGAAAGCGCATTTAAGAATGACAAAAAACGTTTTACAGTTAATTATATTGATGGCGTTTACCAAATTCTGGACTCGACTTATGTATTGCAATTTGATGGCAATAAACCAATGGCTTTGTATAATTATAAAAAAGACAATGTTCTCAGTCAAAATAAGATAGATGCAGAACCTGTTGTTTCAAATCATTTGGAAAGTCAGTTGAAAGCAACCATTCAAACCTATAATTCCACAATGATTCATAATAAGATGGTTGCGGAATGATTGTTAAAAAGTTAATCTATCTTATTTTACTGCAAACTCCAGCAGTTTTTTGTTTTCAATAAAAGCTTCCAGTTTATCACCTGCTTTCACAGGTCCAACACCATGAGGAGTGCCGGTAAAAATAAGGTCTCCTTTTTTCAAAGTGATAAATGCCGAAACGTAAGAAATCATTTTATCAAAAGAAAAAATCATGTCTTTGGTATTTCCTTTTTGCATTGTTTTATCATTGATGTTGAGGTGGAAGTTCAAATTTTGAATGTCACCAAATTCTTTTTTGCTTATAAATTTCCCTATTGGTGCCGAGCCGTCAAAAGCTTTTGCTTTTTCCCAGGGTAACCCTTTTTCTTTGAGTTGCAACTGAAGATCGCGTGCAGTAAAATCAATTCCTATCCCAATTTCATCATAGTATTTATGAGCAAATTCTTCTGCAATATTTTTCCCCGGCTTATTTATTTTTAAAACTATTTCTATTTCGTGATGAAGATTGTTTGAAAAATCAGGCAAATAAAACGGTTGATTATTTTTTATCAGAGCCGTTTCAGGCTTCATAAAAAAAACAGGCTCTTTGGGAGTAACGCCATCAAATTCTTTTATATGCTCGACATAATTTTTACCAATGCAGATTATTTTCATGATCAGATTGATTTTTTCTTCTGTTCTTCTTCAAACTTTTGTTTGTTAAAAGCCTGTGATTGTCCTTTGGGTATAGACAATGATTTCCACTCACTCGATTTGATTTGCTTGGCTACATGAACCAATTGTCCAACGTGGTAACTGTAATGAGCTATTTGTCTGTTAATGGCATCAATAACTGTGTGCGGCTCGTTTCTTATATGGACTATTTTGCTTAAATCGGAAGGTGCTAAATTGTCAATCACTGAAAACAAGCAGTGCCAGCCTTTTTCCCAAACCTGCAATAATTGTTTTTTATTTTCCAAGTCATTTATAAACTCTTCGTCTCGGTTTCGCCATTCTTTTTCACCGTCTGAGATAAAGAAATCTGTCCAACGCGAAAGCATATTCCCACTTATATGTTTTACTAATATGCTAATGCTATTGGAGTCTTCGTTTAGCTGCCAGTGAATTTTATCTTCTTCAATCTGTTCAATTGCTTTGTCTCCAAGGTTTTTATATTGCCTGAATATTTTTTGAACGCTTTCAATATAATTGCCGTTAATACTATTGTCCATTTTTAAGCAATTTTATTATTTAAAGATCTCAACCGAATATTAGTAATTACTTTTTTCGTGTAAAGCGGAAAATCACCATTCATCATCCAGTTGTAATAAGAAGGTTCTATTTTAAAAACTTCTTCAACAGGTTTGTCTTTGTGTTTCCCGAAATTAAATACTTCTACACCTTTGCTATTGAATACAATTCTTCCCGCCAAATCAGCAGCATTGGTGCGATAAGAGAAATCATGTAAAAAATTCACATCGTTCTTAAGCTCATTGTATTTATCCAATTGCGCTTCTAAAATTTCAAAAGTTGCTGTTATGTCGGCTTCCGCGCTGTGTGCATTTTCCAATGCTTTCTGGCAATAAAATTTGTATGCGGCAGAAAGTGTTCTTTGTTCCATCTGATGAAAAATATTCTGAACATCAACTAATTTTCTTCCTTTCAGATCAAAGTCAACTTCGGCACGCAAAAATTCTTCAGCCAATAATGGAATGTCAAATTTGTTGGAATTATATCCTGCAAGGTCACTGCTATCAAGAAACTGTGCTAAGCTTTTTGCAATTGATTTAAAAGTAGGAGCATCAGCCACATCTTTATCATAAATACCGTGAATGGCCGATGCTTCTTTGGGAATCGGTATGGTCGGATTAATTCTTGCAGTTTTTGTTTCCCTTGTTTCGTCAGGAAAAACCTTAAGAATAGCAATTTCAACAATTCGATCGGCACCTACATTTACGCCAGTTGTTTCAAGATCAATGAATGCAAGCGGACGATTGAGTTTTAGTTTCATTTAAGGATATTATTCGTAAGTTATTTTATTTTTTAGGTGCAGTATTATTTGGAGTTGGCGGATTACCAGGTTGAGGCGCATCTTTTTTTACAAGTTGTATATCTTTTTTTATTTCAGGTTTAAAAGATCCTTTATCGAAAAGTTCAATGGCATCTATAAAGGCTCTGTATCCTGTCGCATCAACAGTTATAGTATATTTCCCGGGATTAAGCGCCATTACGTACTTACCTGTTTGTGCTGTCGGGACGTAAGTAAACTCTTCATTCGTTTTTGTATTTGTAGCAGTAATGGTTGCTTCAATGGCTTTTTTTGTTGTGTCACCCGTTAAAACATATCCTGATACAATCGTGTAACGTTGTTCATCATCGTTAAAAGTAACGCGGTAAATATCAAGGTCTCCAAGTCCTTTGTCGCGAACAGTTGATAGATACAACACTTTTTCATTTGCAGTTGGAGAAACATTCCTGTTGTCATCACCATTATTAATGGGATATCCTAAATTTTTTGATTCTGACCATTTGTTGTTTTCCTGATCCCATATTGCTTTGAATACATCGTAATCTCCCATGCTGGAATGACCTTGTGAAGAAAAATAAAGTGTTTTTCCATCATCGGCAAGTCTCGGAAAATCTTCATTGTATTTGGTATTAATGGAAGGTCCAAGATTTTGTGGCAATGCCCATTGTCCGTTGGGTAATTTTTTAGCCATGTAAATATCTGTACCACCAAAACCTCCCGAGCGATCGCTTGCAAAAAATATAATATTACCATCGGCAGAAATGGATCCGGATGTTTCGAAACCGGAATTAACATTGTCATTCAGCTTAATGATTTTTTGAAACAGACGTTTGTTTTCAGGGCAGATATATATGTTTCCCAAACTGTCAATGTGATCGAGATAAACGATCATATTTTTTCCATCCGAAGTCAAACTTACAGCTTGCTCATCGTATCTTGTATTGATAGGTGCACCAATATTTTTTGATTTTGTCCATTTTCCGTTTACAACCACAGAAGAATAAATATCGGAAGAATAGTAACCATCAACCTCAACTCCACCGCCAATGTTATCTTCCCGTCTGGAGGTAAAAACAATAAATGATTCATCGGCAGTTACAAAAGGATAATAATCGGGATACTCTGAGTTTACTTCTTTTCCAAGATTTTCGAATGTTACATTTAATGGAAATTTGATAAACTCTTTTCCGTTGTTGCACATCTCTATTTGATGTTCGGCTTTTTCCATGTCTTTTGCCCTTGCCGATTTTTTATATTCGGTATATGCTTTTATTGCATCCTCAAAACGGTTGTTGCATTGGTAAGCTCTGCCAAGATCAAACCAGGCTTCGTTATCAAAATCTTTTTGCTTGGTAACAAATTCTAAATATTTTATGGCTTGTTTTTTATCAATATTGGTATTTAAATAACATATTCCCAGTTTGTAATTGTAGTCAACATTTTTAGGTTCCATCTTGATTAGGTCGGAATAAGAACGCATTGCAAACAAATAGTTTCTGTTTACAAAATGTTCTTTTGCTTCTGCCGGATCAACTATTTTTGTTTTTGGTTGAGCTGTTATATAAAAGTTTATTGCAAGTGTAAAACCAAGAATAACAAACCATTGTTTTTTAAAAAGTGATTTCATTTTTTATTTCTTTTTTCAAATTCGGATTTAGCTTCGTCCAGCCAATTGATATAGTTCTGAATATCAGGATTGTAGCTGATCGGGCTGCTTAATAGTTGTTCATTGTTATCAAGTAAAATATATTGCGGTTGAGTATTGGTTTGATAATGCGATGCCTGAAAATAACTCCATTTGTTTCCGATGGTTTTTATTTTAAAATCTCTTTCCCCGATTTTTTTTATTGTTTGTTGATCTGCCGGCAATTCGGTTTTATCATCCACATATAGCGACACTAAAATTACATCATTTCTTAATCTCTTGTCAACTTCAGGATCTGACCATACTTTTTCTTCCATTTTACGGCAGTTCACGCAAGCCCAGCCCGTAAAGTCTATCATCAAAGGTTTTCCGACTTGTTTGGCGTAAGCCAAAGCTTCATCGTAGTCGTGAAAACAAGGCAAGTTATTCGGACAATGTTCTTTCTTTTTTTGTATTTGTTTACCATCAAGGATGGTGATTGATTTTGAGCTGCTAAAGCCTTCAGGCGATTCACTGTAAAAAGCAGGAGGCGGAAATCCGCTGATTAATTTAAGTGGAGCGCCCCACAAACCCGGAATGAGATAAAAGGTAAATGAAAGAGCGATAGCAGCAAAAAATAATCTTACAATAGATAAGTGTTTCAGTTCGCTGTCGTGCGGAAATTTTATCCATCCCAGTAAATAAACTCCCATTAAACCGAAAATAATAATCCATAATACGAGAAATACTTCACGGGTAATGATTCCTGCTTGTACTACCAAATCGGCATTGGAAGCAAACTTTAGAGCGAGTGCCAGTTCAAGAAATCCTAAAACTACTTTTACTGAATTGAGCCATCCACCCGATTTTGGTAATGAGTTGAGCCAGCCCGGAAATGCTGCAAATAAGCCAAACGGTAATGCCAGTGCAGTCGAAAAACCAAACATTCCCCAGAAAGGACCTTTGATATTTCCGTTAACGGCTGCATCAACCAAGAGAGTTCCGATGATTGGACCTGTGCATGAAAAAGAAACTAATGATAAGGTAAATGCCATGAAGAAAATTCCAATTAAACCTCCACGATCACTTTGTGCATCTACTTTGTTTACAAATGATGATGGAAGGGTTATTTCAAAAGCTCCCAAAAAAGAAATGGCAAATACAACAAGTAAAACGAAAAAGGCAAGATTGAACCAAACGCTGGTTGACAGGGCATTCAAAGCATCTGACCCGAAAATTAATGTAACAGCCATGCCGAGCAAAACATAAATCAAGATAATTGCCAGACTGTAAATGGAAGCATTTGCAATTCCTTTCGCCCGGGTTTTACTTTGCTTGGTAAAAAAGCTAACAGTTAAAGGAATAATGGGAAACACACAAGGCGTAAATAATGCTGCCAATCCACCTAAAAAACCTTTAATAAAAATGCCGATGAAAGATTGATCACTGTTGTTTTCTGTTGAAATAGTATTGTCAGCTAAAATTTTATCTTTTTTTTTTACGTCAACGGTTATTTCAAAATCAGTGGGAGGAGGGAAAATACATTGCGATTCGTTACATGCCTGGAAACTGACTTGTCCTTTTACAACAAAAGCGTGATCGGATTTTATTTTTATTTTTTGCTTGAAAACAGCTTCTTTTTCAAAGAAAGAAAGTTCGGCATTATCAAATACCGGTTCTTTTTTCTTAACAGGACTTCCGACTTGTTGAACAGAATCAATTCGATTGTAATCGTTTGACGGATCAAAAGTAAAAGTTGTTGGATTTACATCAAGACTTCCGGGTTGAAGAGAATACAAATGCCAGGCCTTGTCAATTGTTGCTTTAAAAACAAGTTCTGCTTCGTTGTTATCGGATATATTGACAGTATAATCCCACTTTACCGGATTTACTATTTGTGAATAACCAACAACAGGAATGAACGCAAGCAAAAACAATGCAACATAAATTATAAAAGACTTTCTGTAAAAGAAGATCATGGTTTTGCAATAGTTAATTTATCCAATTGCTGTTGGATGGCTTTGAGCAAGTCATCTGCTCTTTGGCTTCCTATTCTGTATTTTAATCCGTCTCGATCCGTCAATTGAACAGCATCTTTTCCTCGAGTATAAAAACGAATGGTTCCGTTGAGATGTAAATTATATACCGGTCGGTTTAATCTGTATTTACTTGATAAAATTTTTTCAGCAGAAACGATGCTGTTGAAGTCAATTTTTACTATTCTGGCAGTCCACAAACCATTAAGTATTATGCTTGTTTCAGTGACAGTTGTGTGAATATGGAGTACAAAAACCAGGCAGGCAGAAAGTAACAAAATGACCAAGCCCATGATAAAAAATATCTGACCTGAATTTTCAATGTCTTGTACAGGATATGATCCAATGTGTATTACTGAAACATCAACAGGTTTGGGGTTTTCGGACCAATAATAAGCGACAAAACAAAACAAAGCTAAAACAGTTCTCCATAAAATGGATTGTTTGTTAAAGCCTAAGTATTGTTTCTCTTCAAATAATATCGAATCACTCATTCTTTCAAAATTACTATTCTTCAATCAATTCGCAAATGTGTATTTTTTTCGTTTTCTCGGTAACCTTAAACCTGTCGTCAATTCGCATACCAATAACCCACACAATTTGATTTCCCGACAATAAAACCTGAACTTTTTCTTTGTCAGTAATTGATATTTTGTTGTCAACAAGAAAATCGCTGAGCTTCTTTTTTCCTTTCATTCCCAAGGGATGAAAAGAATCTCCCCGCTTCCATATTCTTTTTTTCAGAGGAAGTTGAAGAAGATCATGATCAAGACAAGCAATATTTTTATTTACAGGGAATTTGAAGTTTTTGTTTTTGTCTTTCACGGAAAAACTCAAATTCAATTTTTTGATATTCTCATTTCTTTCCGATATGATTAGGTTTTCCCTGTCTTTTACTAGTTGATGAGTGGAGGAATAAAATTTTTTACCCGATTGTTTTTTAAATGATTCAATAATATCTTCTATTACCGGAGAGGAGAAATTGAACTCACGCAAAAACTCAAATAGGTAGGTTTTGAGGGAATTTAGTTGTTTCAATTTATTTACAGAAATCAATGTTCTTCCATTCTCTTTTTTTAGAATTTCATTTTTCTTTGCATTAATTGTCTCCAAATAAATTTGCTCCACGTCTTTAATCCGTTCTATATCTTTTGAAATAATTTCCTCAATATTGGGATTGATTTTTTTCAGTTCAGGAATAATGCGATGCCTTATTTTATTTCTTAGGTATTTATCAGATTGATTGCTGCTATCTTCACGATGTTTTAGTTTGTTTCTTTTGTAAAAAGATTCTATCTCTTGCCGTGTAGCAAAAAGAAGCGGGCGGACGATGTTTCCTTGCTTTGGCAATATTCCGTGAAGTCCTGCAATACCGGTTCCTCTCAGCAAGTTGATAAAAAAAGTTTCGATGGAATCATCTTTGTGATGAGCAACAGCAATGCAATCGAAACCATTTTTTCCTCGAGTTTCTTCCAACCAATTATAACGCAAATCTCTTGCTGCCATTTGGATTGAAATACCTGAACGTTCAGAAAATTTATTGGTCTCAAATTTTTTTGAGAAGAAATCCACTTTGTATTTATCACCCAGCTTTTTCACAAAAGCCGAATCCCCATCCGATTCCTTAGCTCTCAATTGAAAATTGCAATGAGCAATTCCAAATTTAATTTTTGATTGATGAAATAATTCGCACATCACAACGGAATCAATACCTCCACTTACAGCCAACAAAATGTTATGCTTTTCACTAAATAATTTTTGTTGAGATGTAAATGCAACGAAGGAATTGAGCATATAACAAAAGTAATAAGAAATGGAGATACGGGAAGTGACTTAATCAGGTATTCTGCAAAATTTGCTCGCTCACCATTTCAATTTCGGCAAGCGGATTAAAAAGATATTGTCGTTTTGTTTTTACTTCAACACATTTAAAACGTTTACGTATTCTTTCTCCTTTTATAAAATGCCTGTCGTGTTTTATTTTAAAAACAGAATTAACAGGAATTTCTTCAAGTAAAAAGATTCCATCTCTCTGATCATATTTTTTCAATGTACGAGATAGTGAAATATCCGAACAACTTGAAGCAGCAGGATTTCTAAGATAGTTATTCAAAGCATATTTTATATCGTCAGGGAAAATAGTTGAATGAATAAAAGGACTCATGAGGGTTTTAAATTCATGTTTCCATTCTTCACCGTGCGGTTTTACTTTATTTTTATGCTTGTTCCATCCAGTAAGATGTGCAATTTCATGAACAAGTGTAATTAAAAAAGCGTATTTGTTTAAGTTTTTGTTAACAGTAATCTGGTGATTTTTGCCTTCAATCGGAGGTCTATAATCTCCATGTTTGGAACTTCTATCTTTTTTTATTTTCAGTTTAAAATCGAATTGGAAAATCCATTCTGCAATTGTGACAACAGCATTTTCAGGAATGTATTTTACAAGAATAGATTTATTCTTTTCTAATTGATTCATTTTAACAATTGATAGACGATAAGGCTTGATAGATAAGCCAATGCACCCATGTATAAAAATTGTATCACAGGCCATTTCCATTTTTTTGTTTCGCTGTATACAACTGCAAAAGTGCTCATGCACTGCATGGCAAAGGCATAAAAGATCATGAGCGAAACTCCGGTTGCAACTGTAAATATCTTTTCTCCAGTTTCAGGATTGGTTTCTGCCAACATTTTTTCGCGGATGGATTGTGTGTTGTTTTTATCTCCAACGCTGTATATTGTGGCCATAGTTCCTACAAATACTTCGCGGGCAACAAATGAGGTAATTAAAGAAATTCCTATTTTCCAATCGAAGCCCAGAGGACGAATAATAGGTTCAATGGTTTTACCAATAATTCCGGCATAAGAAGCTTTCAACTTTTCCGATGCAATTTGTTTATTTGTTTCTTCAGGAGAGTTAGTGTTCGATAATTCAGTTGCACTGTATTTCTTTTCTATTTTCTTAAATGCTTCTCCTGGTGCGTGAGATGATAGCATCCATAAAACAACTGAGATAGCAATAATTATTTTTCCGGCATCAAATAAAAAAACTTTTACTTTATCCACAATCGTTATTCCTATGGAGCTCCAACGGGGAGTTCGATAAACAGGCATTTCCATGATAAAAAAACTTTTCTCTTTTGATTTTATAATGAATTTCATTATCCATGCAGAACCCATAGCCGCAATAAATCCAATGAGATATAAACCCATCAATACGAATCCTTGCATATTAAAAATTCCAATCTTTTTTTCCTCAGGAATAACCAATGCAATGAGCAAAGTATAAACCGGAAGTCTTGCCGAACAGCTCATTAATGGAGTTACCATAATGGTAATCAATCTTTCCTTCCAATTGCTGATGGTTCGTGTACTCATGATAGCGGGAATAGCACAGGCAACTCCACTAATGAGTGGAATAACAGACTTGCCGTTTAATCCGAACTTACGCATCAGCTTATCCATGATGAAGCTGACGCGTGCCATGTAACCGGTATCTTCCAATATGGCAATGAAAGCAAACAACAAAGCAATTTGTGGAATAAAAACTACTATGCCGCTGAGTCCTGCAAGAATGCCATTGATAAGAAGTGCAGATAATTCTCCTTGTGGTAAATTAGACGATCCCCATTCGGATATTTTCACGAAAAGAGACTCAATCCATATCATGGGATAATTAGCAATGTAAAATACCGATTGAAATATTAAAAATAAAATGCCTAAGAAAATCAGGTAGCCCCAAACTTTGTGAGTGAAAATTTTATCAAGTCGGGTAGTGATGGATTGTTTTTCCGTTTTTACTTCCGTTTTTACAGATTCATTGATAATGCCGGTAATTGTTCGATATCTTTCAATGGTTAACTGCTCCTTGGTTTCTTTTGAAACCGATTTGGGAACAAAGTTATTATGAGAAATTGGAGGAGAACTAATTATGGCTGATTTTAACTCTTCAATGCCGTAGTTTTTTCTCGCACTTAATTTTACAACGTTTACTCCCAGCTTTTTCGAAAGAATCTCGATATCAATTTCAATGCCCCGATCTGAAGCTAAATCAATCATGTTTAGAGCTAAAACAACAGGTATTCTTAATTCAATAACCTGAGTTGCGAAAAATAAATTTCGTTTCAGATTCGTTGCATCAACAACAACAATTACAACATCAGGATGATTTTCGTTTTGAGCATTGCACAGTATATCACATGCAACGTTTTCATCTATTGATGTTGGAGAAAGGCTGTACGTCCCTGGTAAATCAACAATTTCAACAGATATTGCTTGATTGTTTTCAGGATTTAAAATTTTTGTAATGCCCGATTTTTTGTCAACGGTAACTCCTGGAAAGTTCCCTGTGCTTTGATTTAAACCTGTGAGAACATTGAATAATGTAGATTTGCCGCTATTGGGATTTCCTGCAAGGGCAACTTTTAATGGAATATCATTTTCGGGAGAGGATTTCACCGATCTTATTTTACCTGTTCGACAGTAATCTTTTGAACAAGGATTGTTGATGCTTCTTCTTTTCGGAGACTTAAAAGATATCCCGAAACAGATATTGCAATTGGATCACCGAGAGGAGCTATGTTTTTAATTTTTACCTTTTCGCCAGGAGTACAGCCCATTTCTAGTAACTTGAGAGAAGTTTGCTTATCTGTGAATGAATGAATAATACCTTGCTCGCCCACGGCTAATTGAGCAAGTGTACATAATACTATGTCCATAGCAATATCCATAGAGCGAAAATACTCAATTTACTGCTAATAGTTGTTGAATGAAGCATACCTAAAAGTAGGTATTTTGATGCAAGCATCATTTCGGATAAGTGGGACAATTGCAGTTTTTCTTGTGTTTAAATACAGCGCAGCCTGTAAAAACAGAAATGGATATTATTAGAACGGTTGCACTTATATAAAAAATGATTTTTTTCTTATACATGATCAGGTTCCAATAAATTTTTTCATTAAAGGTCCACTGATGATACTTGTAATTAAAGCCATTACAACAAGTGCTACAAACATTCTTTCATCAATCAATCCCGCATTCAACGCCAAAGTACCTAATATTATTTCCATAGCTCCTCTTGCGTTTAGTCCAAACCCTACCGCAACGGCTTCTCTTTTGCTTAATCCTCCCATATATGCACCTAGGCTTGCCCCAAAAACTTTACATACAACGGCTAAGAATAGAACAATTAAAACAAGAACAGGATCAAAGTTTTGGATAAAATTTACTCTAAGCCCAAGAGAAACAAAAAATAACGGAGCAAAAACATTGGTAACAAACTGATGAATAATTTCCCTTGCTTTTTCATGTAAATGAACTGAATCACCGAAAGCAATGCCGGTAATAAATGCACCGAGTATGGCGTGTAATCCTATGTTTTCAGTAAAAGCTGCTCCAAGAAAACAGCATCCTAAGCATATTGATAAAACTCCTCCGGGCCATGAAAGTTTATTTTGTATCCATGGCAAAATTTTATTAATGATCCACTTGCCGATAATCAACATAAATAATCCAAAGCCGAGTATCATGCCAATGGTGTACCAGATACTTGTTATTTCTCCTTCTTGACCGATCATACTCAAAACCAGTGAGAAGGCTAGCCAGCCGGTTAAATCATCGAATATAGCTGCGGCAATAACAACCATTCCAACATTTGTTTTAAAAAGATTTAAATCCATAAGAATTCTGGTAATAACTGGTAATGCCGATATAGACATGGCTATTCCGAAAAATAAAGCGTAAACCAAATGGTATTTTTCCTCGAAGTGAAATATGCCAGGGAAATACCAGACAATGGTAAAACCAAGAATAAAAGGAATGATCATGCTTGTAAAGCTCGTGTATATTGCAGCTTTTCCCTGTTTTAATACAACATTAAGCTGCACTTCCATTCCTGCAACAAACAATAGCATAATTACTGCCAGTGAGGTTATCCCATCTAAAGCAATTTTTGCTCCACCTGTTTTTGGAAATAGTTCGGAAAATATTTCAGGAGAAATAGATCCGAATACTGTAGGACCAATTAAAATTCCCAATAAAATTTCGCCCATTACAATAGGCAGTTTAAATTTTTTGCCCAGCTCTGCCACTAATCTTGAGAGGATAAGCAACATGCCTATTGCAGCAAGAAGAACAAGAAGATCGTTATGTGTCAGCTTTGCCATTAATTATTAACTCTTGAATGAACGATTAAAACATCGCAAGGCAAATCGGCAAGAATGTATTCAATATCGTGTGTAAAAATTCTGTCTAAAAGATTCAATTGAGTGTCAGGAGAATTGATTACAAGTAGATCAGCATTTTTATCTCGTGCATATTTGCTGATGGCATAACCCGGTTTTCCACCGATAATTCGTTCATTTACTATTACGGATTCTGGATTACTGCGTTCAATTATAGAATGCAGTCGCTTACTTTCATTGTCGTTGAAGTCTTTTTTTATTTTACTTGCTTCCGGCTTAGTATTATTATCTGCCATTGTCATTGCCAATGCAGGAGTATCTATCTCTTTTACCACTTTTATTTCTTTCACTCCAAATTTTTTCGCGACATAAAGAGCAGTATTTAAAGTATGAATAGTTTTGGGATTGTCCGTTCCGTTTACAATAATCTTTTTTACTTTATCTTCTTCCTTCGAAGGATTTGTTAAAAGTAAAACGGAACATTTTGCTTTCCGGCTGATAGAGCGGGCGATAGAACTCAAATAAAACTTTACAATGTTTTCTTTTTCAAGTGCACCAATAATCAGCAAATCAACAATATTGAGCTTGCAAAGACTTAAAATAGTTTCTACAGGATCACCGTCCATCCATATAATTCGGGCAGCATTTTTATCGTAATTAAATCTGCTCAGCAGTTTATCAAGTTGCTCTTCTTTTTCTGCGGTCTTATCTCCAATATGGATAAGAATTAAATTTGATTTTAAAACATCAACTATTCTTTTCGATTCGGATAAAATAGCTTCCAACCTTGGAGAAAAAGCGATTGCGACTGCAATGGTTTCAAAAGGAAAAGAAGGTCGTCCCTTCAAATGATTTGTATTCATGCCAATTGTGTTTGTCTTGTAACAAAGGTAAAGTAATAATTTTTTAAAATCCGAAAAGCTTTATATACTTTTTTTAGAATAGATTTCCCCATAAATTTCAACCATCTTTTTTCCAAAAACTCCAATGCCGAAATTATTTACAACATGGCTGCAGATTTTTTGAGAATGGTATTGTGAAAATGTTTGAATCATGTTTTCAGCGGCTTTGGCAATTTCATCAATATTATCGGGGTCAACGATCATTCCAAATTCTTCAGTCACATATTCTTTTGGTGCTGATTTGTTTCCCACAATAACAGGTAAGCCTGATGCCATAGCTTCGGCAATGGCAATTCCGAAGCTTTCGTGGTTGCTTGGAAACAGAAAGAAAGATGTTTTTTGCATTTCGCGTGCAATCACTTCTTTGGGTTGTGCACCTAGTAAAAAAACTCTTTTTGAAAAATCAATGTCGCTTTCAGCAGTTTGTTTGATTAAATTAAAATCGTGTCCACCTCCTATAATTGTTAATGTCCAATCGGGAAATTTTTTCGATATTTTTTTAAATGCAAGTAAAGCACGATAACCTCCTTTAAAATTATCCAATCGACCTGTGTAGAGTATATTTTTATATTTTTCTTTCGGATTATTATCGAGTATCCTGAAAAGATCTGTCGCTACCGGATTGTATGTTATAATCATTTTTTTTGGACGAATACCATTTTCTAAAATTTCATTTTTCAGATGATTACTAACACAAAGTATCGCGTCTGCTTTTTCCATCACATATTTTGTCCATAATTTTCTTGTTCCACTCCTTACTACGTGTGCAAAAGGACCTGTGTGTTCTGTGAAAATTAACCTTGAGTTTAATTTTTTCGATAAAAGAATGGCAATTGTTCCGTGCAGTATTGCGCTGTGAGCGTGAATAATATCAATATCGCGGTATTGTTTGCCGATTTTATATGCTTTGTAAAACCAGTACAAATAATAAAACGGTTTTATGAATACAGATGGTTTTTTGCGGACGATAGAATAATTCTTTATTTCAATTCCATCATCTTTTATTTCGGTTCTACTTCCTGCATTTCCGACAAGCGTTGCATCTGCAACTAAACTTAATGACAATACTTTTACAGAACAATAAGGTGCAATGCATCGCAGGTAATCATAAATAAAAACATTGCGTAAATCGCTTTTGTCACGAGGATTAATATCGGCAATGACAAGGATATTTAATTTTTTATGGTCTTTCATCTCAAATAAAAAATCCCGACATTGAATATTATTGCCGGGATTTTAACTCAACAAGATTGAAACTATTGCTTTACTTTTCTAAATACTGAAACGCAAGTAGTTTGCTTTATTTCATTTCCACAAGTGCCTAAATCGGTATTACAATATCCATTGATGTTTATTGTAATAGTAGTATCTTTTAAAGAACCTGTCGGATAATAATTCTGATTTAAAAAGCAAAGAGTAGCAATATAATTTGGATTGGTACGATAGGAAATTTTAATATCACTATTAACTGCTAGATTATTTTTTTTCGCATTTGCAGTAACATCTGCACCATCGCCAAAATAGTTTGAAATGATAATTTGTCCAGCTGAATTTCCTTGGTAAATGGAAGACATGTGAGTACGGTAAATAGCAAACGTTTGATATTTAACGGTGTCAACAGCACAAGATGTCCATGAAAAATTACCTGAATCCAAAACGGAGTAGTTCCCTAAAAATTTCAGTGATGATTTTGTGTCACATTTGGTTCCTTCATAACCGGTTGGGCAAATACAGGTATCTCCGGCACAATAACCTCCATTCTGGCAATCCTGACATATAGAAGTGTCCTTTCGTTTGCAGTTGAATAATATGAATATCATTCCCACCAACAGTAATGTTAATCTTGTTTTCATGAATTCTAATTGCTTTATCATCTCAAAAATACAAATAATTCTGTGCTTTGCAAGTTATTACAACGGCTCTTTTAGCAAGGATTCGTCTACTATATTAGGCATAGTAACTTTTAAATTTTTACTTTGTTTCATTTCCCTTTTAATTGCAAACATAGCCTCTTTGTTGCGTGCCCAGCTTCTACGAGCAATTCCGTTGTTCACATCCCAGAAAAGCATTTGTTTTAATTTTCGGTCAGCATCTTTGGTCCCATCGAGTACCAGCCCGAAACCTCCGTTAATTACTTCTCCCCAGCCAACACCGCCACCGTTGTGCAACGAAATCCATGTTGCTCCGCGAAAAGCATCTCCGACAAAATTTTGTACTGCCATATCAGCAGTAAATTGCGAACCATCATAAATGTTCGAAGTTTCACGGAAAGGAGAGTCTGTTCCTGAAACATCATGGTGATCGCGACCGAGAACAATAGGTGCTGAAATTTTTCTCTCTTTTATGGCTTTGTTAAAGGCTTCGGCAATTTTTATTCTTCCTTCTGCATCAGCATATAAAATGCGGGCTTGTGAACCTACTACCAATTTATTTTTTTGCGCTTCTTTTATCCAGCGAATATTATCTTCTAACTGTTGTTTAATTTCTTTCGGTGCTTTTTTATAAATGTTTTCTAAAACTTTTGTTGCGAGCTTATCCGTTACTTCCAAATCTTTGAGATTTGCTGATGTGCATACCCAGCGAAAAGGACCAAATCCAAAATCGAAACACATTGGTCCCATTATATCTTGTACATAAGACGGATATTTGAATTTGCCATCGGGGTGTAAAATATTAGCATTTGCCCGGCTCGCTTCAAGAAGAAAAGCATTTCCATAGTCAAAAAAATACATTCCATTTTTCGCAAGTTTATTTATTGCATTTACTTGTCTCACCAAGCTTTTCTGAACTTCAATTTTAAATTGTTCGGGCTTTTCAGCCATCATTTTGTTGGCATCTTCAAAAGAAATCCCTGCCGGATAATATCCTCCTGCAAAAGGATTGTGTAAAGAAGTTTGATCAGAACCCAAATCAACTTTCACATTTTTCTCCGCAAATTTTTCCCAGAGATCAACAATGTTTCCTTGATAAGCCAAGGACACCGCTTCTTTTTTGTTTCGAGCAATTTCTATTCGTGTAATTAGTTTGTTTAAGTCATTGTATACTTCATCCACCCATCCTTGCGAATGACGTGTATGAGTAGCTTTTGGATTTACTTCGGCAATCACAGCAATAGTTCCTGCTATCACGGCAGCTTTTGGCTGAGCACCACTCATGCCGCCAAGTCCCGATGAAACAAATAAAGGAATCTCGGATTTCGGATTTCGGATTTCGGATTTATTTTTCAGATACAATCTTTTTGCATTGAGAATTGTAATCGCTGTTCCGTGTACGATTCCTTGCGGACCGATGTACATAAATGAACCCGCTGTCATTTGTCCGTATTGTGTTACTCCAAGTGCATTAAATTTTTCCCAATCATCTTGTTTTGAGTAATTGGGAATCATCATGCCGTTTGTTATAACCACACGCGGAGCTTCTTTGTGAGAAGGAAATAAACCAAGTGGATGACCTGAATACATAACGAGAGTTTGTTCATCGGTCATCTCTGCAAGATATTTCATTGTAATTAAATATTGCGCCCAGTTTTGAAATACTGCTCCATTGCCTCCGTAAGTAATGAGCTCATGCGGATGTTGCGCAATAGCATAATCCAGATTATTTGAGATCATGTGCATAATTGCAGCAGCCTGTTTTGATTTGTGTGGATATTCATTAATCGGTCGCGCATAAATTTTATAATTGGGTCGGAACCGATACATATAAATACGTCCGTATGTTTTCAGTTCATTTGCAAACTCTTTTACCAAAACGGAATGAAATTTTGAAGAAAAATACCTCAGTGCATTTTTAACTGCAAGTTTTTTTTCTTCGGATGAAAGGATGTCTTTTCGTTTTGGAGCATGATTTAGCGAAGAATCAAAAGGTTTTGTTTCAGGGAGTTTATTCGGGATTCCCTGCAAAATAAGTTTCTGAAATTCTTTTGTGGTCATTTGATAACTTTAAACAAATGATATTTTATTGTTGGAATATTTATTTTTTGTGTTTTTACTCCAATTGGAATTTCTTCTTCTGATTCCAGAAGTAAATAATCATTCGCTAATGTAATTTTATTATCCTGACAAATATAATAATGACGGATAAGATATTCCTGAATAGACCAATCTCTCCATAATTTTTCTGTTGAACCAAGAGTTGTACCACTTGGAACGATTTTTCCTATAAGGGAAATATCGTGAATCATATCGTTATCTCTTCCCGTTTTTCCAATTTGAGAAAAAGAAAAAGTTAATGCAATAGCAAATGATAAAACGGATAGAATTCCGAAAGCTCGGAATGAAAAAAGTCTCACGTTTATTTTTTCAATCCAAATAGATAAATATGGAGTCACAATAACAGCAAATAAAATGGCATAATATGGCAAGGAAGTAGCCAGATAAAAGCCACTCTGTTCTCTTGTCACCATCAAAGGAAATGAGGCGGAAATGCCAATTAATAAATAAAATGAAGTATGTTTTTTTAATGGAATGGTATTATTTTCTTGTGTTCTTTTTGCAATCAGCACAATAATAGTAGAAAGTAAAATAAGGGGAGACAGTTCTAAAAACAATCGAAATAAAATATAAAACCTATTATCTTGAGCTACATTTTTTATGCTGTTGATGACGCGATGATTCAGATAAGCAGTAAGACTTTGGTAGGCTGAATCATTATGGAGTAGAATAAAATAAAATAAAACCGGAATAAAACTCAGCAGGAGAGTTCCCGTTAACATTTTTGAAAAAGAAATGTTTCTATAAATCAACCAGCCGAAAAATAATGTAGCGAGCGGGAACATTCCTTGAAATCCTTTTGTCAAAGAAGCAAGAAAAATAAAGATACCCGATAAAACGATTAGAAGGAATGATTGTCGTTGAATAAATTGAACAATAAAAATAATCGCGAGGAGATCAAAAATTCCCATTGTATTTTCAAGCATATTATTAGAATAAGTCCAAAAACAAACAGGAATTGTAATCCAGAATAATACAGGCAACCAACTAAGTTTTTTAATTTCCCTCTCATTTTTAAAAACTATTCTCCATAAAACTGCAATTAAAAAAGCTGTAATGATCGCAGTTGAAAATGAATACAGTCGCTCAACGTAAATATTTTCGCCAAATATTTTGAAAAAAAGGGACTGAATCCAAAATCCTAAAGGCGGTTGCTGATCAAAAAAAGAATAAAGAGTTTTACTGAAATGTGGAAACCAGAAACTGCCAATTCCTTGTGATAAATTTTTTGAAATACAAGCATACAATAATCCATCCATGAACATTCCATCTTTCAAAAGAGTTGGTAAAGTCAGAATAATCAAAACGGAAAATGTAAAGGTCCAAAATGGGAAATATTTATTTTGTAACATTAACTTTATTTTTTCTTTCCTTCCACTTTTCCCGTCTTCTTATTAAACCCATATGGACAATGCTTACAACCACTTTGACAGCAATGTCCTCGCTTCAAATGATACTTTTCAGTAAATACAATAAATCCTTCTTCGCTGTAGTAAAAATCTTCAGGATCAAGTTTGGGTTTGCCGGAAAAATTCTCCATCGCAAACAAAATTAGGTATTTTTGGCTATGCCTGCGATTGCTGAAAAAATTCCTCTTCAGAAAATTTCTGACCCTGAAATTGAATCATTTAGTGTGAATTTATTTATGCTACGACTTGATTTGATTCATCCGAATATCAATGGAAATAAATGGTTTAAACTGAAATACAATCTTGAAGAAGCAAAGCGGTTGAATAAAAAAAAGTTGTTAACTTTTGGTGGAGCTTTTTCCAATCACATTGCTGCCACTTCAGCAGCAGGAAAAGAATTTGGCTTTGAAACAATCGGAATCATTCGAGGAGAGGAATTGAGTAAATCTTCCAATCAAACTTTGGAATTCGCGCGAAAAAATGGAATGGAACTTCATTTTATTTCTAGAGAAGAATACAGAAATAAAAATTCTAAGAAATTTATTTTAGAATTGAAAAATCAGTTTGGAGATTTTTACTTGCTTCCTGAAGGCGGATCAAATGAATTGGCTGTTAAAGGTTGTTGGGAGATCGTTTCTCATATTGATGTTCCTTTCGATTTTATTTGCTGTGCCGTTGGAACCGGAGGGACGATTTCAGGAATAATTTCTTCACTTAAAAAAAAACAAAAAGTAATTGGATTTCCGGTCTTAAAAAGTGCCGAGTTTTTAGAAAAAGATATAAAGGAATTTGTTGGTACAAAAACAAATTGGATTTTGAATTATAATTATCATTTTGGTGGTTACGCGAAAACCAATTCGGATTTATTAAAGTTTATTGACCGATTCAAGAAACAGAATAATATTCTTCTTGACCAAGTTTATACAGGAAAAATGATGTTTGGAATTTGTGATTTAATCCGAAAAAATTATTTTAAAAGGGACGCAACAGTAATTGCTCTGCACACAGGAGGACTTTTAAACTTTTAGCATAGATATTGCTTTTTCGATTCCTTTCACTAATTCATCAATTTCTTCTTTTGTGTTATAAAATGCAAGCGAAACACGAACTGTTCCGGGAATACCGAAATGTTCCATCAATGGTTGTGTGCAGTGATGTCCGGTTCGCACAGCAATTCCTAATTGATCTAGTATCGTTCCGATATCGAGTGGATGCAATCCATCAATAACAAAAGAAATTACACTTGCTTTCTCTTTTGCTGTTCCGATTATTTTCAAACCTTTTATTTGATTTAATTTTTCAGTTGCGTATTTCAGCAATTCATGTTCATAGGCTTGAATATTATCTAATCCAATTTTGTTGATGTAATCAATGGCTGCTGCTAATCCAATTCCACCTTCAATGTGCGGAGTGCCTGCTTCAAAACGTAATGGCAAATCAGCATATTCGGTTTTGTTAAACGAAACAGTTTTTATTGTTCCGCCTCCAACTTGATAATTCGGGAGTTCTTTCAGCCATTTTTCTTTTCCGTATAAAATTCCGACACCTGTTGGACCATAAACTTTATGTCCGCTGAAGCAATAAAAATCGGCATCTAAATCTTGTACATCCACTTTCATGTGCGGAATGGCTTGAGCACCGTCTACCAAAACAGGAATATTTTTTTGATGCGCTATGGCAATTATTTCTTTTATCGGATTTATAGTTCCCAAAGTATTGGAAACATGAGTTATTGCAACAATTTTTGTTCTACTGCTAAATAGTTTTTTGTATTCTTCAATAATTAATTCTCCTTTTTCGTTGATTGGAATGACTTTCAATTTTGCACCTGATGTCACACTGAGCGAAGTCGAGGTGTCTTCAGCCAGCATTTGCCAGGGAAGAATATTGCTGTGGTGTTCCATTTCACTGACGATAATTTCATCACCGGCTTTGATGAATTTTTTGCCAAAAGAAGAAGCAACAAGATTGATACTTTCAGTTGCTCCATTGGTGAAAATAATTTCGTGGGCGTATTTTGCATTCAAATGTTTTTGAATGGTGATACGTGCATTTTCGTAAGTAGTGGTAATATCCTGACTTAGCTTGTGAACACCACGGTGAATGTTGGCATTTTGATTGGTATAATAATTGGTAATTGCAACTATAACAACTTTAGGTTTTTGTGCAGTGGCTCCATTATCCAAATAAATCAATGGTTTGCCATTTATTTGACGAGAAAGAATGGGAAAATCCTGACGAATTTTTTTAACATTAAACTTTGTTATATGTTTCAAAGTAATTTCCATTATTTATTCAAGTACTTTTGAACCAATTCGTTTATATAACTTCTCAAAGTTTCAATTTTTATGGTATTCACCACATCACTTGCAAAAGCATACATCAATAAATTTTTAGCACTGTCAATATTCAAACCACGTGAACGCAGGTAAAATAAAGCATCTTCGTCAATTTGTCCGGTAGAAGAACCATGTGAACATTTTACATCATCGGCATAAATTTCTAACTGAGGTTTGGTATTAATCGTAGCATCATCGCTCAACAAAATATTTTTACTGCTTTGGTAAGCATTGGTTTTTTGGGCGTCACGAGCCACGTATATTTTACCATTAAACACTCCGGTTGATTTATCATTCAATATTCCCTTATAAAGTTGGTTGCTTTGGCAATTGGGCTTGTTGTGATAAACCTGAGTGTGATTATCTACATGTTCTGCATCTTGAGTAATGAAAAGTCCGTTGAGGTGAGTTTCGCAATTTTCGGCATTTAATGAAATGCTCAGATTATTTCTTATCCATTCGCTGCCAAGAGTGAAAGTGCAAGTATTAAAAACCGATTGCTGCTGTTGAGTGACATAAGTATTGTTTAACTGAAAAGTGTTCTTGTTTTCAGACTGAATTTTATAATAACTCACTTTTGCACTTTCTTCTATCGCAATTTCAGCAACAGAATTAACCACAATGTGTTTTTGCACATCTAATGCAAAGCTATGTTCAATGATGTTAACTTCTGATTCTTTGTCGGCAATAATGAGATGACGGGGATTTACCAGTATTTCATCGTTGCCTATATACAGATGAACGATTTCAATATTTTTTTCAAGCTTAATTCCTTTCGGAATATATATAAATGCGCCATCGAACCAGAGAGCAGAATTGAGAGCTTCCGTCCAACTTTGAGAAGGAGAAGTTCCAAGAAATTTTTGAAACAATTCGCGATGAAGAAACAACGCATCTGCCGCCATGCTACCCACAATCACTCCTTTTGGAAGCGTTGTACTCAAAGTAGAATCTTTATACAACCAACCATTAACAAAAAAAAGTTTGATAGAGTCTTTATCAATAAACTTTTCAGAAATTTTGAAGGGAATCTTATGAATATCGTTGTGAACAGGTGTAAATTTTTTACCGAATATTTTTTTTACATCAGTGTATTTATATTCTTCATTCTTCCTTTCGGGAATTCCAAGTTTGGAAAATTTTTCGAATGCTGTTGAGCGTTTTTCCTTTAGCCACTGTGGTTCTGAAGCAAAGGTCTTTTTGAGAAGAGTTCCAAACTCTTCCAACAATTGTGATGGAATTGTTGTTTTTATTTCAGCAATTGAACTCATTACACTTCTGCTACTTCTTTCTTAATCCAGTCATATCCTTTTTCTTCCAGTTCAAGCGCTAATTCTTTTTTGCCTGATTTCACAATTTTTCCATCATACAAAACATGCACAAAGTCAGGAACTATGTATTCCAGTAACCGCTGATAGTGAGTAATGACAACAAAGGCTCTGTCTTTTGATCGTAATTTATTTACTCCGTTCGCAACAATTCGTAAGGCATCAATGTCTAATCCAGAATCTGTTTCATCAAGTATGCAAAGCTTTGGCTCCAGCATCGCCATTTGGAAAATTTCATTACGCTTTTTTTCTCCTCCTGAAAATCCTTCGTTCACAGAACGATTTGCCAAAGTGCCCTGAAGTTCAACCAAGGCTTGTTTTTCTTTTACAAGTTTTAAAAAATCCTTTGCTTCTATAGCTGTTTGTCCCTTGTAAACTCTTATTTCATTGATTGCAGTTTTCAGAAAATTAATATTACTCACTCCCGGAATTTCAACCGGATATTGGAATGCGAGAAATAGTCCTTCCCTTGCTCGATTTTCTGGGGACATTTCAAGCAAATTTTTTCCGTTGAATTTTACCTCTCCTTCGGTAATGTTGTAATCTTCTTTGCCAGCCAACACACTTGATAAAGTGCTTTTCCCGGAACCGTTTGGTCCCATAATAGCGTGTACTTCACCGGCTTTTACTTCGAGATTGATTCCTTTGAGGATTTCTTTTCCTTCTATTCCGGCTTTAAGATTTTTAATACGTAACATTTTCAATTAGTTAAATTATCCTACACTTCCTTCTAATGATACTGCTAACAATTTTTGTGCTTCCACTGCAAACTCCATGGGTAATTGATTCAAAACTTCTTTACAATAACCATTTACAATCAAACTCACAGCTTTTTCGGTTTCAATACCACGTTGATTGCAATAAAAAATCTGGTCTTCACCTATTTTGGAAGTCGTTGCTTCATGTTCTACAACAGCGGTTTTATCTTTTATTTCGATGTAAGGAAAAGTATGTGCTCCACATTTATTCCCCATCAATAAACTATCACATTGCGAATGATTTCGTGCATTTTTTGCTCCTTTATTAATGCGAACTAATCCACGATAACTGTTGTTGCTAAATCCTGCCGAGATGCCTTTCGAAACAATTGTACTTCTTGTATTTTTTCCAAGATGAGTCATTTTAGTTCCTGTATCAGCTTGTTGATGATTGTTTGTAACTGCAACAGAATAAAATTCTCCAATGGAATTATTTCCTTTTAAAATAACACTTGGATATTTCCAGGTAATTGCCGATCCGGTTTCTACCTGAGTCCAAGATATTTTGGAATGATCACCAAAACAAATTCCACGCTTGGTTACAAAATTGTAAATACCACCTTTACCATTTTTATCACCAGGATACCAGTTTTGTACGGTACTATATTTTACTTCTGCTTTTTCATGTGCAAATATTTCAACCACTGCAGCATGCAATTGATTTTCGTCACGCTGCGGAGCAGTGCAACCTTCGAGGTAACTTACATAAGCCCCTTCATCGGCAATAATTAATGTACGTTCAAATTGTCCGGTACCTGCAGAGTTGATACGGAAATAGGTTGAGAGTTCCATCGGACACCGAACGCCTTTTGGAATGTAACAAAACGAACCATCGCTGAATACTGCTGAGTTTAATGCTGCATAAAAGTTGTCTGTATAAGGAACAACCGAACCCATATATTTCTTAATCAGTTCCGGATGTTCCTGAACGGCTTCGCTGAAAGAACAAAAAATAATCCCTTTTTCTGCCAATGTTTCTTTAAAAGTAGTCTTCACGGAAACACTATCAATCACTGCATCTACAGCGATCCTGCTTTCGACACCACTCAGGCGTTTTTGTTCTTCGAGCGATATACCAAGCTTTTCAAAAGTTTTTAATAGTTCAGGATCAACTTCATCCAGACTGTTTAATTTTTTTTGAGGTTTAGGAGCAGCGTAATAAATGATATTCTGAAAATTAATCGTTGGATACTTTAAATGTGGCCAATGTTTTGGTTCTTCCATCTTTAACCAATGACGAAATGCTTTCAGCCTGTATTCCAACATCCATTCCGGCTCATTTTTCTTTTTGGAAATAAACCGAACAATGTCTTCGCTCAATCCTTTTGGAGCAGAATCCATTTCAATATCAGAAGTCCAGCCGTATTTGTAGTCGGAGGAAATGTGCTCTTCTAATATGTTGTTTTGATTTTTCATTTTTCTGCTTTTCGGAAAAGGACTGTTAAACAGAAAACGATTCTCCGCATCCGCAGGTTCTGTTGGCATTCGGATTATTGAATACAAATCCTTTGCCGTTCAAACCACCGGTATAATCAAGTTCGGTTCCGATGAGGTATAAAAAACTTTTTTTATCCACTGCTATTTTGATTCCTTTGTCTTCAAAAATTTGATCACCTTCTTTTACTTGGTTGTCAAATTCGAGTTTGTAGGAAAGTCCTGAACATCCTCCACCTTCAACTCCGACACGAATAAAAGTGTCGACAGGCTTATTCTCTTCCTTTATTAAGGAGAGAGCTCTTTGTTTTGCATTTTCTGAAACGGTTATCATTGTATAAAGATTTGGTAATGAGTAATTTGATTCGTTATTCTTATTTAGAATAAATCTAAATACAAAACAAAGATACCTACTTTTAGGTATTTGAACAAATTTATCAGCCGAAACTATTATTGTAATGCTTTAGAATACTTAAGCATTGAATAAATCTTGTTTATGAACATTTTCATACTTTTGCTCGCCACAGAGTGTCAATGAATAAGCAACAGAAAAATCAAAGAATTACTTCATCGGCTAAATCAAATAAAAAAAACAATTCCCAATCTTCTATAGAAAAAGCCGAAATATGGCTCAATAGCAAAGGTTCTTTTTTGTTTATTCATTCACTTGTATTATCTCTTCTGTTTTCTTTACTTCTTTTTAGTGTCAGAATAAGCGAAGGTGGTGACGATTCAACTTATATACAAGCAGCATATAGTTATTCTAAAAACTTTTTTCACTATTATTTTTCCTTTAATGCTCCTTTGTATCCCATGTTTTTAAGTTTGCCCGTTGCCATTTTCGGACTGAATGTGGTAGTATTAAAAATGTTTTCTTTAGTTTTCAGCCTATTAAATATCTTCTTTTTTCACAAAGTATTTTTCAAGCGAATTCCGCATGTAGTCTATTTTCCGGTATTGATCATAATTTCTATTAATTATCACTTTCTGTATTTTGCCAGTCAGACGTATAACGAAAGTTTTGTGCTTTTTTTGCAATCCATACTCTTTTACGCTTTTATTAAATTAACAGATAATTTAAAATCAGATGTCGGATCGAGCATATTAACATCATATAAAAACTGGTTATTTCTTGGCATAGCCATATTTCTGCTTATTATGAGTAAAAACATTGCTGTTACCACAATAGGTTCATTGATGTTTTATTTCATTATAAATAAAGATTTCAAAAATGTGATCTATGCACTTGCTTCCTATATCGTAGTTAAAATCCCTTTTGAATTATTTAAATATTTTGCTTGGGCAAATCAAAGTCAGTATGGTTCACAAGGTTCACTGTTATTACTAAAAGATCCATACGATGTTTCCAAAGGCAAAGAAGATTTCACGGGTTATGTAGATAGGTTTATACAAAATCCGGAGATTTATCTGTCAAAACGGTTCTTTCAAATTATTGGCTTTAAATCAGACGATTCAAATACTGTAAATACGTTTGTAACCGTAGTAATAATGGCAATATTTTTATTGGGATTCATCAGAATCATGTTATCTAAAAACAGGTTATTGCTTTTTACTTCTCTTCACACGTTATTTATGATGTTGACAATGTTTATTGTCTTGCAAACAAGATGGGACCAGTTAAGGCTTATAATTATTTATGTTCCTCTTTTATTAATAATGAGTTTATATGGACTTTACGATGTATTCCGCAAATCATCTTTTGGTCAATTTATTTATCTGAGTTTGATAATTGTATTAATGCTTTATAGTGTATTTCCGACTCTAAAGAAGAGCAAAGAAAATTTGCCCATATTATCTCGAAATATTAAGGGTGATATGTATTACGGTTATACTCCCGATTGGGTAAATTTTTTGAAGATAAGTGAATGGTGCGGTAAAAATTTACCTGATAGCGCTTTTGTTGGAAGTAGGAAATCTTCTATGTCATTTATTTATTCCGGTGGGAAAAAGTTTTTCGGCATATACAAAGTTTTAGCGCTTGACACCAGTACAAATTATTCCAATCCTGACAGTGTGTTGGCTATTTTTAGAAAGGAAAAAATAACACATGTTATACTTGCCAGTCTTAGAAATGATCCGGATAGAGCAGATGGAAATATTATTAATACCGTTCACAGGGTTTTGTATCCAGTAATGCAAAAATATCCGAGAAAAGTGCGATTGGTGTGCCAAATACCAGCATCAGACCAACCACAAATAGAACCTGCTTATTTATATGAGATAAGACCCTGATAAACCTACATCGGAAGGGCTAATGCATCTATCGTGCCTTGCAGCGGGATATATTTTTTATGATTTTCGAATGTAATAGTTTCTCCTGTCTTAGAGTGAATTAGGCGGTAGTTATATTTGTTGAAATAGTTACTGTAGAATGAAAAATCAATATTTTTTTCTTTCATAGCATACAATCCCAATTCAATAATAATTTGGGGGCGATATTTTGAAATAATTTCCTTAGCACCATTTAATACATTGTGCTCATATCCCTCAGTATCAATTTTAATGAAATCCAACTTGGTAATATTATTATTAATGCAAAAAGTATCAAGTGTTATAGACCCAACTCCTTCAGAAGATTTTACTGTACCACAATGTATGGGATGAGTTTCTTGTGATTCATCTCCATTCAGTTTCCAGCTCGAAAAAGCCTTCATATCAGAGGTGTCTTTAATTTCTTCCGAAACAAAACAATTTATCAATAAAATTCTTTCTGCCAGCTTTGGATTAAGAGTCATATTTTTTTTGCATTTTTCCACGGCATAATGCGAAGGCTCAAAAGAGTATATCTTCCCTTCTGTCATGTATTTTGCAAAAAACAAAGAAATAGTTCCAAAATTTGCTCCTACGTCAAAAACAATGGCATCTTTAGGAAGATTTAAGAATTTATTACTGGTTATATGCTTTTGATAGTTACCAAATAAGAAAAGTGAAAAATCAATGCCTTCTGATAAATCTACACTAAAATAGATTCCATTTCTTTTGATTATCCTATTCTTTTTGCCATAAAATATGGTGACGAATCTGTACAAAATCTTTGCAAGAAAAATTTTAGTTTTTGTAAAAGATAGGTAATTAGTTATAAAGTTACTCACAATGTAATTTAAGAATTTGCTGTCTAAATTAGGCAATAATATTAAACCTAAAACATTTTATATCTTTGAAAAATAATAAGTTATTATGGAGAATATTTTAGGATGTGATACTTGATTAATAAATCATAAACTACCATTTATCGAAAAAATATATAGTGATACAAGGACTAAAAAACAGAATAGATTATTTCGAAAATATTGCAGATACCTGGATAAGGAAGAAAAAATTAAATAAATATTATTGGAACGAGATTACTAACTATTGCGAGTACTTTTCACATCCCGATATATCGGTTCTTGAAATAGGATGTGGTACAGGTGAACTTCTGAATGGCATTAAAGCTAAGCACAAAACAGGAATTGATTTCAGCCCGTCAATGATAAAGATTGCCAGAGGGCAATTTCCTTCCATTGACTTTAAGGTAATGGCTGCTGAGGAAATTTCACTTGACCAGAAATTTGATCTTATCATACTTTCTAACCTTATCGGATATTTGGAAGATGTGCAGGAGGTATTTAAACAACTTCACAAAATTTGCCATGAAAGGACAAAAATCATCGTTACTTATTATAATTATCTGTGGGAGCCCATTCTAAATTTTGGAGAAAAAATCGGATTTAAAACTTCTTCACCAAAACAAAACTGGCTAACACTTACGGATATTAACAACTTGCTTTATATTGCAGGATTTGATGTTTATCGTAATACAAGAAGGATGATTTTCCCGATTTACATTCCTTTCTTGTCAGGCTTGTTAAATAAATACATAGCGAAACTTCCTATTTTCAGTTTTTTTTCAATCAATCATTACACTTTTGCCAAGCCGCTTCCACGAGCAAATGAAAATGATTGGAAAGAAAAATATTCTGTAAGTATTGTAGTCCCTGCCCGTAATGAAAGCGGGAATATTGAAAATGCTATTTTACGTACTTCCAAGTTCGGGAAAGATATAGAACTGATTTTTGTGGAAGGAAATTCAACCGATGATACTTGGCAAAAAATTCAGGAAATACAAAAAAAATATTCTTCCACACATAACATAAAAATTGCTCAGCAAAAAGGTAAAGGCAAAGCAGATGCTGTAAGAGTTGGATTTGATCTTGCAAGCAATGATATACTTATGATTCTTGATGCTGATCTGACAGTACCACCTGAAGATCTTCCGAAATTTTACGAAGCCATTGCATCGGGGAAAGGAGATTTTATTAATGGATCAAGACTGGTTTATCAAATGGAGAAAGAGGCTATGCGCTTTTTGAATTTGTTAGGTAATAAATTTTTCAGTTTTGCATTTACCTGGCTACTTGAACAAAAATTCAAAGATACGCTGTGTGGTACAAAAGTTATTTTTAAAAATGATTACCATCATTTAGTTTCTAACAGAAGTTTTTTCGGAGAATTTGACCCTTTCGGAGATTATGATCTTATATTTGGAGCACACAAATTGAATTTAAAAATTATAGAAATTCCAATTCGTTACAGAGAACGTACCTACGGATCAACAAATATATCAAGGTTTAAGCATGGAATGATTCTTCTCAGGATGTGCTCATTTGCAGCAAGAAAAATAAAATTCGTATAGAAACAATCCACAGATAATATGAAAGTCGGTTTATTTTTCGGTTCATTCAATCCCGTTCATATTGGTCATCTAGCTATTGCCAATTATATGTTGGAATATACCGATTTAAAAAACATTTGGTTTGTGATTTCTCCTCACAATCCTTTGAAAGAAAAAAAATCTCTATTGCCAGAAATCCAACGATTAAGACTTGTAAGAGAGGCCATTGGTGATTTTAATAAGTTTAAAGCTAGTAACGTTGAATTTAAACTTCCGCAACCTTCTTACACAATTAATACTTTAACTCATCTTCAGGAAAAGTATCCTAAAAATGAGTTTGTGCTGATATTGGGATCTGATAATCTTCAGACTTTTCATAAATGGAAAAACTATGAGGAAATATTAAAACAATATGAAATATATGTTTACCCTCGTCCTGATAGTGATGGCGGACAATTAAAGACCCATCCGAAAGTTAAAATGACTAATGCTCCGGTGATGGATATTTCTTCTTCTTTCATTCGTGAGGCTATAAAACAGAAGAAAGACATCCGATATTATTTACCGGAAAATGTGTGGAACTATATTCGGGAAATGCACTTTTACGAAAAATAAAAAAGCACCTGATAAAGGTGCTTTTTTATAAAAACTATTTTTGATTTTTAATTAGGAGTTGCTTCCAAACCAAATTCCAGTTTTTCTCCTTCAAATGAAATAGAAGCAGGTTCTTCTTTGCTATGTCCGTTTTCTTTTGCAGCAGCTTTCTTAGATGCTCTGCCATTGGACGAAGGAGTTACTGCAACTGCAGGAACCGTCGGTTGAATGCCACTAAGTTCCAAGCGAAGCTCTTTGAGATACATACCCAGTGCAACCGCTTTTTTAGTGTTCGAAATATTATTGAACTCTATCTCAAATTCTTCGCTTCTCGAAATAAGCGACTTTACAGAAAAGTCAATTTTATTTTCAACACAATACTCCAATAAAAGAGCAATGTTTTTTCTCTTCACATTAACCGATGGTGTTTCTTCGTTAGATTTCATGATAACATTTTTTTAAAAGATTAAACAATAAAATAATTTCAAAAACCAAAGTAAAAATAGGGAAGAGGGACGAAATGAAAAAAGGAAACCGTACTTAGATTTCAACAATGTTGGCAATTTGTTGAAATCTTTTTTACGATCAAATTCTATAATTGATACAAGTGTTTGTTAACGACCGTAAAAATTTCGTGAATGGGAACCCTGCTTTGCTGCATCGTATCGCGATGACGGATTGTTACTTGCTCATCTTTTAAAGTATCGGGATCAATTGTGATGCAAATAGGAGTTCCAATAGCATCCTGCCTTCGGTAGCGTTTCCCAATAGAATCTTTTTCTTCGTATTGGCACATAAATTCTCCCTTCAAGGAGTTAAAAATTTCTCTTGCTTTTTCCGGCAAGTCATCTTTATTCATTAAAGGAAGTACAGCTACTTTAACAGGTGCTAAAAAAGCCGGTATTTTTAATACCATGCGTGATGTTCCATCTTCTAATTTTTCTTCTTTGTACGATTGAGAAAGAATAGCTAAGAACATTCTATCCAATCCGATGGAAGTTTCAACCACATAAGGAACATAGTTTTGGTTGAGTTCAGGATCGAAATACTGAAGTTTTTTACCTGAATATTTTTCGTGTGCTTTTAAATCAAAATCAGTTCGTGAGTGAATTCCTTCCAGTTCTTTAAATCCGAATGGAAATTCAAATTCGATATCGCATGCAGCATTGGCGTAGTGTGCAAGTTTAATGTGATCGTGGAAACGATAATTTGTTTCTGAAAAGCCAAGTGATTTGTGCCATTTCATGCGGGCTTCTTTCCAGTAATTGTACCATTCCATTTCAGTTCCCGGTTTTACGAAAAACTGCATTTCCATTTGTTCAAATTCACGCATACGAAAAATAAATTGTCGTGCCACAATTTCATTTCTAAAAGCTTTTCCTGTTTGTGCAATTCCGAAAGGAATTTTCATCCGTCCGGTTTTTTGAACATTTAAAAAATTAACAAAAATTCCTTGTGCTGTTTCAGGGCGTAAATAAATCGTATTGGCATCTTCACTTATTGAACCCATTGAAGTCGAGAACATCAGGTTAAACTGGCGAACTTCAGTCCAGTTGCGAGAACCTGAAATCGGACAAACAATTTCGCAGTCAACAATGATTTGTTTTACCTCTGCCAAGTCATTTTTCTCCATAGCATCCTTAAAACGTTTGTTGATGCCATCTATTTTTGTTTGATTTTCAAGAACTCTCGGATTGGTTGTGCGAAATTGATGTTCGTCAAACGTATCTCCGAATCGAGCTTTCGCTTTCTCAACCTCTTTTTGAATCTTCGCTTCAATCTTTGCGATATTATCTTCAATTAAAACATCCGCACGGTATCTTTTTTTAGAATCTTTATTATCGATCAACGGATCATTGAAAGCATCCACATGACCTGAAGCTTTCCATATTGTAGGATGCATAAAAATTGCAGTATCAATGCCAACAATGTTCTCGTGCATTTGCACCATTGATTTCCACCAATACTCACGAATATTTTTTTTGAGTTCAACTCCATTTTGACCGTAATCATAAACAGCACTCAAGCCGTCATAAATTTCGCTCGATTGAAAAATAAATCCATATTCTTTGGAATGGGAAATGATATTTTTAAATAAATCTTCGTTGTTCATACAAGTGGCAAAATTAAAAAATAAGGGAAGTTAATCACATTAAAAAAACATCACCTTATCAAAGATATATTTCCTTTGGCTGTCTTGGTTTGGTTATTTTCTGAATATATTAATTGGTAAACAAAGACATCAGAATCCAATGCTTTTCCTTTATATTTTCCATCCCAACCCTCATTTAAATCAATTGAATTAAAAACTAAATTTCCCCAGCGATTAAATATTTGTAAATGGTATTGTTCGATACAACTTTTAATTCCATACACTAAAAACAAGTCATTATTTCCATCATTATTCGGACTAAATGAATTTGGAATAAAAAGGTCATTGCATATTATTTCCGTAATACTTACGATTACGGAATCCGTTGCCAAACATCCATTTGCATCTGTTAACGTTAAATAATATTTAGTTGTAATGGTTGGATTGGCTTTAGGAACAAGACAATTGTTGCAATCTAAATCTGTTGATGGAATCCATGAATAAGAAGCTCCCATTGCAGGAGTACTTGCACTTATTTGGACTGTTTCTCCTTTTAGTATTGTTACATTATTTCCGGCATCTACTAACGGAGAATATACATTGACTTGAATCGTGCCTATGGATGAGCCGCAGGTATTTGAGCCAGTTATAGTATAAGTGGTAACTATTGTTGGATTTGCAATAATAACTACTCCAATAGAAGAACTTAATGTTAAAGAAGGTATCCATATATAACTATTGGCTCCGTTAGCTGAAAGAGTTGTAGACTTTCCTTCACAGATTGTAGTTTGTCCCGTAATATTTAAAGTTGGCAAACCAAATACTGTTACATTTTTAGTTAAAGAATCGTTGCCTGTACATACATTAGGAGAAGATATGTCCAATCTTGCCAGATATGTTCCTGAATTAGGATAAACTATGCCTATAGGATTAGCAAGGTTGGAATTAACAGGAGTGCCTCCGATAAATTTCCAATTGTAATTTACTCCACTGGTGTCACCCAATAAAATAGAAGAAAAATTAATCCCATTTCCAGCACATACAGTAGTTGAATTAACAGTGATATTAGAAATTTTCGTACTACCGCAAGGAATGATTTTTGCAATTATAACATCCAAATTCCCACCTCCAAAAGTTGTTTGAAATGCTCCAGATGTAACTGCACCAGTACCACCTCTAATATTGTCGTCCATAGCTGCATATAAATATCCATTTTTTGCTACTAAATGTGAACCAACAAAATCATTTCCAATATAGGATTCTCCACAATCATCTTCTCCTGGTCCTCCAAGGAAAGTAGAGCATAATATTTTTCCAGAAGGGCTGAATTCAGAAATAAAAAGACTCTCCGCATCAATTAAACCGCTTTGATAGGAACAAGAAGAGGTTGAAGGAAGCCAGGCATCAATTTGCGATTCACTGTCTATTTCAAGATAAATATTATTTGATTGAGGGTCAATTGTACAACCGGTATAATTTTCAACAAATCCGTTTCCAAAGAAAGTTGACCACAGTTGATTACCATTGTTATCTAATTTTAAAACGAAAGCTACTTGAATAGTTGCGCCAAAAGGAGCATTATAATTTGTTTTGAATGCACCGGAGGAAATTGGAAAGTCGTCTGAACCAGTAAGCCCTGTAACTACTATGGAACCGTTTGCATCTCCAGCAATGGACTCACCTACATCATTACCACTTCCTCCATAGTAAGTGGCCCATAAACGATTACCTGTTTCATTCATTTTAACTATATAAGCATCATATAATCCTTTGTTACTTGTCTGGAAAGCTCCCTGTGATAAGGGAAAATCTGTTGAACCTGTAAACCCTGAAATAATAATATTATTATTTAGGTCACTTGTGATACCAAATGAATTTTCGCTACCGCTTCCACCATAGTATGTAGTCCATAAAGGATTGCCATTATTATCCATCTTAATTATAAATGCATCACCTCCTTCTGAACTATTTCCTTGAAAAGCACCAGCCGAAACAGGAAAGTCGGTTGAAGTTGTTGTTCCGGTTATCAATACGTTTCCCTTTGTATCTGCTGTAACACCTGTGCTATAATCAAAATCACTCCCTCCATAATAAGTTGACCACAATGCATTGCCCGTTAAGTTATCAAACTTGGCAATAAAGGCATCACCATTTCCATTGTTAACTGACTGAAAAGCTCCACTTGAAACCGGAAAATTTGTTGAATACGTGAATCCTGTTAGGAATATACTTCCGGCAGGGTCTGATGCAACTCCGCAGCTATAACCTTCTCCATAATAAGTCCCCCATAATCTGTTGCCATTATCATCAAGCATAACAACAAAAGCATCGATAGCACCTATTAAAGTATTCTGAAATGCTCCTACAGATGAAGGAAAATTAAGTGAAGTAGTAGTTCCTGCTATTGCTATATCTCCGTTTGTTGTTACAGCTATGCCTCTACTGGTTTCATCTCCGCTTCCTCCATAATAAGTGATCCATTGAGGGTCAATTATCAGTGTTTGAGTTGTATCGTATTCATCTACTTTTATTCCCACTGTAGCATTGTCTTTTAATATGTATCTGCCTTTAATGTACTTTTCTTTATCTCCTGTTTTCTGGTATATTTTTGGTATCCATTCTTCTATCTCACCAAGATATGTTGTGACAATTAGTTTGTTGTTTTTTATCTTTATATTATCTGCTCCGGTGTATTTCATTTTTATTTCTGAGGGATTACCTCCCGGTCTTACTGTAAGGTCGTATTCTATTCCTGATTTTTCTCCTTTACCATAATAGCTTATATCAATATTCTTATACAAATCTTTATAGGTTATTTGTTGGTAGCCTTTTATATTTTTTATTCCTTCGGGACAATGACCTAAATAATAATTGGTATGTCCTTGGGTTGGTTCTGCTGAAATTATTTCACTGTTTTGGTTCGCTCCTTCAAAATCTACATCTATTCTTTCTACACTTATTTTGGTATTAAACGTTTTTTCCCGAAGAGCCTTTTGTTCGTTTAAAATACTTTTCATGCCTTTGGTTTCCGTTTCTTTATCTTCTTTTTTTCCTTCTGTCTCAGTTATCACATAACTCCAACCGCTTTTTCGTAAATAGATACTACCTTGTGCATAATCGGATACATACAAAATGTCTTTTCTAAGATCCCCTTTGCTGTCAATCACTTGACCTTTATTCTCAATAAATTCTATCGCTTTTTTTTGTTTATAGTTTTCTATTGGGGGATTGGATAATAAACTTTTTGCCACTAATAGAAAAAATATAACTCCGGATATTTTTTTGATATACATCAATTAAACAATAATTACTTTTTCTTATAAAAGTAATAGAAAAGCTAATAAACTAAGAAGAAAATAATTTTATCGGAAGAGATTCAATTACAATCAAAAAAAACGAATAAAATGACTAATTTTATAATTATTAATTCTTACACAATTTTGATGATATGGCATCTTAAAAACAAGCTTCATAATCTTGTAAGTAAAACAGAATCATTTTTTCCGATTATGCTGTTTTCTTTACAATTGAGTGCCCAAATCACTTCATCATCTTCTTTCGAAAAAATTGTATGTGACGAGCAAAAATCCAATTTGCATTTTATCAGTTACAAAACTTCTGAGGTTACCAATAATTACGATATAAAATATCACCGGCTGGAATGGCAAATAGATCCGAACGTGAAATATATAAAAGGTTGCGTGACTTCTTATTTTAAAACATTAAATGAAAATGCAAATCAGATAAGTTTTGATTTGTCTGATTCTCTCATGGTTGATTCCGTTCACTATCATGGAGGCACAATAATTTTCAATCGCTCTGGCGAAGATGTGTTACAAATTAATTTTCCTTCTGCTATTTCATCCAATACGCTTGATTCGTTGACGGTTTACTATCAAGGTGTTCCGCCAACAACAGGTTTGGGTTCATTTGCACAAAGTACTCATAATGGAATTCCAATTATCTGGACTTTATCCGAGCCTTTCGGAGCGAAAGACTGGTGGCCATGCAAACAAAGTTTGAATGACAAAATAGATTCTGTTGATATAATCGTAACGACTCCTCAGGCATACAGAGTCGCAAGTAATGGTTTGCTGATTTCGGAAACTCAAAATGGATTAAATAAAATTTATCATTGGAAAACCCGCTATCCTATCGCAGCTTACCTAATTGCCATTGGTGTTACCAATTATTCAGTTTATTCTGATTATGTGCGCACAGGAAACGATTCGTTACAAGTTTTAAATTATGTGTATCCTGAAAATCTCAGTATTGCTAAAACACAAACACCAGATATTATTAACATTATTTCTTTTTACGACAGTTTAACTATTCCGTATTCTTTTAAAAAAGAAAAGTATGGTCATGCTCAATTTGGCTGGGCTGGCGGCATGGAACACCAAACCATGAGTTTTGTTGGCGACTTTGATCATGTTTTAATTGCGCATGAATGTGCACATCAGTGGTTTGGCGACAGAGTGACTTGTGGAAGTTGGGAAGACATTTGGCTCAATGAAGGATTTGCTACGTATTTTGAAGGGCTTACCGAACAACGTTTTTTCCCTTCCGTTTGGCTAAGCTCGAAACAAGAAAAATTAGCCAACATAATAAGCCAGCCGGGAGGCTCCGTAAAATGTGATGATACAACTAATGTTTCAAGAATATTTGATGGGCGGCTGAGTTACAACAAAGGATTTTATTTGTTGCACATGTTGAGGTGGAAACTGGGCGATTCCTTATTTTTTCAATCCCTCCGGAATTATTTGAATGATACGTTGCTTGCATTCCATTATGCAAAAACTCCCGATTTAAAAAGCCATCTTGAAAATACAAGCGGACAGGACCTTACTAATTTTTTTAATCAATGGTATTATGGAAAAGGCTATCCATCTTATCAAATTGGATGGAATCAAAATAATAAAATGGTGAACGTTGTTATCAATCAAACACAATCTGATCCGTCTGTTTCATTTTTTGAAATGCCGGTTCAGATAAAGTTTATCGGAGATGAAAGAGATACAACCATTATCTTTAATCATACTTTTTCAGGACAATCTTTTTCTGTCAATATAAATTTCCATGTCAATTCTTTGGTGTTTGATCCTGATTCATGGCTCATTTCAGCCAACAACATCATTACCAATGACAGCAAAGAAAATATAACCGTTTATCCAAATCCGGCAGATAACTATGTGAAGCTATTTATTTGTAACTCGTTCAATGGGTTTGTCAACATTGACATTTATGATTTTCTCGGGCATGATCTTGTGAAAATAAAAAGTGCAGAGAATCCCATTAATATTAATACAGAATTATTTGAAGATGGTGTTTATCTGATGAACATAAAAATTGGAAACACCACAACGATAAAAAGAATAATAATTCATCATCTTAAATAATTCTATTTTTGGAAAAGACTTTGAAATGGATTTTAATCAAATCATATCCGATTTAAAGAAGAAGGTTTACCACCCCGTTTACTTCTTGGCTGGTGAAGAGTCTTATTTTATTGATGCAATTTCCAGTTTCATTGAAAAAAATGTGCTGGATGAAATGGAGAAAGAATTTAATCAGACCATTCTTTACGGAAAAGATATAGATATTTTAACCGTTATCGCAGCTGCAAAACGTTTCCCAATGATGTCCAATTACCAAGTGGTGATTGTAAAAGAAGCCCAAAACATTAAAAACCTTACAGGAAAAGAAGGAAGCGGTAAAGATGATAAGAACAAACATCCATTTCAGGCATACATCGAGAATCCTCAGAAATCAACCATTTTGGTTATTTGTTATAAATACAAAACGCTGGACAAACGTACTAGCGTGGCAAAGACAATTGCGAAAAATGCAGTGCTGTTCGATTCAAAAAAACTTTATGATAATCAGGTGCCTGAATGGATAAACAATTATTTGAAAAGCAGAAATTATACAATCAATCCCCGCGCATCTATGCTCCTTGCGGAATACCTCGGAACTGATTTAAGCAAGGTGGTTAATGAGCTTGAGAAACTGATGATCAATTTGCCGGCTCGTTCAGAAATTACGGTTGAGCACATTCAGAAAAATATCGGCATTAGTAAAGACTACAACACTTTTGAATTGCAAGCGGCTATCGGCAAAAAAGATGTTTTGAAAGCAAACCGAATCATCAATTATTTTTCTTCTAACCCGAGAGAATATCCTTTGGTATTGACCATTACTTCATTGTATAGCTACTTTACAAAATTGTTAACCTATCATTTTCTTGCAGACAAATCGAAAAACAATGCAGCCGCAGCTTTAGGGGTCCATCCTTTTTTTGTGGGTGATTACGAAAAGGCTGCAAAAAATTTCGCAACAGGTAAATTAAAAAATATCATTTCCGATTTGCGTGAATACGATTTGAAATCAAAAGGAATTGATAACGCAACAGCAAGCGAAGGAGATTTATTGAAAGAACTTATGTTTAAAATTTTGCATTAATTTTTTTAACTTTAAGCTGAAATGAACTACTGGCTCGTAAAATCAGAACCTTCCACTTATTCGTGGGAAAAATTATTAAAGGACGGTAAAGCTGTTTGGGACGGAGTGCGAAACTTTGCTGCCCGAATACATTTACGCGGAATGAAAATCGGAGATTTGGTTTTGTTTTATCACAGCAACGAAGACAAAGCTGTGATAGGAATTTCCAAAGTAATAAAAGAAGCGTATCAAGACCCGACAACAAAAGAAGATTGGTCGGCAGTAGATCTAGCTCCTCACAAAACGCTTAAAAAATCTGTGACTCTCGAGCAAATAAAATCCGAAAAGAAACTCCAAAACATTTATTTGGTAAGGCAAGGAAGGTTATCAGTAATGCCTCTAAAAAAAGAAGAATTCGATTACATAGTTTCTTTAGGTAGTAGTTGATTTTTATTCAATCCTCTCCATCTGAAACTTCATGTTAACCTTTTATTTAAACAAACAAACCACTTATTTAAAATGATTTCTTAAAATAGAACGTTACAAATACATTTGTTTATCAATCTGAATAAAACAGGTGAAGACAAAATTACTTCTATTATTATTTTTCATTTTTTCTTTTGCAGGTGCTCAGGGAACATGGACGTCCAAAGCAAGCTTTGGTGGGATAGCAAGATCTGACGCAGTCGGATTTTCTATTGGCACTAAAGGATATATTGGAACAGGTACCAACGGAGCTTCTACTTATTATAAGGACTTTTGGGAGTGGGATCAGGCAACTGATGTGTGGACACAAAAAGCCGATTTTGGTGGAGCAGCAAGATCTGACGCAGTAGGGTTTTCTATAGACACTAAAGGATATATTGGAACAGGAGGTACTGCTTTTGTTTGCTTTAAAGACTTTTGGGAGTGGGATCAGACAACCAATATATGGACACAAAGAATGGACTTTCAAGGAGACGCTAGAATTTTTGCTGTAGGGTTTTCCATTGGTAGCAAAGGTTATATTGGAACTGGTTGTAATATTAGTTCTTCTAATGTTACTAATTACCTCAATGATTTTTGGGAATGGGATCAGACAACTAATAAATGGACTCAGAAAGCGTATTTTAGTGGTGGACCAAGGGATAATGCAGTAGGATTTTCTATTGGTAATAAAGGATACATAGGAACAGGAAACGACGGATATTTTTCATCTTATTTGAATGATTTTTGGGAGTGGGACCAGGCCGCTGATAACTGGACACCGAAGGCTTCTTTTGGAGGGGGAGCGAGGATTGCTGCAGTCGGATTTTCGATAGGATGCAAAGGGTATATAGGAACAGGAATATCCCGCCTTGGGTTTTTTAAAGATTTTTGGGAATGGGATCCAGGTACAAATAAATGGAACCAGCAAGCTGATTTAATAAGTACAAGCAACAACTCAGCAGTCGGATTTTCTATTGGAAATAGTGGATACATTGGAACCGGCAGCAGCTTAAATGGACAAATAAATGATTTTTCACAGTGGAATGCGACTACAGTTAGTAAAGATTATACAATATGTAATGGTTCAAGTGTTATTATCTCTGCTTCTGCAGGAAATAGCTATAGCTGGAATCCATCGGCAGGATTAAATAATGTTACAATTTCTAATCCGCTGGCCAATCCTACCATTACTACTACATATACAGTAATAGTAAGTAATAACTCGTGTGCAGATGACCAATCTACCGTAACCATAGTCGTAAATTCTTTACCAAACATAATTGTTTCACCGCCAGCTTCTTCAATCTGTTCAGGTAACTCAATATTATTAAATGCCAGCGGAGCAGCGAGCTATGTATGGTCACCTTCTGTAGCATTAAATGATATCAGCAGTGCTGCAGTAATAGCTAATCCGACAATCGACATCACTTATACGGTAACAGGCACAGATAATAATTTATGTACTAACCAGGCAACAGTTTCGCTTAGTATTTATTCTGTTCCTATAATCACAGTATCCTCCGACACGATAATATGCAGTGGAAGTGCAGCACAGTTATCAGCAGCAGGAGCACTTACTTACAATTGGAGTCCTGAAACAAACCCGTTAACAGGTGCAAAAGTAAATGTTACTCCTGCCAGCACAACTATCTACACAGTAACAGCAACAGATGGAAATAATTGCATCAACAAAGCATTTGTAAAAGTTGCTATTGATGCTCAACAAGAAAGTACAATAAGAGAAAGTATTTCCAAAGATTCATCTGTAATACTTAATGTACCGAACATTATCGGAAACAAATATGTATGGACACCATCAACCACCCTGAGCTGTGGTACATGTGCCAGTCCTATAGCGAGTCCGAGTATCAGCACAATTTATCAGTTAACGCAAACCGATGGAATAGGTTGTTCTTTCAATAGCGAAGTATTTATAACCGTTGTTCCACTCTGTAAAAATATTTATATTCCCAATGCATTTTCACCTAATGGAGATGGTCAGAATGATGTACTTTATATTTACGCGTATGATGGTGCAAGCTGCGTTGATGGCAATAGTTATTTGTTTGAGGTATATGACCGCTGGGGAAATAAAGTGTTTAGGTCTCGTGATATTAAAGAAGGATGGGATGGAACTTACAAAGGGGAAAAAATGGATGCTGCTGTATTTGTTTACGAATTAATTTATAGCAGTGAAGGTAGATTGTATAATTTAAAAGGCAACATAAGTTTGATAAGATAATTTTTATAAATGATTATTCTTTAATAAAACAAAAGCTACCAAATATACATTCACAAAAAATGGATTCGATATAATTGTTACATTCGGGTTCTAAATTTTTTTAATGCGATTTTGTAAATTAATTTTTATCGTTGCGCTTCTCGGCTTAATTAATAAAAGCTATTCCCAGTTTGCGAATATCAAAGGGGTTGTCTACCAAAAAGAAAATGGAGAACCCGCAATATTTACGACAGTTTATTTACAGGGAACTACTCATGGTGCAGTGACCGATGTAAATGGCTATTATTCTATTTCCAAAATACCGCCCGGGACATATACATTAATGATTTCGTCTTTTGGGAATGATACGATCAAGGAAATAATAAGCGTTAAGGCAAATGATATTATTACGAAAAAATTATACCTGAAAAAATCAGCCATTCAATTAAAAACAGTTGAAGTTTCTGCCGAACAAGAAGCAAAAAGATCTGAGACCAGAGTATCTGTTAACACCATCACTCCAAAAGAAATTAATCAAATACCATCTATTGGTGGACAACCTGATTTAGCTCAATATTTACAGGTTGTGCCTGGAGTTATATTTACAGGCGATCAGGGTGGACAATTATACATCAGAGGAGGCACACCTGTTCAAAATAAAGTATTATTGGACGGGATGATTATTTACAATCCTTTTCATTCCATCGGATTGTTTTCAGTATTCGATGCTGATATCATTCGCAATGCAGATGTTTATACGGGAGGCTTCGGTGCTCAATATGGAGGCAGAATATCTTCCATTATGGATATTACTACGAGAGATGGAAACAAAAAACGAATCAGTGGAAAAGTTTCTGCCAGCACTTTTGGTGCAAATACATTGCTGGAAGGTCCTTTAGGTAAAAACACCGACAGCAGTCAGGGAAGTTCTTCTTTTATTTTATCGGCAAAAACATCGTATCTTCCAACTACTTCAAAATATCTTTATACTTACGCTAATCCAAACGGGCTTCCTTTTAGTTTCGATGATTTTTATGGGAAAACATCATTCAATGCGAATAATGGAAGCAAGTTAAATCTGTTTGGATTTAATTTCAACGATCATGTCAATTATCCCTCAGTTGCTGATATTAACTGGAAATCGTACGGAGGTGGTGCCAATTTTGTGTTAGTACCGCCAAACTCTCCGGCGCTTGTGCAGGGGCATTTTGCTTATTCTTCCTATGCAATACAAATGACGGAAGCATTGAATCAACCGGAACAAAGTAATATCAGTGGGTTTAATATGGGATTTGATTTTACCTATTTTTTTGGAAGAAACCAATTGGAATATGGTATAGAAACAATTGGCTTCAGAACTAATTTTGAGTTTTACAATCCTGTCAACAGACTGATACAACAGCAAGATAACTCAACTGAGTTGGGTGGATATATGCGCTTCAAAATCATCAGTAAAAATAAAAAATTGGTCGTTGAACCTGGATTCAGAGCACAGTACTATGCTTCTCTTGCTAATTTTTCTCCTGAGCCAAGATTGAGTGCAAAATATAATTTAACAGACAGGCTACGTTTAAAATTTGCTAGCGGACTTTACTCGCAAAACCTCATTGCTTCTAGTACTGACAGAGATGTGGTAAATCTTTTTTACGGTTTTCTTTCGGGTCCTGATAATCTTCAGCAAACGCTTACTGAACAGAATGGTTCAGTAAAACAAATTACTCAAGACTTGCAGAAAGCATATCATATTGTAACCGGGATGGAATACGATTTGTTTAAACATATTAGTGTTAACTTGGAAGCTTATTACAAAGGATTAACGCAGATTATAACCATGAATCCTTATAAATTATACGATGACAATGGTGATAATGCTTCTATACCAGACATTCAGAAAAAAGATTTTATTGTTGAAACAGGCAAGGCAATGGGTATTGACTTGGTTGTTAAATATGAATACAAGCGTTTTTATTTTTGGACAGTGTATTCACTAGGATATGTTACTATGTGGGATGGCGTTCAGGAATTTTACCCACCTTATGACAGGAGAAACAATGTTAATCTCGTATCATCCTATGTATTTGGTAAAAACCTGAATTGGTCAGTAGATGCAAGATGGAACTTAGGATCAGGTTTCCCGTTTACTCCCACAGATGGATTTTATCCTCAGCAAACATTTACCGGAGGAATTAATACCAATTATACGACTGCAAATGAAGCACTCGGAATTTTATATGGACCCTATGACTCCCATCGTTTACCATACTATCATCGCTTAGATATGTCGGTAAAAAGAAAATTTGAATTTTCTGAAAAGACTTTGCTTCAGATAACTTTTAGTATAACCAACATATACGATCGCGAAAATATTTTTTACTTCGATAGGATAACGTATCAGAGAGTAAATCAATTACCCATTATACCCAGTATAGCTGCCAGTCTTACTTTCTAAAATTTATCTTCGTCTTTTTATTTAAGATCAGCATTTTAATTATAAATTTGATGTAGTAAAAGCTTTGTAATTGCTCTATGTAATATGGCTATAACTCGACTGTTCGACATACTTGATTTTTATTCCCAAACATTCAAAAAATCTGATGCATTGGCTGGAAAAGAAAACGGTCAGTGGAAAAAATACAGCACACAAGATTTTTTAGATACCACCAATAATATAAGTTACGGCTTTTTAAAATTAGGAATTCAGAAACAAGATAAAGTGGCTATTCTTGCCAACAACAGGCCTGAATGGAATTTTATTGATTTAGGAGTTTTGCAAACTGGCGCAATAGATGTTCCTATTTATCCTACTATCAGTGAGCATGATTTAAAATTTATTTTCAGCGATGCCGAAATAAAATATGTTTTTGTTTCAAGTGCAGAACTTTATAAAAAGGTAAAAGCTATTGCTGCTGATATTCCGGGCATAAAAGAAATATACACTTTCAACAAAGTTGACGGAGCAAAACATTGGTCAGAAATAGCTGAACTGGGAAAACAAAACAAAGATGAAGCTAAACTAAATTCCATAAAAGCTTCTATTCATGAAACCGAACTCGCTACATTACTATATACTTCCGGAACCACGGGAGATCCAAAAGGAGTGATGCTTTCGCATAAAAATATTGTGAGTAATATACTCAGTGTGTCAACAATTCCACCTTTGGATGAAATTGACCAAACATGCAGAGCTTTGAGTTTTCTCCCTTTGAATCATATTTATGAGCGGATGCTCACGTATCTTTATATGTATTTGGGAGTATCCATTTATTATGCTGAAAGCATGGATGCAATTTCCAACAACTTAAAGGAAGTGCAGCCGGAA
>Ga0206913_1014_pt1 | contig 60093 bp, 50 predicted proteins | sample Alteio_BWOrgHeat_72_FD_152942 | JGI IMG/M metagenome (GOLD analysis project Ga0206913, IMG submission 152942) | Enriched cells from forest soil in Barre Woods Harvard Forest LTER site, Petersham, Massachusetts, United States -... | ecosystem: Environmental > Terrestrial > Soil > Temperate forest >... | reverse complement strand
GCGAGTGATCCTGTGATCCCCATTACCATCGTGGCGAGCAGACCCACTCCGACGATGGTTATTTCACGGCGTTTTCCGATCACGGTAAGCTTCCGGGCACCGTTTGAAAGCAGATACGCAGTCGCCGCCAGGCATGCCAGCAGCAGCAGGGTATTTGCAAAATGCATGGAAAGAAAAACGGCGCGACCGATCGACGTGTCTTGTGCGACATGATTGAACTTGACCAGCAACGCTCCGAGCAGCGCCTCATTGATCATGAAGAGGAGTGATAGCGCGGCAGTAAAGCGGGGCCGCTCGCCTTTCGATGTTTTACGCCAGCACCAGATAAAAAGAGTGACGACCGTGATCAGGGCCACGCCGCTGGTTACGCGATGTGTGAACTCGATCATGGTTTGTATTTGTGGTGTTTTCGGCAGAACGTCGCCATTACAAAGAGGCCAGCGGTTGCCGCATCCCGCACCTGACCCAGTCGCCCGCACATACGCGCCCCACAGGATCACGGCGACGTTGTAGCCGAGCGTCATCCACGCGAACCAGACAATTGGCTTTGGCTTCATCGCAGGAACAGGCTTTGATTTGGATGCCATTTCAAATGGTCAATAAAGTCTGTTTCGCTCTTTGGCCTTTCGGAGCCTGCGAAGCGTTTTACCATTTCACAATCGCTGCAAACGATTCTGGATTCAGGCTAGCACCGCCTACCAGGGCGCCGTCGATTTCCTGCTGCGACATTAGTGCAGTTGCGTTTTCCGGTTTGACGCTGCCGCCATAGAGAATTCTTAGTCTTGCTGCTGGCCCATCGCCGACAACTTTCGCTACTTCACCTCGAATAAAAGCATGGGCCTTGCAGGCGATCTCTGGGGTTGCGGTCTTCCCGGTGCCAATGGCCCACACGGGTTCGTAGGCGATGCAGAAGTTTTCCACGTCGGCGACGGGAATCTCGCGCAGGGCTGCGTGCAGTTGCCGTCGCAGCACATCTTCAGTTAATCCCGATTGGCGTTCCTCGTTCAGTTCACCAACGCACACAATGGCTTTTAGTTTCTCGGCGAGCGCGACCCGCAGTTTGCGATTTACGTCGATATCGGTCTCTCCAAAATATTGGCGGCGTTCTGAGTGCCCGATGATCACTTGTTGGCAACCTATCGCTGCCAGCATTGCTGCTGAGATCTCACCTGTAAACGCCCCCTGTTTTTGCCAGTACATGTTCTGTGCACCGACTGCGATCTTGGTACCTCGCGCTGCCTCAATGGTGGCGGAGAGACTGACGAACGGCGGCAAGATCGCGATCTCATCGCGATCTTGCGGGCAGCCTGCGAGCAGCCGTGTAAATTCTCGAACGAAGGCGACGGCATCGTCGGGCGTCTTGTTCATCTTCCAGTTAGCTGCAATCAGTTTTTTTCGCATGCAATAGATGGCTAATGCCTCTAGCTTTCCTGTATCGGCATAAGAGGTCCCGGGTGCAGGAGTATGTGACTCAGTTGCCTCTCCGAGGTCGAAGTAAAACAACGATGGATCTTGGAGCCACCGTGTATCTCTTGTGTTGCAGAGGCAAACCCTCGTCTGAGAAATCGTCGGGACTGGGCAGACCGGTTTCCACGATTCTCCTCCACTCGTTTGCTGTCCCCTCCTGGATGTCGAAGTCCAATTTTTCCCAGTAGGCATTGATCATCACGTAGATATCGTCATCGCCCTGAGAATCGCCGTGGAGGCAGAATGCCAAACTGTGAGAATCGTGGGACAAATCGAGGGTAGGGCCAGTTCCGTACCAGGAGACGTCCTCGCGCCAGAACCGGCTCCTGCTCAAGGAAGGATGACTCTTCCGAAATGCGATCATGTTTTTAAAAAGCGGAAAATATCTGCGTTAGTCCGGAGTTGATCCCAGTCTAACCACCCGATTTCGTTGTCCTGGTTGTAAGGATTGTTGTTCCCGAATTGCGTGTTCAGAAACTCATCCCCCGCGCGAAACATTGGGATGCCGTTGGACAGCAGAAGCAAACAGCAGAAATTCTTTACTTGCTTCCGGCGCAATGCGAGCACTTCCGCCGGCGCGCCTTCTACGCCCTCGTGTCCGCAGTTCCAACTGTAGTTATCGTCCATGCCATCCTGGTTGTCATGGCCATTTGCCCAATTGCGCTTGTGATCGTAGGAGACGAGATCGTACAGAGTGAAGCCGTCGTGAGAGGTGATGTAGTTGATACTCTGGCAGGCGTGATAGGCGTCGTAGCGGGTATCGGGGAAAAAGTCATCACTGCCGTATATGCGCCGCACCAGGTCAGGAACCATTCCCGGGTCACTCTTGACGAAACGCCGGATATCGTCGCGGAATCGCCCGTTCCACTGAAACCAATTGAGGCCTGGGAATCCGCGACCGAGCTGGTAGGCGCCGGTATCCCAAGGTTCTGCGATCAGACGTAGCTGACCCAAATCGGGATCAGCAGCGATCTCGCTGAAGATGGGTGCATCTCCGTTGAGAGATCCATCTGCGTTGCGGCTGAATACCGATGCGAGATCAAAGCGGAATCCATCGACGTGCATCTCCCGTTTCCAGTAACGCAAGCTGTCCATCACCATCTTGCGGACGTGTGCCTGTCCAAAATTGAGAGTATTCCCGGTGCCGGAATAATTCGCATAGGGGCTGCCTGGATCCGAGGAGAGCATGTAGTAGCCTGCGCTATCGAAACCTTTGAAGCTGTAGATGGGTCCCCTGTGGTCGCCCTCGCAGGTGTGGTTGTACACGACATCAAGCACTACTCCGATCCCCGCCTGATGCAAGGCTTTCACCATATTTCGAAATTCAAGGTGCTGCTCATCATTTTCGCGAGTACTTGCGTATTGTCCGTTTGGAGCAAAGAAGTTCAAAGGCATGTAGCCCCAGTAATCGCCCTCCTGAGGATCGCGCTGAAAAATCGGCATCAGCTCGACAATCGTTATTCCGAGTTCCTTAAGATACGGAATCTTTTCAACGATGCCCGCATACGTCCCCGCGCGCGATGCATCTACTCCGGAGTTATGGTTCTTCGTGAAACCCTTCACGTGGAGTTCGTAGATGATGGCATCAGACTCGTGATACGGTGACCGGTCTCCATCCCATTCAAATAGTGCGCGATGACCAGTCAAAACTCCCAAAGGAGCCCGACCTGAGTTCGATCCTTCCCGCATGGCCAATTGGCGATCAAAATCAGGTGGGAAAAAGACGCATTTTGCGTACGGGTCGAGCAGAACCTTCTGTGGGTCGAAGCTATGAAGGTGAGGAGGAGCCTGTCCAGAAACTGAATAGGCGTAATAACGCGCTTCACCGATCTGGTTGAGCGGAATCCTGCAGTGCCAGATCCTGCCCGACTTTTGATGAAGAAAATCAAAGCGGAAGGCATGACAGGGGTTCACCAAATCAGCTGAGGCATAGAGTAATAAGGTGACGCTCTCCGCATGCTCGGAGTGAACGGCAAAATTGAATGCTCGCTCTTCTTCAATCCACGTGACTCCAAGCGGCAATGGACTGCCCTCAACTTGTGCCCATGTCCGCCTAGTCGCAGGTGTGGATGCCACGCTCAAGAGTCACCGATTTCATCGGGCGCGATGAGTAGCGATTTCATGTCTTTGGTTTTTACCTTCCGTCGGTGTCCGCCGAACTCACCGTAGGCAGAGCTGTTACGCTGCGAGACTTCCCGCCGCTGAACGATCGGCGACAATTATGGCGTGATCCCGACAAATCCGACCGGCTGGAATGGACGGATCGCCATTGTGCAGGCGGGTCAGCATCGTAACCTTCTCGCTACCTGTCACGAGCCACAGAATGCGCCGAGCACGATTGATGAGTGGATAGGTCAACGTCATGCGGCGTCTTCCCTGATAAATTCCCGTCAGAGCGACATCTGCGTCATTGACGTCCAACACCCGATCTCCGGGAATCAGCGAGGCAGTGTGCCCGTCGGGCCCGAGGCCCAGGTGGACGAGGTCGAGCTTCGGCGGTGAGCCAGCAACCTCCGCGAGCAGGGAGGCATATTGTTTAGCTGCAGCTTGCAAGTCCGGCGACTCCACTGCCATGGCATGGATTTGTTCAGGACAGATTGGCGTGCGATCAAGCAGGCTTTCCCGCAAATGGGTAAGATTTCTGTCTGCGTGTCCTGCCGGTGCGACCCGTTCGTCCACTTGCACGACGTGTACGCTTTCCCACGGCACATCTTCACCCGCCAATGCCCGCAGCATGATCCATGGGGTACGGCCGCCGCTGACGGCCATGACAAAACGGCCGCGCGCAGCGAGCGCGGCGCGAGCTTCGGCAGCGATCATTCCGGCGGCCGCGCGTGCGGCAGATTCGTCATCCGCAAACACTTCGATTTTCATGCTGTTTGCTCCTCCAATAGCCCTGGATCGTGCGCATCCGTAATCCCAATAACGAACACGCGAGCTCGCTTATCACGCCGCCCTGTCGGCGGCGCCTGAGGTCTCGTGACCAAGTGTCGGATTTTTCCAGCCTCCAGTTGGCGTCACGCGTTCAACCTCGGCTGGCCCCCAGGTCTTGGGCTCATATGGGTAGACTGCCGTACGTTGTTTCAACAACGGGTCGACAATTCGCCAAGCCTCTTCCACGTAGTCCTCCCGCGCAAATAGCGTAGCGTCACCGGCCATGGCGTCACCAAGCACGCGTTCGTATGCATCCATTTCCTCCGTGGTCTTGGGACTGCTTGCGAACATTTCCGCCGATTGGCCGATCAACGTCTCGCCGGGAGCCATCACCGTCATGCCCATCGCGATTCCTACTTCGGGACTAATCCGAAACCGGAGATAGTTCGAATGCACAACGTCTGCGGGGATTACCGTCGGCGGTTTTCGTAGTCTGCAGACAATTTCCGTACAGGTAACTGGCAATGACTTACCTGCCCTGATGTAGAACGGGACTCCTTGCCACCGCCAGGAATTGATGTCCAATCTGAGTGCAGCGAAGGTTTCTACCTTCGAATTCGGCGCTACTCCCTTCTCATCAAGGTAGCCGCGGAACTGACCTCGCACCAGGTTCTTCTCCTCTAGCGCAGAAATTGCCTTCAGTACCTTGACCTTCTCGTCACGAATTGATTCACTGTCCATCCTTACAGGGGGCTCCATAGCGAGATTGCACAGGACCTGAAACAGATGGTTCTGGACGACGTCGCGGATCGTGCCGGTCTGGTCGTAAAAAGCGCCCCGGCCTTGAACGCCAAAATCTTCGGCCATCGTGATCTGGACGCTTTCAATGAAGTTACGATTCCAGAACGCTTCCATGAACGCGTTTGCGAAACGAAAGACGACCATATTGTGCACCGGCCGCTTGCCTAAGTAGTGGTCAATCCGGAAAATCGATGATTCATTGAATTTGCGGAGAAGGACCCGGTTGAGATGCTGTGCCGATTCCAGATCATGACCGAAGGGTTTTTCGATGATAATCCGGGCACCTTCCATGCATTCGCAATCCACCAATCTCTCAAGCACTTGTTCGAACATCGCAGGGGGGATTGCCAGATAGTGCCCAGGCCGCTTCGAACCTTTTAGTTCCTTGCCGAGCGTTTTAAACGTAGCAGGATCGTTGTAGTCACCATCAACGTAGCGCAGCAAACCCGAAAGCTTCTCAAACGCCGCGGAATCAACTCCGCCGTGCTTTTCCAGGCTATCGTGAGCACGCGCACGAAGCTGGTCGAGATTCCAACCGGCTTTGGCCACCCCGATGACGGGAACATTGAGGTGCCCACGTTTCACCATCGCTTGTAACGCCGGAAAGATCTTCTTGTAAGCCAGATCGCCAGTTGCGCCAAAGAAGACCAGCGCGTCAGAAGGCTCATTAATCACAGTCATCTCCTTAAGCCACTTTGGGCTTGCTATCGGATTTTTCCAGGTGCCCGCCGAATTCATATCGCATCGCGGACAGAAGTTTGTTGGCGAAGTCAGCCTCGCCACGCGAGCTGAATCGCTCGTAGAGTGCGCTCGTAAGAACCGGCACCGGCACCGCCTCGTCGATCGCAGCCTTAATCGTCCAGCGTCCTTCGCCAGAGTCAGAAACACGACCAGCGAATTTCGAAAGACTCGCATCTTCCAGCAGAGCGATCGCAGTAAGATCCAGCAACCATGAGGCTATTACACTTCCGCGCCGCCAAAGTTCTGTAATATCGCGCAGGTTCAGGTCGTACTGATACTGCTCGGGATCACGCAACGGAGTGGTCTCAGCATCAACCGCCGCGCCCCCCTGCTTGCCCACGTTAGCGGAGCGCAGAATTCCTAAACCCTCAGCGTATGCAGCCATGACGCCGTATTCGATCCCGTTATGAATCATCTTCACAAAATGGCCGGCGCCATTTTGACCGCAGTGCAGATAACCCTGTTCAGCAGTACCGTCGATCTTTTCGCGACCAGGCGTGCGCGCAATGTCGCCCATGCCAGGAGCAAGTGCCGCAAAGATTGGATCAAGATGCTTGACGATCTGCGTCTCTCCACCAATCATCATGCAGTAACCGCGTTCCAGACCCCATACCCCTCCGCTGGTGCCCACATCGACATAATGAATTTTCTTTGGAGCAAGTTCCTTGGCGCGCCTTATGTCATCGATGTAGTAAGAGTTGCCGCCGTCGATGAGGACGTCGCCGGCCTCAAGGTGCGGTAGGAGGTCAGCGATACTTTTGTCAACCACCGCGGCAGGAACCATTAACCAGACAGCTCGAGGCCTCTCGAGTTTTTTCACCAGCTCTGCAAGTGAAGCAGCCCCTACGGCGTTATCCTTGACCAACTCGTCCACCACTTTCGGCGACATATCGAAGACCACGCAGCGGTTACCTTTATTGATGAGCCGCCGCACCATATTGGCGCCCATCCTTCCAAGACCGATCATTCCAAGTTGCATGTTTAATCTCCTAAGTTCAAACAGTCTGTTAAGTGAGATGAGCGGGAACAGCTTTCGCGGATGTCTCGAAGATCTCCACAAACTCCTCATAGCGGCGCGCGATTTCCGCTACAGCGGCGTTCCGCGTTATTTTCTTCGCGCGCCAGTCAACGAGCGGATCCCAGAAGCTGGTTCGGCCAACGGCGAAGCCAATGAAACCTGGCACTCCCGCCGCTGTAGCGAGCCATTCCCGCACCTTCTTGTCATCCTCTCCCCGGCCCAGAATGATGCAGCCCACTGCCTTGCGGCCACCTCGCTGAGCAGCGGCAACAATCTTTTCGCAGTCTTCGCGCCGGTCGAGTCCCTCGATCTTCCACACGTCCGGCTCGACTCCCTGATCCTGAAGTTCCTTGATGGTCTCTGCCATCAGTCGAGGACGAAGCTCCAGGTCGTAGGCCTTGTTGTCTCCTTTGAACTGATCGAGCTGAGACTTCTCCGGCGGTACCAGCAGTTCGAACATGAACCGGCTGCGGCTTTTGTTACCGTGCAGATATTCCGACAAGCGTTTGAGACGAGCCGATTGCCGCCGGTTAAGATTCTGATCGGCCTCCGGGTTGTAGCGAACCAAAACCTTGCAGAACGTCGGCTGAAAAGCTTCTATATGCTTCCCGAAGTCTTCGCCGTATTCGAAGTCGAACTCCTCCTGTCCACTCTTCTCTGCCGGACAGGAGGTGGCGTATCCGTCTGCAACTGCGTCGCGGAGAATCGCGGAGCCGAACTGCTCATCAACAAGAATCCCGGCCTTCTCCTTGGGCACGGCCGCAGCGATAGCTGCCTTGAAAGCATCGTAGATGACCCGTTTTGCAGTGGCGATCTCCAGTGTCTGCTGCGGACTCAACTTGCCATCCCATCCGAACATCTTCTTTTGGAACGAGCCGCGGTGATCGAACGGCAGAATGTATAAAGGCTTGTCAAAACCGAGAACTGTCATGCTGTCTCCTTCATTTTTCGGTAGTAGGTGATGAGGCTATTCGTTGAACTGTCATGCGCGAGCTTCGGCTCCGCTTTGCTCTCAACTTCAGGGATGATGCGTTGCGCCAGAACCTTGCCCAGCTCAACTCCCCACTGGTCGAAGGAATCGATGTTCCAGATTGCGCCTTGAGTGAATACTGAGTGCTCGTAAAGCGTCACGAGTTTGCCCAGAGTTTCAGGTGTCAGTCGTTGAGCCAGGATGGTGTTTGATGGACGATTGCCTTCGAACACGCGGTGAGGAACTAGCCAGTCGGGAGTACCTTCAGCCTTCACCTGCTCCGGCGTTTTACCGAATGCCAGCGCCTCGGTTTGCGCGCAAACGTTGGCAATCAGAATGTCGTGATGCCGGCCAACCGGATTGAGAGACTGGGCAAAGGCGATGAAGTCGCACGGGATCAGCCTGGTGCCCTGATGAATGAGCTGGTAGAAGGAGTGTTGGCCGTTCGTTCCGGGCTCGCCCCAATAAATCGGAGCAGTATCCCGCGACACTCTCTTGCCATCGAGCGTGACATGCTTGCCATTGCTCTCCATTGTCAATTGCTGCAGATAAGCTGGGAAGCGTTTCAGGTATTGCTCGTAGGGCAGGACCGCCACAGTTTGCGCTCCGAAAAAATCGTTGTACCAGAGCGCCAGAAGACCCATGAGTACCGGCAGGTTGCGCTCAAAGGGAGCGGTGCGGAAGTGCTCGTCCATCTCGTGCATGCCGTTGAGCATCGCTCGGAAATTGTCCGGACCGACGGCGACAATGGTCGAAAGACCGATTGCCGAAGACATGGAGTAGCGGCCGCCGACCCAGTCCCAAAACTCAAACATGTTTGCTGTATCGATACCGAACTTCGTGACCTCCGCTGCGTTCGTTGACACGGCCACAAAATGCTTGGCCACCGATTTTTCATCGTTCCCAAAACCAGCGAGCGACCAAGCACGTGCGGTTTGCGCGTTCGTCATCGTCTCCAGGGTCGTGAATGTTTTCGACGAGATAATGAACAGTGTTTCCGAGGGGTCAAGATCACGGACGGCCTCCGCAAAATCAGTACCATCAACGTTGGAAACAAAGCGAAACGTCATTGCCCTATCGGTGTAGTACTTCAAAGCTTCGTAGGTCATCACTGGTCCCAAATCAGAACCGCCGATGCCGACGTTGATCACGTTGCGAATTCGCTTGCCGGTGTAACCCTTCCACTCGCCACTACGCACGCGGCTGGCAAAATCTGCCATCCGGTCAAGCACCGCGTGAACTTCGGGAACGACGTTCCTCCCATCCACTTCGATGGAAGCGTTCCGAGGTGCACGTAGTGCAGTGTGCAAGACAGCTCGCTTTTCCGTGAGGTTGATCTTGTCCCCTCGGAACATGGCATCGATTCGTTCTCGCAGCCGAGATTCTTCGGCGAGCTGAATCAGCAGCTTGAGGGTTTGATCTGTGATGCGGTTCTTGGAGTAGTCGAGGAAGAGCCCAACAGCCTCGCTCGACAGGCGCTGCCCACGCTTTGGGTCCTCCGCAAAGAGCTGCCGCAGATGTAATTCCTTGATCTTCTTAAAATGAACTTCGAGGTCCTTCCATGCCTGCCGCTTAACGGCTGGGCGCCGGGTGACTGCTTCTACGCGTGCTGCCATGTTCTGCTGTCCTTTCCTGTTTCCGGTTTTTCTGAGGCTGAGGTAATCCGGGCTGTGAACCTTGACTTGGCGAGAGGCAAATGAGGCCCAGCCTCGCTGGAAGATATCGCCAAATGTGTTTTCGTTCCGCCAACATCTGCTGCAATCAGCATTCCTGTTCCTCCGCTTTGCGGTTCTTAAGCTCGCGCATATCGTTCGCTGTTTGGCTTCGATCCACTGATCGCGTAGTACAAGATGTACAGGTAACAGATGACAGGCAACAAGAATGCGTGGTGAAGCCCGACATTGTCAGCAATCACGCCTTGGATCACCGGCAGGATCGCGCCGCCTACGATCGCCATATTCAAGAGGCCGGATCCACTTCCCGTTAACGGACCAAGCTCTGCTACTCCCAGGCTAAAGATCGTAGGGAACATGATCGAATTGAAGAACCCGACGGCAAGAATCGTCCACAGCGCCGTGTGTCCACCTAATAGCATCGAAGCGGTCACCAGCGTCGCGGCAAAGATTGCGCATAAAGCAAGCAGGTATCCGGGCTTGAACCGCCGCAAGAGTCCGGCTCCCAGAAAGCGTCCGACCATGGCGCCGCCCCAGTAGAACGAAACATAGCCGGCGGCGGTCTTGGCCGAGAGACTCGCGATTTCTGGCAAGCCGAAATAATTCACGAGGAAGCTTCCAATGGAAACTTCGGCTCCCACGTAGCTGAAAATTCCAATAGCGCCAAAGAGCAGATTGGGATGCTTCCAGATCGAATCGTTGACCTTCTCTCCAGGGTGGTACACCGAAGTTTGAATTTTGGGAAGCTTGAAAGTACCGATCAAAACCGCCAGCAATATCAGGGCTACGCCGATCACCGTATATGGCAGCTTGACAGAAGCTGCTTGCTGCACACGGTAGGCATGCAGAGCTTGCGGCGCGAGCTGCCGCAACTGTTGGATGGCCAACGGCGCCGCGCTCAGGATAAGCAATCCGCCGATTTTCGGGGCAATTGTTGTGCCTAAGGCGTTGAAAGCCTGCGTCAGATCCAAGCGGCTCGATGCCGTTTCAGGTTTGCCCAAAAGGTCCACGTAAGGATTTGCCGACACCTGAAGACCGGTAATCCCGGCCGCGAGAATGAGGAGTGCGGCCAAGAATAGCGGATACGATGCAACGGACGCGGCGGGCAGAAAGAGGAATGCTCCTATAGCCATGGTGAGCAAGCCCACCACCATTGTCCTCTGATACCCAATCGCATTCACGACCCTTGACCATGGTAGTGAGAATAGGAAGTAGGCAGAGAAGAATGCGAACTGGACCATCATGACTTGGGCGTAGTTCAGATCGAAAATCGACTTCAGATGTGGCACCAGAATGTCATTCAAGCAGGTAAGAAAGCCCCACATGAAGAACAATGTGGTAACAACAGCCAGGGGGCGCGAGTAGTTTGGCTCTGACGGAACCGCTGCAATAACCCGCGCCGGAGCAGAGGGAGTACTAATTTCTGGAGATGCCATTTTTCTTCACCTCGATCCCGCGCGTTGTCCGAGCTGCGGGTTCCCTGAATCCGGCTACTACCACCACGTCTCGGCTTGCACGCCATACGTCAAGCCAGTTGTTCTGTTCTGATACGGAACTCCACCCACAAATCCGCGCAGCCCGTCTGACCAGGTTGCATATGTGAGGAACGTGCGGAGCACAGGTCGGCTGAAAAACTTCCGGCCCGCTCCGATTTGTGGAGCTATCGTGAACTTGCGGAGCCAGCCGTCATATTGACCGCGACTACGCGTGTGATCGAATCCTCCCTCGAAGGCAAGAGAAAGATATTTTGTGAAGAAGACTTCTGGTCTCGCCCCAAACGACACCCACTGATTCCAATCATGCTGCGGATTGCCATCTTTGGTTCGCTGATAGATGAAGATTGGCATGATGGCAAACTTGTCATCCGGCTGAATAAGCACTTGTTCCGTGACTAGAAGCCTCTTTTCGCTGTGGAGAAACGGCGTCGGGTCATCGATAGACGTGCTGTAGTTGCTGGCCGCTCCGGTTCCGTATTGGATCGAAAAGGAGTGATAACCACCATGCCACTCCAGGCGTTGATGGCGCAGGCCAAACGCGTATCCATTCGCTGTTGAAATATCTGCGCCTGCTATTGTGGGTGTGCCAGTGCTGCTTATTGTCTTGCCGCCTTTCGAGGTAGCAAAATCGAACCACCCGCCCCAGAGGCCCGCAGGTCCCCTGAGATCATAGAGACGCACATCTATGTTGCTCTTTGCGAGATTCCCGTTTTGGGTGACGATGTCAGGACTAGCCCCGGATAGGAACCCCAGAGCGATCTTTCCGACTCCAACATTGAAATCCTCAACTCCTGCTCCGTAGCCGCTCATGTCCAGCGGATAGAAGTCATTGATCTCTATGTGTTGGCGCCTGTAGTACCTTTCGCCCGCCCAGAACTTGGCGTCCGGCTGACTTTCGAGGACGTTGCCCGCCTGAACAAAGGCTTCACGCAGCCGGAACTGGTCGTTGCCAATGGAGCCCGGAAAATTTGCGTAGCTGGCTGAATTCGTAGTGTTTGCTTCAAACATCACCTCCGTCTTCATCCATGCCTTATTGGAATCGTGCTCGGGGTTCAGCCAGTTGTTGACAAAGATGAATTCCCCGTACGTTTCCGCTTCATTCCCGAGTCGGTATTTCGCCCCAGCCCCAGGCGCCTGAAATGCAACCTGCTGCCCGCCCGCGCTGTTTAGGCCATAACCCGAGCGAAAGTAGCCGTGGAATTCAAAGCTGCTCAACTGCTCCTGCAGTTTCTGGATCTTGGTGTCTGCCTCTCTCAGGAGGTCGTAGGTCGGTTCCGACGGCAACTGGCCCTGGAACTTTGCCCCGACTTGGTTTGACTCTCCGCCAACTGCGCCTTGGACTGCTTGCTGGGCTGCCAACTCTACCGTCGAGACCGTTCCCTCTTTTGATTCTTCCTTTATCTCTTTCTCTTGTTCGATTTGCTGTTCCAGGGCGGCGATGCGCTGTTCCAGGTCGTGAGTGGTCTGATCGTATTCCTGCTTGAGCTCTTGTAGCTGCTTTTGCAACTGATCAGATTGAGCGAGCGCGGAAACGGTCCCGAAACAGGTCATCGTCATGGCACAGAACGACCACCTAAGCGGCTTCTGCCAATGCCTGAATGAACCAGAACTCATTCCGTCCGTCTGCACCCTTCTCATGCTGCTTACACCTGCCGATCGTCGCAAGACACAGAACTTCCGGACACAAAGCTCGAATTCTTAAGCTCCTTTGGCAGGGACAGCTTCCACGAGCACGCGCTTTTCATAGAGCATCCATGAGTCCATTCCGCGTGCATACAGCCGACACGAGATCAGGGTCGTGCTGTTCACTCCATCCATGGCACTTAAGAACTCAACGCTTCAAAAACACCATTCCTGAACTGCTTAATCGGAAACACGCTGGTGCCAAGCGGTTGGCAAATGTCAGGTATCTCGGCAGACAAGGTGAATTTCAGATGCGGATATGTGTGATGCGCACAATTCGGCGTTGTCGAACTAGCGTTGCAGAGTCGAATCGATAGAATTTAGTTTGGAATCTAGGAGGCGATTGTTTGCCCAACGGCTGGTGGGGATTGCGATGGCTGACGGGAGAATGTCGAACGATTTGACGCTTCTGTCAATTCCTGTAACCACAGGAAAGTTGGCGAGGACAACATGTCCTCGCGGCAGCGCCAGCGCCAGTTCCCATCCGCACGACCGGGCACATTCATTCGACTCTCCTTTCCCAAATTGAGGAGATCCTGCAAGGGAGCGATCGCCAGCGCGGCGCTTGACGACCATGCCAACCGGATCAGCGCCGGAGCAACTTCGGAGCCGTCGCCTGCTGTGCGGTTCAGATAACTCCACAGATTGTGGCGCTGGTACTCTGGCAGTTCGTCAAACCATTCACGAGTCGTGGCATTGTCATGAGTGCCGGTGTAGGCAACCGTATTGGGAACGAAGTTATGAGGAAGGTATGGATTATCGGCATGACCATCAAAGGCAAATTGGAGCACGCGCGTGCCTGGTAAATGAAACTGCTCACGAAGCGCAGACACGTCAGGAGTAATCAGCCCCAGATCCTCGGCGATGAATGGCAATCGTCCTAACTCTCTCTGGACCGTTCGGAAAAAGTCGGCGCCCGGACCCGGCACCCATTGTCCAAACTGAGCGGTCGGCGCCCCATTTGGAACGTGCCACGCTGCTGCGAAGCCGCGGAAGTGATCCAATCGGATCACATCTACGTGAGCCAACAATGCGCGTAAGCGCTCGATGCACCAGCGATAGCCGGTCGAGCGCAGGACATCCCAGTTGTAGACAGGATTGCCCCACATTTGTCCTTGCGCGCTGAAGTAGTCCGGAGGAACCCCTGCGATAAACCGTGGCCGACGCTGCTCATCGAGCAGGAACAGATCGGGGTTGGCCCACACGTCGCTGGAATCGGGCGAGACAAAAAAAGGAAGATCGCCGATCAAGCCTACGCGCCTGGCACGGGCATGTTGCTTCAGTTGTTCTGCCTGCCGAAATAACAGGAATTGCGAAAAACGGAATTGATCGATCGCGTGTGCCAGGTCTCGCCGTGCGTCGGCTAGAGCATCGGGGATACGCTGTACTAAAGCTGAGGGCCATTCGAGGTAATATGCGCCGTTGTATTTGACCTTGAGAGCCCGGAACAGGGCGTAGTCTTCCAGCCAATTTGCTTGCTCTGCGCAGAACTGCTCGTAAGCAGTTCGCAAGTCGCTCCGCTCTCCGGCGTTGAAGTTTATCCATGCTTTCTCGAGCAGACGATGCTTGAACGGAATAACAGACTCATACTCGACGACATCGGGAGCGAAGTTGCACTCGCAAGCGCTTGCCTTGAGTAGCCCATCAGCCATGAGGTTTGCTGGGCTGATGAGCAGGCCGTTGCCTGCAAAAGATGATATTGCTTGATAGGGCGAGTTTGCGTAACCCGTCGGGCCGAGTGGCAACGCCTGCCACCATTTCTGGCCCGCGCTCTGGAGGTGATCGATCCATGAATGAGCAGAGGATCCCAAGTCACCGATACCATACGCCGAGGGCAGAGACGTGACATGCAGCAGCAAGCCGGAAGCGCGATATTCCGATGGGAACGGAGGAACATTTTCGGAGTGACTGCTGTCCGTCATCGCTTGCGGTCGCCGGGCGGAATGACCTCGGACGAACCCAGCGCGTTATTCACCATCTCCTGCGCTTCCTTCACAATCGCGTTCAAATGCTTCTCGTCTCTGAAGCTCTCAGCGTAGATCTTGTAGATGTTCTCGGTGCCTGAGGGCCTGGCTGCAAACCAGCCGCTGGCTGCCACGACCTTGAGGCCGCCGATCGGAGCGTTGTTTCCTGGAGCTTTGATCAGCTTGGCGGAGATTGGCTCGCCCGCCAGCTTCGATTCCTTTACTGCGTCAGGTGACAATTTCTGCAACTTAGCTTTCTGCTCGGGCGTCGCTGGGGCATCGATGCGCGTGTAGTACGGCGTGCCGAACTCCCCTGTGAGTTCGCGGTAGTGCTCGCCTGGATCTTTGCCTGTGCGCGCAGCGATCTCGGCTGCAAGAAGATCCATGATTGGGCCATCTTTGTCGGTGGTCCAGACGGTGCCATCTCGGCGAAGGAAACTCGCTCCAGCACTCTCTTCTCCACCGAAACAGAACGAACCGTCGATGAGACCAGGCACGAACCACTTAAAGCCCACCGGTACCTCACGCAATGGACGGCCGAGCTTTTCGACCACCCTGTCGATCATGCTGCTGCTCACCAGTGTCTTCCCAATTGCGGATTGATGGCTCCACTGCGGGCGGTGGGTGAGCAGATATCGGATAGACACGGCGAGGAAATGGTTTGGGTTCATCAAACCCGCCGATGGTGTGACGATTCCGTGCCGATCGGAGTCTGGATCATTAGCGAAGGCGACTTGAAATTGATCTTTCAAGCCCACAAGCCTGGCCATCGCATACGGGCTGGAACAATCCATGCGGATCTTCCCGTCGTGATCCACAGTCATGAACGAAAACGTTGGGTCAATCGTCGGGTTGACAACGGTGATGTCGAGTCCGTAAACGGAATTGATCGGCTCCCAATAGGATCGGGCGGCGCCGCCCAATGGATCCACCCCAAGTTTGAGCTTGGCGACGCGAATTACCTCTACGTCAACAACATTCTTGAGATCGTTGACATACGGTAAGACGAAGTCCTTCTGATGCGTGGACGGCGCTTTGATCGCACTAGTGAACGGAACTCGCTTTATCTCCGCGTTTCTTGCTCGCAAAAGTTGGTTTGCTCGCTGCTCGACCCAGTGGGTCACGTCGGTATCTGCCGGACCGCCATTGGGAGGGTTGTACTTGAAGCCGCCGTCCTCCGGCGGATTGTGCGATGGCGTGATGACGATTCCGTCGGCGCGGGGTCCCGCGTGATCGCGGTTGTAAACGAGAATGGCTCGCGAGATGACCGGGGTCGGAGTAACGCCATCACCTTGCTGGATAATGGTCTCCACGTTGTTTGCCGCCAGCACTTCGAGTGCAGTGCGTTGCGCCGGCCCCGACAACGCGTGGGTATCCTTCCCCATGAACAACGGGCCGGCGGTCCCCTGCGCGCGCCTGTAGTCACAGATCGCCTGGGTGATAGCCAGCACGTGGGCTTCGTTGAACGTTCCATGCAGAGACGAGCCACGATGTCCGCTGGTTCCGAAGCTGACTAACTGGGTGGGATCGTGCACGTCGGGTTGTCGCTCGAAATATTCTTTCTCCAGGCGAGCAACGTCCACCAGCATTTCCTTTGGAGCGGGCTTGCCTGCGAGTGGCGAGACCTTCGGCTGGTTAGGTTCGGCAGCGATAGATCGCGTTTCTAGCGTACTGGGCATGGTTCCACCTTCCAGATTTCGGCTGAGTATTCAGCAATGGTGCGATCGCTCGAGAACTTCCCGGAACTGGCCACGTTCAGGATAGCTTTGCGCGCCCATGCGCCAGGATCTGCATACAATGCGCCGAGCCGCTCGTGTGCCTGGCAATAGGAAGTCAGATCTGCCAGGTACATGTAGTGATCGCCGCTTCTCAGGAGTGTTTCCCGTAACGGAGCGAAGATTCCGGGTTCGGCACGGCTGAAGTGATCGGAGAAGATGAGGTCCAGTGCCGCTCGGGTCTCCGGCTCGTTTTCATAATGCCAATACGGGTTGTACCAGCTGCGACTATTCTCTACTTGGTCCACGGTAAGGCCGAAGAGAAAGAGATTTTCTTCCCCTGCTTCCTCTGCCATTTCGATGGTTGCTCCGTCGCGGGTGCCGACCGTCAACGCTCCGTTCATCATGAACTTCATGTTGCTGGTTCCGCTGGCTTCGTAACCAGCAGTCGAGATTTGGTTAGAGACATCGCTGGCGGGGATCAGCCGTTCCGCCAAAGAAACGTTGTATTCGGGCAGAAAGACCACGTTCAGGCGACCGCGGGTGACAGGGTCATTGTCGATCGTAACAGCGAGGTTGTTGATGAACTTTATGATTAGCTTGGCCAGGCGGTAAGCTGGCGCCGCCTTTCCGGCGAAGAAGAATGTGCGCGGGACGATTTCCATATCGGGATTTTGACGGAGCCGGTTATGAACAACCACGATCCGCAGCGCGTTCAACAGTTGACGCTTGTATTCATGGATGCGCTTGATCTGGCAATCGAAGACGGTGTTCGGGTCCACGGTCTGGCCTGAAGTCGATTTGAGCCAATTGGCAAACTGGACTTTGGCCTCTCGCTTCGCAGCGAGAAACGACTCACGAAAATCATGGTTGTCAGCAAATGGCTTGAGCTCCTTGAGTTGGCTAAGGTCGGTGATCCATCGCTCACCGATTGCGGCCGTGATACAACGCGCGAGCCCCGGATTGGATTCGAGCAGCCAGCGTCGCTGGGTTACCCCGTTTGTCTTGTTGTTGAAACGCTCGGGGAATATTTCGGCGAGATCCTTGACCGTGGTTGTGCGTAACAACTTCGAATGCACCGCGGCCACTCCGTTGGTGCTGTGCGTTCCTACAATCGCCAGATTGGCCATGCGTACCTTGCGCTGGCCACCCTCTTCGATGAGGCTCACGCGCTCGACGCGGCCTTCGTCGCCAGGAAATCGGACACGAACTTCGTCGAGAAGCCGCCGGTTGATCTCGTAGATGATCTCCAGATGCCGCGGAATAAGTACCTCAAACCAAGCGACAGGCCATTTTTCGAGAGCTTCGGGCAGCAAGGTGTGATTTGTGTATGCCAGCGTTTTCCTGGTCAGTTCCCAGGCCCGGTCCCATCCCAGGCGCGCATCGTCCAGCAAGATTCGCATCAGTTCCGCGACCGCCATGGAAGGATGCGTGTCATTGAGTTGGATCGCCGCCTTGTCGGGCAACTTGTCCCAATCCTCGCCGTTATGTCGCTGAAAGCGGCGGATCAGGTCGGCCAGCGAACACGCAACCAGGAAATACTCCTGGAGGAAGCGCAACCCTTGGCCTGAGGTCGTGGAGTCGTCGGGATAAAGAACACGCGTGAGGGACTCCGCCTGAAGTGTCTGGCCTAGCGCGCCGACGAAATCGCCGGTGCCAAATTCCTGAAAATCAAAATATTCCGGCGCAGCCGCAGCCCAAAGCCGAAGAGTGTTGATCGTCTTTCCCCCATAGCCCACCACAGGCCGGTCGAAGGGAATACCGATCAAACTCGACGGACGGTTGCGAATTACCTGAAAGGTTCCTCCTCGCAGTTGGAAGGAAACGTTCAGTTTGACTTCCACTTTCTCGTGCGCCCGAGCGATCTCCCAAGGATCGCCATCTCGAAGCCAATTGTCCGCATTCTCTTTTTGCCAGCCGTTTACGATGGTTTGCTTGAACATCCCGTACTCATAACGCAAACCGTAGCCGGTTGCGGGAAGCTCCATCGTGGCCATCGAGTCGAGGAAGCAGGCCGCCAGTCTGCCCAACCCGCCGTTCCCCAGTCCAGCATCCGGTTCTTGCTCAATCAGCTCGAGCCAATCGATACCTTTCTCTTGCATCGCATGTTGAACCAGCGGATCGAGCAAGAGGTTGGTAACGTTGTTGGCCAGGGAGCGCCCGATAAGAAACTCCAATGAAAGGTAATAAATGCGCTTGGCATTTTTGCTTTCGTAAGTCTTCTTTGTGAGCACCCAGCGCTGCGCGAGGATATCGCGTATCGAACGGGAGAACGCCTCAAAGCGCTCGCGCGCGCTGGCCACGTTCGGATCGATGGCTCTGTCAAAAACCAGATGTCGTTCATAAAACGCATTTTCCGTACCGACAAATGGAATCGGGCCGCACCCGTACTGCTTGAGGAGTTCGGAAGCGTTTGCTGAGTTCGTTGTTATCGGAAGGATGGTCGCGGACTTGGGACTTACGACACTTTTTGTACTCATCGGAATTCCTTGCTGTCTGAAATCGATCTTATCGAAGATTCTGGCCATCGCTTCCGGTTGGATTTCCGGTTCTATGCGGCCACGTGGTGATCGTCATTCCAAAGCCGTATCACCGGCTGGGAAAGTTTGTGCTCGTAACCCAAAGCGCTGAGGCTTGCCGTGCTCAGTAGAAAATACTGGCTCGTAGATCCTGGATCGAGCGCTAGCCAGCGAGCGGCCATAACTCGAATGAAGTGTCCGCTGGAGAAGAGCAGTACGTCTTTCTGGACGGCGCGAACGCGATCGATTACGCGATCCGCACGCTCACTTACCTGTGCCGGCGATTCACCTCCAGGGCAGCCGTCTCGGAACAGTTGCCAGTCTGGGCGTTGCGCAAGGATCTCGGCCGTGCGCAGCCCTTCGTACTGACCGTAATTCCACTCCACTAGGTCAGGATCGGTTTCAGCCGTGGCTCCAAACCCCGCCAGTTGGCAAGTTCGCGCGGCGCGCTGCAACGGACTGGTAAATACCTTGGCAAATTTCAATCCCTTCAGCCGTTCGCCGAGCTGATGGGCATTGTGTTCACCGGTCGAAATCAGAGGCAAGTCGGTAAGACCGGTATGCTGGCCCGAAACAGTCCAAGCCGTGTCACCGTGCCTTGCCAGATATACAACCGGAAGTGCCTCGCTCATGCCGCCTCCCTCTCTCCTTCTCGGAATGCTTCTTGCCCGATGCCGCTTCGATCTCGCTGGCGATTAATGGATTCAGCGCCACACGGCGAATTAATCCCGAGCCATTCTCGGATGTGACGACAAACGTTTTCTTGTCAGCGCGTGATACTCCATTCGCCCAGTTTCCTGCGCATGCACTTTCCCGCTCAAATCCTTCACTTGGTAGGTTCTAATGGTTGAGTACTCGATTGGCGCAGCAGTCCGAAGCTCGTTATGAGCGACCAATTCGGCGAAAATCTGGTTTTCAGTAATGCCAGGCCGCAATGGCTCGAGGGAAGCTTTAACCTCTGGTTCGTGCAGTTCCCAATTAGACTGGGCTGTGGCCACCTCCCCCGACACGATCAGTCCCACGAGGATTGCAGCGCCAAGAATGGGTTTCATTGTGGCATTCATACTTGCCGCCACGTCTCCTTTCGGCCATGATCTCTTGAAAGGAAGCATTTACCAGCCTTCTTTCCGTAGTGCTGCGAGACGTTCCTCGTCGATGATCGGGTCGGCCTTAGCGCGAGAGAAGCAAAGCGAAATCGCGAGCAGCATCAGAGCGGCGCCGAAAATCACACCGCACCAAACCCCCGAAAAGAATCCTTCACCGCTCACTTATTCCTTCCTATTCCACTTCAACGGCTGCTATGAATCCTCGCGGATAGAAAGTTGCGGTGCTGGCTCACGGCCTGTGCTCATCGCAACGGACAAGAGGCTAGATGTCTCTTCTGCAGCCGAAAGCGCAGGTTCTGGCAGCGTTGAGCCCTTGATCTTATTGGCCACATTGCGGGCCAGGTTATGAGTGGCTCGCAGGTTGCCTCCGAGAAAACGGACGTTGCCGTCGACGACCCATTCAAGAACGACTTGGCCGTCTCGGGTGCACAGTTGGTTGTGGACGCGTAACTTGGTAGCGCCGCTCACGGTGGTAACGGCACGCCGAGTCTCGCTGCCTGTCGTGTACTTCTCTACTCTTGTTTTCAAAACCAAAAGTTCGGGGACCTCGCTGGCGTTGCGATCACCAATGCGAAACACTTGTTTAAAGCGTTTCGTCTTGGCCAACTCATCCAATAGATTCTCGTAAATCGCGATTTGGAAGGCGGGCTCAAGACTCACATCGCCGGGATCGATCTTGTCCACCTGCACGCTAGGCTGTGGAGCCCTCAAGGGACTGGCTGTGGCCGCAGATTTCGCCGCTGAACTTTGGGCGGATAGCTGAACCGCCAAGCTTACTAGCATCGCCCCCAAAAAGGCCGCGAGTACGAGAGCGGAAGAATTCACCTTACTTGCTTTCATTCTTGACCTCCGAAGCGCTTTGGTTCACGGGTTGGTCTTCTGCCCGGGTGACGTGCGCTCCATTGGTCACCAATTCATTCTTAAGAAGTTGCGCTTGCCCTTTATTGATCTGAAAAATGGCTCCGTGAAACCCTCCATTGCTATCCACATACTCCAAGGTGAGAGTGTCGTACTTCTTATGCGAGAAGAGCCCAATCACGCGTCCTCCCCCAAATGGAGTCGCGGCCCTGCCGAGGGCCATGGGTACTCCACCGACTTGCTTGTCTTCCTCGCCGACAAGAACATCCTGGATAGAACTTATGTCTATCTGCTCGCCGGAGCCGTTGTCCTTTCGAAACTTCAAAGTGCTGGCTTCAATCGACAAGTTCCCAGTCGCGTTGTTCACCACACCTTCGAAACCCATGACGTGTGTAGCACGAATACTAGTGGCACCGGCCTGACTCTTTGCTTCGCTGGAGTTCTGGGCAAGCACCGCGCTGCACCAGATGAGTAAAACCATGCACGCGAGTGTGCGACCAACCAAGAAGTAAGCATTCTGCCTAACTTCCAATGACGCGATCTTTTGACTCATATCTTCTTTCCTGGCCACACTCGGAGGATTGTTTCGATTCGTCGAGTTGGACCAATTCGGCTCGCACATCGTGTTCGTAGCATTCGAGCTGCCATACCCAAGGTGGATGCGAAAGCAAGCACACCAACCCACAATCAGCGATTTAGCGGAATTAAATCCAAACTACGCCAACCGCTCACTTCAAGTCTCGACGGAATCAGGTGATGAGGGTTTGGCACATGACAAGCCTTAACCTAAGGCACATCAGGAATCGGAGGGTCGAGAGGAACTCAAAGGAGGGTCCAAAGAGCGTCTTTGCGCAACAAACGGAACGGTTCAGCGCAATGTGTACGCTGGGCTTGGACACGATCCTCTTGTCTATGGCTCACTGCAAAGATCAAATCTCGTGGATATTCGCTCGCTTCGCTGGAGAACTGCCCACCAGTAACTGTGCCTCTCGATGATCACGACAATCGGAAAGGAACAGGTGCCAACCTGCTGGCAACCGATGGTTCGTGGGCAGTAGCTGCTTCGATCGACTCAATTACTCTTCACGTTCTCTTTTTCACATGTGCGTTCCATTCAATTACTTAGGGTAAGTGGCCAGGATTGGCGACGCGTGGTATGAACCGTGCAAAAAGAGAACTGAAGGTGAGTAGAAAGCAGAAAGAGAAATGCGAGAACGGATCCCGCGCGTTGTAATCGTCGGCGGAGGCTTTGGTGGCCTCGCCGCTGCCAAGGCTCTGAAGCACGCGCCGGCACATGTCACCTTGATCGATCGCACGAACCACCATCTGTTTCAGCCTCTGCTTTACCAGGTTGCGACGTCCGTTCTCACACCCGGTCAAATCGGTTCTCCGATCCGTGGAATCTTGCGGAAGCAGAAGAACGCGACGGTGTTGCTCGGAGAGGTCGTAGGTGTGGACAAAGAACGGCGATGCGTTTTCATCAGCGATGCCGACCGCGAAGAAGTACCGCTTGACTACGACTATCTGATCCTGGCGACAGGCGTGACTCACAGCTACTTCGGACACACTGAATTCGAGAAACATGCACCGGGATTGAAGAGTCTCCCAGATGCTGTTGCGATCCGAAACAAGATATTGCAGACGTTCGAACAGGCCGAAGCAGAGGAAGACCCAGCGCGTCATCGAGATCTCCTGACGTTTGTGTTAGTTGGCGCGGGTCCCACCGGTGTGGAGATGGCCGGGGCAATCGCGACATTGGTTCACAGCACACTTCGATCAGAGTTCCGGAGAATTAATCCTGCCACGGCCCGAATTGTATTGGTTGATATGGGACCTCGTGTTCTCGGAACCTTTGGGGAAGAGTTATCGCAAGCAGCGAAAAAACGGCTGGAGGACTTGGGAGTCGAAGTTCGCCTCGGAAAAGGCGTCGAGCAGATCGACGCAGAGGGCGTGATCGTCGCGGGGGAGCGTATCCCGAGCAAAAGTGTGATCTGGACTGCCGGTGTCGCTCCTTCGCCCGCAGGCAAGTGGCTGAATGTAGAAACCGATCGTGCGGGTCGCGTAAGAATTCAGAAAGACCTCAGCGTCCCCGGATTCCCTGCGATCTTTGTGGTGGGCGACACTGCATCCCTCGACCAAGACGGCAAGCCGCTGCCCGGTGTAGCGCAGGTAGCGATGCAGCAGGGACGCTACGCCGGGAACCTGATTCACAACCGCATTGTCGGCAAATCCGCCCCGCCTCCTTTCCGTTACTTCGACAAAGGCAACATGGCCGTGGTCGGAAAGGGTTTTGCGGTTCTGCAAAGCGGCAAGGTTCAGGTCAGCGGGTTTGCGCCATGGCTCGCGTGGGCGGCCGTTCATCTCCAGTTTCTAGCCCAATCCAATCTGCGTGTCAGCGTCTTCATGCAGTGGGCCTGGACCTACGCCACCGGCCAAAGAGGATCCAGGTTGATTGTGAATCATTACGGACCAGAACCTGGGAAGATCACCTCTGAGCCTCCACAGATAGCCGTGGTTTCGAGGAAATGACCGCACCGTCCATTTTAATCTTTCAAACAAAGTCGGGACTTAATAGCATGGACCGTGCGATCCAGAAGCTTTTGTCATCCCTTTCCAATCCCACGGCAGCCATCGCAAACTAGAGTCTCCTGAGAGCAACTCCAACACTGGCTTGTATTCACCTCTCCTAATTCGCCCGATTGTTAATGAGCGGAGATGTCGCCGGTCCAACACCCGACGAGTGAGTTAGTTCGGATAATCACGAATTAGTCCCCACTGCGGTCCGAAGACTCGGCAATTGTCGGATGCGAGATGGTCCCTATGAACATCGACGCCCACACGCAATGCGTCGCGTAACACAAATACCCTTCAGTCGCTTCATGTTTTCCATTCGGTCAAGAGTTTAGGCTTTTGCGGCTTATCTGCTGCTCACAACTAAATGAGGCCATGTTGCTTGACCCCGGTGCCAATTAGTTGGCACCTGATGATCCACTGCCGTTGTAAGATTCGAGCCTCGAACTGTATGTGCGCTCTGTGCCCTTGCCTTCAATTACTTCCGAGGGATAGCCATTCCTCCTGCTTGGCATGGCGATTGCTTTTTCACGAATGCTGTCGCAGGCCTTTGACGCTCGGAAGCAGGCAGTCGCAACCACCTGTCTCGGCGAACAGTAAGGTGCAGGGGAGGGCCGGGACATGGATCGACTGGAATTCATTTGTCATGCATTAAACGCCATCGGGAAGAACCGCAGGATTTCCTAACCGAATATCTGTTGGCAGTCGCGATTCGTCGCGAGATCGAGATGATCAGACGCGTACCGGCAGGGAGTGTACCCGCAATTGAGACATACATGATCCAAACAAAAGCAATTCCTGTATAGCGCCTGTTGTCGTTCCGCGTAAGGACTTGACAATTGATGTTGTTTCGATTTACCAGACTGCCGCACAGCGTTGTACAGGGACTCTTCTCGGAATCATAAAATGCAGATCCAGAGCCACAAGCCGGGGATGATTGAACGAGCTTTTCGAAGACTTTTCCTTGTCTTTTGGGTGGCTAGTTCCTCCTATGCTCAATCGATATCGGGCAGTACCACAAATATATTTGCCCCGGCTTCTACTCCGGCAGACTCCATTTATCACCTCTCACGTTTGGTGCTTGGCATCACCGGCGGTATTTTCTTCGTGGTTTTCAGCCTGCTTGTGTATGTGGTGTTCAAGTTCCGACCCGACCAGGGTGACGAAGATCGCGAACCGGCACAAGTGTATGGAAGTAATCGGGTAGAACTTGCGTGGACGGTGGTGCCCTGTCTTATCGTAATCGTGCTGTTTCTTGCTACTGCACGCGTCGTTCACGGTGTTCAAGATGCGCGGCGTCCAGCCGGGACAATTGACGTCACCGTGATCGGTCATCAGTTTTGGTGGGAGTATCGCTATCCCAAGTTGGGCGTTGTCACTGCAAACGAGCTTCACGTACCGGTCAGCGATCCAGCGAAGCCAACACCTACGTTCATTCGCTTGCTCTCTGCCGACACGGATCACAGCTTCTGGGTACCGCGCCTGGCAGGCAAGACGGATCTAATACCGAACCACCCGAACGAAATGTGGATCGATCCGCACGAGACCGGAGTTTACCTGGGACAGTGCGCTCAGTACTGCGGCGTACAACACGCGAAGATGCTGCTTCGCGTGTATGTCGAGTCTCACGAGGATTTTGATCGCTGGATTCGTAAGCAAAGCCAGCCCGCCCAAGTGAACGATTCTGTAGCCGAGGGGCGCCATGTCTTCGAGACTACCGCGTGCATCAACTGCCATACCGTTTCGGGAACGGTAGCGAACGGCCGCTTTGGTCCCGATTTAACCCATTTGATGAGTCGAGACACGATCGCTTCGGGAGTTGCTCCGAACACGCCTGAACAATTGCGGGCATGGATCAAGAATCCGGACACGGTCAAGCCGAGTTCCAAGATGCCGGCCATGCAGCTTAGCGAGCATGACCTCGATGCAGTTACTGCTTACTTAGCGACATTGCGGTAGAGCGAGAGAGAAGAGATATGTCATCTGATGCCATCGCGTTGGTTCCGTCGCGAGTCAGTTCGAGACCGATCGTAGAGGTACTCCACGACTGGATCGTCACGGTCGATCACAAAAGACTCGGGATGCTGTACATAGGTTTCGCGCTGCTGTTCCTGGTGATCGCCGGCATTGAAGCCACAATCATGCGCATTCAGCTCGCCGTGCCGCACAACACGTTCGTATCGCCGGAAGTCTTCAATCGCATGTTCACGATGCATGGCACCACGATGATTTTCTTTGTCGCCATGCCATTGGTGTTTGGGTTCGCCAATTATCTGGTTCCGCTCATGATCGGCGCACGCGACATGGCTTTCCCGCGCCTGAATGCATGGAGCTTCTGGATGACCGCCTTTGGCGGTCTGCTCCTTTATTTCAGTTTTCTTGGTGGAAACGGCCTTTATGGGGCCGGCAATGCTCCGGATATCGGTTGGTTTGCATATGCGCCCCTCACCGCGCGCGCATTCTCGCCCGGACACAGTACTGACTATTGGACAGTCGGACTGCTGATATCGGGCTTCGGCAGCATCGGTACCGCGATCAATATTATTGCGACCATCCTATGTATGCGTTGCTCAGGCATGTCGCTGGACAAGATGCCGTTGCTTGCTTGGCTGAACCTGGTGATGGCGGGCATGGTTTTCCTGGCCATGGGTCCACTGTCGGCAGCACAGATCATGCTTATCGTCGATCGTTACCTGGGCGGTCTTTTCTTCGACACGCAAGCCGGTGGATCGGCGGTGATATGGATGCACTTCTTCTGGATATTCGGTCATCCAGAGGTTTATATCCTCGTGATTCCGGCGTTCGCCTTTGTCTCCGAGATTGTGCCGGTGTTCTCGCGCAAAGCCATCTTCGGTTATCCCGTGATGGTGGCAGCAACTGTGGCCATCGGGTTTGTAAGCCTCAGCGTATGGGCGCATCACATGTTTACCGTGGGCATGCCCTCCTACGGCAACGCTTTCTTCGCGCTTACGACGATGCTGGTTGCGATTCCGACCGGCATCAAGATATTCAACTGGATCGGCACCATGTGGGGTGGCCAGCTCCGATTCGCGACTCCGATGCTGTTCTGCGTCGCATTTCTGTTCCAGTTCCTGATCGCCGGTCTCACTGGCATCATGCTTTCTGCCGCGCCCTTTAATTGGCAACTCAGCGCCTCTTACTTCGTCGTTGCTCATTTCCACTACGTAATTGTGGGAGGAATTCTCTTCGGAGTATTTGGCGCTTTTTATTACTGGTTCCCGAAAATGAGCGGTCGCATGCTGAACGAGACGCTTGGGAAGTGGCACTTCTGGCTGTTCGTAATCGGATTCCACCTGACGTTCGACTTCATGCATATCCCCGGTCTGCTGGGAATGCCGCGCAGAATATATACCTACGAACCTGGACGAGGATGGGAAATATGGAACCAGATAGTTAGCATAGGGGCCGCTTTTCAGGCGATCGCGATTCTGGTGTTTGTCTATAACCTCGTCGTTTCATACCGAAACGGGCGCCCGGCGGGCAGTGATCCGTGGGACGCATGGACGCTCGAGTGGTCTACCTCTTCGCCGCCACCCGCTTACAACTTTGCAGTGCTGCCCACAGTCAGAAGCCGACGTCCGCTGTGGGACGCGAAACATCCCGAAGATCCTGACTGGAAGTACGAGTAGGAATTGCACATGAGCACCGTGTCATTGCCCTTGTCTGAACCTAACGTCGAATGGCGACTGCCCTCTCGCGGAAAAGTGGGGATGTGGTGTCTGATCGCAGCCGAGGCCGGAATCTTCACCATCTTCGTCGTCGCGTACTTGTTTTATATCGGGAAGAGCGTTACTGGCCCGATGCCGGCAGAAGTCCTTGAACTGCCGGTCTTCATCAGCATTTGCCTACTGTCAAGCAGTGCCACCATCCATGTCGCGGGAAAAGCGCTGGCGCGTGGTCGAGTCGGCGCCTTCCAGTTCTGGTGGTTTGTGACCATCGCGCTCGGCCTTATTTTCCTTTTGGGCACTGCGCGTGAGTGGCATCGTCTGATTTACGCGCACGGCTTAACCATTTCAACGAACCTTTTCGGCACAACTTATTACTCATTGGTTGGTCTGCACTCCTTTCACGTCACTGTGGGACTGCTCGCCCTTTCGTTAGTTATGACTTTTGCGCTTTTAGGAAAGGTGAATCAGGCCTATGCAGAGAGAGTAGAGGTTCTCTCTTTGTATTGGCATTTTGTCGATGCAGTGTGGGTGGTGGTCTTTACCGTGGTCTATGTAATTGGAGCGTGACTGGAGCAATAATGGCGACCCCACAAGCACCGAAAACTCAGGAAAGGTCCTCTGAGATTGTGCAGCCTCAGACTATCCAGTTGCCTGCGCCAACTGCATGGCCGATAACGCTCGCATTTGGCATCACTCTATTGTTTGCCGGACTGGTAACCAGCGCGCCCGTCAGCGTTCTTGGCGCGATCTGCGCTGTCGCTGGATCCGTAGGATGGTTCCGCGAAGTGCTGCCACACGAGCAGCACGAGACGGTTGTCGTAGTGCACGAGCCTGTACCGATTGCAACCACGCGGCGCGAGGTATCTCGCGTTCCCATTTCCGAACACCTCGTCCGTGCATTCCTACCGCTTGAAAGTTATCCGGTCTCTGCGGGAATCAAGGGTGGACTCGCCGGGGGAATCGCAATGGCAGTGGTGGCCATTGCCTACGGACTCATTGCCTATCGCAGCGTCTGGTATCCCATTAACCTTCTGGCGGCGGTGGTGTACGCACGAGCGCTTGAAGTCACCACTGCGCAAATGGCCGCCTTCCATCTTCCCCTGCTGCTGGTAGCGCTCGCCATTCACCTCTCGACGTGCGTACTGGTGGGACTACTTTATGGAGCTGTTCTACCTATGTTTTCGCGACGGCCAATTCTTTTCGGAGGATTGTTTGCTCCGCTTCTCTGGTCGGGATTGCTCTATAACATGCTCGAGTACATCAACCCGGTGCTGAGCAGCCGGGTCAACTGGTCGTGGTTCGTGGCTTCGCAGATCGCTTTTGGCATTGCCGCGGGAATAGTAGTTGCACGCCAGGAGAAGGTACGCATCCTGCAGAACTTTCCCTTCGCCTTTCGCGCTGGTATCGAGACTCCTGGAACCATGCCGGAAAATAATTCTGATAGCGGGAGGCGTGAATAATGCGATTCGTTGCTGTTGCCGCTCTCGGGTTGCTCTTGCTCGGCGGTCTCGTGCGCAAGATTGTGCCGGAGCATCCCAATGTTGAGCCTGAGGTCGCTGCGCCCGATCAGATTCTCGATTTTGAGGTCTTGTACCGCGACAATTGTTCGGGTTGTCACGGAAGCAATGGAAAGAATGGCCCGGCGCCTCCCATCGGTGACCCAACCTATCTCGCTCTCGCCGATGACGCGACCATTCGTCGCGTTGCGAGCAACGGTGTGCCGGGAATTCCCATGCCCGCGTTTGCCCAGAGCGCGGGAGGCATGCTTACGGACAAGCAGATCGACGTGCTGGTGACTGGAATACGGAGCCGCTGGGCTAATCCGCATGCGCTCGACGGAGCCAATCCTCCCCAGTATTCGGTTCAGGCGCCCGGAGATTCCGTTCGCGGCGCAAATGTCTATGCGACGTACTGCGCATCCTGCCACGGAGCTAACGGCAAGGGTGGTACGAAGGCCAGCTCCATCGTGGATAGTTCCTTCCTCGCTCTGGTAAGCGATCAGGGATTCCGCACTGCCGTCATCGTAGGACGTCCCGAAGTGGGCTTTCCTGATTGGCGGAACGATGTGTCCGGACATCCGATGTCGAATCAGGAAATTTCCGACGTTGTCGCCTGGATGGCTCAGCAAAGACCCAAATTTCCCGGCCAACCTTATACATCTTCGTCCAAGGCAGGAGACAGCCGATGAGTGATACCAAAGATCTTTCAAGACGCGCGCTATTTGCAAAAATCGGGCTGCTGATCAATGGCTTTGTCGCCACTGTGGTTGCGGTTCCTATTGTGGGATTTCTCCTTTCTCCAATCCTGCGCGACCGAAAATCATCTTCGGAGTCGTGGGTCTCTCTGGGGTTGCTGGACCGGTTTCCGGAAGGCCAAACTCGTTTGGCAACCTATAGCAATCCTGCCGTAAATGCTTGGGACGGCGAGACCGCACACATCGCATGCTGGGTGCGTCACGTGGAAGCAGACAAATTCCAGGTCTTTGCCATCAACTGCGCGCACCTCGGATGCCCGGTGCGCTGGTTTCAGCAGTCACAACTCTTCATGTGTCCGTGTCACGGTGGTGTCTATTACGCCGATGGAGCCCGTGCTTCAGGGCCTCCAGAGCGGGGACTATTCGAGTATCCCTACAAAGTACAGGATGGAGAATTGCTGATTCACGCTGGGGAACTTCCCACTCCGGGATTCCGAGCCAGTCTCGGCGATAGGAAGCCGCCATGCGCGTGATTGAGAAAATCGGTAGCTGGTTCGACGACCGTTTGCAACTCTCGGGTGTCGTGCGCGAAACGGCGATGCACCCTGTTCCCCGCCAAACGGCGAGTTGGGCATACGTCTTCGGCAGCGCGGCGCTCACGGTATTCATGCTTCAGGTTGTCACCGGCGTGATGCTTGCGTTCGTTTACGTGCCATCGGCGAATGAAGCCTGGAACAGCTTGCAGGCCCTCAATCATGGTGTGTTCCTGGGCTGGTTTATCCGCGCGCTCCATGGATGGGGCTCGAACTTCATGGTCGCGATCGTCCTCATCCACATGGTCCAGGTGTTTCTGTTTGGCGCATACAAGTTCCCTCGAGAGCTGACGTGGATCGTTGGAGTATTTCTGCTCCTGGTAACGCTGGGCATGGCGTTTACCGGGCAAGTTCTCCGCTTCGATCAGGACGCCTATTGGGGGCTGGGCATCGGCGCTTCGATCTCCAGCCGCATTCCCGTATTGGGACCATGCATCGTGCATCTATTACTCGGCGGGCCGATTATCGCCGGGGCTACACTCTCACGCTTCTTTGCTTTGCACGTGTTTCTGATTCCCGGCCTACTGATTGCTTTCGTCGGCGTCCATCTGCTGATGGTTATTCGTTTAGGGATTAACGAGTGGCCGATGCCGGGGCGGGTGGTTCGGCGCGCAACGTATGTGAAGGAATACCACGAGCTCACAGCCAAGGATGGCATTGCCTTCGTGCCCTATGCGATCTGGAAAGACATGCTGTTTTCCGCGTTCGTGCTTCTCCTGATATTAGCGTGCGCGATCTACTTTGGGCCTTTCGGACCATCGGGGCGGCCGGATCCCACCATCATTCAGACCGTGCCGCGTCCTGATTACTTTTTCCTGTGGCTCTATGCATTGCTTTCGTTATTGCCGCCTTCCATGGAGACACCGGCTCTTCTGATTGGACCGGTCATCGTGATAGCAGGACTGCTGCTGCTTCCGTTCATCGCCGGAGAAGGAGAAAAAAGCTGGCGACGGCGTCCGGTTGCTGTGCTTTCTATTGCGCTGGTAGCTGTGATCCTTGGAGAGTTCACTCATCTTGCGGGTTACACACCCTGGAGTCCGCAGATGAACGCCTGGAGCGCGGAGCCGGTTCCAAATCAGTTCCTGCACAAAGCAACTGCGCTCGAGCGTCGCGGTGCCCTCGTCTTTCAGGCCAAACAATGTCACAACTGTCACGCGCTGGATGGGAAAGGTGGAATGCGCGGCCCAGCACTGGATGCTGTTGCGGTCCGCCTCACCGAGGACCAGCTCATTCGCCAGGTGATTCAAGGTGGCGGCAACATGCCGGCCTACGGAAAAAATCTCAGCCCGGCCGAGACAACCGCATTGGTGGCATTCCTGAAGACGCTGCATCCGATGACTCAATTACCTGCGCGCGATGCGTCTCAAGCGGCCGTTCTAGGCAGTGAATCCGGCACAACCGCGGTCAACAAATAATTACGATATGTCTTCTGAAACCCAAGCTCTGCTGCAATCGTGGTCACCGCCACTGGGAATCACAATTGCGTTGGCGATCGCGGCGGCAATTTACATCCGGGGCTGGCTGAATCTACGCGCTGCATTTCCCAAATTGGTTCCAACCTGGCAACTTGCCGCCTTTTTTGGAGGTTTGCTCGCAACTTGGGTTGCGCTTGGTTCGCCACTGGGGATGCTCCATCATGCTGTCCTCTCGGCACACATGGTGCAACATCTTCTATTAATGACTGTAGGCGCTCCTCTGCTGTTACTTGGAGCTCCGGTTCTTCCCTTTCTGGACGGTCTTCCTCCAATCATCGTCAACAAACTTGTCAGCCCTATTCTGCGCCGGCAGTCGATCCGGCGACTTGGTCATGTCCTCAGCCATCCTGTCACTTGCCTTGTCGCTCCCTCTGTAGCTTTGATTGCCTGGCACTTGCCGCCAGCGTTCGAGTTTGCAATGCATTCCGGATGGGGGCACGCGCTTCAGGATGCATCCTTCTTCATCACGGGAATTTTGTTGTGGTGGCCGGTGGTTCAGCCCTGGCCAAGCGTCCCGAAGTGTCCTCGCTGGTTCATTCCGGTGTACCTGTTTCTGGCGACGTTGCCGTGTGACGCGCTTTCGGCATTCTTTACTTTTTACGACCGCATTGTTTACTCGTGTTACCGAACCGCGCCCGACTTCTTCGGAAGATCGCCCCTTGCAGATCAGCAGTTTGCGGGTGCTCTGATGTGGGTCTGCGTAACCTTTATATATATGGCTCCGGCGGTGGCGATTACGATCCAGATCCTTTCGCCTACACCTGCAAAGACAGGGATTTCAGCCCTGCAAGAGCCTGACAGGCCGTCGGCCAATGCGCCCGGAATGGGGATTCTATAGTCGATGGCCACGCAACCTGCACCTCTGACATTGAAAGCGGGAGACGTGCCGCCGTTTCGACTTGGAGCTGCACGGCTGGCGGACTTTTGGGCACTTACGAAGCCCGAAGTCAATCTGCTGATTTTGATCACAACTTTTGCGGGCTTCTATCTGGGTTGTTCAAACGAAGCACGACCGTTCTCGTTCCTGGCATCCTTTAACACTTTGTTCGGCACGTTGCTGGTTGCCAGCGGAACCGGGACGCTGAATCAATACATCGAGCGAAAGTTCGATGCGCAAATGCGCAGGACGGCGCGGCGGCCCGCCGCGGCCGGCCGTCTCAAACCGCGCTCGGTTCTGGCCTTCGGCATTGCATTAGCAGCCATCGGCAGCATCTATCTCGCGATAACCGCCAGTGTGCTCGCGAGTCTGCTGGCGCTTCTCACGTTGTTGTCTTACTTATTCATCTACACGCCGCTGAAACGAAGAACACCTCTGTGCGTTTTGGTGGGGGCATTTCCGGGTGCCATGCCTCCGCTAATCGGCTGGGCTGCCGCTTCGGCGCAATTGAATATCGAAGCGTGGATGCTCTATGCCATTGTCTTCCTGTGGCAGTTTCCTCATTTCATGGCAATCGCTTGGATGTATCGTGAGGACTATTCACGGGCGGGTTACCTCGTTCTACCTCCAGGAAAATTGAGGGCTAATTTTATGGCCGTCCAAAGTGTCCTCCCGTGTCTCCTTCTGGTCCCAGCCGGTCTGATCCTGATGTTATTAGGCCATATTCGCTTCGCGTACTTATTTTTCACCCTGCTGCTCAGCTCTGCGTTCTTAGTTTGCGCCTTAAGACTGGCTGCTGATAGATCGAATATCGCCGCACGGCGACTGCTTTCAGGCTCGATCATTTACCTGCCACTGATCTTCTTCCTAGCCCTGCTCGGCAAATCCTGACTCCGACAGTAACTCTTGAGTATTGCTGCCGGACAACTGCGGTTTTACAGCCTGCCCGGAAAAATGCTGTGGAAACCCCCAACTACATCACCCGTGAATTGGTATCCCTTCCGAGCAATGGTCACGATCAATCGAGCGTCTTCTAAGTTGTCACCCAGCGCCTTGCGTAAATGCGAGATATATTGGGTAAGGTTCCCCTCTTCCACGAAGGTGTCTCTCCACACCGCCTGCAGCAGCTCCTCCTTGGTGACTAGGCGCTTGGGGTTCTGAACGAGGAACAGCAGGACGTCGAACGCTCTCGGGGTGAGAAGAACAGGTGAATCAGCACGGGACAGTGTACGCCTGCGGGTATCCAGCACGAAATGCCCGAAACGATACAAGTCACTCATGGCGATCACTTGGGTGTCTATTACGAGTTTTTCATCGTAAAGTCGGCAGACGCACTTTCTTCAATAATGCTGTATATCGCGGGTCGTTGTGCAAGTTCTTCAGCAGGGGCTCCACTTTCGTTCCAATCAGAATTGCAGCTCTTTATTTCACCTTGTCGACCGAGGTGCCATAGTCAGCGCGTTTGATTATCAAGATTTTTTAAGCTGCGCATACTCAGCTTTGGCTTGCCGATAGATGGGAAGATCGGGGTCGGCATCTTTCCAAAGGGTAAGAAATTCTTCGTAGGATTCGCGGGCGGATGCATTATCGCCCATCAGTCTCTGTGCTCGACCGAGTTGGAGCCGCGCCAGGGGTCCGATGACATGTCTCACGCTAAAACCTGGATTGTCGATCAGCTTTTGGAACTGAGCCGCGGCCGACTGGCCATCGCCGACCCCCAGGTATGCGAGACCGCGGATGTAGGCGGGGTACACAGAGTTGAACGATGCCGTAAACGCCAGATCGTACTTGGCAGTGCCGCGGAGCAGATCGATGGCTGCCGCCGGATCGTGTTGCCGCAGCTTGATCGCGGCCCGGATGGTGGGAATGAAGTAATGCTGCACGAGCGTGTCCTCGGGCCTTTCCGCGCTGATCTGGTCTGCGAGTCTACCGGCTTCCGCTGTTTGTCCTGATCGCGCGAGCGCGAACGCCAGGGCGATTTTGTCATAGCGATCTAGCGGGCTTGCGGCTTCCTTGCTTTCATAGCATCGAGCTTGCACGTCCATTCCGACTTCGGCATCCTCCAAGGCCGAGAGGACCACCCACCAGTCAGCATCGCCAGTCTTCGGGGTTCCCTCCAAAGCTTGCTGTCGCAGACGTTCGGCGGAGTGAAAGCGACCCTGCTGAATCTCGATCAAGGCATGTTCATGCAGGAAGTCTTCTCGATAGCTGCCTCGCTCCTCCTCCTGGAGGATCTTTTCGACGTTGTCTCGGTCGCCTGTAGCGAATGCCACAATGAGTCTCTCCCGCCGGATTAGTGAATTGTCGAGTTTAAGGGCGTCGGCTTTGGCGAGCCATGATTTTGCCTCATTGAATCTGCTTGCGAAACGGATGGACTGTATCGCGCTACCGAAATAATATGGGCTTGGCTGCAACCGTGCAGTCTCAACCGCTTCGTCAGCGGCGCGGTCGGGCTGGCCGAGATACACAAATGCAGCCCTGAGGTTGGCATGAGCGAGCACATCCCGAGGAAATATTTCTAACAAACGAAGCACGGAAGAATATTCTTTCTCCCAGTCGCCAATCACCCGGCCGTAATAGGTGATTTCGGTATTCAACCGGTCTTTCTCGGTCAATCGGTCGCGGAGTTGGTACGCACGCGTGTACGATGCAGCCGACAACTCAGTGTTACCCAGGAAAAGGTAGGCCGCGCCCATGCGCCCATGCATTAGGGCAAGGTTTGGATCCAGTTCGACAGCTTGCTGATAGGGTTTGAGCGCTCCCGCAGCGTTGCCAGCCAGGAAGAGCTTGGTTCCCTCAGCGCTCGCCTGGAGTGCTTCCAAGGAGGCGCTGGTCGCCTCTTCCAGGGGCTGATTAAACCGTGCCAGCGATTCGGCTGGTTCCCCGAGCTTCCTCCGAAGACGTACGGCCGTCGCTCCCAACTCACTCACTACCTGATTAAGAGCACTAACGTTGGTGTCTTCCTCAACCAAGGTCGCTCCTGATCCGCAGTCGAGCGCACTGAGCACCAAGTGATATCGGTTACCGGCGTCGGCGATTGAATCAGAGATCACCATCTTGCTGTTGGTATTGCTACAGATCCGGCGTGCGATCTCCGGGGTGATCCTGGTGGTTGGCGGAAGTTTCAGTTGCCGAATGGCGGCGTACGTTTTATCCAATCCAAGCAGGTTGAGGTATGGAGTCTGCTCCAGTTCATAGCGCAATGCACTATTTAGAGCGTCGTCGAAAACCTGGTCCCCTGTTCGGTTATCGGTATCGGCCAGCACGATGGTGTCGGTAGGAGCGAGGGTGATGCGATGGCGGTAAACTTCGTAGCGCCACACGCTGAGCGTGCCAAGCGCCAGCAGCGCGCCCGCGGCCCAGCGTAAGACCGCTGAGGCCACGACCACAGCCTTGCGCCGGGGACTGGGAGTCTTTGCAACGATCTGTATCTTTGGAACGTCGGAGACGGTCGACGCATCCGTTCGCAATCTCTCGGTCACATTAACCTGAGCCGCGGCTTGGTTTACAGGACCTGCTTGATCAGGAAAAACGACATCTCCCGCGAATTGGTACCCCTTCCGAGCGATCGTCACGATCAATCGTTTGTTTTCCGAGTTGTCACCCAACGCCTTGCGTAAAAGGGAAATGTATTGCGTCAGATTCCCTTCCTCCACGAAGGTGTCTCCCCACACGGACTGCAGCAGTTCCTCCTTAGTGACCAAGCGGTGGGGGTTTCGAACCAGGAAGACCAGGACGTCGAAGGCTTTGGGCGTCAGAGAAACGGGTGAATCAGCGCGAGAGAGTGTTCGTCTCCGGGGATCCAGCACAAACTGCCCGAAACGGTACATGTGACTGCCGACCGAGCTCGATTTCCTGTCCTCACGGACAGTGCTCAATCTCGGGAGATTCATCAGACCCGTATCAGCCCCGCCGGTCCAAACCAGGTCGTTTCTATCTGCCACGCCATACCCCTTAGGAGGCTGACACCTCTCCTCGAATTACCGATCTTGAGTAACTTCAGATTGAAGGATCGAAGCGGCGAGGACATCACGAGATCGAAGGTTTTTCCAGTACCACTGATTGAGGGGATGAATCTCTACCACTTTTGCGTAATCGGGCTCCGTCGCAAGTTCAGTAGATGAACGAGTTCTTCGAATAACAGGGAATAAACAGGGCACTTCTCATGAGCCGGCGATCCGCCGCGGCGGTCTAAATCTGCGTAGTAGCCCTATACCTAATCCAAGGTATGCAAAAGACAGACTCCTGCGGTAGTGAAAAAACACTGCATCCCGTGATGTGTTCTCCTCGGCGGTCTGCCAAACTCCTGCTGATTGAACTGCTAGAGGTCTAGAGCATGACTAGGTTGGAGACCACATTTGAAGTTGAAGACATGACTACGCTGGGAATCGTATGGCGCAATCCCACGGTTCCCGCTCACCGGCAACGGCACACCTTCGAGCGCCTGGGCGAGGGTGCAATGTACATCCTGCGAGAGTTCGTTAGAGACGGACAGCTCGGTTATTGGACGACGATATGTACTTTAGAAGTTCTGGTGGGTGGTCGGGCAGCCTAATACCGCAGGGCCTGGAACCCGCACACATCGCTCAATGGAGTGGTGTTTCGAACGAAGTCAGGCTTCCCGTCTTAGTGGTTTGGGCTGAATTCTGCTGAGCAGTCCGGAGGGCAGCGGGAGGACGCTTAGATACCAGCCGCTCAATGGGATCATTCCGAGTTTTTCATGGTTTTTCAGTGTTTTCTGAAGGACTTCTCAAAGCCCTACCTTAGAGGATGGCTGCATGAGGGTGTGGATTTCGCCGGGCCAAGGAACAGGGGGCTGCCGGACCTATATCCGTGAATGGGGTCACAAAGAAGGCGGACACGAATGCGGCGGCCTAACCAAAAGAGGGAGGGACGATATTGATGCTTGATGCGAGCGAAGCGTTGGGCCGTAATTCGGACCCTGGAGGGCTGAGGACGGGATCTAGCGTTCCGCCAGGACACACCGCAGTCCGAAACGGCACGGTGAATGGAGTCGGTGTACAAAAAAGTAAAGGCCACGTTTCGGATGAGGCGATTCGTGATGCGCTGTCTCGAATTCTGGAGAGTTCGATATTTGCCCAGTCGCGCCGACTTAGCCGATTTCTTGGCTTCACGGTTGAAACAACGCTAGCGGGCGAGGAACAGATGCTGAAGGAGTACCTAATTGGAACCGAGATATACGAGCGCAAGCCTTCCTATGATCCCACTGGAGATTCGATTGTTCGCAGCGAGGCTCACAGACTCCGAAGTAAATTAAAGAAATACTACGAATCCGTGGGCAAGGGCGACCCAGTCTTTATCTGCTATCGGCCTGGGAGCTACGTACCTGACTTTCGGCTCCGACACAGCCAGAATGGGAACGGCATTGGGAAAGATGCCGCTCCGCGTGAGCTTTTCGTTGAGGGACGGGGAATCCGTGTCGCGGTTCTGCCTTTTATGGATGCGTCGCGCTGCGACTTGTCTAGTGCCTGCGCTCAAATCATCACGGATGAATTGATTCACGAACTGGTACGTACGGACGGGCTGCGTGTGACCGCATCAAGTTCAGTGGTTGCGCAACCTCGCGACATTCCTGCGATAGCTCGAACACTCGACGTCCAGATCGTGTTTGACGGGACGGTGCGCCAAAACCAAAACGAGCTGCGTGTCATCGCCAGAATCATCAATGCCGACGGATTTCAGATATGGTCGGAACGGTTCGAAACGGAAGCAGATCCACATCGGCTTTTCAAACTCTCTGAGAAAATCGTATCCGCGCTGGTCAGCCGTATCCGTCCACGAACAATTCAAGGGTTGGAACCCTTCTTTCAGCCGAGCCGCTCTATCAGACAACCCGTCAGCCGGCTCTGCCTGGAATTTCGTCATTGTCGACACTTTGAACATTTTTGGCGATGACTAGCTCTTTATTATCAGCAGCTTACTAGTGGAGCCTCAATTGCTTTTCTGGTAGGGGATTTCGATGAGGACTAAATGCTGAGAATTACAAGAACCGGGAGCGGAGAAGTGGTCTTTAAGGTTAGCGGTCAACTGAACGTCGAAAATCTCGCCGAGATCGAGAAATTAATTAAGGCAGAAAGGAAGCGTGGCCGCATTGTCTTGGACTTGACGGATTTGATTTCGGTGGATGGCGAGGCCGTCGAGTTTCTGGCCAAGTGCGAAACAGACGCGATCAAGTTGAAGAACTGTTCCGCCTGGGACCAGCCAATATTAGGACACTAACAGTTTTCCTGATGTACCGATAGGAGAGGAATGTTATGGGCTTAAACAGTTTGATTTTTCCCTCATCTAAACACGGAGATTCGCTTTTGGTAAAGAATCCCTCAGTAACGCCCCCAGCGACCCTCTTCAACCGGTTGCTGCCGAATATCACATCCGCGGAGAAGACTAGCTCAGCCAGGCAGTCCATGAATACCGAAGTGGAAAATGCTTTTGGTTCGACCAAAGCCTCAGAGGGCTGCAAGTCAGGTATCGCGCGTTATGAAGCCCTGATACGGGTCTTTCCCGCCATCGGCCATCACAACAGCATCGCAGAACTAACTTCGGCGCTCGCCACTGAAGTATCGCAACTCATCAATTTCGACTTTATTGGAATCTCCCGTTACGACGAAGATGCGAGCAGCGTGGAATGGCACATCGCCACGCAAGGAGCAGGCACCGAGAGTGGCATCATCGAAGCGCCGGCGGAAGAGACCGTAACGACGTGGGTTTATCGGAATCAGAAACCGTTAGTAGTGCCCTTCCTCGATCACGAGACGCGTTTGCGCAGCGGAATCCTGCGACTTGTGCAGGATGGAATTCAGTCGATATGCGCGGTCCCTTTAAGCTGTGCGCATCACAGACTTGGCTGCTTGTTTATCGGCAGCGTAATTCCGAACGCCTATACCGTGGAAGAAACTCGGTTTCTGTCGTTAATCGCGACCCAAGTGGCCGTCGCCGTCGAGAACAACCTCGCTTTCGGACAAATCGCGGAGCTCAAAGACCGGCTCGAACAACAAAGTCTTTATCTCGAGGACGAAATCCGGGAGGAGCATGGTTTCGATGAGATCGTAGGCCGAAGCGCCGCTTTGCGTTCGGTGCTACGTCAAGTAGAAACCGTTGCGCCGACTGACTCCACCGTTCTGATCTATGGCGAGACGGGAACCGGCAAAGAAATCATCGCCCGAGCGATTCATGACCGCAGTACCCGCTACAAGAACTCATTCGTAAAGCTGAATTGCGCTGCCATTCCCACCGGACTGCTGGAGAGCGAACTCTTTGGACATGAGAAGGGCGCTTTCACAGGAGCAATTGCCCAGCGAATTGGCCGCTTCGAACTGGCGAATCACGGAACCATGTTCCTCGACGAAATCGGCGAAATCCCCTTGGAACTTCAGCCGAAACTATTGCGAGTGCTGCAGGAGCGGGAGTTTGAGCGGCTGGGTAACAGCCGAACGCTGCATACAGACACGCGACTGGTTGCGGCGACCAATCGCGACCTTGAAGCGCTCGTACAGGAGCAAAAGTTCCGCTCCGATCTGTTCTATCGATTGAATGTGTTCCCTATCCGCATTCCGTCATTGCGCGAGCGTCAAGAGGATATTCCTTTGCTGGTTAGGCACTTCGCCCAACAGTATGCCCGCCGCATGAACAAGCAAATTGATAGCATCTGTTCCGAGACGATGAGTGCCCTCGGACAGTACCACTGGCCCGGCAACGTTCGTGAACTGCAGAACGTTATTGAACGTGCGGTGATCGTGTCGAAGGGGTCCGAGCTCCGAGTTCCGCTGTCCGATCTGAAGGGCCGCGCTACGCCCGGCCAGAATGGTGGCTGCAATCTAACGTTGGAAGAAGCCGAGCGGGCGCACATCCTTGCGACCTTGAAACAAACTCGCTGGGTGATTTCCGGTCCGAGCGGAGCCGCTACCAGACTGGGAATGAATCGTTCGACGCTTCAGTTCCGCATGAAGAAGCTTGGAATCAGTCGTCCTGGAATTTAGACAAGAGAGAGGCTGCAACAAACCACTGCCAGCCCGCCGTCTTCCACCAGCAGGTTGGCACTCATGTGAAAGCACTGCGGAGCAAGAGCTTCCTCGCCGCACCTCTTTGCCAATGGGCTCAACTGTTTGCGAAGCAACTCCAGCTGCTAACCCGTAGGCAGGGGAATTGCCCGTTTGTAAAGAGGTTCGGAACAAGCCGACAAATGCTGAGAATTAGTGTCCACGAAGGACCAACCCAAGTTGTGTTCGAGCTGGAGGGCAGACTCGCGGGCGCCTGGGTCGTCGAATTAGAGGAATCTTGGCGACGAGTCACTTCACGGCTCTCGGGTACTCCCGTCTACCTGCAACTAAACGCGGTTCATTACGTTGACAGCGCCGGCAAGTACCTGCTCGCACTAATGCGATACAGAGGAGTGCAACTGACTGGCTCGGGAATGGCTGTAACGGATCTGATCCGCAGTATTGACGAGGAGTGGCCACTCCAGCACGAGCACTGAGGCCAACGGGTGTCTATTCGTGAGTCCACTAAAGCAGTTCACTCGACTAACTCACCATGTTGGCATATTAAGTGCTTTCGAAGAAATAGTAGCCAGATCGAAAGGGAGAACGGATGCAACGCAAAGCAACTGCAGTTTGTGAAAAGGAGGGCTAAAGAGGCTGTGGAAAGACTCTTGTGGAAATTGAATGGAGGCGAAACCTGCTCATTTAAGAGGTCACCGCACGGTAAGGTCCGGGATTCCCTGTTATTTCGCTGCTAGTGATAGTCAGACTCCAGGGAAAGTACTTGTAACTCTAATCTTGCCGGAGAGTTAGCGCGAAATTCCCTGGAATCCCTGCTACGTTCCCTGAGTGCGGAGCTAATTTCGCGGATTTTGGGCACAATTGGAGGTTTTCGGGCTTCATGGACGAAAAATTCGCTGCAAAATTCCCTGAAGCAGGGAATTTGAAGCTACAGGACGTTTCACAATTTCCCACGTCGTCACTACGCGCAGCGACCTTGACATCGATCGTTTTCCACAGCATTTTTCCGCAGGCTGTAAGGCCCCGCATTGCAGGTACGACTTTATGGGCGTCGGTTTGAAGGCTGCTGCATGAACTCGGGAGTGATTGCCGCCTCTGCCGCGATTTCTGGTTCGATTGTCGGCGCGTTTGGTTCGGCTGTGAGCACTTGGATCACGCAGCGGCATCAGGACCGACGCGATCTGCTGGCTAAGAAGATCGTAAGCCGCGAGGCGCTCTACTCCGATTTCATCGCGGAGAGTGCGCGCTTGCTCGTGGACGCACAAGTGAACAATACCAGCGATCCTCAGAAACTAATACCTGTCTATGCGCTGCTGAGCCGCATACGACTCAGTTCGTCCTCGCGCGTTCTGGAAAGGGCTGAGGAGGTCATAAAAATAACTCTCGCGAGCTATCCGAAACCCAACCTGACGGCCGAGCAGATAGAGTCTCGCGCCCTGAGTGCAGAAGATCCGTTGCGGGAGTTCAGCAACACTTGTCGCAGTGAGCTTGAGTCGCTGCAAAGGCAATTGTGAACCGCGCAGAAATTGGCGACGATGCCAAATGATTCGGAAGATCCTTTTTCCTGTCGATTTTTCCGCTTCCTGCGTGGCCATGGCCGCGTATGTGAAACGCGCCGCTGCGATTTTCAGCGCGGAAGTGACTCTCGCGCATGTTTGTGATCTGAGTAGTCATAACGGGTTCGAGCTCTACGTTAGGACAGCCAGCGAGATATCTCAGGAGCACTGGGATCTTGCCCGAAGACAACTCGACGTCTTTCTCAGTACCGACTTTCCGGCGGAAAATTGTCCAAGAATACTTTTGGCCGGCGACGTTGCAGGTCTCATTGCCGAAACAGCCAGGAAGAACAAATTTGACCTGATCATAATGCCTACCCATGCGGAACGCTTTCGAAGAATGCTGCTCGGCTCGACGACAGCCAAGGTACTCAATGAGGCTCAGTGTCCCGTTTTGACAACGCAGCACGCCACTGCACTGACACCTCGTCCGATGAACCACAGAAGATGGGTCTGCGCCATAGATTTGAATTCAGACGGGGAAAGAGTACTCCACTATGCTGCAGATGCCGCATTAACAGCCCGCGCGGAGCTATCTCTGATTCACGCGATTCCAGCTAGCAAACGGGTATCTGATGTTCAAGAAGAACAGGATGCGCGAGAGCGCCTTGCTGAACTTCAGAGCACAGTAGGTTCAAATGCTTGTGTGTCCGTCGCAGTCGGAGAGATCAAACAGACGTTGCTCGATGCGGCCCGCTGGTGATTGGCAGAGGCTCTCACGCAAGCGGGCTCGGCCGCATGAGGGATCTCACCTATACACTAATTCGCGATTCGCCCTGTCCAGTGGTAAGTGTTTGAAGGCCGATCATTTACCAGGCGGTGGCGTTTTGCATCTGGCTAGATCGGAGAGACATCTAAGTCGAGGGGTTGCACTCTGTCAACGATGAGATTCCTTATTCCCTGTTCCAGTGTGTGTTTTTTCGTGTTTCTTCTTCTCACGCCGTTTGGCCAGGCTACTGAATCGGTCGCTGCGTCTCAGGGCGAATACCGGATTCGGCTCTTTCACACGCATACCCACGAGCGACTCGACGTCGTTTACCGACGCGGTGACACTTACGTGCCGGAAGCGCTGGCTGAGCTCGACCACTTTTTGCGCGACCACCGCACCGGCGCCGTACATCACTACGATCCTCGGTTGTTCGACGTGCTCCACGACCTGACCTCATCTCTCAACGACTCAGGCGGAGAAATTGACGTGATCTGCGGATACCGCACTCCCTGGAGCAATGAATTCCTGCGCACTCGCAGTCCGCATACTGGCGTGGCTCAGCATAGCCTTCACATGCAGGCAGAGGCGATCGACATCCGCTTGCCTGGAGTTCCAACGGCGGAGGTGCGGGACGCTGCCTTGCGTCTGCATCGCGGAGGAGTTGGCTATTACCGTAGCTCCGACTTCGTACACGTGGACGTAGGGCGCGTGCGTCGCTGGTAATTTCGCTCTCACCAGGGATACGGATAGCCGCTCGCGAGAACCTTCTCCAGAGAGGCGTCGTGCCCGTAGATATCGTCGTAGAAGTGAACCAGTCCATCGTCCAGCACGATAACCGTTGCGTACAAGATCAAAACGGGAATCGGATGTGCGAGGTTCACCTGCTCCGGCGAATCGGCATTCATCGCCGCGTGAATTCGGTCCGGATTCCACCCGGGATTGTTGCGGAGGACCCAGGCAGCCAGATCGGCCGGTCTTTCCAGGCGGATACAACCGTGACTGAAATCACGGCGGGATTTCGCAAAGAATTCCGTAGCCGGTGTATCGTGCATATAGACGTTGTAGCTGTTGGGAAAGAGAAATTTCACCAATCCCAGTGAATTCTTTGGCCCAGGCTTTTGCCGCACCGAAAGCCTTCCGGCTCGGAGTTGACCGAGTACCTCGCCATTGACTGTCCCAGTTGCTATTAGGTTCTGATGGCTATCAACTACCTCGAATCCTTTTTTCGCCAGGTAATCAGGATCGCGCTGGAGGTGTGGAACCAGCTCCGCCCGAGTGATGGAAGGCGGCACCTCCCAATATGGGCGGAAAATGACATATTCCATCGTGTCGCTAAAGACTGGTGTGTTGTGGCCGTAAGCTTTGCCGACAACCACATTCATCGTCACGCCGACGTTGAAATCTTTGTCGTAAGCACGAAGGCGAAACTCGGGGATGTTCGCTACAATGGGTGCTCTTTGATATGAGTCCGGCAACCAGCGCCATCGTTCCAGCGTGAGTTGCATCTGTCGAACTCGACGGCTTAGAGGAACGTTTAGATCTGCCAGAGTTTGAGTGTCAATTCGTCCATTTGCGTCTCTACCGTGCCGGACCTGAAATCGCTTTACCGCATCCACCAGCGCACCTGTGTAAATAGGCTGGTCAGCCGGAACATTAGCCTCAGGGGGCAGGTCGCCGACTGATCGGAGCAGTCGCGTCAGCCGTGGAACTCCCGAATACGGATCGCCAGGCAAAATCGGTTTCGTTATAGGTGGAAGCTGCTCTCCATCATCTTTGCGAGCAAGCTCAAGGTAGCTTTGTAATGCTTGCATGGTACGGCGATAACCGGGATATTGCGGTTCGACTTGGGCCAGTGCGGCGGCAACGTTGCTCTCATTGACTACGTGATCTCTTAAGAATTCCGCCAGTTCGTACTTCTTAGATTCGTCGTCAAGGGCGAAGGCGAAGTGCTTCGGGTTTACCTTCCCAATATGCAGATCGGAGATGTAGCGCATGGCGCAAACCGTAAGCGCAAGATCAAATTTCTCTGCATCCGCTTCTGCCGGCTGCGCGATCGCAGGTTTCAGTTTTGCCAGTCGGTCGTTCCATCGGGATGCGTCATAGTCGTCCGCGGATAGCCCCTTCTGATCCGCCTGGAGCAACAGCGCGATCACCTGACGCGCCTGGGCGGTAGGCTCCATTCCCTGTACCCACCACAACGAGTCCTGATTCAAGTCGTAGAATTTCTTGACGTGTTTGCTGTAGTCGCTGAAATTAGGCCAACGCAAGTCTGGGAGGCTGCCTCCGCTAATGGCCGCACGTAACCACTCTTGACCTTCAGGGCTAAGGCTCTGCGTGCTTGTACCACCGGAATTCGCAGGTTGAGTCTGGGCCGAGATTGCGGCGCGAGGTTCACAGCCGCAGGAGATCGCCATCAGCAACAGGATCGCCGCAATTCGAGATCGGGACGGCAAAATCCGCCGCTGGAGTAAGCGACTAACGGTCATCTATGTTCATCTCCTGCCAAGACTTGCGCGAGGCGATTCTTCTGACAAGCAATCAGTGTGCCGAACCCTTTTAAATAAATTCTTCACTTTCGGCAAGGCTGAGCATAGAGTCAGGACGCACAGGACTCGGCTCTCTGGACTAAACAGTGCCAGCTTCTTCCTGCCAGCTAGTTGGCAGTTCTTAGGGAGTTGGCGCAAACTCCTAGCTTATTCTTCAATGGGTCCGAGCTTTCAGGTTCTAGAATCACTGAGTTGGCGACCTTTCCAGCAAAGGGCAGATTGGCACGCGCGTTGCCTTAAAGAACAGACTGCCAAGTCGAATGATGGGAGGCGGAGGAGAAGTCATAATGAAGTCAAAGCTGAAATACGGATTGGTGGTTGCGTTATGCCTGGCGGCATTACCTGCCTGGACGGATTCTTTGGAACTAAAGAATGGCAGCCTGATTAACGGCAGATTTGTCGGCGGTACAGAGACGGAGATCAGTTTCCAGGTCGGCTCGTCGGTGCAGAAATACAACCTCTCCGACATCGTTTCCCTGAAGTTCGGTTCGGGGGCGGTGGGCAACGACACACTGAGACGGAGGAATTCGCTTTCCAACCAAGGCGATACCGCAGAACGCGGCAGCATGAGGCCACCAGCCTACGTGACCATTCCGGCGGGCACACGCATTTCTGTCCGGACCATCGACGCCATTGATTCCGCCACCAATCAGACAGGGGATCGTTTTCAGGCTTCGCTTGAAGAACCTCTCATGGTCGATGGCAATGTAGTCGTGGCCAAGGGAACCGACGTTTACGGCAGGCTGGCCGAGTCGAAGGAATCAGGCAAGTTCACCGGCAGATCGCAACTGCAACTCGAGCTTACCGGGATTGTGGTGAACGGACGGACTGTGCCGGTGGTAACCGGAGAATATGAATTGAGCGGCAAGTCGCGCGGCGCCAGCACGGCCAAGAGAACGATAGGAGGAGCGGCGGTCGGATCGATCATTGGGGCCATCGCCGGTGGAGGTAAAGGAGCTGCGATTGGTGCGGGCGCGGGCGCGGGAGTCGGCGCAGGATCGGAAATAATCACCAAAGGCGATCAGGTTAAGGTACCCAGCGAAACTCTGATCGATTTCACCCTGCAGCAGGATTTGTCGATACCGAGCGCCGGACCAACAGGAGAGTAATCGGAAGCCTCGGTCAAAATCGGTTGCAAGAAAACTGAATAAGACGTTCCAAGTCCAGCTAACCTCGTTTCAACTTGCGGAGGATCTCAATGGAGCAGCACACCTCGGCTGATATCGTGCGCCACGCTTCCACATGGTCAATCGTGTGGGGAGTCCTGTTGATCATCTTCGGCTTTCTGGCAATCGGTTCTCCTTTTCTCGCAGCCGTCGCGGTTAGCCTTGTCCTGGCTTGGCTCATCATTTTCGCGGGCGTAGTCCATCTGATCCTGGCCTTTCACGCTCATCGAGTTGGAAGCTTTGTCTGGAAGTTGCTGGTTGGGCTAGCGTACCTGATCTTCGGCATTTATCTGATCATGCATCCAGTAATAGGCGTAGCCTCGCTCACTCTTGTGCTTGCATGTCTGTTCTTGATTGAAGGCATTCTAAACATCGTTTTGTTTTTCAGGATGCGCTCCTTACAAGGATCTACCTGGGTGCTGGTTGACGGAATCATTACGCTCGGGCTGGGTCTGATGATCTACCTGCAATGGCCGTCGAGCTCCGCCTGGGCAATCGGCACCTTGGTCGGCGTAAGTATGATCATTAGCGGGGTTTCGCGCGTGATGCTCTCAATGGCTGTGCGCAAGGCGGCAATTGCAACGGCCTAGGTTTTCCGCTTCCGTTGAGACTACTTTACCTTTGCGCTCGTCGCCTTGAAATGCAATCCGCGCAGATCGTAGCTCTTCCTCGGCTGCTGAGGGCAACTGCCAAGAGGTTGGCACCCGGCAATTGGTAACCACGGCTTACTTTCAACTTGCCAAGCTTTCGGATGGCTTATCGCCACTATCTAGCTGTTAACTCAAGTCTTTACGCTCAGTTACATTGGGTTTCGAATCGGTCCACTGATTGCCTACTGATCAGGTGAAATGTGGCAGCGGACGAGGGCTCATGTGCGACTGTAAACGAGTGCGACTTGCTGAGTTGGACCGGAAGCACGTCAGCTCCGCCGATTTCTGTCGGATATTTGTCGAGGAAATGACATCTCTGTACAAGCTTGCCTTCTTCCTCACGACAAATCATGAAAGAGCCAAGCAATGCGTGCTGGCAGGGCTCGAGAGCTCTCTCAGCGAGAGCAACGTGCATATCCAGTGGGCACGCTTGTGGAGCAAGAGGGCGGTGATCAAGAGCGCTGTCGCTATGACTTTCATTCCGCTCGCGCCGTACGTTGGAAGACGAGACGATTGGGGGGAAGCGGAATTCGAGTCGCTTCCCGGTACTGTGATCAACGCAGTAACTCAGTTGGCGCCTCTTGAACGATTTGTGTTCGTTTTGTCGGTGCTGGAAAGGCTTTCTTTGCGCGAGTGCTCCGTTCTCCTGAGCTTCCCGCTTGAATGCGTACTTGAAGCCCAAGTCCGCGCTCTCAGAACTCTGCCGACTCTCGAGGTGGAGCAAACAGTGAAAGTGGAAGTCATGCCGATCCTGAGCGGTTGTGTAGAAGCAAATGCAGAGCTCTGATTTGAGCGCTTCGCTCGCCGAGGTTCGCGCTTGATTGTTCTTAAAGAAGGCGATGTTGTTCTCGGTAACCAAGGGGCGAAAGGGATAGAACATGAGCAGGACCGTCGTGGTTAGTGCCGGCAATTCCGGACTCACTCAAAAGATATTAGTCGGACCGTATTTGTTTCGGTCAGACGAACCCGTGGATGCTGGCGTGGACGACTCTCCTCCAAGTCCTTACGAACTGTTGCTGGCAGCATTAGGAGCGTGCACCGGCATGACGTTGCGCGCATATGCCGACCGGCACCAGTGGCCGCTCGAAGGTGTACAGGTCTGGCTGGAGCATTCGCGAGTCGATGTGGAAGGTTCCGGCGCAGGCGAGTCCACGAAACCACGAGATCGCATTGAGAGAGGAATCTCATTCGTGGGAGAACTTTCTGAGGTGCAACGGCAAACACTGGTGAAGGTCGCCAATGGCTGCGGCCTGCACCGAACGCTGACCTCCGGCGTTCAGATAGACACGTCCGTGATCCAGCAGGATACAGGCGACACCGATCAGGCGATCGCTAAAGGAGCAGACTGAGAATGGCTACAGGCACTTTATCGGCTCCTGCACCCGCGCCTGCAGTCGAGCCTAAGCCAACCCCTCCATCCAAGCGGAAATGGCAGAAGTATGTGACCCCGGTTCTCGTAGTCCTGCTTGCCGTCGCGGTGACAACCACAATCGTGGTGAAGTGGAACTCGTGGGAGGGCGGTCGGATCGAGCAGGTCACAGATGATGCCTATGTCCGCGGCGACCTGACGCCACTTAGCACGAAGGTCGCCGGTATCGTGCGTGATGTCAAGGTTTCTGATTTCCAATCTGTGCACAAAGGCGATCTGCTGGTTGAGTTGCAAGACGACGACTACCAGGCTCAAGTCGCGCAAGCCAGTGCGGCGGTCGAAGCTGCCAAAGCAGCTATCGAAGACAATCACCGCCAGCGCGAGCTCGAAGATGCGCGCATTCAGAGGGCGCTTGCCGGAGTCGATCAGGCAAAGGCGCAAATCGCGGCGGCCGAAGCAGGAAAGCAAGCCGTGCAGGCTGACGTCGTGCGGACAGGAGCCGAGCGCACGCGCCAGGAGAACTTATTGCAAACGCGTTCCACCACTCAGCAGCGGGTGGAATCTGCGGTTGCCGACGAAGAGAGATCGACCGCCCAATTCGCTAGCCGCGATGCCGATTTGGCCCAGGCGAAAACTGTTCTGCGAAGCAATGAGCTGGCGGTCGTAGCGGAAAGGCGCAGCAAAGCCGTGCTGGAGTCGCAAGAACAGCAACTCATTGCCGATCTCCATGCGAAAGAGGCCGCTCTCAAAGTAACCGAGGTCAATCTCGGCTATACCCAGATCGCTTCACCCGGCAACGGCTCGGTAGGAGAAAGGCAAGTCCGGCCAGGTCAGTTAGTCTCTCCCGGCACGCAGGTTATTGCCTTCGTGGACAGGATCAAGTGGGTGCAGGCGAACTATCGCGAGACGCAGCTTACCAATATGAAAGTAGGCGATCCCGTGGACTTGCGCGTCGATGAATATCCCGGGCAGACCATTCACGGAAAAGTGATTGAGATCGCCCCAGCGAGCGGCTCGCAATTTGCGCTGCTTCCCCCCGATAACGCAACCGGAAACTTTACCAAAGTGGTTCAGAGAGTACCGGTGAAGATCGTCCTTGACGATACCGACCTGGCAAGCAAACTGCGTCCCGGTCTCTCCGTGACCGCAACCGTACGCACAAGACGCTGAGACAACTGTGGCTACATCAATCGTATTTGCACAACCCTCTCCTGCGCAGATTGTCCGTGGCTTTGCCGGAGTTGTGCCCTCGGAGCTTTCCCATAGTCCTATTCTGGGCATTTTGGGCGTAGTCATGGGTGCAGGAATGGTGACGCTAGCCGGCCGCATGCTCACGCTCGGACTTGCCGATCTGAAGGGACATCTCGGCATTGGATTCGATGAAGGCGCTTGGCTCAGCACCGCATTCAACGCCGCACTGATTTTTATTGGTCCGTTCACTGTTTACCTTGGCGGTCTGGTTGGAGCTCGGCGGATTCTTCTCTTTGGCGCGGGGGCCTTTACTCTGATTTCAACCTTTCTCCCGCTCATCCACAGCTATAGCCTGCTGATCACCGCGCTGGCGTTTGCCGGACTCACTTCGGGAACGTTCTATCCTCTTACACTCACCTTCGCCCTGCGCAATATACCGCTTCGCTTCCTTCCGTTCACGATTGCACTGTACGCGACCAGCGTCGATTTCAGCGTCAATGTGGCTCCCTCGCTATACGGGTGGTATCGCGACCATCTTTCGTGGCACTGGATGTTCTGGAATTCTGTACCGATTACGGCGGTGATGATGATCCTGATCTATTACGGCACGGCGAGTCCGCCCCCGAAGAAAGATTCTTCAACGCCAAGCTTCGCCGGATTTCTCTACGGCAGCCTCGGATTCGCCGCCCTGTTTGCCGCATTGGACCAAGGAGAAAAACTCGATTGGTGGCGCTCGGGAGTGTTTACCGGTTTGTTTGTTGCCGGTTCATTCCTCTTGTTATGCGGACTTGTGCGCAGATTTCTCAACCCCAATCCTCTGGTGGATCTGCCATTTCTGGGTAAGCGGAACATCTTGCTGCTGGGCATCGGGCTCTTCCTCTTCCGTTTCACTCTCTTGGGCACCATTGTTCTTGTACCCCAGTCATTGGCGATTCACGGTTTCGAGGCCGACCAGATCGGACCGGCGTTAATCTGGACAGCAGTGATGCAGATCGTGATCGCATTTGTTGCGGCACTGCTCCTGTTGCGGAATATGGATTCTCGCCTGCTCATGGCAATCGGCTTCACTTGTGTTGCAGCCGCGTGCTGCTTGAATGCCCAGTTGACCAGTGTCTGGGCGGCTGCAGACTACTACCGCACGGAACTCCTGATGGGTGTAGGACAGTCTTTCGCCTTCATTGGCCTGGTCTCAACCATTGTTCTGCAGGGTCTCTTTTTGGGAGCGCTTTCCAAACCACAAAGAACGCTTACCTTTTCCGCGTACTTCCATTTGATAAGGCTTTTCGGCGGCAACCTGGGCGCCATCTTCATGGGCCACTTCATCGCTCAACGGGAGAAGCTCCACTCAAATCTGCTTGGTCTTCACGTGCAGCAGGGCAACTGGATTCTCGACGCCAATGTTCGGCAAATGACTGCAGGAGTTTTTGCAAAATCGGCTGGGCTTGCAGCGGCGGCAGGTCGTGCCGTTGGACTTGTGAGCGGCCGGATTCGTCTGCAAGCGTACACGCTTACTTTCAACGACGGCTATCACCTGGTGGCTTGGGCCTGTGTCGGCGTCATGCTTTTGATCGCGTTAATGGGGAAGTCGCCACTAAGTTACCAGGATCTCAGCCAAATTCAGCCGTCCGCCACTCCCACTCAGGAGGCTAGGTCATGATCGCTACTTATCAGCCGATCTCTCGGAACCCACGCTTCGATCCTGCCGCAAGACGACTAATCCGGCTGTTCATAGTCGCTCTCTGCGCGGGGAATGCGCCGAGTATCGCTGCACAGGAAAAAAATGCGCCCGCTCCTCGCCAGATCACGTTGCAGGAAGCAGTACAACTGGCGCTCAAACACAACCATTACGTGCGAATCGCCGAGTACAAGGTGGAGGAAAAGCAGCACGCCAAGGAAGTTGCCAGGAGCGCTTACTTCCCCACTCTCCGCAACGACAGCACGGTTGTGAACGTGACCGACACGCAATTCATCGGCATTTCTGCCGGTAGTCTGGGCGTTGTAAGTAATACCGCGATTCCATCTCGGTCAGTAATCTTGAACCAGGGCGGCAATACATTTATCACCAGCGGCACTTCGTTGACTCAGCCGCTCACCCAATTGTTGAAAATCAAACCCGCCAACGACATGGCCCTTGCCGAAGCGCGAGCAACTCAGCAAAAAGAGAAACAGACTGAGAACGAAGTCGCTTTGCAAGTTCACCAGCTCTATTACAAGGTCTTGATTGAGCAAATACACCGGAACGCTACCGAGGCGCGGATTCAAGCGAGCCAGGACCTCGAAGCCGAACGCGTGCAGCAGGTGAAATACGGCAGCACGCTGGACCAGGATTTGATAGAAAGCCGAGCCCAACTGCTGCAGGCAAAGCAGGAGCTTCTTACAACGGACTTACAGCTTTCCGATCTGACTCTGAAGCTCAACGATGTGCTTGGGCTCCCGCTCACGACGAAATTGGTTCTCGACGCGAATGCTCCTCCAATTCAGGATGTCTGCCCGCGAGAAGAATGCGTAGCGGCGGCAGTGGCAGATCATCCAGAGATCGTCGAAGCGCGCGAAGAAGTAAAGAAAGCTTCTGCGGCAGTTCGCGGGGCCAGGATGGAATACGTGCCGGAGGTCTCGGCCTTTGCTCGCTACAGCTATCAGGACAACGTACCTTTCCTCGCTCGTAACTTCGGCAGCTTCGGGGCAAAATTCGGATACGATCTCTTCGACGGAGGACGCAGACACGCATCACTACGCGAGCACGAAGCGCAACTGTCCCAAGCCCGGGAAAACCTGGCACGCGTGACCGAGGAAGTCGAACTCGGAATTCAGACTGCATATAACAAGCTGGAGCGCACGCGCGAGATGGTGACAGTCTCTCAAGAGCTCCTGGCGCTTCGGACCGAGTCCAGTCGCGTATCGGCACAGCAGCTACAGCGGGGAGCCGCTCTTCGATCTCAAGCGGACGCTGCCCTCGCGCAGGAGTTCGATGCCAAGACACTGCTTCTCCAGTCGCAACTGGATTTCCTCCAGTCGCACGACGAACTGGTAAAGGCCATGGGGCAAACTCCCGAATAAAATAAAGAGAGCGCTGGAAAGCGAAATCGAAGGAGAAAATACGTGTTGAGAACACTCGGAGTAATCTGCATCTGCCTTTCAGCCTTTTCTGCCTACTCGGAGTCACCCACTTCGAAGTATCAAGTGGCTACGATCATGATGGTAAAACCTCACCAGGCAGACGCGGCTACTGATGGCGGCGTTACCCGCTATGACGTTTCTGTAAGAGTCGGCAATATGGATTACGTTGTGTTATATACGCCGCCACCTGGCGTACGCACTGTGCAGTATGCTGCAGGACGCGAGGTTTTGGTTTTAGTTGGAAACAAAACGATTACGTACAACGATATCTTGGGTAATTCGCTGGAAGTACCGATTCTAAGCCACAGCACTATCACAAAGCAGAGCAGTCGATAATTTTAGATCGTTCTGTTCTCGGGCGCAGATGGGAGCCGCAGATCGTGCTCAAATTTGTCGTCCTTTGGCTGCTGATATTTGCTTCACTATGGCTGCACTTCGCAGCTATGGTGCTTCTGTTCCTGATCCTTAAAGCCATTTGGGTTTTCTTCTTGTGAGTAAGTTAAAGTTTGTACAAGGTATCCCAGACTGATTGCCAGCACTGCCATCTCATGCCAACTGGATGACATACGACGGGAGATTGGCATCCCGAATTGCCGACTCGCTCGAGCACGTTTCCTGATTTCAGAGACTTACGCTAATTCCGCTCTTGGCAGGCGAATTGCTTTCCTATATTCCAGAGTGGCACCGAGCGCTGTAATTCTTAACGTTGTAAGCAGCGCTTCCTCAGCCACACTTCATTCGCCCTCCCCTCGAGGCAGGAGTCTCTGTTTAGAACAGGCTTCTGCCTCCCGCCTCATAGAAGCGGAGCTGGGTGGGTGAGTCACCGATCAGGATGTTTTGCTATCGATCAGATATTGGAGAAGAAATGAAACTGGGATTCTTTAACGATAGAAGAAGACTGCGAAAAAAACGGCAGCCGCAGTGAAGTGAGCTGAAAGTATAAGTGACGAATCCGTACTAGAAATCGACTACTCTGACGACAGCCTTCATTATGTGTTGCTGACCGGGAGCTAGATCCACGGCAAAATCGGAGACGTTGCTGGTTTCGATACAGATCATCTGCATCCATTCGTCATCCCCAAAATCTGACAAAGAACGCGCCTTCTGCACCCATGGATCCCACACCACGGTGGTTCGTGAATTCTCTTTTGTAATGCGGGTGCGCCGATGTAAAACAGGATCTTCAAGTTCGATTTCGTCTCGGGTATCCAGGTACACACGATCTGTTTCTGAGTCGATCGCGACTTCGCCTTGCTGTGTTTTGTTCCGATTGGCGTCGGTCTTATCGAAGTAATGAACCTTCTCTAGACCACGAACTCGTGCCTCTTTGACACTCCCGACTTTATGGTATGTATGCAGAGCTTCCTCAAACCGCAGCGAGGTTGATCCAGTATTGACCACCACCAGCTCGAGCTTGAGCGCGGAGCCGAACGTGACGCGATGGACTAAACGAAAGTCAGCAGGCCACCATCTCTTCGTATCTTCGGTGCTTTCGGTGAACATGGCGACTGTGACCTCACCATCGACTTGCGCTATCGAGTCAACCTGCCAGGCTTTCGTGCGTACAAACCCGTGCGCCGGCGCTTTGGGATCGTCCACCTTGTCGGCAAACCAGGGGAAACAGATCGGTACACCGCCACGAATTGCGTGGCCCTCTTCCCATCGTGACTCTGAGCTGAGAAAGAGAACTTCCTCTAATCCCGCCGGCTTCCACGAGGTGACGTGCGCACCATGCAGGTACATCTCCCCTGTCGCTTCGTGAGAGGTAACGCGTACTTTGGGCAGTCCGCCATTTCCTTCCACGAACTGGGCCCTACCTGGAATTTCAAACTGGCGATCCGACTCTGCTATTGCGCCTTTCATGTCCGTTCCACTCTCCTGAACTCAAACGCATTCTGCCGCGGTCGCATCCTTTGTTCTTAGGCGCCGCCATGAATGAGAGCACTTGATGTGCCATAGAAATGCGTCGGGGCAAAGTTTGGTTTATTCGGTGTACCAGACTGCCCAATTAATATGGTTAGCGTGTTGCTCGTGGGGCTTGGAGCCTACTTCAGAATCTAACCGCGACAGTTTACGCGAACTCCATAGGTCCCTGGCCTGGAATCAACGGTGGTGCGGCCATGCTGCCAGCTATTTGTCACTTCTCTTAGGGATTGGCACTGGCTGGGGAGGACGTGTTGCGGCTCCTCGTCTTTCCCTTCACCCGATGGCCCAATCACGCGATCTCCCGATGAGTCCAAATTCCCTGCTTCAGGGAATTTAGCAGGGAATTTTCTTTTCTAAAGGAAAGAATTCTGCAGATTCTGCCCAAAAGCAGCAGATTTGCACCCGCAGGCAGGGAACGGTGCAGGGAATCCAGGGAATTTACCAGATAACCACTTCCCAATCTGACACTTAGCAGGATTTTTTCCGCCTCGCGCCGCCCCCTAGCAGCGAAAGAGCAGGGAACCTGGGTCCTCACTGTGGGAGGCGGACCCTGCGAACATCGCGCAGGGATCCGGCACCCACAGCTCGGATGGTTTAATCAAATTAAAAACAATTAGGCTGTGCCACCCGCCCGAACTTCGTCAGACGTCACTGGCGGATCGAAGTTGAAGAGATTCTTTACGTTCCGGCACATTGGGACTGGCCCCCAGACCTGAAAAGACTAGGCTACCTCAGAGTCGCACAATTTCTAAAGTCGAGGAGATTCTTGCCATCCCCAAGCTCTGTCATCCCGACGCGGTCTTTCCGCGAGGGATCTCCCGCGATGACTCAGCCATAAATGCAACATCCTGGATCCTCTATTATGAGAATCGTATCTGTGATGCGTTGTCGGAGTCTCGCAAGCGTCCCTCCACTTCACCGTTCCAGCTTCGCATATTCAGCCTTGGCCTGTTTCAATATGGGAATCTCGGCATCGGCATCCTTCCATGTGGCGAAGAAATCCTGATATGCGGCTTTGGCCTGCGCAGTGTTGCCCTGGAGCGTATATGCGCGACCAAGTCCCAGATGCGAAAGGTTGTAAACAACATTCAAGGGATCCGTGCCGCGATGGGAAAGTATTTGCTGGTATTCGGAAGCGGCCTTCGCACCATCTTTCATGTCCAGGAACGCCTGGGCGCGGACAAAATTGATGTAGTAGCCTGAAGTCCCCGGGCCGGTGCCGAACTCATACGGAATCGCAACGTCTAACCGGCTCAGCGCCTCTGCCGGCTGCTTGCGTTGGATATCCGAGAAAGCCACGGCCACGGGAACCCAGACCTTATTGAGCAACGTGTCCTCGGGATATTGGCGCGTCAGCTCTTCGGCGAACTTCTGGCTGCGCGCGGCGTCTCCCACCTGAGCCAGGGCCAGCATGGCGATGGTCTTTGTGTCCCGGTCTTGGGTGAGGTTGAGGCTCTCTGAAATCTTCTGGCGCGCTTCCGCCATATTCCCCAACCCTGCTTCGTCGCCGGCTTGGTTTCCGATGACGATTCCAGCGAACTCTTTGTAGCCGAGACGCTCGGCTGAGTTTTTGCTCTGAGCGTAGGCCGCTCGCCCTTCCTGCAGTTTGCCTAATGCGTACAGGCTGTGAGCCCGGAGGAAAAACAGAATGGGTTCGTACGACTTGCCGCTGGCCCATTCAGTTTCCCGCTTCAGTGCGGCCTGATCGCCGGCGATAAAAGCCAAATCGTATAAGGTGAAATGGACGGAGGGCATTTGCCCGGACACTTTCTCGGCGATCGTCCCGGCTTCATCGAAGCGATTTAGGCGTTCGTAAGCATCCGCAGCGTTTTGGTATGGGAAAAGATCTTGCGGACCCCGGCGCATGCCCTCGAGCGAAATGTTCAGCGCCTTTTCCTGCTGCCCGATTGCGCCGTATTGACGACCGAGGTTGCTGCGTGGAACCGTGTCATTCGGATAGATTTGCATCCATTGCTCGTAGTTGGCGATCACTTTCTCGATATTGCGGGTCACAGCTTCGTAGTAGTGCGCGGCGATGTAAAAGCGTTCTCGATCGCTGGCCCTGTCCTTCAGATCGAAGGCCTTGGTGATGAACTGGTCGGCCAGCGCGCTCTGCGTCAGATTGCCATATGCCGTCGCCAGGGTGGCACTTGCCATGGCGAAGTTGGGATCGAGTTCGAGGGCGCGCTTCAGGTAGGGAACGGCTTTGTCGTCCTGCAGCTTGAGGTGCTCCGTCTCGCCCAGGCTGAACTGTTGCAGAGCTTCGAGCGATGACGTGGTGGCCTGCTCCAGCGGCGTGTCGAACTTCTGCACCGACGCCAGCGATTCGCCCAATTTACCGCGCAGGTTCGACGCCGCTTTATCCAGCGACTTCAGCACCTGCTCCTTGCTATCCGCCTCCGTCTCCTCGCGAGCCAACACGTCGCCGCTCTGCGCATTCACTGCGGCGAGAGTGATGGCATAGTGAGAGCCCAGGCTGGCAATGCTCCCTGTCAGCATCGCCTTCACATTCTCGCGAAGACAGATCTCGCGAGCGACATCGTTGGTCAAGCGCTCGTCCGAATGTCGGCCCATGTATCCAAGGGCTTCCCGGATGCGCGACTCCGGCAGCAGATTGAGATAAGGCGATTGCTCCAGGTCCACCGAGACTGCTTGCTTAAGCGTGCCATCGAATACCGGGTCGCCCGTAGTGTTCACAAAATCGGCGACCAAAATGGAATCCTTGCCGGTGAGCGCGTGACTGCGATTGCCATGCAGCAGGAAGACCGCGCCGGCAATCATTGTCGCGAGCAGGGCTGCGCCCGTGGGAATCAACCAGCGTTTGCGCGGAGCAAGAATCGCGCTGATGTGGGAAGAAACCGGCACCGAAGCTGCCGCGGGCGAAGACGCGGAATTGGCGATCACGGCCGAGCCGCTGACCGGGGGCGCCGTAATCACTGGAGCGCTGGACGACTGAGCCGCGTCTTCGCTTGCCACATGCGGGCGCGACCCGGAATCGCTGTCTCGCTTCAGACGCTGCAAATCGGCGCGCATATCGGCGGCATGCTGATAGCGCAGATCGCGGTCTTTCTCCAGCGCATGATTGATGATGCGCTCCAGTTCGGCTGGTACATCGGGATTCAATCGCACCGGCGACGCCGGCGCGCGCGAAAGAATCGCCTCGAAGATCACCGCCGAAGTATCGCCGCGAAAGGGCAAAGCGCCCGTCGCCATTTCGTAGAGCACTGCGCCGAAGGAAAAGAGATCGCTCCGGGCGTCCAACTCCTTGCCGCGAGCCTGCTCCGGCGACATGTAAGCCACCGTGCCGATGGTCGTCCCCGGACTGGTCAAGTGTTCCAAGGCGGTTGCAGTCGCTTGGACTCCTTCCGTGGCATCGGCCTGGGGAACCCTCTGGGACTCAGACGCGACCTTCGCCAGCCCGAAATCCAGGACCTTGGCGTGGCCACGCTTAGTGACAAAAATGTTGGCGGGCTTGATATCGCGATGAACGATGCCTTCGGCATGTGCGGCATCCAAGGCATCGGCGATCTCGATTCCCAGCGCGAGAATCAACTCGGTGTCGAGCGCGCGGCCGGCGATTTTGTGTTTCAGCGTAGCGCCATCGAGAAACTCCATGGCGATAAACGACTGCTCGTCGTGCCTGCCGATTTCGTAAATCGTGCAGATATTCGGATGGTTCAACGCGGAAGCCGCGCGCGCCTCGCGGCGAAAGCGTTCCAGAGCCTGCGGATCCTTCGCCATTTCCTCAGGCAGGAACTTCAAGGCGACAAAGCGTCCGAGCTCCAGGTCTTCTGCTTTGTAAACCACACCCATCCCACCGCCGCCGAGCTTCTCGACGATCCGATAATGCGAAACATTCTGGCCGATCATGGTTGCGCTGAATGTTAGGTGGCAAGCGGGATGAAGTCAACGAGTGCTCGAGCGGTGTCAGTTCTTTGTCAGACTCACAGACGGGTTTGGGAGTGCAACGGACCGCCTCGATCCCTTGGGCAAGTCAAATCCAAGATTCTCTGCAAAAGGACCTAGATTCTGTCGTCCCGAAGCGGTCCCCCGCGAGGGATCTCCCGGAATATTTCAGACTTGATTGCGACGTCCTGGCTCTTCTACCTGAACTCGTGAAGGAGCTAGCAGAGGGCGGGCGGGGCAGGCCAATTTCTGATTAAAGACTTGGCCCTTTTGGGCGCTTCCATCTGGACTGCCGCAGAAGCACTCACTTCAGATGGACGCGACATGAACTGAGGTAGGGCACACATCCTTTTATCCTTTCTCGTCCTGCACAACGCTGAACCGAAAGATGCCAGGTCGCGAGTAGTGCCCGGTCACATCGAGTGTCATGCATTCGCGATCGATTTCGGTCAGATCGAGACTCGCATGCAGTATTGTTTCCTGATCGAACACTGGTCCTGCCAGATAGCGTCCGTCTGGCGCGATGATGGCCGAGCCGCCTCGCTCAATCAGCGTGTCGGATGAGAGTTTGTCGGGGTGCGCCAGGCGCCCCGGCAATGACGAGGAGCGCATAATCTGTCCGGCGGCAAGCACGAAGCAACGCCCTTCAAAGGCGTAGTGCCGGCTCGCGACCTGGTGCATTTCGTGTACGGTCGGCCAGACTGCTACGTGAATCTGTTCCCCGGTGTTGTGCATGTGCTGACGGGCGAGCGGCATCCAATGTTCCCAGCAGATGAGACCACCAATGTTGGCGCCGTGGAGATTAACGCTGCGCATTCCCGAAGCATCGCCCTGCCCCCAAACCATCCGCTCAGAATAGGTAGGCATCAGCTTGCGATGCTGGTTGACTAGCTCGCCTTGAGGACCGAAGAAGAGAAGTGTGTTGTAGAGCGTTCCATGGCCAGGCCCATCTTTCACTCGCTCGTTCACTCCGATCACAATGCCTACTTCTCCCTTGCCGGCGGCCTCTCTTAGGGCCTCAGTCTCCGGCCCGGGCACGACAACGCTGTTTGCGCGCAGGTCGGCATAGACTTCCTTCACCGCCGCGTTGTTCCAGAGTGCAGCTTCGGGACAATAGTCGAGCCACGCGGGATATCCGGGAAGGAACGTTTCGCCGAAGCAGATTAGTCTGGCATCTGCCCGCGCAGCTCGCTCGACCAAATCCAGCGCTTTCGAGAGTGAGGCAGGAAGGTTTCCCAGTATCGGAGCGGCTTGCACGACCGCAACCTGCAAGCTGAGAGCAGTTCTGAGTTCAGTCAAGGGTGGCGATCCAAACCGCGCTATGTTTCTGACTACACTCTTACGCCGAAATTCGGGCGCCGTCTTCTATTATTTATTTATGTCGAATGTCCCCGGGAGATCGCCGGATGTCGAGAGGTTCAACTTGCAACTCCCATTTTACCGGCGCTGACATAGGTGCGTAGCAAAGTGTGCTGGTGCAAGCCTGATAGCGCAGCTCTCCGGCAATCGCAACGTTTTTCTGTGATGAAAGCAGGGCTCGCGCGCCATCTCCGAACTTCGAAAAACCTATCGTGACATCCTGCGTAATACGAAATTTGCCTTCGAAGACCGGCACGTGTTCCTGAATTGGCTCGAAATAAAGCATTTTGAAATTT
>Ga0206913_1013_pt1 | contig 60206 bp, 54 predicted proteins | sample Alteio_BWOrgHeat_72_FD_152942 | JGI IMG/M metagenome (GOLD analysis project Ga0206913, IMG submission 152942) | Enriched cells from forest soil in Barre Woods Harvard Forest LTER site, Petersham, Massachusetts, United States -... | ecosystem: Environmental > Terrestrial > Soil > Temperate forest >... | reverse complement strand
CGCGATCGTTATCGGGATGCTTATCGGGCTTTAAGCGCGAGGCATTTCAAAGATTTCCTGCGCTGCAACGGTTGGTTGCAACGCAGGTTTTTTACCGATCTTGTTATTTTAAATTTTGAATGGCATAACTGAATATTTTTATTTCCTGTTCTTAATTATTCATACCGGCAACAGGAAACAGCCGGAAAAATTTAATTATATCGCTTCCACATGTTCTTCATGAGGCTTTTCTTCAATACATGCACCTATGTACATGGCCGTAAGCAGCGTAAATACAAATGCCTGAAGAAATGCAACAAGCAATTCCATTGCATTCATAAAAAGTGCAAATGCCATGGAAACTGGCGAGAAGCCCCAAGCTCCTGCAGCACCCGAATTTGCAAAAACGAAAATCAAGCAGACAAATGAAAGTATAACAATGTGTCCCGCAGCAACATTGGCAAATATCCGTATCATCAAAACAATTGGGCGCTGAAATACCCCGATGATTTCAATTGGGGTAAGCAGGAAAATTTTAACCCAAGCCGGCACACCGGGCATCCAGAAAATATGCTCCCAGTAATGCTTGTTGCCGATGAAAAGCGTGATAATAAGTACAATAGCAGAAAGCGCTAAAGTAACCGAGATATTTCCCATAATTCCAGGGAAAGTAGGAATCAGCCCGATAAAATTGCTTATCCAAATAAAGAAGAAAAGTGTGAGCAGTAGCGGAAGAAAACGCATGTAATGTTTTTGCCCAATGGATTGTTTTGCAATATCGTCTCTTACAAAAATGATAAGAGGCTCCATCAGCGATTGGAATCCTTTAGGAGCCTGTCCTTGGCGTCTGGTGTATGTTTTTGCTACCGATATAAAAATTAAAAGTACCAGCATTGATGTGATAAGAACTCCCGTAACAGCTTTTGTTATAGAAAAATCCCAGAAAGAAAGTCCATCTTCACGCTCAATATGTCCTTCGTGATTCAATGCATATCCCTTGTAAGATTCTTTTCCGTGATGAAAATTGCTGGAAAGAAAAATATCAAGTCCGTTTGTTTTGTTGTAAAGAATTACAGGAAGCGGAATAGATGTTGGATTTTCGTGTGGTCCCCACAAATGCCATTCGTACTTATCGGTAACGTGGTCAATGATGAATTTTCCCGCATTAAACTTTTCGTGTTCTTCGCCACCGGCTTTTTCTTCCGATGCAAAAAGAATATTTGAGAAAAAAAATAATCCTAAAAAGAGAGAAAGACTGTTGAAAAATCTTATTTTACTATGCATTGCCCGCTTAAAATTCTTTGCTTTTATTTTTTCCGATGCAAAACTATACATTTCATTGAATTAAAAAAACGAAATGTTAAATCTTTTTAGAAAAAATTACTTCGTAATAACTTGAATTATTTCTTCAACTGTTTTAAAAGAGCCGTTAGCGCGAAAATAGTAAACAAAAAATAATGCGCAAGGAATGCAAGCGAAAAAAGAAGTAAGTCGGCTTTGTTCATTACTTAATATTGAGTGCATTTGGAAGCATTAGCAAAAAAGGCATTGCTTTGGCATAATTTAGTTGATCGTAGAACATACCTAAACGATTTAGGTTTTTGTAATACTCGTTTACATGATTGTAATAGTTTAATTCACTCTGAAGATACCAAGCCTTCTTACCTAATTTTTCAGAGATGAACCATTTTTCTAATAGCCTTCCGGCACGACCGTTACCATCTTCAAAAGGATGAATATTTACAAATACAATATGAATAAAAGAGGCGAAATAAAATACTTCTTTGTATGTAAGCGGTTGTTTTTTTAATTGTTCAATATCCTTCCAGAGTAATTCAAAAAGTTTTTTTACATCACTGACAGGCGTTGCCTCGTATTGTATTCGTCCTGTTTTATGTTCCATTACTACCATATTGCCTGTGCGGTATATTCCCCGTTTGCTTTTTGGCAATAAATGTGTGGCAAGCAATGTATGTGCTTTTAAAAAAGTAGTCTTTGTAAGTTCATTTTGTTGTGCAAAAAAATATGCTTTGTATAAATCGTTGGGCTTTTGTACTAAGTCGGGCTGATATTCAATATTCAGCATTTTGTGCTTAACGTAACTATCCACTTCCATTTGTTCGCCTTCAATACGCGAAGACGCGATAGCAGAAACAGAAGTATAAAAGCTAAACAATTTTGTAGAAATTTCGGCATCTTTCAAATTATCAAATAAGGCCTGCAAGTCTTTATTTATTTGCAGGCAATAGGGCTTCAATAAATCAACAGGTATTATTTTAAGCTGTAGTTTCTGCAGGATCATCTTAACCGACTTAAAAATACAAAAGAGAACAATTACCTCTTTAACTCTTTTAAAAGAGTCGTTACTTCGAAAATAGTAAACAAAAAATAATGCGCAAGAAATGCAAGCGAGAACGGAATTACGGTTGGCTTGTCAACAAAACGGTACACCAAAACAACCACAACGCAAAGTGCCATTCGCAAAGCAGTAGAACCCATGTAAAAGCGGATAAAATTTTGCGGTTTGCCTTTAGTTGCATTCATTGTTACAACATGAAATGATAATGTAATCAACACAAAAAAAGTTAAAATGGACCAGATATTAGGAACAGGGTAAGTCTCTCCCAAAAATTTCACCCAAACAAAATCAATGATTGAAATGAAGAAAGAAAAAAGGAAGAGTTTTATTATAAATTGTTTTATCATGAAATAATGTACGAATGTACAAATATTGCATTTACTAATGATACGTCATTACGAGCGAAGCGAAGTAATCTCATAAAGATTGCTTCGTCCCGCTCCTTAGACTCTGCTCAGGATGACGGGACTCGCAATGACGATAAGTATTTTATTTTTTTTTGAAAAAATCCTTTACTGCAAACCACATGGCAGCGGCTACTGATATTAAAGAAAGAATGATTGTGAAAATCGGAAAGTTAGAAACTTTAAACCATTCGTCTAATTTTTTTCCGCTCCAAACACCCAGCGCAATGGTTAATCCCATTTGCAGAGCAAGGGACGAATACTTTCCATAATCAGACAGCGGCTGTTTTTTCTTGTTTTGCGGACTCTCCTGATCCATACTTCATGTCTTTTATCACTGCACCCATGCTGCATGTTCCGCTGAAGTTAGCTCCCGGTTCTATGGCGAGTTTATTGGTCAAAATATCACCATTTAATTTAGCAGTAGATTTTAAGGATAGCAATTCGTTAACAGTTATTTTTCCTTTTACAGAGCCTTCTATCAATGCATTCTGACAAATAATATCTCCTTCTATGGAGCCTGTTGATCCCACAACCAGTCTTCCTTTGCTTTGAATAGTACCTTTTAAAGTACCATCAATGCGGACATCACCATTCGATTTTATATCTCCTTCTATGGAAGTCCCTGTGCCGATCTGGTTGTGTGATGGCAATTCCAATTCGTTATTTTTCGCCATGGCTTTATTAAACATTTTTATGATTGACGTAAAGATACAAAATGTTTACAATTAGTTAAGCTGATACATTTTTCCGGGCAGCGATTTTATAATTCCGGAAAATTCGAGTGTAAGTAATAACGTAGATATTTTGCTCATTGGCAGATTTGCTTTATAGCACAACTCATCAATATTTAATTGTTCGTTATCTTTCAGAACATTTACAATGGCTTTTTCTTCTGCGCCTAATTCTATAAACAATTCTTTTTGTTGTTTCGGCTTCTTTTTTTCTTTCGCTTCTTCCCAGCCCATTATATAAAGAATGTCTTGGGCAGATTGTATTAATCCAGCGCGGTTGCTTTTTATGAGATGATTACAACCTTCGGAATATTTATCATCCACTTTTCCGGGGAAAGCAAATACATCTCGGTTGTATGAATTGGCAATATCAGCTGTAATTAATGAGCCGCCATCTTTTCCTGATTCCACAACAATAGTTGCATCCGAAATGCCTGCAACAATCCGATTTCGCTTCGGAAAATTTTCTTTGTCCGGATTTGTTTTGCTGATAAAGTCTGTAAGCAATCCGCCATTCTTTAACATTTTTTCAGCAGTTGAACGATGAGCGGAAGGATATATTTTGTCCAACCCGTGAGCAACAACAGCAACAGTCGGAAGATCATTTGCAATTGCAGCTTTGTGAGCGCAAACATCAATTCCATAAGCAAGCCCGCTTACAACCATTATATTATATGGAGCTAATTCTTTTATCAGATTTTCACAAATCTTTTTCCCGTAATCTGTAGCCATGCGCGTTCCTACAATACTTATTATTTTTTGCCGGTTAAGATCAGCAGTTCCTTTATAATACAACATTATCGGACTGTCCGAACAGTGCTTCAGTCGTTTAGGATAATCTTCATCTAAATAAAATAAGGGAATAATTTTGTGTTTTTCAATAAATTTTATTTCTTCCTCGGCTCTGCCCAATACATCCTGATTACAAACAGCATCGGCAGTTATGGATCCTATGCCCGGAATCTTCATCAGCTTTTCTTTCTTTTCCTTGAATACTGCTTCTGCACTTCCGCAGTAAGAAATTAAACTTTTGGCATTTACATCTCCAACGCCCGGAATAAGAGTAATTCCTATCCTATAAATAAGCTCCTTGTACATAGTGAAATCTGCGAATCGCTAATTTTTACGAATATACAAATGAAAAATATTCGTAATTCGTACATTCGTATTTTTATTCGTAATCTACAGATATTATGAAATTCGCAACAAAGGCCATTCACGCAGGACAAGAGCCTGATCCAACAACAGGAGCAATCATGACTCCTATTTATCAAACATCCACCTATGTTCAGGAATCTCCTGGGAAACATAAAGGATATGCTTACGCAAGAGGAAAAAACCCAACACGAACAGCCTTGGAAAAATGCATTGCTTCTCTTGAAAATGCAAAACATGGACTCTGTTTCTCAAGCGGAATGGGGGCTAGCGATGCAATTATTAAATTACTTCGTCCCAGAGATGAAGTAATTGCTGTGGATGATATTTATGGCGGTTCTTACCGTATGTTCGAAAAAATATTTTCTCCCTTCGGAATAAAATTCCATTACGTTGATATGGGTGATACGGAGAATATTAAGAAGGCAATTAACGATAAAACAAAAATGCTTTGGGTGGAAACACCTACCAATCCAATGATGAAGATCATTGATATTGTTATTTGCGCCAAAATTGCGAAAGAGAAAAATTTAATTCTGGTTGTTGATAATACATTTGCTTCTCCCTATTTGCAAAATCCCCTTGATTTGGGAGCATCCATCGTTATGCATTCGGCAACTAAATATCTTGGCGGACATTCGGATGTAATAATGGGAGCTATATGCACCAATGATGATAAATTATTCGAGCAGCTTGCGTTTATCCATAATTCTTGCGGAGCAGTTTCAGGACCAATGGATAGTTTTTTGGTATCGCGTGGAATAAAAACATTGCATTTACGAATGGAAAGACATTGTTATAACGGAAGAAAAGTAGCGGAGTTTTTAAAAAAGCATCCGAAGGTTGATAAAGTATATTGGCCCGGCTTTCCCGATCACCCAAACCATGATGTAGCAAAAAAACAAATGAAAGATTTTGGTGGAATGATCTCCTTTACCATGAAAGGAAATAATATGGAAGAAGCTTTTAAAGTTGCTTCAAGCCTGAAAGTTTTTTCTTTAGCAGAATCTTTGGGCGGAGTTGAATCTCTTATTGGTCATCCGGCATCGATGACTCATGCATCTATTCCAAAAGTGGAAAGAGAAAAATCAGGAGTTGTGGATTCGTTACTAAGATTGAGTGTTGGAATAGAAGACATCGATGATCTGATAGAAGATTTAAAACAGGCTTTGGGGTAGAAAATCGGATGATAATCAAAAAATGCGTGATTTAAGAAAAAAACTATCTTTGGCGAATAAATAATTTTTTTTGAAATTTTGTACATAAGTATATCTTTGCAACAAATATTAAAAGAAAACTAATGAAAAAGGACATCACATCAAGAGTAAAAGCAATCATTGTTGACAAATTAGGTGTTGACGAAAAAGAAGTTACACCTCAGGCGAGCTTCACAAATGACTTAGGCGCTGACTCCCTTGATACAGTGGAACTGATTATGGAATTCGAAAAAGAATTCAACATTGCTATTCCTGACGACCAAGCAGAGAAAATCAGCACAGTTGGCGAAGCTATTTCATATATTGAAGGTAACGCAAAGTAAATCCTGCACACAAAATAGTTAAATGAAGTTAAGACGCGTAGTCATTACCGGTCTTGGCGCGGTTACTCCTTTAGGAAATACCCTTTCCGATTATTGGAATGGTTTAATTAATGGAGTAAGCGGAGCCGCTCCTATTACACGTTTTGATGCTTCAAAATTCAAAACACGTTTCGCCTGCGAAGTAAAGGGATTTAATCCCGAAGACTATTTCGATCGTAAAGAAGCGCGCAAAGCCGATCTTTTCTCTCAGTTTGGAATGGCTGCGGCTGTTCAGGCTGTGAATGATTCTGGGATAGATTTAAAAACAGTCAATGTTGACAGAGTAGGTGTTATTTGGGGTTCGGGAATAGGAGGACTTAAAACTTTTCAGGATGAAGTAAGTGCTTTTGCAAAAGGTGATGGCACTCCGAGATTCAATCCGTTTTTTATTCCGAAGATGATTGCTGACATCGCTTCAGGATTAATTTCTATACGTTTTGGTTTTCGCGGACCTAATTATACTACTGTTGCTGCTTGTGCATCTTCAACGAATGCGTTGATAGATGCATTTAATTATATACGTTTGAACAAAGCTGACATTATTGTTTCAGGAGGATCTGAAGCTACTATAGTAGAAGCGGGAGTTGGAGGATTTAATGCGTTGCAAGCACTTTCTCAAAGAAACGATTCTCCTCAAACAGCATCTCGTCCGTTTGATAAAGACCGTGATGGATTTGTATTAGGCGAAGGAGCAGGCTCTTTAATTTTAGAAGAACTGGAACATGCTTTGAACCGAGGCGCAAAAATTTATGCAGAAGTTGCCGGAGGTGGAATGACTGCGGATGCATACCATATTACGGCTCCTCATCCTGAAGGATTGGGTGCAATTAATGTAATGAAAAATACGCTTCAAGATGCTGAAATGACTGCTGATCAAATTGATTATGTGAATGTGCATGGAACCTCGACACCACTTGGTGATATTGCGGAGACAAAAGCGATTATTAATGTTTTTGGCGAACATGCCTATAAACTCAATATCAGCTCTACTAAATCTATGACCGGTCATTTATTGGGTGCTGCAGGCGCTATTGAAGCCATTGCATCTGTAATGGCAGTTAAAAATGATATTGTTCCTCCAACCATTAATCATTTTACTGACGACCCTGAATTGGATAATAAATTAAATCTTACTTTCAACAAGGCTCAAAAACGCACTGTAAGAGCCGCATTGAGTAACACTTTCGGTTTCGGAGGACACAATGCTTCTATTATAGTTAAGAAATACCCTGCTTAATTCTTGACCGGCTTTTTCAAGTTTCTTGCAGTTCGTTTTTCTCCAGATAAAAAACTTTATTCTTCTTTAAAAAATATTCTCGGATTTTATCCTAATAATATTGCGCTTTACAAACAGGCATTTCGGCATAGTTCGGTTGCCAACGAAATAAAAAAAGGATTTAAGGACAGCAATGAACGGCTTGAGTTTCTTGGCGATGCCATTTTAGGCGCAATCATTTCAGAATATCTTTTTAAAACACTTCCATATAAAGATGAAGGTATTCTTACAAAAATGAGATCTAAAATAGTCAGTCGTTTTTCTTTAAACCAGCTTTCGGTTAAACTCGGTATAAATATATTCATAGAAAAAAATGTTGATGATTCAAAAAGCCATTCCATATCCGGTGATGCCTTTGAAGCCTTGATAGGGGCTATTTATATGGATAAAGGATATGAACAAACAAAACAATTTATTCTTGATCGAGTTGTGAGGAATTACATTGACTTGAATGAACTGCAACAAAAAGAAACTGATTACAAAAGCAAATTAGTTGAATGGGCACAGAAAGAAAAGAAAGAGCTGAAATTCAATCTGGTTGAAGAAATTGGTTTAGGAAACGATAAACAATATGTTATACAAATTGTTATTGATGATGTAGCTTACGGAAAATCATTGCATTATTCAAAAAAACGAGCAGAACAACTTGCTTCTGAAATAACTTGTAATATGATATTACTTCCTTAAAACCTATTTTATAATTTCAAACTCTGTTCTTCGGTTTAATTGTCTTCCCTCATCAGTGTCGTTTGTTGCGACAGGTTTTGTCAAACCGTAACCTTTGTAAACCATCCTAGTAGCAGCAATTCCATTTTTTGTTAAATAATCAACAACAGATTTTGCGCGAGCTTCAGAAAGTTTTTGGTTGTACTCAGGGCTTCCAACATTATCTGTATGTCCTGAAATTTCAACCCGTATATCAGCATTATCCTTCATCAGACCAATCATTCTTTCAAGTTCTGCCGTTGATTCTTTACTTAGATCAGCTTTGTTTGTTTCAAAAAAGATATTATTCAACACTATTTTACTTCCTACTTCAATCTTATTCAGAGCAACATCTTTTACAATTTCTTGGTATCCTTTTGCAGCAGGAATGTTAACGTTTTCAGAGTGGAACAAGTAACCTTCTTTTGTTACGGAGATTCCATAGTTTTTACCTGATGGAAGTGATAATAGGTATTTTCCAGATACACTGTTTGATTTAAATTTTGCTACACTTTTTCCGGTAGTATTGTCTGTTATTTCCACATCAGCTTGTAAAGGAGCATTTGTTTTTGCATCTGTTATAGTTCCTTTAAGTACAGTTACCTGAGGTGTAACAGTATCTTTTTCTGTTTTCTTCACTTCCTCTAACCAAGTAATACGATAAATATCGGTTTCCCCAGATCCATCAGGACGAACGGTTGAATAGTAACCATGTTCTCCGCTGGCAGAGATTACAAGACATATATCATCGTCCGGTCCATTGATAGGAGCTCCAAGATTTTCAGGTTTTGACCATTTACCATTGCGAAGAGTTGATTTGAAAATATCGTACCCTCCCATGCTGTTGTGTCCTTTGGAGCTGAAATAAAGTGTCTTACCGTCAGGGTGAATCATAACGCCTTCTTCATCGTATGGAGTATTGATTGTTTTTCCAAGATTTACAGGATTACTCCATGTTCCGCTATCGCTAAGGGTACATTTGTAAATATCTTTATTTGGCTTATCATCTCCAGGATTTGTTACTCCTCCTGGTCGGTCGCTAACAAAATAAATTGTTTTTCCATCGTAAGCAATACTGGCAGATGTTTCTTTATACTTGGTATTGATGGCAGGACCTAAGCTTTTAGGAGTTGTCCATTTATTTCCATCAAGAGTGGATTCAAAAATATCTCCTTCGGTATTTTTTTTATCATCTGTTTTATACAACAGCATTTTTTGTCCATCTATTGACAGAGAAATGTTAGAATTGTATTCTCCGCCTTTGTTGATTATTTCATCCAACTGCTCTGCTTTTGTCCATTTACCGGCTTTGTTGTAAGACACAAATACGTTTTCAAATCCTACTTCATTCGTTCCATCCGGCAATTTAAACGCTCTTCTGGAAGTAAAATAGATGACGGATTCATCTGCTGAAATAACAGGAGCATCATCCCTATCAGCAGAATTTACTTGGGTCCCCATGTTTTCTATCATAACCTTAACGGGTTTGGTCGTAAAGGCTTTACCCATTTTACATTCGTTGATTTTTTTATCTATCACAGGCTTCATGATTTTGACGTCATCGCCTTGTAAGTTTTTTAAAAAAGCCTGGTATTCTTTTGTGGCTTTATCCCATTGGGAATTTAACTGGTATCCTTCACCAATTAATAAATCTATATCCTGATCTATTTTCGGATCAAGTGCTTTGGCTTTTTCAAAGTATGGCAATGCTTTTAATTTATATGAGGAGTTCATATAACATTGTCCGATTTTAAAATTTACTTTAGCATTATTGGAATCAATGCCTTCGGCTCTCAGGTAATGGAACAAGGCCTGTTTGTATTCTTGAGTTTCGAAAAAAACCGTCACCGGCTTTTATCTCTTTTTTAATATTGAGCTTTTCTTCCTTGTTAAAACTTTTTATTTCCTGAGGTGCTTCCTGCTTTGCGTTTTTGTTTTTCTTTACCTGACCTTCTACATTGGCAATTAACAAGCTGTGAAGCAGAACGATAATAATAATTTTGATTCCTTTCATTTTGGTACCTGAGATTGTTTGAATCATCCAAATATCTAATTTATTTTTAATCTATCATAAAATCTGATTATTCTTTCTTTATTATTTTATCCCGTGCATTTCACGCCAGGTTTGATTAAATGATTTGGCTGCAACTTCAGGCAAGGTTCTTCGATCTCCCCATTTTTTTCTGAAAAAACGTTTGAGCATAAAGTTCTTGATTTTTGCTCCTCCTTTTTCCATGATGCTGCGTTTAAGCATTGCATTTTTCCAAAAGAGCCAAATGAAATTTTCTTGTTTTTTAGAAAATCCTCTTTCAACAGAATCTTTTCTATTATATAGAAGCAATTTATGAATGTCTATTTTGACGGGACAAACTTCGGTACATTTTCCGCACAATGAAGAAGCATAACTTAAATGCTTAAACTCTCCCATTCCATTGTAATGAGGTGAAAGGATTGATCCGATAGGTCCGCTGTATGTGGCTGCGTATGCGTGGCCTCCAATATTTTTATAAATAGGGCAACCATTGAGACATGCTCCACAACGAATGCAATTCAATGCTCTGCGTTGTTCTTTTTCTGCCAGTAAAGTGGAACGACCATTGTCCAATAATACAACATACATTTCTTCCGGTCCGTCTGTTTCATTTTGTTGGCGAGGACCAGTGAGGATAGAATTGTAGACGGTAACATTTTGTCCTGTCCCATGTGTCGCCAAAAGTGGCCAGAACAAATCCAAATCCATAATAGAAGGAATCAGTTTTTCAATTCCCACAATAGCAATGTGTACTTTAGGAAGTGCCATTGACATCATGGCGTTACCTTCGTTTTCAGTTACAGCAACGGCTCCGATATCCGCAATTAAAAAATTTCCTCCGCTGACTCCAATTTCGGCTTTTGCATATTTTTCTCTTAAAACTTTTCTTACGTATCCCGTTATATCTTGTGGAGTCCAGTCAATGGGAGTTCCCTTTTTTTCGTGAAATGTTTTTGCTACATCTTCTTTTGAAAGGTGCATGGCAGGTGTAACAATGTGGTAAGGCGGTTCATTGCGAAGCTGGACAATGTATTCTCCCAAATCGGTTTCAATGCTTTCTATCCCATGTTTTTCGAGAACATGGTTCAGGTGTATTTCTTCGGTTGTCATTGATTTGGCTTTGACAACCGTTTTGGCATTCACTCTTTCGGCAATCACCAAAATTTCTTTTAGTGCTTCATCAGCATCTTGCGCCCAAATAACCTGTCCGCCTCTTTTCTTAAAGTTCGCTTCAAAATCTGTGAGGTACTTATCTAAATTTTCAATCACTTTAGTTTTAAGTGCAGAAGCTCTTGTTTTAGCCAGTTCCAGATTACTGAACTGTATTTTCCCTTCAACAACTTTTTTGTCATATTGGGCGATGTTGAAATTCAACTTTCGCCTGTGTTCAGGATTGAATGTTTTTAATTCAGCTGCTTCTAAAAACTCTTCGGAATAATTCGTCATGTCAATGCTTTGGGAATTTTCACCAATAAATTACGGCTAAATTGCAATATTTTTTGCTACTTCACAAAAACAAATTGATTCTGTTTTTATTTTAAAATAGATTAATTTTAGAACAGAAGAAAAACTAATTTCTTCTCTCGTTTATATGCAGCCATTTTTAGAGAAAATAGTCAAACATCTTTATGAAAGATATGGTGATAAGATCAGCGATGTCTGCATTGTATTGCCCAATCGCAGAGCCGGGCTTTTTCTTAAAAAGTACCTGGCGAAAGAAATTCATCAACCTATTTGGCTGCCTGAAATATTTTCCATAGAAGATTTTATTGCGCAGTTAAGTGATTTGCGGGTGTTGGATTCTGTTGATCTTTTATTTGAGTTTTACGAAGTTTACAAAGAGCTCAATCCTGAAACTGCCGAGCCTTTTGATGCTTTTGCCAAATGGGCATCTATGTTGCTAAATGATTTTAATGAAGCGGATCTTTATTTGGTTGATGAAAAAAAGTTTTTTACCAATCTCCGCGATATTAAGGAAGTTGAAAACTGGAGTTTCAATTCAGCAGAATTAACAGAGCTTCAAACGAAATATCTGAACTTTTGGGATTCAATGGGAGATTATTATTGTGCTCTTTCATCCCGATTGCTTTCAAAGAAACAAGCGAACCAAGGATTGGTTTATCGAACTGTTGCTGAAAATATTTTGGAAAGAGTCGAAGGTAAATCTTGGCAAAAAATTATTTTTTCAGGATTCAATGCCTTGTCTGCTGCCGAAGAAAAAATCATATCAACGTTAATAAAAGCAGCCAAAGCAGAGGTTCTGTGGGATGCTGATGTTTATTATACGGATGATAAAAACCAGGAAGCAGGCAAATTCATTCGAAAGTACAAGAAAGCTTTTTCTCCCGAAAAGAAAGAATTTCTTTGGGAAGAAAATAATCTGTCAACAGATAACAAAAACATACAGATAATCGGAGCTCCCGGAAACGTAAACCAGGCTAAAACAGCCGGCAGTATTTTGTCATCCTTGCAAAAGAAGAATGAAGACATAGAGAAGACAGCCGTTGTTCTTGCCGATGAACGTTTGCTGTTTCCCGTATTAAATTCTTTGCCCGCAACCATAGAAAATATGAATGTAACCATGGGTTACAAGCTAAACAATACTACTGTGGTTGACTTCTTTACTATTGTTTTCGACCTGCATGAAAATGCCAGGCATTTTAAAGAATCAGGAGATAATTACAAATTCCATCATAAAGATGTTGTTAAGTTTTTTAACCATACATATACTTATATTCTTTGCTCAACGGAAGATGCTTCCTATTTACCTTTTGAAATCGTTAACAACATTTTATCAGGAAACCAGGTTTTTTTGTCTGCTACTGAAATTGAAAAAGCCTTAAACAATGAATTAAAAGCCTCTCCATTTAAACTTGTTTTTGAGCATTGGAAAAATGTTGATGAAGCAATAGAATGTTTGAACAACTTAATTAATGAATTGAAGCTTCGGCTTATTGATTCTGCTGCTGAAGAAGGCTCAGAGAAAATAAATTTAGAATCGGAATTTTTAATTTCTTATTCAAAAATCATCAACCGTATTCAGGCTTTGTGTGCAGAGTACAAAAGTATAGCAGAAATAAAAATGCTGCGAAAAATTATCGCCCAGTTAGTATCATCGTCTTCACTTCCTTTTTATGGAGAACCTTTGAACGGATTACAGATTATGGGAATGCTGGAAACACGCATGCTCGATTTTGAAAATGTTGTGTTGCTTTCGGCCAACGAAAACATTCTTCCCGAAGCAAAAACAAAAAGCTCGTTCATTCCTTTTGATCTGCGAAAAGCATTTGGCTTGCCAACATATACGGATAGAGATGCCATTTATGCTTACCACTTTTATCGTCTGGTGCAAAGAGCAAAAAATGTTTTCATTTTGTACAATACTGAAACAGATGTTTTTGGGAAAGGCGAAAAAAGCCGTTTTGTAACACAGCTTGTTTATGAATTGCCCAAAGTAAACAAGCAGGTTAAAATAGAAGAAAAAATACTTGATCTGGAAATAAAATTGCCTGAGTTTGGTAATGCAATTGTAATAGAAAAGACGAAGGATATTTTCGAAAAATTAGATGTAAAAGCACAGGAAGGATTTTCTCCTTCTTTTTTAAATGCTTACAGAAACTGTTCCTTGCAATTTTATTTTCGTTACGTTGCCCGCATAAGAGAAGAAGAGGAGATTGAAGAATTTATTGGTGCAGATACGCTTGGCAATGTCATTCACAAAGTGCTGGAAAAATTATATACTCCTTTTATCGGTAAAAATGTAACGGCATTGGACATTGACCGGATGAAAAAAACGGCTGATGAGGAAACAAAAAAAGCTTTTGAAGAGATGTACAATAAAAACGATTTATTGTACGGGAAAAATTTGCTGATACAAAAAGTTGCTGAAAAATTTATTCAGGGATTTCTGTCTCGAGAAGCAGAGTATATAAAAGAAAACAAGGAAGATTTATTTATAAAAGTAATTGAAGAAGAATTGAATGCAGAAGTTGTGATTGAAGCCATTGAAAAAAAAATAAAAATTAAAGGGAAGATAGACAGGATAGATGGCTTTGGAAACACTACAAGAATAATTGATTACAAAACTGGATCAGTAGATGACAAAGAACTAAAAATAAAAGAATGGGATTCTCTTGCCGATGTTAAGCTCAACAAAAGCTTTCAATTGTTGATGTATGGATTATTATACAATAAGGTAAATCTCGAAAGAAAAGAAAATCTCCAATCAGGAATAATTAGTTTCAGAAAATTAAGTGAAGGATTGAAAAAAGTGAAGGTAAATGATTTGGATTATCTGGATGAAACTACTTTGCAAACTTTTGAAGAACAACTGAAAAAATTAATTACGGAAATCTACAACCCTCAAATCCCATTTTCGCAAACTAAAGATTTAACAATTTGTGAGTATTGCAGTTTTAAAATGATTTGTAATAGATAATTTTTACTTTTAACGTAATGTTGTTTAAAGAAATCGTTGGGCAGGAAACAATTAAGCAAAAGCTGATACAATCCGTTAAAGATAACCGCATCAGCCATGCACAGCTTTTTCTTGGTCATGAAGGTTCGGGCAATTTGGCGCTTTCACTTGCTTACGCACAATATGTTTCATGCGCCAACAAACAGGAACATGATTCGTGCGGAACTTGTCCTTCCTGCACCAAATACATTAAACTGGCTCATCCCGATCTGCATTTTGTTTTTCCCGTTGTCGGATCAAAAGAAGTAAGCAACCATTTCTTGACTCAATGGAGAGAAGCTATTTTGGAAAATCCATACATGAATTTGTTTCAGTGGTACCAGTTTTTGGATGTTGAAAACAAGCAGGGAATTATTGGTGTGGAAGAAAGCTCCGAAGTGCTTCGCAAATTAAGTTTAACATCTTACGAATCAGGATATAAAATTATGATCGTCTGGATGCCAGAGAAAATGCATCCTTCGGCAGCAAACAAGTTGTTGAAAATCTTGGAAGAACCACCCGATAAAACACTTTTTCTGTTAGTTACTGAAAACGAAGATTTATTATTAAAGACAATTATTTCACGAACACAACTCATCAAAATAAAAAAGATTCCCGATACTGAAATAAAAAAAGCATTGATTGAAAAATATCAACGTACAGAACAAGAAGCTGCAAGAATAGCGTATTTGGCGGATGGCAGTTTCAATCATGCAATGGCTTTAACAAAAGAAGGCGAAGAAGAAGATTTTAATTTTAAAACCTTTCGCGATTGGATGCGCCTATGTTTTAAAAATGACGTGGCATCAATAATAACATGGAGCAATGAAATCAGTACCATTGGCAGAGAACGGCAAAAGAACTTTCTTGCATACGCCCTGAATGTTTTGAGAGAATGCCTGATCCTGAATTATGCCGATGCAAACATGGTTCGCATTGAAGGCGAAGAAATAGATTTCGTAAAGAAATTTGCACCATACATTCATGCTGCCAATTGCGAACCAATGATTGAAGTATTTGAAAAAGCCATTTCACATATTGAGCGGAATGCCAATGCCAAAATATTGTTTTTAGATATTTCTCTTAAATCAATAGAATTGCTTCGGAGGAAATTATCGAAGCCGGAAAATGCATAAACCACCGAACTAAATTTAAGAGAACGGAACTCTCAAATAAAAGGTTAAATTTGCAATCCTCGCACAAATTGTCAGTGCGACAATTAACAAACAAACTAATCATAAACTAAACATGGGATGCAGTGGTTGCTCATCGGGACGAGGTTGCAGTACAACAAGCAACGGACTTCCTAAAGGATGCAAAAATAACGGGTCGTGCGGAACGGGCGGATGCAACAAACTGAATGTGTTCGATTGGCTTGCCAACATGCAGTTGCCTCAAGGTCAGTTGCCGTTTGATTGTTTGGAAATTCGATTTAAAAACAGTCGCAAAGAATTTTATAGAAATGTAAACAACCTTTCTCTAACAGTTGGTGAATTGGTTGCAGTTGAAGCTTCTCCGGGGCACGATGTCGGTACAGTCTCTGCTGTCGGAGAAATTGCCCGCCTGCAAATGAAAAAGAAAGGTGTCGCCACAAATTCAGAAGACATCAAAAAAATATACCGCAAAGTAAAACCCAACGATGTCGCCAAGTGGAAAGAAGCACAGGAGTTAGAAACCCCGACTATGTACAAAGCTCGTACATTGGCTTTAATGTTGGGTCTTCAGATGAAAATAAGTGATGTGGAATATCAGGGCGATAAAACCAAAGCGATATTCTATTATACTGCCGAAGAACGAGTGGATTTTCGTGAACTGATAAAAAAGATGGCAGAAGAATTCAGAGTACGCATCGAAATGCGTCAGATAGGCGCACGTCAGGAAGCAAGCCGGCTCGGAGGAATCGGTTCATGCGGAAGAGAATTATGTTGTTCAACATGGCTGACTGATTTCCGTTCGGTTACTACAGGTGCAGCAAGATACCAGCAGCTTTCTTTAAATCCGCTTAAACTGGCAGGTCAATGTGGCAAATTAAAATGTTGTTTAAATTATGAATTAGATAGTTACCTTGACGCGATAAAAGATTTCCCTGAAACCACTGCTACGCTTGAATCACAAAAGGGGAAAGCATTTCATCAGAAGACGGATATATTCAGACGTACGATGTTTTATTCTTATACCGAGCATCCTGATAAATTTATTCCTGTGCCGGTTGATCGTGTTAAAGAGATTATGGAAATGAATAAAAACGGGAAGATGCCTGTGGAACTGGTTGAAAATGTTGAAGTGCCGGTAGAACGCAAACCTGATTATGAAAATGTTGTAGGACAAGACAGTGTTACGAGATTTGATAAGAAACGTCCGAAAAACAATAAGAAATTCCGTAGAAGACCTGAAAGAAGAAGCAACAATCAATGACTTCGTCAAACAATACTATTTTGTCTTTAAATAAAACAGGTTTTGTTTTTTATTTCCTACTTCTCATTTTTTATTTTTCATTGACTTCCTGCGATTCAAATCGTGTGTTTGAAGAGAACAAAGAAATTACTGATAACACTTGGAGCGTAAGCGAAAAAATATCTTTTGAGACAACTATTACAGATACTATTTCGCCACATAATTTTTACATTAATGTGAGAAATGCCGATGATTATCCTTACAGCAATCTTTACCTGTTTATCACCACTCAATTTCCAAATGGAAAATCTTCCCGTGATACATTGGAATGTATTTTAGCTGATGACAGAGGACACTGGCTTGGTGATGGTCTTGGCGATTTGTGGGATAATAGGATTCCATTCAAAAAAAATGTCAGGTTTCCTGCACTGGGCAAATACACTTTTACACTTGAACAAGCCATGCGTATCGATCAACTTCCACAGATATCGGACGTGGGAATAAGGATTGAAAAACAATCCCGTAAGTGATTTGCAATTGTGTTTTACTTTTGCTTACATTTACCCAATGGAATTGCCTTATTTACTCTATAAATTTATCCTCGTAGTTTGCGTTTTCGGCATCTCGCTTTTAGTAGCGATGTATTCCACTTATGCCGAAAGAAAAGTAGCTGCATTTCTGCAAGATCGTTTAGGACCAAACAGAGCGGGACCTTTTGGGATTTTACAACCGCTTGCCGATGGCGTAAAAATGTTCATGAAAGAAGAAATTATTCCCAACGTTTCCAATAAATTTCTTTTTATTCTTGGTCCTTCACTTGCAATGCTTACGGCATGTATGACAGGTGCTGTAATTCCCTGGGGAAAATCATTGATGATTGGCGGAAAAGCATTTCCCTTGCAGGTGACAGATGTAAACATCGGAATTCTTTATTTGCTTGCAGTTGTTTCCATCGGAGTTTACGGAATCATGATCGGAGGTTGGGCTTCCAACAACAAATACGCTTTGCTTGGAGCACTTCGTGCTTCTTCACAAATGATAAGTTATGAAGTTGCAATGGGGTTTTCCATCATTGCTTTGGTAATGACAACCGGCACATTAAGCGTTCGGGAAATTGCTGAACAGCAAACGGGATGGCATTGGAATATTATTTATCAGCCGCTTGGATTTTTAATTTTCTTGATCTGCGCTTTTGCAGAAACCAACCGCGCACCTTTTGATTTGCCTGAATGTGAATCGGAGCTTGTTGGCGGATATCACACCGAATACAGCAGCATGAAGCTGGGCTTTTACTTATTTGCGGAATACATCAACATGTTTATTTCATCGGCTGTAATTTCCACTTTTTATTTTGGCGGATACAACATGCCGTTCATTGGTCATTTGGTTCACAGTCCTAACATACTTGCAATTTTAGGTGTAGCATTTCTTTTTCTAAAAATTACTTTTTTCATTTTCTTTTTCATGTGGATTCGTTGGACACTACCGCGTTTTCGTTATGACCAGTTAATGAATTTAGGCTGGAAAATATTGATACCATTGTCGCTTGTAAACATTGCTTTAACAGGATTTGCAATGTGGGTTACACATCATTAATAAAAAACAAATGCAGTCGTTGTCCAATAGGTCGAAAGCAGTTATAAAGAAGGAGATGACTCTTATCGAGAGGCTCTATATTCCTGCTATTTTGGGAGGATTGAAAATTACACTTGGGCATTTTTTCAAGAAGAAAGCAACAATTAATTACCCTGAAGTTAAGCGTGATTTTGCTCCCGTTTATCGCGGACTGCATGTGCTGAAGCGTGACGATAATGGAGCTGAAAGATGCACTGCCTGTGGCTTATGCGCAGTGGCTTGTCCTGCAGAAGCAATTACCATGACAGCAGCAGAAAGAAAACCCGGAGAAGAAAATTTGTATCGGGAAGAAAAATACGCGGCTGTTTATGAAATAAATATGCTTCGCTGCATCTTTTGTGGAATGTGCGAAGAAGCTTGTCCGAAGGATTCTATTTTCCTGACGGATAGAATAGTTCCTTCTAATTTTGAACGTGGAGAATTTATTTACGGCAAAGACAAATTAGTGGAGCCGATGGATAAGAACAAACGAATTGATGTTTCAGTCCGACAAACACCGGAAGTTACCGAATTTAAAAAGCACAAAGAATTTGCACACAATCAAATGTTCGGGGACAAAGTCATGGAAAAAAGCAATCATTGACAAAAGAAAGATTATGACGCAATACGCTTTTTATTTTCTTTCTTTTCTTTGCATACTAAGTGCACTGATGGTAGTGTTTTCAAAAAATCCGATATACAGTGTATTGTACCTCATCATTTGCTTTTTTGCTATTGCAGGTCATTATGTTTTATTGAATGCACAATTCTTAGCAGCAGTGCATATCATCGTTTATGCAGGAGCAATAATGGTTTTATTCCTCTTTGTGATTATGCTCTTAAACCTGAACAAAGAAACAGAGCCGCACAAAAACAACGGGATAAAATTTGCTGCTGTAATAACCGGAGGATTACTGCTCGTTGTTCTTGTTGGAGCATTAAAAGGCGCGGAACAAATAACCAGACCGGAACAAGTAGATGCTCAGATAGGATTGGTTAAAAACTTAGGAAAAATGCTTTTCAATGAGTTTTTGCTTCCTTTCGAAGCATCGTCTATATTATTTTTAGCTGCCATGGTTGGCGCAGTAATGCTTGGTAAAAAACAAACTGTTTAATATGTCTGCCATAACAATAATTCCAATTAATTTTTATATTCTTCTAAGTGCAATACTTTTCGCGATTGGTGTTATGGGAGTGTTGTTCCGAAGGAATGCGATAATTATTCTTATGTCCGTTGAGTTAATGTTGAATGCAGTAAACCTGCTGTTGGTTGCATTTTCAAGTTTTCATTCAGATAGCAGCGCTCAGGTTTTTGTTTTCTTTACAATGCTTGTTGCGGCAGCCGAAGTATCCATAGGGCTTGCAATACTTGTGATGATTTACAGAAATACGAAATCAACGGATATAGATGTTCTGAGTAAATTGAAATGGTAATAAGGCTAATCAGTAGTTAAATTATTTTAACAATTAACGTGTTTTATAACAACGAAATAAAAAAAGCAGCTTTATCAAAACACATAATCTTTTCGTTGATTTTTTTCAATACGTTTCTCTTTATTTCCAACGTTTCTGCGCAAAGTAAAAAATTAAAAGAAGCCAATTCTTTTTACGAAAACAAGCAGTACTACAAGGCTCTTGAAGTATATAAATCAATTCCGAAAGAAACCAATACAATGGAGATAAAAGCTAAAATGGCAGATTGTTACAGGCTTACCAAAGATTTTCCGCATGCAGAGAAATATTATTCGGATGTTGTAAATAGTCCCGATAAAAAATCATCTTACCTTTTTGATTATGCTGAATGTTTAAAAAGCGATGGCAAAATTGCCGAAGCAAAAACATGGTATGGCGAATATTTAAAATTAGAGCCTGGTGATAAAAAAGCGATTACTTTGTTCAATTCCTGTTCAGCGTATGTTGATTCTGTCAATAGTATAAAGTGCATTGATCTGCAAAATAATCAATCATCTTCCCTCAACTTTCAAGCGCCAGAAATAGCAAAAGCTTTTATTCCTGCTGTTTTTGATGCATCAAAAGTGAGTATTGGAGATGAAAAAATCACTGAATATTATTGGGATTTTGAAGACAACTCTATTGGTTTAGGTGCAAAAGTAAATCACAAATTTTCCGAGAATCGTATTTATACAATTCGCCTGATTGTGACTACTGAAACAAAAGACGGAGCACATTCCATTCACTGTGCATATAAAACAGTTGATGTGAAACCGAATTACAAGCCAGGAAATAATAACCTGCTTGAAATTCAAAAACAAAACGCAGATAAAAGAGAAAAAAAACAATAGCAAATAACAGTTTATGGTTAATTACGTTTGGTTGGTTCCGTTATTTCCTCTTATAGGATTTTTAATTATCGGGTTGTTTGGCAAAAGTCTTTCCAAGCAGGTTGCAGGATTCATTGGAAGTGCAAGCGTTTTTATTTCTTTTGTCGTATCCGTGTTGTTGTTTCTTGAATTGGCAACAGGCAAATCCGAAGCATCAACGGTTGAATTATTTCCATGGATAAATGCAGGGGGTTTAAAAATCGGATTCTCTTTTTTAATTGATCCGCTTTCATCGTTGTTTTTACTCATCATCACAGGTGTCGGATTTTTGATACACGTTTACTCAACAGGCTATATGCATGATGATGAAGGCTTTTCAAGATTCTTCGCCTATCTCAACCTGTTTGTGTTTTTCATGCTGTTGTTGGTGCTTGGATCCAATTACTTAATCATGTTTGTGGGCTGGGAAGGAGTTGGATTGTGTTCTTACCTGCTTATTGGATTTTGGTTTAAGAATACCGATTACAACAATGCAGCTAAAAAAGCCTTTATCGTTAACCGTATTGGTGATCTTGGATTTCTTCTTGGCATTATACTCATATTCGTGACTTTTGGAAGTGTAGAATATGCTCAGGTATTTAGCTTGGCAAATGTTTATTCAGGCAACCACTTTACCATTGTTGCTATTACACTTTTATTATTTGTAGGTGCCATCGGGAAAAGCGCACAAATACCATTATACACATGGCTTCCTGATGCCATGGCTGGTCCGACACCCGTATCAGCATTGATACACGCTGCAACCATGGTTACTGCAGGTATTTACATGGTGGCGCGATCGAATATTTTGTACACGATGGCGCCTTTCTCTCAGGAAGTGGTGGCAATCATTGGCATTTGTACTGCCTTGTTTGCAGCTACCATCGGGCTGTTTCAGAACGACATTAAAAAAGTACTGGCATATTCTACTGTCAGCCAGCTTGGATATATGTTTCTCGGATTAGGAGTTGGAGCTTACACCGGAGCGGTGTTTCACGTTACCACACATGCCTTTTTCAAGGCACTTTTGTTTTTGGGTGCAGGCAGTGTAATTCATGCCATGAGCGGAGAACAAGACATTCGCAACATGGGCGGACTGAAGAAAAAGTTGCCCGTTACCTTCATTACTTTTCTGATTGGTACCATTGCCATTTCCGGAATACCGCCATTTGCCGGATTCTTTTCTAAAGACGAAATTTTGGCTCACGCATTTGCACACAACAAATTGCTTTGGTTTTTGGGCATACTCGGATCAATGATGACGGCTTTTTATATGTTCAGGTTGTTGTACCTCACGTTTTATGGTGATTTCAGAGGAACTGAAAAACAAAAAGATCATTTGCATGAATCGCCCAAGTCAATGACAATTCCGCTTATCGTGCTTGCCTTTCTTTCTGTTGTCGGAGGGTTTATTGGTTTGCCCGAATCGTTTCATGCAGAGCATGCGTTGAATAAATTCTTGTCACCCGTTTTTGCAGATTCGGAATTAAAAATGATGCCGGAGCATTTGTCTAACCAAACGGAGTATTTGCTTATGACGCTTGCCGTGGTTCTGATTGCAGTTACTATTTATTTTGCTTGGGTTACGTTCGTGAAAAAAGCGCAGCTTCCTCCTGTTTCGGAAGATTACATGGGCTCATCGCAGAAACTTATTTACAACAAATATTATGTGGATGAACTTTACAATGCAGTTATCACGAAACCTTTAAATTTTTTGTCGGAGAAACTTCACAGTGTTTTCGAATTAAAATTTATTGATGCAATTGTAAATGCCTTTGGCAGTCTTGTAAATTGGCTCAGCGGACTTTTCCGTTATGCACAAACGGGAAATGTGGGCTTTTATATTTTCGCCATGGTGATAGGCATTGTGCTGATGTTGCTTTCACACATGATTTAAACTCTCTTTTCAGTAATTAAGATTCCCAATTTCAAAAACAGGAATGAAAAAGAAATTCGACACAAATTCCATTCGTACCCAGCTTGGCAGAACGCAAAACAAAGAACATGCTGTTCCTTTATACCTGACTTCGAGTTTTGTGTTTGATGATTCGGAAGCTATGCGTGCTGCTTTTGCCGATGAAGTGGAAACAAATATTTACAGCCGCTTCTCTAATCCCAATGTAAAAGAACTGACAGATAAAATGTGCCTGCTGGAAGGTGCTGAAGCCGGTTACGCCACTGCTTCGGGTATGTCGGCTGTGTTTGCCAGCTTTATGGCTGTGCTTAAAAGCGGAGATCATTTGCTTTCGGCAAGTTCAATATTTGGTTCTACTCATACAGTTCTCACCAAGTTTTTTCCTAAATGGGGAGTTGAACATTCCTATTTTGATATTAACAAGCCGGAGACAATTGAAAAGTTAATCAGGAAGAATACAAAAATGCTTTTTGTTGAAACGCCTTCCAATCCCGGTGTTGACATTATTGACCTGGAGTTTTTAGGAAAGCTTTGCAAAAAGCACAAGATTATTTTAAATGTGGATAATTGCTTTGCAACACCCTATTTGCAAACACCTGTAGAATATGGCGCTGACCTGGTAACTCATTCTGCCACCAAATACATTGACGGGCAGGGCAGAGTTTTAGGTGGAGTAGTGGTTGGCAAAAAAGAATTGATAAAAGATATTTATTTATTTTGCCGAAGCACCGGTCCGGCTTTGTCTCCTTTTAATGCGTGGGTTCTTTCGAAAAGTTTGGAAACACTTTCGGTAAGAATGGACAAGCATTGTGAAAATGCTTTAAAACTGGCAGAGCACCTGCAAGCGAAAAAAGAAATTGAAAACGTAAAATATCCTTTTTTAAAAACACATCCTCAATACAACATTGCAAAAAAGCAAATGAAAGGCGGAGGTGGCATTGTTGCTTTTACTTTAAAAGGAGGAGTAAAACAAGGAAGAAATTTTTTGGATGCTTTGCAGATGCTTTCGCTTACTGCTAATTTGGGAGATACCCGAAGCATTGCCACGCATCCGGCATCAACCACTCATGCAAAGCTAACTGAGCAGGAAAGACTGGCTGTGGGCATTACTCCAGGCCTAGTGCGCATTTCGGTTGGTTTGGAAAATATCGAGGACATTATTCGGGATATTGATCAGGCACTGAAAGGATCCAAATAACGTTTCGCTAGTAGTTGCTATTATAACTCTTCATCTGCTGCAAACACTTTAGTTCCAGCGTCTGCGTGTCTGGCGTTTTGTTTTAGTGTCTTTGCTTACATTTAAAATTTCAGTGATTAAGTCTGCTGTATCTTCTAAGTGATTTTTTACTAATGAGTTTGGAATGCGTAATGTTAAGTACCCTTTTTTAAAAGAAAAGTAAGTTCTTTTCAAGTCAGCTAGAGCTTGTCTTGGATTATAATTGTGTTGTTGCCCGTCAACCTCGATATTAACTTTTGCGTCAACCACCGCTATGTCGATTGTTTTATTACCATCAAATTTTTCTAACTCCGCTGGAACTTTTCTTTTTCTTAACTCAAAATATAAGGTTAGAGATTCAGGAGTCGATTGCTCCTCTGCGTCTCTTACCCAGCCTTGGCAATCACGACAAAGTGGAACACCAAAATTATCTACAGAATAATTAAAAACTCTATTGTCGATGTCAATTTCGCACTCAAGACACTCAGGTCTTTGATTATATGTTTTCATGTCATTTGTCTTTTTACAGATCTTCTGTCCAATAGCTTAGTTATAACTAATAAATAAAAGCAACAAATCAATAGCTAAGCTAAACAATTAAGATGTAAAATAAAACGGAAACGAGCAGTCGGCATTTAGAATGCCTGTAACCGCAATAAAATTAGCTCAAAACAGCAGCAAAAAAGTACAACATAAAAGTCTGTGGGGCTCCCCACAGCACTTATGTGGCAGCACACAGCCTTTAAAGGGTATGACACAAGCCTTATGTCGAACGTCACAGCTCCTATGTCGCACGACACAAAAGCAGAAAACCTCCAAAATGCCCTGAAAGTGGGCGTTTGGGCTATTTAACATAAGTAAAACGGTTCAGGAAGGCATTAATCTCCTTCTAAAATAGGGAGAGAAGGGTAACCAGCCGGTTTTTTGAAAAGCTTATTGCTCTGTTCAATAAAGTCAAGAATTTCTTTTGTGCCCGATTTTTTGGCAGATGAAGTATAAAATAACTGTGGCAATTCTTCCCAGCTTTTCAGCAATTCATTTTTTACCGATTCGGTACTTTGTTCCAGTTTGGTTTTTGAAAGTTTATCGGTTTTGGTAAACACCAAAACAAATGGAATGCCTTTTTCCCCCAGCCATTCTATAAATTCAGCATCTTTTTTTTGTAAGGGCAACCTGGAGTCAATCAGCAAAAAAGTGCAAAGCAAATTTTCCCGCTTTAAAAGGTAATCGTATATCATTTTCTGAATACCTTCTTTTTTTTCTTTCGAAAGTTGGGCATATCCATATCCAGGCAAATCCACCAAATACCAATTGGCATTGATAATGAAATGATTGATTAACTGCGTTTTCCCGGGTGTGGAAGAAGTTCGGGCAAGTTCCTTTCTGTTGGTAAGCACATTAATTAACGATGATTTACCAACGTTCGATCGGCCTATAAATACATATTCCGGAAGGTTTTCGGGAGGCGCCTTGCTTACGTCAATACTGCTTGTCAAAAATTTAGCGCTTTTTATTTCCATGTTTTTAGATTATTAAAAATTAATAGCACTGTGTAAACATTTTCCGGCTAATCAGGCTGAGCGGAGCCGAAGCCTGATCATGAAGAAAAGTTTATGCATGTTTTTTATACGAAGCAACGTGCCTTTCCTTTTTTGTAGGGTATATGTCCTTAATGGTCACTAAGATTCCTGTTTCTTCTACTCCTCCAAAATGTTCATTGATGGCTGTTCCAAAAGTTTTCATGGTTGGAGAAGTATTCATGTAAGAGTTAACAAGTGGAGGAATGTTTTCACCCAGGCTTCTCACATTTTGATTTAAAACCATGTGCCCGTCTTTGTAATTCAATTCTTTAAAAAGGGGCTCAAATTCTTTTGGATCGGTTTTTATAACTAATGAATTGAAAGGATAAACTAATTTTTCTTTGTCAGGAAAATAATAGTTCATAAAATACAAAATCATGTCTCTCGCCCTGGAATTGTAATCCGTATACATGGTTACCTTGCCATAGAAATACTTGATGTCTTGATGATCTACAATCAATGCACCCAAGCCATCCCAAAGGTTGTCAAGAGAAAACAATCCTTTTCTGTTCTCGCTGCTTGGCTGAAACTTGGGCTGAACAAACGATCTGCCTAATTCTATAGTATAAGGCAGGTATTCCTTCACAAACTTATCGCTGAACCTGAAAAGCTCGGTAGTCGCCAGGTGAATGTTTCCCTTTTCATCTTTCCGGACATTATTGCCACAGATGTATCGGTATCCGCCTACAATTTCTTTTTCGTGCGGATCCCACACGATCAATTGTTTGTAAGGCACATCATCGGTATCGTATTCATCAATGTCTATTTCTTGTCCCGTTCCACCGCCTGCCTGCCTAAAGGTTAGTTCTCTTAACCTTCCAATCTCACGCATCAAATTGGGCGAATCGTGGTAATCAACAATATAAATTTCGTTGTCTCCTTTGTTGGTATCGCGGATAAACTTGTTGCGGGTAAGTTCGGTCTCTAATATTTTTGTTTCAACGGGAGGAATAATGGCTTGCATACAAGCAAATATAATGAATTCCCTTTATTCCTGAATCAACAGTTTTGATTTATCTCCGCTATGTAAGGCATATACATGATCTTTTACTTTTTGTGCCCACTGGTAATCAGTATGTGTATGTCTTCTGTCGAAGGTTTGATAAGGAATGGGCTTGCCGAAGATGAGTGTTATCGTTTTGTTTCTTTGATTGTACATTTCGTCCATCAGGTAAAACATTTCAATATTGGCTTTTATTCCAAGCCGTTTTCGCCACAATGCCAGGTTGTAAAAAAATTCTGAATTTCGTCCGTCAATGTAAACAGGAATAATGGTTCGGTGATACTGCCTGGCTTTGGTAATAAAACTTTTTTTCCATGCCAGATCTTTTATTTCACCTGATTGTTTTCTTGACACCAATCCTGCCGGAAATATAGGTATTGCCTGCTCCGACTGATAGGTTTTTTCAATGGTGGCAATATTTTCAGAAGAATGCCGCCCGTGTTTATTAATGGGAACAAATACCCCTTTCAGGTTTTCTATGTTCATTAAAATATCATTGGCAAAAAACTTCATGTCTTTTCTTACTTCTCCTATTGATTTTATGAGTGCAATGCCATCCAATCCTCCGAGAGGATGGTTAGCCACAATAATGCAGCCTCCGCTTATAGGAATATTTTCTTGTCCCTTTATTTTTACAGTGGCTCCGAAATCTTCTATTATTCTATTCGCAAAATCAATGTCGTGCTCACCCTTGTGCTTATCAATAAAATTATTTACAAAATCTTCGTGCAGTATTTTTTTAACATAGTTGAGGAGAAACTTGGGCAGAATAGATAGTAATCTCGGATTTTTGTTCCGGATGACATTTTCAATGTCAATAAATTTTTTGCTTGGAGGATGTGTCATTAAATACAAAAATAATATTTGTTTGATAAGCAGGTACAATTTCTTCGAATTACCATATGGTTTTGATTTTAGTGCTTATTAATATAGCTTTGCGATGGCTTTTAACAACAAACTGAAATTATGAAAACATTATCCATATCCGGTATTTTTTGTTTTATTTTTATTACTTCCATTGGGCAAAACTTATCAGCCTATACTGATTACAAGGGTTGTTTTTTTGCATACGATGATGGATCAACTCCGCAACTGGAATACCTTCCGGTAAAGTCCTTTAAAGTGGGCGGAAATAGCATTGCCTATGTGGACAATGCCGAAACATTTAAAGCATATTACGGAGGGAAGTCCAAAACACTTCTGGAAATGATTCCTCAGTTTTATTATGATACAGACGATTTACTGGTTTACGGTGTTTATCATCAACTGTTTGTTTTTGATAATAATACCACTACGCCTCTTTGTTATAGTACAGGTACGTATAGCGCGGGAGATAGCATTGTTGCTTTTGTTGATACCAATGCGTCTATATTGAAAGTATATTATAACGGAGAAGTAAAAGAATTAGAAACAACTATTTCTCCTATCAGAAGAATGCAAACAGGAGATAACATTTTAGCTTATGTGGATGGAGATGATCATTTTAAGATTTTTTACCATGGAGATGTATTTAAGAAAGAAGACTTTCATCCTCTATCCTGTCAAGCTGGAAATAGCATTGTTAGTTATGTTGACGGGTCTTCACAGCAATTTAAAATTTTCTATGCAGGCACTGATTACGTGATAGACAACCTGAAACCGCAATCGTACAAAACAGGCGATGACATGGTTGCTTTTATTAACAGCTCGGGAGCCTTTAAAGTTTTCTATAAAGGTACAACGGTTGATATTTCAACTTATCAACCGGATTTTTATGCAGTGGAAGACAACATTCTTATTTATGGAAATGCCACTGAGTTTAAAGTATTTTACAAAGGGAAAATTACACTCATTGAAAGTTACACCCCTGATAACTATAAAATAGATTTCAATACCTTGGCTTATGTTGACAGGTATGGATATTTAAAAGCATTTGCCAATGGCGAACTCAGTCAGGTAGATACGGAAAAAATAAGTGATTTTCTTTTAACAAGAAATATTATACAATACAGCAATTCAATGGGCGAAATAAAGTTTTTCCCCAATTAAAAATGATTTTTGACTTAGAAACTCTTAATGTATAACTTTGCATAGTTCAACAGAACAGGAATGATAAAGCATATTACTTCGTGGTTTGAAAAACAGGCTTTTGGCGTATGCAGTTGGCTTGGCGAAAAGCTTGGCATTAAAACGACTACCATAAGAATGTATTTTATTTATCTTTCTTTTTTTACTGTCGGCTCTCCCATAATTGTCTATTTCATTCTTGCCTTTATCCTCGAACATAAAGACTATTTTAAACCTAAAAAGGCAAAAAGAAACAGTGTTTGGGATATATAAAACTTCACCACTTAATTAAAAAAAGCTTCCAGTTGTAAAAATCGGTTTTGTCTTTAAAAGAAACTTTTCGACATTGCATCGGATTAATTATTGATATTTTTGTTAATTATGAATCGAAAGAATATAGTCTTGTTTTTTGCTGTGGTATTCTTTTGCTCCTGCTCTAATAAAATAGATTTACTTGATAATTGGAAAGAGACAATGGTAGTTTACGGATTACTCAACCAGTCAGATTCAATACAATACATTCAGATAAATAAAGCATACTTAGGTCAAGGCAATGCCTTGCAGATGGCACAGGCATACGATTCCATTAATTATAGCAACCAGTTAAGTGTTAAGATGGAACAATGGCTCAATGGCAATATGGTTGCTTCATATACTTTACAAAGAGACAGCAGCATTTCCAAAGATCCTGGAGTTTTTTCCTATCCCAAACAAGTATTGTATGCAACAAATGCTGTATTGGATGCTACTGGTGCAAGTGAATACGATTTAACAATTACCAACACAAAAACAGGAAAAGTAGTTAAAGGGAAAACGAATTTAGTTCAGTCTGTCAGTTTTATTTATCCTTCTCCAAACCAGCCAATAAGTTTAACAAATCTCGTATCTCCTATAAGAGTGAGATGGCCTGCTGCTAACAATGGCAAGTTGTATCAATTAACCGTCCGGTTTCATTACAGTGAAAAAAACAAGTCCACAGGAGTAACTGTTGCTAAATATGTTGATTGGCTCTTCTCCGAAGAGGAGGTAACAGATTTCACTTCTGGTGGCGAAGCAGATTTTTATGGAACAGATTTTTATAAATTTTTAAGAGGCTGCGGACAATTCAGTACAAGCGGAGAATATATTTATTATGCAGGCAATTTGGATTTTATGCTTGCTATAGCTGCCCCCGATTTTGCTACTTATATGGAAGTGTATCAACCTTCAACCAGTATTGTTCAGGAAAAGCCTGAATTTACCAATATACAGAATGGAATAGGTTTGTTTTCCGCCCGTCTTAACATAAGTGCGTTAAATTGCCCTCTTACTTCTTTTTCACTTGATTCCTTGTATGCAGGACAATATACTGCCGGCTTAGGCTTTTGCAGTAGCAATACTACAAGTCCTTATTATTGCCACTGACAAACTGTCTTTTTGTCGCAACTGACAACATAATTTCAATCTCTTTAAATAAATATGTGCCATAATTACTTTATATTATGTGTTTTTTCTCATGGCATAATCATTGAGTTATCTGATACGAATTTTTAAATAAGCACAAACAAATTAAAATACAATACAATGGGAAAAATAATTGGAATTGATTTAGGAACAACCAACTCCTGCGTAGCAGTAATGGAGGGCAATGAGCCGGTGGTGATTCCAAACAGCGAAGGACGAAGAACAACACCTTCAATCGTAGGATTTATGGATAATGGCGAACGCAAAGTGGGAGATCCGGCTAAACGCCAAGCCATTACTAATCCGAGTAAAACAGTCTTTTCTATCAAACGATTTATGGGACACACCTACGATGAAGTAGGGACAGAAATAAAACGAGTTCCATACAAAGTAGTAAAGGGAGAAAACAACACACCACGAGTAGAAATTGCAGATAGGAAGTATACTCCTCAGGAAATATCAGCAATGATTCTTCAGAAAATGAAGAAAACTGCTGAAGATTATTTGGGACAAGAAGTAACAGAGGCTGTAATTACTGTACCAGCCTACTTCAATGACTCTCAACGTCAGGCTACCAAAGAAGCTGGAGAAATAGCGGGATTAAAAGTAAAACGTATTATAAACGAGCCAACTGCTGCAGCCCTTGCTTATGGCATGGATAAAAAGAACAAGGACATGAAAATTGTTGTGTTCGATTGTGGTGGTGGTACGCATGACGTTTCAGTGCTTGAACTGGGAGAAGGTGTGTTTGAAGTGAAAGCTACTGATGGAGACACTCACCTTGGCGGTGATGACTTCGATCAAAAAATAATTGACTGGTTGGTATCTGAATTTAAGTCTGAAAACGGAATTGATCTTGCAAAAGATCCAATGGCATTGCAACGATTGAAAGAAGCTGCTGAAAAAGCCAAGATCGAACTTTCGAGTTCAACACAAACAGAAATTAACCTGCCATACATTATGCCGGTTGATGGAATTCCAAAACACTTGGTAAGATCATTGACAAGAGCAAAGTTCGAACAATTGGTAGATGATTTGATCAAAAGAACCATTGAGCCCTGCAAATCGGCTATGAAAAATGCAGGGTTAACGGTAAATGATATCAATGAAGTAATATTGGTTGGAGGATCAACGCGTATTCCTGCAATTCAAGATGCTGTTCAGAAATTTTTCGGAAAAGCTCCTTCAAAAGGAGTTAATCCGGATGAAGTAGTTGCAATTGGAGCTGCTATTCAAGGTGGAGTATTGACAGGCGAAGTAAAAGATGTGTTGTTGTTGGATGTAACACCACTTTCTCTTGGTATCGAAACTATGGGAGGTGTAATGACAAAGCTGATTGAATCTAACACAACTATTCCAAGTAAGAAATCAGAAACCTTTTCGACTGCATCGGACAATCAACCTTCGGTTGAAATCCACGTATTGCAGGGCGAAAGACCGATGGCAAAGGATAACAGAACTATCGGACGGTTTCACCTGGATGGAATTCCACCTGCACCAAGAGGTATTCCTCAGGTTGAAGTAACTTTTGATATTGATGCAAATGGTATTCTGCATGTAACGGCAAAAGATAAAGCCACAGGCAAATCTCAGAACATTCGCATCGAAGCAAGTTCAGGATTATCAAAAGAAGAAATTGATAAGATGAAACGAGAAGCTGAAGCAAATGCAGATGCTGATCGTAAAGCAAAAGAAGAAACAGAAAAAATAAATGCAGCAGATTCACTGATATTCCAAACTGAAAAACAATTAAAGGAATATGGCGATAAACTTTCTGCGGACAAAAAAAGCACAATTGAAAAAGCTTTTACAGAACTAAAAGATGCACATAAAGAAAGAAATCTTTCAAAGATTGATACTGCGATGACTGCTTTAAATGCAGCATGGCAAGCAGCTTCTGAAGAAATGTACAAAGCCACACAAGGTGCAGCAAATGCACAACCTAATGCTAATCCGAATGCAGAAGGTACTCCGAACAATGATTCTGGTAAAAACCCGGAAGTAACCGATGTAGATTTTGAAGAAGTGAAGGATGATAAAAAGTAAATAGTGTTAAGCAGTGAGTGAAAACCCTCCGAAATTTCGGAGGGTTTTTTGTTTAAGTTTGTACGGATGAATCTCGTGATTGATATAGGCAACAGTCTTTCCAAACTTGCTTTATTCAAAGGCAATGAACAGGTTGAATTTGCTTCAACAGAAAAATTGAATTTGGTTTTTTTGCAAAATTTTTTGCAGAAAAAAAAGGATATTAAATCAGCTATATTATCATCAGTAATCAATCACTCTAATGAAATTGATGCTTTTCTGAAAAAGAATTTTTTCTTTATAGAATTAAGTGCAACTACCAAATTGCCTATGAAGAACCAATATAAAACTCCTGAAACATTGGGGAAAGACCGGCTGGCGGCTGCGGTAGGTGCAAACCATCTGTTTCCCAATGCAAATGTATTAAGCATTGATGTTGGAACAGCCATCAAATACGATTTTGTAAATGATGAAAACGAGTATTTAGGTGGAGGTATTTCTCCTGGAATAGATATGCGTTTTAAAGCCTTGCATACTTTTACCGGCAAACTGCCGTTAATCTCTTTTCAAAATCCCGAAAAATTGATTGGTGAAAATACCAGTGATTCTATTTTATCAGGAGTTTTGAATGGGGCAATTGCCGAAGTAAAAGGAATTATAGCGGAATATGAAAAACAATTTCCGAATCTTAAGGTTGTTCTTACAGGAGGTTATTCGGGCTTTTTTGCTAAGCAGCTAAAAAATACCATCTTTGCAGACCTTTTTTTAGTGCTGAAAGGATTGAACGTAATTTTAAATTTTAATGTACCCTCGAGTTAATAAGTTTCAAGTTTCAAGTTTCAAAATTTTTATTGTCCATATTTCTATTTACTGTTTACTATTTACTATTTCTGTTGATGCTCAAAATTATTCTGTTTCGCCTTATTCCCGTTATGGAATAGGAGAACTTCAGGACAATGGTTTTGCAAAAAGTGCTGCACTGGGAGGATCGGCAATTGCTTTGCAGAATGATACATTAACTCCGTTTTTTATTAATGCATTGAATCCCGCTTCGTATGCTTCAATAAGGCTCACAACATTTGAGGCAGGAGCATTCAATAATACAACCATGCTTAGAGATGATGCCAATAGCTCAGTAAAAAATGCAGCTTCTTTAGAGTACATATCATTAGCCGTTCCTTTTACCAGATGGTGGAGCGGTTGCTTTGGACTGATGCCGTACAGCAGCGTGGGGTATAAAATATCCGATCAGAAAACCATCGACAGCGTAGGCACTGTAAATTACCTTTATCAAGGTACAGGAGGAATTAATCGGCTTTATTTCGGCAATGCAATAAGAATTAAAAATTTGTATTTGGGCGTAAATGTCTCTTACCTTTTTGGTTCTATGAATTATGTTGAAAGAGATCTTTTTTCGGATGGTATTTCATACAATACCAAGATAACTAACTCAACCACGGTAAATGATATTTACTTTGATTACGGATTGCAATACACAATTATAATAGATTCATTGCGGGAAAAGCGAACGGTTAAAAGAGATTCGTTGGGACATAAAATTAAAATGCCGCGCGGAAAAAAAGACATTGATGATGTAAAAATCACGTTTGGATTAACCACGGCATTAAAGTCAAATCTCAGTGCTGTAAGCTCCACTCTGATTCAGAGATATACGCTCGATGCTTCAAACGATGAAATAATAATAGACACGATACAAAATACGGTTAATAAACATGGAGTCATAACACTTCCTTTCAGCTATGGTGCGGGAGTAGCGGTGAAAAAAGGAGAAAAATTTTTGTTCACCGGAGATTATTCCATTCAAAACTGGTCCGATTTTTCTTTATTCGAAGAGAATGCGAACCTGAAAAACAGTATGAAGATTTCATTTGGAGCACAATATGTTCCGGGAAAACAATCTGACTTTCGATCAAGCTACTGGAAAAGAGTAAATTACAGGATAGGAATGAAGTATTACAAATCATATTTGAATTTTCCGAACAGCGAAATTGATGAATACGTTCTCAGTTTAGGTTTGGGACTTCCTGTCGGGAGAATGAGAGTTCTTCAGCAATTTTCTATGCTGAATGTTGCTTTTGAACTTGGTCAGAATGGAACTACTGCGAACAATCTTCTTAAAGAACAATTTTTTAGAGTAACACTGGGAGTTACGATCAATGACCGTTGGTTTATAAAGTCCAGATTCGATTGATGTTTCGTTTCAAAAAATATTTTTGGTTTTTTGTTTTCGCTTTTGGCTTTTTTACTTCCTGCGAGAACGATATTGAAACCGTAAATCTGCCCACTTCTTTGGATAAAGATCCTGTTGAATCTGGTAAAAAAGTAGAAATTACTTACAGCGATTCGGCAAAAATAAAATTAAAGCTGTATGCCAATCAAATGGATAAATATGCCGGAAGTAAGCAATATGTGGAATTGCCGAAAGGAGTAAAAATAGATTTTTACAATGATTCAATGCACATAACATCGAAGCTTACAGCAAATTATGCCATTCGTTATGATAATGAGAAAAAGATGGAAGCCCAAAAAGATGTAGTGGTTAAAAACAATAAGGGAGAACGATTAAACACGGAGCATTTGATTTGGGATGAAGAAAAAAAAACAATCTATACAAAGGCTCCAGTTCGGGTTACTACACTTAAGGAAATTATTTTAGGCGAAGGACTGGAATCCAATCAGGATTTTTCGAAATATAAAATAACAAATATCACAGGAACAATAAACATTGAAGATGACGACAAATAAACCACTCAGATTTCTGGAAATAATATGGATAGTTATTGGTTTTACAGGTGTAATGCTTTCTTTTTATACTTACCTGAATGATAATAAAGGACAATCTGCTTATTTTTTTATTATTGCAATCGTTTCGGTGATTATGTTTAACATTAGAAAAAGACAAAGAAAAAAATTAGAATCTGAGTTGCCAGATAAAGAACCTTCTTAGTAAAATTCTTTCGTCCTCGCCCAGCTTATTTTAACATAATTAGTTGTTCTTTAAAAATATTTGATGGAAACTTTGGAAATTAAAAATGTTTCCTTAGTTTTGTCCCCGAATTTTAAAAATGGAAATCAAAGAAAGAATACTTCAGGCTTCTCACGAACTCTTTTTCAAGTTCGGGATTAAGAGTATTACCATGGATGACATTTCCAAGCATTTGGCGATTTCTAAAAAAACAATTTATAAATTTTTTGAAGACAAAGACCATATTGTAAATGCCTTATGTCATTCAGATCTTCACGATCGTGAATGTGTCTTCTCCGAAATTGCCAGGAAATCAGACAATGCCATTGATGAGATGATGAAAACCATGAAACATTTGGGAGAAATGTTTTCACAAATGAATCCGAATTTATTTTACGACTTGCAGAAATACCATCACAGCGCATGGAAACAGTTTAGGCAATTCAAGGAACAGTTTATCATGGACATAGTTGAGAAAAATATTAAGAAAGGAATGGAACAAGGCTTATACAGGAGTGATATTAATGCCAAAATAATGGCAAGATTTAGAATTGAACAAGTGGAGATGGCTATGAATCCTGAAATTTTTCCGCCAGACAAGTTCAATCTTACAATGGTACAAATGGCATTGCTCGATCATTTTTTGCATGGAATCACTACAATTAAAGGACATAAATTAATTAATAAATACAAACAAATTCCTGACGAAGAATAATATGAAGTCAAAACTATTAAGCTTTAAGTACAAAGTACAAAGCACAAAGTATAAAATGATTGCTGTATTATTTACAGTAATGACAATAAGTTCCGTAATTGCACAAACCAAAGAAAATTCTTCTGCAACACAAAGCAAGCAAGCAAGCTTTTCTCTTAAACAATGTTTGGATTATGCCCTGCAAAATCAAACGTCTATGAAAAATGCAACGCTTAACGAAGCAATTGCACAGGCTAAAGTAGGAGAAGTTGCTGCCACCGGGTTACCTCAGATAAACGGAAGTGTTCAATTGAGTACCAATGACCCGTTAAGAAGAATGTTTTTTGATCCCAATAATCCATCTATAAGACCATTAATTGAAGGGTTTACAGGTGGAGCTCCTCTCCCCGATTCAAAAATTATGGCCGTACCTAACATCTTCCAGTTAACTAGCGGTGGTGATGCAGGTGTAACCATCAGTCAATTAATATTCAGCGGTTCTTATATTGTTGGTTTGCAGGCGGCAAAAACATATAAAGAACTTTCTTCTAAAGCAACAAAACAAACAAAAATTGATCTTACAGAATCAGTTACCAAAGCCTATTACATGGTTTTAGTAAATGAAGAAAGATTAAAACTTTTTGAAAAAAATGTAGAAAGGGTTGACAGTTTGCTTACTCAAACCAAAGTGATGTTTGACAATGGAATGGTAGAAAGCATTGATGTAGATAGAATTCAAGTGACGTATAACAATATAATTACACAAAAAGAAAACTTTAACAACCTATTGGCTCTGAGTAAAGTGTTATTGAAATACCAGATGTCAATGCCATTGGATAGCGCAATAACATTAACAGAAAAAATAGCTGATTTTAAGGTAGAAAATATTCCAACCAGTACACAAAAATTAAATTATTCCGACAGGATAGAATATTCACTTTTAGAATCACAAAAGAAGTTAGAAATGTTGGATTTAAAAAACAACAAAGCAGCAAATCTCCCAAGCTTGGCTGCGTTCGGCAACGTTGGACTTTTTTCTCAAAGTCCCAAGTTTGATTATTTCACCAGCAGTAACACGTGGTATAACTATGGGTTGTTTGGTGCAACTTTGAACGTTCCCATTTTTAGCGGGTTAGGAAGACAACGCAAAATACAGGAATCTCAATTGAGCCTGAAAATAGCCGAAAACAAACTTACTAACATGGAACGCACAATAGATTTGCAAGTAAAAACAGCAGAAATAACTTTAAAAAATAGTTTGTCCACATTGGAATTACAAAATAAAAATACCGAGTTAGCAAATGAGGTAACTCGTGTGGCAAAAATTAAATATCAACAAGGTGTTGGAACAAGCCTCGAAATAACCACTGCCGAAGCATCATTGCTGGAAGCGCAAACTAATTATTACAGTGCGTTGTACGATGCCTTGGTTGCTAAAGTAGATTATGATAAAGCCAATGGAACACTTGTGAAGTAAGAAAGTAGTTATGGGTATATTATTTATTTCAACACTCGGATTAACTTTTCTATTTACTATTCCAATAGTAACAGCTCTGTTTGCAAGAAGAATGGGGCGTAAGCCATTGTTGTGGTTTTTTATAGGATGCTTATTACCTGTTGTTGCAGTTGTTATATTATTTTTTTTACCGGATAAATCTATAAATCAAATAAAAAATCAAAAAACATGAAAATAAAAGCAATAGCATTGGGATTGATTTCACTTATGATTGCCTGCAAATCAGGTAATGAAGGAGACAAGACAGCTCAATTGGAGAAATTAAAAAAGCAACGTGATGAGTTGAATGCACAAATATCAAAAATAGAAACAGAGTTTGCCTCGAACGACACCACTAAGAATGATAAGATTCCGAATGTGGTTGTGACTTCTCTTGTGCCGACAACATTCAAGAATTATATTGAAGTTCAGGGAAAAGTAGATGCTGACGAGAATACTTCGGCAAGTTCTGAAATGGGTGGAGTGGTTACCAGAATAAATGTAAAGGTGGGCGATGAAGTTTCACAAAGTCAGATACTTGCTGAAACTGATAATAAAGTGCTTGTGCAAAGCATAGCAGAATTGCAAAATGCATTGGAACTTGCCAACACAATGTATCAAAAACAGAAAAATTTGTGGGACCAAAAAATAGGAACAGAGGTTCAGTTCATTTCCATGAAGAATCAAAAAGAAAGTTTGGAAAAGAAAATGGCTACGTTGCAACAACAGTTGGTGATGACGGAGATAAAATCTCCTATCAATGGAATGGTCGATGCTATTGACATCAAGGTTGGTCAGATGGCAATTCCGGGAATGTCGGCAATACGAGTAATTAACTTTTCGAATCTGAAGGTAAAAGCCGAAGTTCCCGAAACATTTGCTGCAAAAGTAAAAAAAGGCAATGCGGTTGAAATTATTTTTCCCGATATGCAGGATACAATTTATACCCAGATTAGTTATGCATCAAGAGTAATTAGCCCTTTAAACAGAACATTTATGGTTCAAATAGATCTCGATAAAAGCAAGGAATATCATCCCAACATGATTACTGTGCTTCGCATAGTTGATTATACAAAAGAAAGAGCATTTGTAGTTCCTGTAAGTACTATACAAAGAGCTGAAGGAGGTGATTTTGTTTTTGTAGTGGATACTAATAAAAAGGCAAAAAAGGTAAGAGTAAAAGTGGATCACATCTACGCTGGAGAAGCAGAGATTGCTCAAGGATTAAAAGAAGGAGACAAACTTATTGTGAAAGGATTTCAGGAATTGAACGAAGGAGAAGAAGTTAAATTTTAAAGTGTAGAATGTAAATTTCAAATTGAAATAATTCTGATGCAATGAAGACAGAAGATTTTAAAATAAAATTTAAAAAGAGGCTGTACGATTTCACCCTTAAATTAATACAACTTATTGAACAGTTGCCGAATGACAATGTATCAAAAAGGCTAGGAGATCAACTGCTAAGAAGCGGAACGAGTGTAATAGCCAATTATGTCGAAGGTCAGTCATCAGCAAGCACGAGAGAATTAATTTATTTTTTGAACGTTTCTCTAAAATCTGCCAATGAAAGTAAACTATGGATAAATCTTTTGAAAGATTCTAAGAAAATTCATGAAGAAAAAACAACATGGTTTTCCGGTGAACTAGAAGAGTTTTCTAAAATCATTGCTGCCAGCATAATCACACTTAAAGAAAAACTGAAACAAAGTAAAAAATCACCACTTTGAAATTTACATTTTAAAATTTTCAATAAATGAAAGACATTCAAAAAGAATTTAAGCCCTCCAGTTGGGCAATCAATAACAAAACCAGCATTTTTGTTGTTACAGTGATTATTACGCTCGCTGGTCTGATGACCTATAACAGCCTTCCGAAAGAAAATTTTCCGGAAATAGTTATTCCTAAAATATATGTGAGCACGGTTTATCCCGGAACGTCTCCTTCCAACATGGAGAACTTGGTTACAAAGCAAATTGAAAAGCAGGTAAAATCTATTGCCGGAGTTAAAAAAATTACTAGTAACTCTTACCAGGATTACTCCAACGTTATAGTTGAATTCACAACAGATGTAGATATTCCGCAGGCAAAACAAAAAGTAAAAGATGCTGTTGACAAAGCCAGAAGTGACCTGCCTTCCGATCTTCCGCACGATCCGGATGTAATTGATATCAACCTTTCGGAATTGCCGATTCTATATGTAAATATTTCAGGAGATTTTGATTTGAACAAAATCAAAAAATATGCTGACCTGCTGAAAGACCGCATTGAATCTATGAAAGAAATAACCCGCGTGGATCTAGTTGGCGAGTTAGACAGAGAAATTCAGGTGAATGTAGATATGTACAAAATACAAGCAGCACAGATTTCGCTGGGAGATATTGAAAGAGCCATAGGATACGAGAACATGACCATTTCAGGCGGATCAGTGAGAATGGATGGCATACGAAGAACCATCAACGTAAAAAAAGAATTTAAAAATGTTGATGAATTAAAAAATCTAATTATCAAATCACCAACGGGAGCTTCAATTTATTTAAAAGACATTGCAGAAGTGAAAGATACATTTAAAGAGCAGGAAAGCTTTGCTCGCCTTGGAGGGAAAAATGTTATTACGCTCAACATTGTGAAACGAGCTGGCTTTAACCTTATCGAAGCTTCTGATAAAATCAGGGACATTGTGAAAGATATGGAGACAAACGTTTTTCCTAAGGATCTGAAAATTGTTCTTACGGGAGATCAATCCGATCGTACACGTATCACAATACACGATCTCATTAATACCATTATCATCGGATTTATACTCGTTACTGTCATCCTTATGTTTTTTATGGGAGCAACCAACGCTATTTTCGTAGCGATGTCAGTTCCATTATCCATGTTTATAGCATTTTTAGTGATGCCCGGAATAGGCTTCACCATGAATATGATTGTGTTGTTTGCTTTCCTTTTGGCACTTGGAATTGTAGTGGACGATGCCATTGTGGTGATTGAGAACACGCACCGCATATTTGAAAATGGAAAACGAAGCATTGTAGAAGCAGCCAAGATGGCTGCTGGAGAGGTATTTCTACCGGTATTGTCTGGAACATTAACAACCCTTGCCCCTTTCATTCCGCTTGCATTCTGGAAAGGAGTGATCGGAAAATTTATGTTCTTTTTGCCCATCACACTTATCATTACGCTGACGGCATCGTTGTTGGTTGCTTACATTATTAATCCTGTGTTTGCAGTAGCATTTATGAAACCCCACAATCATGAAGAAGAAATGAAAAAGCCGAAATGGACGAAAGGAATGAAAATCACCAGCATTATTTTCGGAGCACTGGCGCTGTTATTCTACATTTCAAAAAATGTTGGGATGGGTAACTTTCTATTGTTGTTGCTTCTGCTCAATCTTTTGTATCGCTTTGTTCTGATGAACTGGATTGAAAAATTCCAAACCAAAATCTGGCCGGCTTTTGTAAGAAGGTATGAAAAAGTATTGAATTGGTCTTTGTACCGTCCCAAAACAATGCTGTTTGGAACATTGGGCTTGTTTGTATTTTCTATTATTTTAATGTCTGTGAGAAGTCCGAAAGTAGTTTTCTTCCCGCAAGGTGAGCCTAACTTTGTTTATGTATATGTCAGTCTGCCGCTCGGTACCGATCAGGCATATACCAACGAAGTAATGAAAAAAGTGGAGAAGCGTGTGAACAATGTTTTATATCCGGATGGCAAACCCAATCCGATCGTATCATCCGTAATTGCAAACGTAACGGTTGGTGTAACCGATCCGCAAGATGAAGATCAAGGCAGTTATGCCAATAAAGGAAAAATTTCTGTAGCATTTGTTCCTTTCGGAGAACGCCACGGAGCTTCAACTTCAGAGGTTCTTGATAAAGTTCGTGATGCAGTAAAAGGAATTCCTGAAGCAGCCATCACTGTTACCAAAGAACAATCAGGACCACCAACTGCGAAACCAATCAGTATTGAAATTACCGGAGATAATTTAACCGATCTTATTTACACTTCCGATCACCTGAAAAAATATCTTGAATCGCTTCATGTGGGTGGTGTGGAAGAATTAAAATCTGATTTTCAGAACAACAAGCCCGAAATTGTTTTTGATGTGGATCGCGAACGTGCCAGTCGTGAAGGTATTTCATCTGGACAAATCGGAAGCGAAATTCGTAAAGCAGTTTTCGGTCTTGACAAACCTTCTAAGTTCCGCGATGAGAATGACGAATATCCCATTCAAATCCGCTATCTGGATAGTCAGAGAAATAATATTGACGCTTTGAGAAGTATAAAAATTACTTACCGCGATATGGCAATGGGTGGACAAATCAGGCAAGTACCGCTTGCATCATTTGCGGATATTCGTTATGAAAACACCTATGGCGGAATTAAAAGAAAAAATCAGAAAAGGATTATTATTCTTTCTTCCAATGTGTTGGGAGGATTTAATCCGAACGAAGTAGTTGGCAATATTAGGAAGGCGCTTAATAATTTTAAACAGCCTGACGGAGTTCAGATAGTGATGGGCGGAGAGCAGGAAGAGCAGCAAGAAACAGCATCCTTTTTAGGTAAAGCATTGCTGGTTTCATTCGGATTGATATTCCTGATTCTCGTTACTCAGTTTAATTCAATAAGTAAACCGCTTATTATTTTCAGCGAAATATTTTTCAGCATTATTGGTGTTTTGTTGGGAGTTGCGATATTCAAAATGGATATGTCCATAGTAATGACCGGAGTTGGAATTATTGCGTTGGCGGGTATTGTCGTAAGAAATGGTATTCTGCTGGTTGAATTTACCGACCTGATGATTGAGCAAGGAATGTCTGTACGCGAAGCAATTGTTGAAGCCGGAAAAACGAGAATGACACCGGTAATTTTAACTGCATCTGCAACCATACTCGGGTTAATTCCATTGGCAGTAGGTTTTAATATTGACTTCGTGACTTTGTTTACTGAATTAAATCCTCACATTTATTTTGGTGGTGATAGCGTGGCTTTTTGGGGACCTTTGTCGTGGACAATGATTTTTGGTTTGAGCTTTGCGACATTCTTAACGCTGATTCTTGTGCCAGTAATGTACTTGTTGAGCGATAGGATAAAAATAAGAGTGAAAAGATTATTTAATAGAAACCAACCAGCGAATTAAGAATATGAAAATAAAAAGGCTGAATTTATTCAGCCTTTTTTCACTATTTATGGAAGTAAATAGTTATCAATAAACTCCCTTACACAACCTTCGCCTCCTTTTTTTTCGAGGACTACATCTACAATTTCTTTAATTTTTTCCGTGGCATCTTTCGGGCAAGCAGAAAAACCAACAGCAGAAATTATTACAGAATCATTAACATCATCGCCTACGTAAGCAACATCATCCAAATGAATTTTCAATTTGTCGCACCATTTGTTTAAGACAATAAGTTTTTCATCGTCACCAGCATAAACATATTGCACACCAAGCATTTTTGCTCGGGCTTGCAAAAGTTTTTGACTTTTTCCTGCACTAATAAATCCAACTACAACACCTGATTTTACTATTTGTCTTATTCCCACTCCGTCTTTCACATTGAATTTTTTGAACAGATCACCTTTCTCTGTGAGATAAACTCCTCCATCGGTGAGCACACCGTCAATGTCAAGAGCCAGAAACTTTATTTTGTTTTTCACGATTAAATAATATTTTTTCCGATTGCTTTCGCAATTGGTTTTAATGATTGATATAAGTTTGTAAATTGTTCGAAGTTCAGTTGCTGAGAAGCATCTGATTTTGCAACTGCCGGATTAGGATGTGTTTCAACAAGTAATCCATCACAACCAATTGCCAAACAGGCGCGCGTTAAATCAGGAACTCCGTAAGCATATCCAATAGCGTGGCTCGGGTCAAGAATGATAGGAAGGTTGGTGTACTCCTTTAGCCACGCAACTCCACACAAATCAAGAGTAAATCTTGTTTTCGTTTCAAAAGTCCGTATTCCTCGCTCGCAAAGAATAACATTTTCATTTCCGCCTGATAAAATAAATTCTGCCGCCTGTACAAATTCCTGCAAAGTAGTTCCGAATCCTCTCTTAAGCAAAACGGGTTTATTTGTTTTTGCGGAAGCTTTCAGAATCCCGTGATCGTACATAGATTTTGCACCTATTTGTATGATGTCAGCGTACTCAATTATTTCATTCACATGTGTTGAATCGCGGACTTCAGAAATTATTTTTAATCCGTATTTGCTTCTCATCTTATCAAGCAACTTCAGTCCTTCAACGCCCATCCCTTGGAAAGTATAGGGAGAAGTTCTCGGCTTGAATGCTCCTGCGCGAAGAACTTTTACCCCAAGTTTTACACAAAGTTGTGCTGCTTGTTCAATTTGTTCTTCCGATTCTACCGAGCAAGGTCCTGTAATAACAACCGTGTTGTTTGATGTTCCGCCAATTGTTATTTCTTTTCCGATCTGTATTTCTCTCGTGCCTTTTATGAATTTTTTGCTCCCAAGTTGAATGTCATCGTTAAAAGCAATACTGTCGTCAACAAACGATTTGTATTTTGCCTCCACTTCTTTCAGGCTGGAAGGAGTTACTAAGACAAAGGAACCATTCTGCTTCAGCACAAACGACTTCAGCTCTTTCCCAAGTTCATTTGCCTTTTTTTCGTCAATATTATTTTTGAGTGTTATTATCATGTTATTCTCCCTTAATAAGATTTGTAAATGTTATTGCTCCCACTAAATTATTTTTTCTGTCAGCCACCGGCAAATATAAAATGTTTTGTTTCGTGTTTTTAACGAACTCGATCATTTCTGTTACTGTAAAATCATCGTATACACGAATGGGATTTCGGTTGATGATGTCTTTGACTTGTATGGAATTCAAATCATTTGCTTTTTTGATGAGACCTTTTCGTACATCGGCATTGCTGATAAGTCCTGCTAATTTTCCATTATCATCAACAATTGTAGTAAAGCCGAGGTTGTATTCTTCAATGCTTTTTAATACATCCAAAAATGAAGAACCGTTTTCTTTCAATAACGGAATTTCATCTTTGCCAAGCATTACATCGCTCACGTGCATTCCCGAAGGAACGTAATAATCGCTCCGTAAATTATGCATGGCATTTCCAATTCCTGATGCGTTTACCAAGTAAGAACCTGATACGACCGAGAATACACCCATGTTGCGAAGCACGAAAGAAATATCTGCATTCACGCCTCCATCCACGTGAATTTTCTTTTCTGGAAACTGCTGGCGGAAACTGCGTATTTTTTTAAAATTTTCTTTGTTAAATGTTCCTCCGCTTTTACCGGGAGTTGTGGTCATAAACAGGATGAAATCAAAACAATCTTTGTATTGATTGAAAACACTGATGTCGGTTTCGGAAACAATTGCCAACCCGAGTTTTGATTTTATTTCTTTGGGAATTTCTAATTTCTTTTTCAAATTTTCATATTGAAAAGTCACCAGCTCTACATTGGTTTCTGCAATTAGCGGAAAAAATTTTTCAGGCTCAGAACTGATGATATGCAAGTCGATAGGTGTTTTGCTTTGCTTGCGTATCGCTTTTATGTCATCGAATACTCGCAAATCATCATTGCAGTCAATATGGAAATAATCTACAATAAAACCATCCAGTTCCTGCACCAGTTCCTGCATCGTTTTGTTCTTGCCCGAATATATTGAAGCAGAAATTTTCAAAAGAAAAATTTGTGATGCGAAGATAACAAAAAGACAGGAGAAGGAGACCGTCAGAGTCGCACTCTTCTTAAAACTATTCTCTTTGGATTATTTAAAGACAAGCAATAAACGGGAAAACTTATTCTACAATAATTTTCTTATTCACAGTTCCCTGATCTGTAATAACATTCAACATGTAAATTCCTTTCGCTTCTTTACTCAGATCAATGTTGCTTTTGTATTCTCCGTTAAATTGATTCTTAAATTCCTTATATATTTCATTTCCTTTCATGTCGGTTAGTCTGATAATAATGGAAGTTTCCCTATCCGTATTAAATGTTATTGTCGTGCTGCCGTTGGTCGGATTTGGATATAGTTTAAAGGAATTACTGAACAAATTTTCTTCAATTCCGGAACTCGAGCAATTGCTAACCATTAAAGTAATTGATGCAGGAGAACTGTTGCATCCGTTTAAACTTCCTGTAACAGAATAAGTAGTTGTAACTGTTGGGCTGGCGGTAACTGATGCCGTTATGCTAGAATTGAGCGTTCCAGATGGCGACCAATTATAAGTTGTTGCACCATTTGCAATTAAATTTCCGGAACTTCCTTTACAAATGGAAACAGGTCCAGATACTGTAATTGTTGGAATAGAATTAACTTCTACCGTTACAGTTTGTGTATTTGATCCGCAGTTGGTTGTTCCTGTAACAGAATATGTAGTTGTTACGACCGGATTTGCCGTTATTGCAGTTCCTGTTGCGCTGCTTAGTCCTGTGGCAGGATTCCAGAAATAAGAAACAGCGCCACTGACAGTTAAGTTTGCAAACGTTCCTGAGCAGATTGTTGTATTTGATGAAATATTCACTACAGGCGGAAGATTGCTTGTTGTTATTGTTGCATACAATGATTTAGTACATCCATTTCCATTCGTTCCTGTAACGGTATAAGTTATGGAAGCTGTTGCAGAAGTTATAACAGTTGCTCCAGTAACAGTATTCAAACTTGTAGCAGGATTCCAGAAATAAGTAGAGGCTCCACCTGCCATAATATTAGTTGGTGTACCAGTGCATATAGTTGTACTTGCTGGAGATACTGCAAAACTTGGAAGTGAACTAACATAAACAGTTACATTACTGGGAGGGAAAATCGGGCAACTAGGATCACTTAGGAAATAATCAGTAGTAGTAGTAGGACTGGCAATGGGATTGTAAATAGTAGCACTGCTCAAAGTGCTGGTCGGACTCCAACTGTATAAAGTAGCTCCACTGCCATTGAGCAGTGTTGTACCTCCTTTACAAATAGTTACATCAGAACCTGCATTAAGAGAATAAAGACTATTAACTACAACAGTTGCTGACGCAGAACTTGAACAGCCATTCGAGCCGGTTCCAGTTATAGTATATGTTTTTGTTGATCCAGGGTCGGCAGTTACACTCGATCCGGTAGTTGCACTCAGACTGGTTGAAGGTGCCCACAAATAAGAAACAGCACCACTGACAGTTAAGTTTGCTGATCCCGCAATACAAATTGTAATGTTAGAAGTTGTTAATGTGGGAGTAGCAATAACATTTACGATGATTGTATCATTTTTTGAACAGACTCCGTCATTAACAGTAACTACAAATGAAGCAGTTGCATAAACAGTGACTGTTGGATTAGAAATTGTTGCTGAATTTAATCCGGTAGATGGTGTCCAGAAATAAGTGTATGTTCCAGATCCTGATGATGCGGTTGGAGAACCTCCGATTGATATGCTCGCGCCACTACAAACGGTAACATCGGCCCCTGCATTTGCTATTAGACCGCATGATGCTTGTGCAGAGGAATAGGATAGAAGGATTGAAAATGAATAGAGTATAAATTTTTTCATGTAATTATGTTTTTAATAGAAAATTTTAAATTAATATTAGGGAACTAAAGTAATAAATTTCAGGGAAACAAGTTTTTTATAACGTCCCAAACCAATTCAGATTCAAATCCTCTTGAAATAGCATATCGAGCCATCTTGAAATTTCGGATTTCGGATTTCGGATTTCGAATGGACTTTGATTTCTTTTTGATGACTTCAGAAAGTATTCTTAAGTAATCATATTCTTCAATTTCTTCTAAGCCTTTCTTGATGCAATAGTCAGATATTTTTCTTTTCTTCAACCCAAGAATAATTTTTTCTTTCCCCCATTTTTTAATTCGGAATTTACCTCCCGCATAAGTTTTCGCAAAACGTTCTTCATTCAAAAAATTATTTGTAATTAAGTTGGCTATAATATTTTCAACTTCATTTGATTTTAGTCCCCATTCATAAAGTTTATTTCGCACCTCTTGTTGGCAGCGTTCTTGGTAAGCGCAATAAGCTTCTCCTTTTTTTAAAGCTTCAGCAGCAGTATAATTTTTTTTACTTTTCTCAATCATTGAAATTTTTTCTTCGCACGAAAGATAATCCAATAAATGCAATGGAGCCAATTACTGAAATCAATCCCAAAATATTTCCGTGTTGTACAAAAAAAGTTTTTTCATTGTTTAGTAAAATTTCTTGAAGAATGATTTTCTGCTGATTTAATTCTGAGATGTTGTTTGTTTTTCCAGATTTATCAACAAAGAGCGAAACTCCCGTATTGGCAGAGCGAGCAATTGGTTTTCTCATTTCAATGGACAAAGGAACAGAATAAACCGCATGTTGCATTGGTCCGTTTGTATTTCCAGACCAGATGTCATCTGTTATGATGGCAATAATATTGGCATCTTTTTTTACAAATTCTTTTACGTAGTCTGGGAATAAAGATTCCATACAAATAACGGGAGCAATTTTCAGATTTTTATATGTGAATACATTTGTTTCATTTGTTCTGCAATAACTGCCACTCATTTTATTCAAATCTAAATGCATTGATTCCATACAAGAAAGTTGATCTAAAAATGGAGCGCGTTCCATAAACGGAACTAGTTTTGTTTTGGCATAAAACTGAACAGGCTGATCGGGTGATACAAAAATAGCGGCATTAAAAGCATCGTAATAAATACCATTATTTACAAGTTGTGCGCTTGAAGTTGGTTTTTGTTCGGTGTAATAAAGTTTGTAAACAATTGCTCCGGTGAGAATCGGTGCATTTATTTCGGAAGAGATTTTTTTGAGTGATTTGATTAATAGGTTGCTGTCAATGTTATTTAAAACAATTGGGTTTTCGGTAGAGCCTTTGAAAAATCCTTCGGAACAAACAACCAGATCAGGCTTTTGATCTTTTACAGACAAAACCAATTCTTCAAATACGTTGTATTGTTTTTCAAAAACATCCTCAGTTACTTTTTCATAAGAATTCATGTTGCCTTGAACAACAGCTATTTTAGCACTATCTTTAGTTTCAGGTTTCAGGTTTAAAAGTTGAAAGTTTATGGTTGTTGTGATAATAACTAGTAACGACAAAGAAGAAACCAATAAGTATTTGTTGCTCCAGTGTTTCAAAAGCAAATAAAAAACAATGTTAATGGATACGATTAAAAATGTTCCACCAAGTCTTCCGGTTATTTCATAAAACTGTATCCAATTCGGATAGCATGAAAATCCTAACCCAAGATGCAGCCACATAAAAGCCAAGTCCCAATGACCTTGTAAATACTCGTAAGCCATCCAGTAAACAGGCAATGAAAACCATACCAGAGGGGATTTTATTTTATTTTTTGTCCACCCAAACAGTATTATTGGTAATGACATCAGGAAAGCCATCAGCGTGTATCCAAATAAAAAAAGAATCAATTTGCCTTTAAAGTCCATAGCAACATTCATCGCCCAATGAACAGTTATAATTCCACTGATAAAAAATGTTATGAAAGAATAAAAAACAATTTTTCTGAAATTATCTTCTTGCAGGATAACAAAAAACAGTGGCAGTAAAAACAAAAAAAGCAATGGAGCAAATGGCAATGGAGGCCAGCCAGCGGAAAATAATAATGCACTAAGCAAACAAAATAAGAACGGATATTTTTTTGATTTTAGCTGAAGTTGATGGAAAAGCATTTTTAAAGATATGCAACTTCTTTAAGAGCAAATTCAGATTGTTCTACCTACAGTATTTTCTGAGAAATCCTTCCGCTTCCGTATAACCCATTTCTGCGGCTTTTCGCCAGTCTTCGCACCCGCTTTTAAAATCTTTTAAATTAAATTTTACTGCTCCACGATTGAAATAGGCTTCTGCATCTTTTTGGTCGAATAGAATGGCTTTGTTGTAATCAATGAGAGCTCCGGGATCATCATGCAGTTTGTTTTTTACAAGTGCTCGGTTGAAATAAACGTTAACATGAGTGGGATTTAGTTCAATGGTTTTGTCATAATCCTGCAAGGCGCCTTTGTAATTTTTCAAGTTAAATAAAATGCCGGCCCTGTAATAGTAGCTTTCCGGATCATCATTTTTTATCGCAATCAGGTCGTCATATTCTTTGAGAGCTTTCGGATAATCCTTGGCTTTGATGTCGCTTTTGCCCCGGATGAAATATTTGTAATAGTCAGGAATCAATGCAATGGCTGTTTTATAATCTTCCATAGCTCCTGTATACTCGCCCAATTCATCTTTTGCAAAGCCCCTGTTTTGGTAAGCTAGAGCATAATCAGGTTGTATCTCGATGGCTTTCGTATAATCTTCAATGGCGCCTTTGTAATCTTCGAGTTTAATTTTAGTTAATCCTTTTTTAAAATGAACAAGCGAATTTTTTGGATCCAATTCAATGGCTTTGTCGTAATCTTTTATCGCTCCGGCATAGTCGCCAAGTTTATCTTTGGTAATTCCTCGTTTTAAATACGATTCAAAAGATTTCGGAGTCAATTCGATGGATTTTGAGTAATCGTCTATTGCTCCGGCATAATCTTTCATCATGTCTTTTATCACGCCTCTGTTATGATATGCTTCTGCATAATCTTTTTTAAGACTAATTGCTTTGCTAAAATCTTCTGAAGCTTCTGCATAATCTTCTGTTTTCATGCGCGCATAACCCCTGTTGTAATAGGCTTTGTAATTATCAGGCTTTAGTTCTATTGCTTTGTCATAATCAGGTAAGCATTCCTTGTAGTTCCCCATTTCAAATTTCTGATCAGCATCTTTTAAATAAGATTTGGCAGTTTCCTGAGAGTAAGAAAATGAGAACAATAAAAGGAACGAAAAAATTAATACACAGCGAAAACTATTTTTTGTTTTAGAATGAATTGTGTAAAAGAGAGGAGAATTTATTTTACCAACAGCCATGCTTCAGGATTGTTTGATCTTATTTTTGCGAGCGCTTCAATGGCTTCGCCTCTGTTTGCATAGCTGTTGTACCTGACGCGATAGAGTGAATTAAAATGATCAATTATAGAAGCGTTGTACCCGTTTTGTTTCAGCTTGTTTGTCAGTTTCTCCGCGTTTTCACGCACAGCAAAGCAACCGCCAATAATATGGTATTTTTTGTTTTTATCTTCATCGGCAAGCAATTCTGCTGAAACAGGTATAGGTTGTTGTTCAGTTTGAATAGAAGGTATCTTGGGAGATTTATTTATAGTAATTGCGGAAGATTTTTCAATACGTTCGGCATCGGAAACTTTTGCTTCTTTTGAGATTGGTTCTGCAACATTGTTTTTTTCAGAAACCCCGGATGATCCTTTATTAAAAGGATTTAAGGACGAGTAATTAATATTTTTTATCAAATCTGTTTTTAACGGAATCCACAAGATTGCAAAAAGCAAGGGAGCAATTATTGCAGTAACAATGTATCTTTTTATGCTCGCTTTTTTTCGTTCAGCAGGTAAAGGCTTTCTGTCAATAAATCGTGGTTGTGTTTTTTTATGAACACTTTCTCTTTTTATCGGTGGCGACTGGAATGTAGTTAAACCAAAAGAATCCAATAAATAATTAAATGATTTATCAGGATTAAATTGAATGTTTTGTTCAACATCCAAGTACAATGAACCCACATTTTTTATTTCGATTTTTTCTCCGCCTTTCAGTTTTTTATTCCAACTATTAACATAATTATTTATGTTTTTGCAGGCATCTGAATAATTTATTTTTTCAGCGGTTGTTATGTGATAAGCCAGCAAACCATCGTTGTTCTTCAGGTTTTTGTTGAATACCACATTTTTTGAAGGTGGAGTAAAAGTGTGCTTTGCCGGATGAATTTTTGCAGAAGTGTAATTAGCTACAAATCCACCGAAATCAGGCACAATCACGCAGTCGTTCTGAAGTAATAAGTCGCTTATATATTTATCAAAATTCAAGCTAAATCAGGATATAATACAAACATATAAAAAAAAAGGATTCAGGATTAAGTCTTTTTCCCTTCTACAATAATCACCACTTCGCCTTTTATATTTTTATCGCTATATAAATTTATTAATTCTTCCAAGGTTCCTCGTTTCGTTTCTTCATAGATTTTGGTAAGCTCTCTTGAAACGGATGCTTTTCTGTCCTTACCAAAATATTCTCCCAACTGATTCAACGTTTTCAATAAACGATAAGGAGATTCATAAAAAATCATCGTTCGTTCTTCATTCTGCAATGAAATTAGTTTTGTTTGCCTTCCCTTTTTTTGAGGCAGAAAACCTTCAAAACAAAATCTGTCGGAAGGTAAACCTGAATTAACCAAAGCAGGAACAAAGGCAGTCGATCCTGGCAAACATTCAATTTCAATCCCTGAGTTGATACATTCTCGTACTAACAAAAAACCGGGATCGGATATAGATGGGGTTCCTGCATCACTTGTCAGTGCAATACTTTGAGCGTTTTTTATTTGCTCGACAACATTTTGCAATGTTCGGTGTTCGTTATGAAGATGATGTGAAATCATTTTTTTTTCTATTTCCAAATGTTTGAGCAACTGCCCTGTTGTTCTGGTATCTTCCGCCAAGATGAAATCAACTTCCTTTAAAATTCGGATAGCCCGAAGAGTTATATCCTCAAGATTTCCAATCGGAGTAGGAACAATGTACAATTTGCTCATTTTGGAATTAAGCCTTTGTGTAAATACAAATATATTCAATCGCGGATGATTAAAGTAAAATGCATTAAATTCGCTCTATGATTTCTATGGCTAAACGGATATTCTTTCTTTTTTTATTTTTTATTCTCGTTTGTTCATATGCCGAACAGAAGAATGATTCCGCCACTGTTAATGTTGTTCAAGATAAAAGAATAAAAGACTTAATTGACAAGCAGACAAAAGCGAATGAAAAGAATAATGGAAGAATACAAGGTTATCGTGTGCAAATTCATTTTAGTAATGAGCGTGCGAAAGCTAGGGATATAAAGGCGAAGTTTTTGATAAAATATCCAAACGTTGACGCCTACGAAAAATACGAACAGCCAAATTTTAAAATACGGGTCGGAGATTTCAGAACCAGATTGGAAGCGTATAAATTTTTAAAAGAAATTTCAGCGGATTTCCCAAGTTCGTTTATTGTCCAGGATGAAATAGAGTTGCCTAAGCTTTAGATTTTAAAGTTTTGCCTTTACCTCAACTGTTTCGTATCCTTCTATAATATCGCCTGCTTTAATATCATTAAAATTATGGATGTTCAATCCGCACTCGTAACCGGAATTAACTTCTTTTACGTCATCTTTAAATCGTTTGAGAGAACCTAATTCACCAGAGTGAATTACAATTCCGTCACGGATAATACGTACTTTGGTGTTACGTGTTACTTTGCCGTCAAGCACCATACATCCGGCAATAGTTCCAACTTTGGTGATATTGAATACTTCGCGAATCTCGATGTTGCATACAATTTTTTCTTCAAATTCAGGAGCAAGCATTCCTTCCATTGCGGAACGGAGTTCGTTAATGGCATCATAAATAATAGAATACAAACGAATATCAATTTGTTCCAGTTCAGCTAATTTTCTTGCGTTTACTGAAGGTCGTACTTGGAAGCCTACTATAATTGCGTTGGATGCAGATGCCAATAATACATCCGATTCAGTGATTGCACCAACTGATTTATGAATAATATTTACCTGTATTTTTTCAGTAGATAGCTTTTGTAATGAATCTGTAAGTGCTTCAATAGAGCCGTCCACGTCACCTTTAACAATTATATTCAGTTCTTTAAAGTCACCAATAGCAAGCCTTCTTCCGATTTCGTCAAGTGTTATATGCTTGCGTGTACGCATGCCTTGTTCACGTTGTAATTGAAGTCGTTTGTTGGCAATTTCCCTTGCTTCTCGTTCGTCAGACATTACATGAAACTGATCTCCCGCTTGTGGTGCACCGTCTAATCCAAGCACAGCAGCAGGCATGGATGGTCCTGCTTCTTCTATTGTTTGTCCCCGTTCGTTGTGTAATGCCTTCACTCTTCCACTGTAACATCCGGCAAGAATCACATCTCCTACTTTTAAACTTCCTGCTTCAACAAGAAGTGTGGCAACATATCCTTTTCCTTTATCAAGTGAAGATTCAATCACCACTCCTACTGCATTTTTATTTGGATTGGCTTTTAGTTCAAGCATATCGGCTTCAAGCAACACTTTATCGAGCAATACATCAATGTTTAATCCTTTTCTGGCAGATACTTCCTGACATTGGTATTTTCCGCCCCATTCTTCAACAAGAATATTCATTTTAGACAGTGCTTCCCTGATTTTGTCGGCATTTGCACCTGGCTTGTCAATTTTATTAATTGCAAATACAATAGGAACTCCCGCTGCCTGAGCATGGTTAATGGCTTCAATGGTTTGCGGCATCACGCTGTCATCGGCTGCAATAACTATAATTGCAACATCCGTTACCTGAGCACCTCTCGCCCGCATGGCGGTGAATGCTTCGTGACCAGGGGTATCAAGGAAAGTTATTTTTTTGCCGTTCTCCAACTGAACGTTATATGCACCAATGTGTTGAGTAATGCCTCCGGCTTCTCCGGCAATTACATTTGTTTTTCTGATATAATCCAGCAAAGAAGTTTTTCCATGGTCAACGTGACCCATTACTGTAACAATCGGAGGACGAGATAAAAGATCTTCCGGTTTGTCCTCGTCTTCTTTGATGGCTTCTTGTACTTCTATACTTACAAATTCTACCTGATAACCAAATTCTTCGGCAACAATGGTGAGTGTTTCCGCATCCAATCGTTGATTGATAGAAACGAAAAGTCCTAAATTCATACAAGTAGAAATAACATCGGTTACCGGAACCGTCATCATTGAAGCTAATTGATTTACAGAAACGAACTCAGTAACCTTGATTACTTTTTTTTCTGCTTCCTGTTTTTCAACTTCTTCCTGTAATTTTTCGCTGATAGCCTCACGCTTTAATTTCCTGTATTTAGAAGCTTTCGATTTTCCTGTTCCGCTAAGACGAGCAAGTGTTTCTTTAATCTGCGCCTGTATTTGTTCTTGGGTAGGTTCAACTCGCTGATCCGGTCTTCTTCCTCTGCCTCCCTTGTCGAAATTAGGTTTGCCTTTGCCGAAGGAGTTAGGTACTATTCCTGCACCTACCTGATCAATGTCAACGCCTTTTCTTTTTCTTTTTCTCTTCTTTTTGCCGTCTTGTTTAGCATCATAAGAAGAGGAAGCAACAGGTTTTTTCTTTTCTTCTTTTATCGGAAGATTGATTTTCCCTAAAATAGTTGGACCTTCCAGCTTATCTATTTTAGTTTCGTAAAAATTTTCTTGTTGTGGATTTTGAGGAGGCGCTTCGTCTTCTTTTTCGGGTTTATCAGGAATTTCTGCTGGTGTTTCTTTTTCTTTTACTGGTTCCGGCTTTGTTTTTGGATTAATTGTTTCAAGATCAATTTTAGAAACAACTTTTACGTTGAATTCCTTGTCAGATTTAGCTCTGATTATTTCCTCTTCGTTAATAGCAGTTTCTAACTGTTTTTTTACGTTGGAAGCCACCTGTTTGGTTACCTCTTCCTTCACGGCTTTTTCTGATTGAAATTCTTTTAACAGAAGTCCATAAACAGATTCATCAATTTTAGAATTTCTGGTGAGATCAGAATGTCCGTTCTTATGCAGAAACTCAATAATGTGATCCACTCCCACACCCAATTCGGAAGCAACTTTAACTATTCTTTTTACATTGGCACTTTCTGACATCCTTCTGGTTCTCCTTCTTGATATAAATTAATTTTCAAATTCAGACGTAAGTATCTGTCTTATTTCATTAACAGTTTCTTCTTCCAAATCCGTGCGTTTAACTAATTCCTCGTTGCTAAGTTCTAATACGCTCTTAGCTGTGTCGCAACCAATTCCTTTCAGTTCGTCAATAATCCAGCTTTCTATTTCATCTGCAAATTCTTCTAGATCAACATCTTCATTGTCAACATCAGTATCGCGATAAACATCAATTTCGTAACCGGTTAATTTTCCGGCCAATTTAATGTTATGACCTCCTTTACCAATGGCTAATGAAACTTGATCTGGTTTTAAAAACACCTCTGCACGTTTGGTTTCATCATCTAATTTTATAGAAGTAATTTTTGCCGGACTTAGCGCTCTTGTGATAAACAAAGAATTATTGCTTGTGAAATTGATCACATCAATATTTTCATTCCGCAATTCACGAACTATGCCGTGTATTCTAGCTCCTTTCATTCCAACGCAAGCTCCCACAGGATCTATTCTGTCATCGTAAGATTCAACTGCAACTTTCGCTCTTTCTCCGGGTTCGCGTACTATTTTTTTAATCGTAATCAAACCGTCAAATACTTCAGGAACTTCCATCTCAAATAGTTTTTCAAGAAATTTCGGAGATGTTCTTGATAATATAATTATCGGAGAAGCGTTTTTCATTTCTACGCGGCTTATGACAGCTCTTACTGTATCTCCTTTTTTGAAAAAGTCGGATGGAATTTGCTCTGATTTTGGAAGAATCAATTCGTTCCCTTCATCGTCAAGAACGAGTATTTCCTTTTTCCATATTTGGTAAACTTCTCCTGTAATAATATCACCAACCCTGTCTTCGTACTTTTTGAAAACTTCTTCTTTTTCTAATTCCAATATTTTAGAAACTAAATTCTGACGTATTGCCAACACGGTTCTTCGTCCGAAATCTTCCAGCTTAACGGGTTCAGAAACTTCTTCACCTAACTCAAAATCGGGTTCAATTTTGCGAGCATCTGTAAAACTAATGTGTTTGGCAGGATCATAGTCAAAACTGTCTTCGGCAAACTCATCGTCCACAATAGTGCGATTGTGCCATATTTCCAAATCACCTTTGTCAGGATTTACGATAATGTCGAAATTTTCGTCAGAGCCATATTTTTTAATAAGCGTATTTCTGAATACGTTTTCAAGAATGCTCATGAGCTTTACTCGGTCAATGTTTTTTACGTCCTTAAACTCTGAAAAAGAGTCTATTAAATTGATGTGTCCCATTATTAATTTTAATTAAAAGATATTACAACTTTTGTTTGTTCTATATTATTAAAAGGTATTTGGTGGATTTTTGCAATTGTTTGTTTTCCTTTTTTACCGGGAATCTTTTCTTTTACAATCTCTTCCAGTTCAATGTATTCTTGCTCATTCACTTTTAAAAGTTTCCCGGTATATTGTTTTTTTTCTTTTGTTAAAACTTGCACTGGTTTATTCAAGTACTTTAAATATTGACGTATAACTTTAAAAGGTTTATCTAATCCCGGAGATGAAACTTCCAATTCAAAATCTTCTTCATCCCGATTTAATTTTGATTCGATATAACGGCTTACAGAAACACAATCGTTTACTGAAATGCCTTTATCATTATCAAGCATAACACTGATTTTACTATTGGGAAGAACTTTGACATCAACAATAAAATGGTTCTTTTCAGCAATGTTTTCTTCCACTAATTCTCTTATTTTTTTTTCTAAGATCATTATAAATCCTAAAATATAGCAAAACAAAGAGGGGACTTTGTGTCCCCTCTAAACTTTAACGGGACAAATATAGGCATAGTTTTAATTATATCCAAATTTCCATACATTTACTAAAGAATATGAGATTGAATACTTCTGTCATTTATCAAAGCAATAGAAAAGCAACATTATTTTTACTCCTTGGTATTTTGCCCGTAAGTCTGTTTGCTGCTGGTCCTGTTGCTGATTTTAGTGCCAATGTTACTATTGGTTGTGGCTCGGTGTCGGTTACGTTCACTAATCTTTCTACTAACTCAACATCCTGGTCTTGGGATTTAGGTAATGGTGTAACAACAACCAATCAAAATCCTACCACAACATACAATACTCCCGGAACATATAGTGTAAAGCTTACAGCTTATAATGGAAGTTTAAGTGATGTTGAAACTAAGAGTGGATATATACAAGTGTTTACTCTTCCCACTGCTGCGTTTACTGCAAGTCCTACATCAGGATGCGCTCCGCTTTCTGTTAGTGGAATGGATCAATCTACTCAAGGCAACAATCCAATATCCTCTTGGCTGTGGGATTTTTCTGATGGAACTTTTTCAACCAGTCAAAATCCTTCTCACTCATATTCTACAAGTGGTACATATTATATATCTCTAAAAGTTACTGATACCAAAGGGTGCAATAAAACAATAATTAAAAGTAATTATGTAACTGTATATCCTATTCCTACAATTTCATTCACGGGCTCGCCTTTGCAGGGGTGTAAAGCTCCTCAAGCAGTTAATTTTACCAATAATTCTTCCGGTTCAGGATTAACGTATTCCTGGAATTTCGGTGATGCCGGAACTTCAACATCAACCAATCCAAGCCATATATATACGTCTCTTGGAAGCTATAATGTTTCGTTGACGGCAAAAGATCAAAACGGATGTACCAATACATCTACATTAAATGATTATGTGAGCCTTGCAAATTTTCAAGCTGATTTTTCAGCTAGCCCTACCGTTGGTTGCGATTCAGTTGCTGCTGCTTTTAATAATTTGTCAACTTCCGGAGCCACTACGTGGACATGGAACTTTGGTGATGGATATTCGGTTTCAGGAAGTAATAGTTCCATTCCTACTGGTACAAATGGTTCTTTAACTTCAGGAACTTACCCGAACCCTCTTCATAGATATCTTTTATCTGGAACATATACTGTTACACTGATTGCTTCGAATTCAAATGGATGTGTAGATACGATTACAAAAAACAGTTACATAACCGTTCATGCTTTGCCGACAGTAAATTTCACAGTTAATTTAAGGGACACTTGCGGAATTCCTTTCACTCCTAAATTTACTGATAATACCTTAGGAGCTTCACAATGGCTTTGGAGTTTTGGCGATGGAAGTACTTCCATACTTCAGAATCCTTCACACACATATTTACATTATGGTTATTTTGATGTTTCTTTGAAAGTGACAGACGCGAATGGATGTGTTGATACGCTAACAAAAAACGCCTACATTGATCTTGAACCTCCTTCAGCAGCAATTATTACAGATAAACCTATAGGTGGATGTACTCCTTTAATTATAAATTACACGGATGCAAGTTCTCCCGGTGTGAGCGGTTCTATAGTGGCATGGCAATGGGATTTTGGTAATGGAAATACAAGCACAATTCAAAATCCCCCACCGCAGACATATTCAGTAGTTGGAACATTTACGATAACTCTTACTGTCACAACAAGTAATGGTTGTAAAGCTACAGCTACACAAATTGAAGAAACAGGTACGCCTGTTGCTCCAGATTTTACTTCAGATGTTACCTCAGGTTGCCATCCGTTAGCAGTTCAATTTACTGATTTGTCCCCGTCACCCCCTGTAAATAGATGGGTATGGTGGTTTGGGGATACTACAAATTCATTTGACCACAACCCAGTTCATATATATGAAGATACAGGGTATTTTAGTGTAAAGCTGGTTGCTTATTATAATGGTTGTGCTGATTCCATTACTAAAATAGATTATATTCATGTACTTCCGCCTAAGCCTGTTTTTTCCTTTTCTCCCGCAACTCCTATTACTGTTATTCCTCAGCAACCTGCAATAGGATGTTCGGTTCCTTTTTCGGTTTCATTTTTTGATCACTCTCAAGGTGCAGATACGTGGCTTTGGAGTTTTGGTGATGGTACAACGTTTAACGGACAAAATCCACCGCCACATGTATATAATGTTCCTGGATATTACGATGTAAAACTTGTTAATACTAATGTTAATGGCTGCAAAGATTCGGTAACTTGTTATAGCTGTGTTAAAATACCAACCACAATCCCTGGTTTTTATTACGATCAGCCGAATCTTTGTGTTAGGAGCACAGTGGCTTTTATAGATACTTCTAAATCCAATGTGGGAATTTCTATATATTATTGGAACTTTGGTGACGGATATCAGCTTGGCAATGGATTTCTTAGTTCTATTGGCACTCCTGATCCTTCTATTCCTTATGGTGCAACAGATGCAGTTCCTTTCGGATCGAATGATACATTAACATCTGGAAATTTTAACAACCCTGTTCATGTATATAAAACAGCTGGTACTTATACGGTTACTTTAAGTGTGATAGATGGATTAGGCTGTTTTAAAACAGCTGCAACACATGCGATTGTTGTGGTCAAACCACTTCCTGTACCAGGGTTTTCTGCAAATCCTCCAACTGGTTGTGCTCCACTCGTGGTTACTTTTGGTAATACTTCAACGGCAACTTTGCCTGCCACAATAACACAGTACGTGTGGAATTTTGGTGATGGAACTCTGACAAGTTATTCCATTACTCCTTCCCATACATATACTTTAGTCGGAAGTTATAATGTACAACTTAAAGTAACGGATAGCCAAGGCTGTGTAGATTCGTTGATCAAAAAAGGATATGTTAATCCAACTTTCCCGTTTCCAAGCTTTGACTATAATGGAATAGCGTGCAGTGGAAGTGGAGTACAGTTTGTAAATACCTCATCTCCTTCATCAGGTTTAACCTATTATTGGAATTTTGGTGATGGCAGTACATCTCACTCGGCAAATCCGTTGCATACTTATAATACAGATACTACACAAACATTTACTATAACGCTTCGTGAAGTTGATGCTAACGGATGTGATAGTACGATTACAAAAAATATAGAAATTATTAAACCTCAGGCAAAATTCGGTACAGCCTCTACTACTGCTGATTGTCCGCCATTTAATGTTCTGTTTCAGGATTCATCAACGGCAGATGTAACATCATGGTTTTGGAATTTTGGAGATGGCAGTGTGGGTACTACATCTTTTGGTGAAGCATTGCATACTTATTATTTGG